>BNJU01002994.1_pt1 | contig 68713 bp, 105 predicted proteins | sample 8539281 | NCBI WGS metagenome assembly BNJU01 (sample SAMD00202456, study PRJDB9452) | human saliva metagenome | isolation source: human saliva | place: Japan | reverse complement strand
GTTACGTATTGCGTGCCCTGGCGCGAATAGCGTCTGCCAGGCACAATCGCGTCTGACCATCCGGTTGGCGCTCCTGTCTCTTTCGTGTTGATGGTCGAGTTTGAGGCAGTCTCTTCAAAAAGTGAGGACGGTCGCCATTTCGTGGTGGTGTGTTTGGTTCGATTGTCACGCCTGCGCGGTCCGCCGAATATGGGCACCCTGTTCCATATGTGCGGGTGTGGATAAATACCGACCTAGGTCGTGCGGAACTAAGTCCCATTGTTATGGTGAGTCGGTAACCATAACAACGTGGGGCGGTATGAGACTCACTGACATGCAGGGCGGCGTCCAGAATGGAGGCGGTGCCCACCGAGACGACCTTCCATCCGTGGGTGGCCACCTGGCCATCCGCTCGGTGCAGGCGTCGCGCCTATACAGTCGCATTGCCGTGCCGCGGAATCATAGCCGCCGCACTGACGGGGCTCACCTCCGGCCTCGTTCTGGTTCCTGGCGCAGCGCGAGCGGAGGCCTCGAGACCCCAGAGCGACAGCATCACCTTCAATCGATCGGAAGGGCGCATCGGCGCGGCTCGTCCTCAACGATTCCGGCACGAACCGCACCAACGTCGTCGCCGACAACTCCCTTTCGGCATCGTGCCCGAAATGACGCTCTACACTCCGCGGACCCCAACCAGCGCTCGGTTGCGTATCGAGCGGATACCCCAGGACTGGCTCGACGCGGATACGGCGAAGAGCGGTGATTACTGGTCTTACGTGACCCGAGGCGTCGCCTGGGACTACCACCTGGCCGCCTACCACCAGTACCCCTACTACGGCGAATACACGCCTGACGCGATCTCGACCTCGACGACGAGCGCTCTCGGCTACAAGCCGAACAATCCCGGAACCGTCCCGCTCAACAGCACTTCTCATCGGGGCCGTGCGCCACAACAACGACCCGATCGCAGATTCACTGCGTCACTCCTTCGACATCCGCATCGGCAATCTGAGGGAGTCCTTCCCTTCGACCAGCAGGAAACTGACAACGACACGGGGATATGACGGCCGTGCGGCGCAGGGAGGCCCCACAAACGGGTCTCCCGCGCCTCTGCGCCGCGCACTTGCCCGTCGACCGCTCCCTCACTATGCGCTTCTCCGATCCGATCGAAACTGGCATTGCTTCCAGAAAGCTGGCGAGAGGAATGGAATTATGACATCTACACGGATCAGCCCCAGTACTACCCGGGTTCGGCAGGCAGCCTGACCAGACGCCCGACTCGGACGACGTCTTGACGATCACGAAGACCACCCGGACCAGACGATCACCGTCAACGGGATCCCTACCGCCTCGTCCTCTACGGATTCGCATGCCTCAACGCGGACGGTAACGCTCCCTGCCACCCCGCCCGCCGGCTCGACCCCGGTCTCCACCTTCACGACGAAGGAAAGCAGGCGTCCTCGGCTGCCTCTACGGCTCTTTCAGCCAGGAGCGCTACGTGCGCACGCGAAAGCCGTCACCGAGGACTCTGGAGCAGGTCGGCGACGCGATTCCCCCTGTTCACCTTCACGACGATGGGCGTGGTGACTGCCGCGCCCACGGAACCCCGCTCACCACGAGCGTGACGGCTCGACGGCTTCGTCGGGTGAACCCTCTCGAGGACGCGAACCTGACTCGACCGCACACGGCGAGGCCGGGGTGGCCACCTCCGGCTACAGGGCTTTTATGCCCGGCTCTCCCAGTTCATCATCGCCGAGACGGGGCCGCGAATCGCCGGCAGGTTCCCGTTGGCTTATGGTGCGCGGCGTTTCGGCCCTGGAAGACCAGTGATGAGCCCGAACTCCGCGCAGTGGAGCCTCGTCGACGTGACCTGCCTGAACGGCGTGGGCGAGCGCGTGAACGTCACCCGCGACGCTGACACACGGGCGGCGTCGACTTCTCCCAGGTTGCCCCGGCCTCGTCCCCGGCGGCCCTGCCGATCACCTGCACCTTCACCAACCGCGAGCAGGTGCCCAAGCTGCGCATCCAGAAGGATCTCGAATCCGTGGAGGGTGCGACGACGGACGACATCACCGTCACCCTACCGCATCACGGCCACGAACGACGGGACCTGCGGGCGCGACCGCCGCCACGGATGCGCCGCACTTCGCGCGGGCCTGACCGTGCGCTCCGCTGCCGTCGCGACCAGCCCGACGTTTTGATACCGCGGACCGAGCAGCGCCGCGTCTACGTCCTCACCGAGGGCGACCATCGAGCCGGGTGCGTCCTCCACGTGGTACATCCGCACGAAGGTCACGCGCGATAGTTCGGCCGCCGGGTATTCCGAGTCGCTGCTCGAGTGCGCCTCGTCGAACGACCGCCTCACCCCGGGCCACGGCCTCTACAACGCGGTGACGGGCGCCTACGATCACGACGGTGAGGCCAACAACGGCGCCTGTGCACCCGCGCCCCTCGATCCGATCACAGATCGAAAAGGCCGGCACGCAGCCGGTCGGCACTTTTCCAACGACGACGGCACGTACCTGCTCGACGGCGCGGCTTCGCGATCTACGACAACGAGGCCCTGGCTGGGGACCCGGTCTCCGTCCTCGATGAGGGCGCTTCGTGACCGCGCCCTGGAGACGGGGAAGACCCACTGCTCAGGAGACCCGCGCGCCTGTCGCGGCACGCTCTGCTGCCCCGTCCCGTCGCCTTCCATATCGAGGCTGGCGCGGATGCTGACGCGACGACCGTCATCAGACGGACTTTGGCGCCGACGAGGCTTCAGCTCCGTCGCGCGTCCTGCCCGCATCGGGCAGCTCTGCCCGGCGCGGATCGCACCCCGGTATCCGCGTCGTCGACACGCAGGTCGGTGTGCTCCCCTAGGCCGGATCCATCGGCATCTACCCCAGCTCGTGGGCGGAGCTGCCTTGCTTGGCCTCGCCCGGAGGCATGCGCGTGGCTGCGACGCCGAGAGCGGACACAGGCCACGTAAGAAACACTGCGAGACATAACGATGGGTGCGCCCGCCATCTGGCGGGCGCACCCATCATGCGTCTTGAGCTGAGGAGGCGGTCAGGCTTGCGTTGCCTGCGCGCCCTGGCCTCGTGAGACTCAGAAGTCGCAGTCTCGTCCTCGGTAGTCCACGACTCGCCCATCACGTGACGAGCGGAACTGAGAAGAAGTCGTGGTTCTCGTCCGCGTTGGGGCTCAGGGCCGCCAGGATCGCGGGGTTCACGTCGGTGGCGTCGGCCGGGAACAGGGCCTCGTAACCCAGGTTCATGAGGGCCTGTTCGCGCGGTAGCGCAGGAACTTCTTGACGTCCTCGGTCAGGCCGGAGCGGATCGTACAGGTCCTCCGTGTACTGCTCCTCGTTCTCGTAGAGCTCTGTACAGCAGCGAGTACGTGTAGTCGTGCAGGTCGTCCTGGCGCTCCTGGCTCGACTCGTTCACGGCCAGCTGGTACTTCTAGCCGATGTAGTAGCCGTGGACGGCCTCGTCGCGGATGATGAGGCGGATCAGGTCGGCACGTGTTCGTGAGCATGGCGTGCGAGCCCAGTACATGGGCGCGTAGAAGCCCGAGTAGAACAGGAAGGACTCGAGCATCGTCGAGGCGACCTTGCGCTTCTCCGGGTCGTTGCCGTCGTAGTAGGACTTGACGATCTCGGCCTTCTTCTGCAGGGCCTGGTTCTCGTTCGACCAGCGGAAGGACCTGCTGATTTCCTCCGTGACAGCAGGGTGGAGAAGATCGACGAGTAGGACTTGGCGTGCACCGACTCCATGAACGCGATGTTCGTGTAGACGGCCTCCTCGTGCGGGTTGCGCGCGTCCGGGATCAGTGACACCGCGCCGACCGTGCCCTGGAGCGTGTCCAGCAGGGTCAGGCCCATCGGTGAAGCACGCGTCTGCGTCATGAGCCGCTCGTCCTTGGTGAGGGTCTTCCAGCTCGGCAGGTCGTTGGAGAGCGGAATCTTCTCAGGCAGCCAGAAGTTGCCCGTCAGGCGATCCCAGACCTCAAGGTCCTTGTCGTCTTGGATCTTGTTCCAGTTGATGGCCTCGAACACGGGCTCGGTCGCCATGGGGGCCCTTCTATGTGCGGCGGTCGATCGGACGAGGCCGGGCACGCGCAGGGATCCAGGATAGTGGGTGCGAGGCCCGCGACGATGCTGGTGGCCCGTGTTTCGTGGACGGAGGTCACCCTCGGTGGGGTGAGGCTGTATCGTGTTCGCCATGACGACGCCCACCTTCGCCGACGTTGACGAGGCTCTCGCCCGCCACGATCTACCGCGCGGCCCTGTCCATCCTCGAATCCCCGAGGGTCGTCGGCGAAGACGCCTGCGCCCGTCGCGACGTCCAGGCCGCGGCCTGCGCCGACCGCCTCGGCCTGTACCCTGTGCGAGGGGTACGCGACGCGCGCACAGCCTACGGCGACGTGATGGCCGACCCTTCGCGCTCATTGCGCCCAGCGCCCAGCGCCGTAAGGCCTCGTCGCGGACGCGGAGGCCACGGCTCGCCGGCACGCGCCTGCACCCCCAATGCACGAGATAGCGCGCGAGCGACCCTCTGCCTCGTCGACCTCGGACGCTACGACGAGGCGCGCCTGGGTCTCCGGAGATCGCCACCGACGGCCTTCCCAACGACGTCGAGCTCCCTCATGGCATACGGGCGCCGTGGGCACCTGTGGAACCCAACGGCGCCCAGTGGGCCTTCGGGCGCCACCGCGAACGCCCCGGACCCGGCCGAAGCGAAGTTCGCACACGACTCCTCGGCCCACCCGCTCAAGGGCGCGGCGCCTCGTACGCCATCGAGATGGAGCCAACCGTCGCCGAGGCCTACGGGCGGATGCTCGAGCGCGTGACCTTCGCCCTCGACAAAGCCTGGATTTTCGCCATTTTTGCGGGCTTCGGTTGCGGAATCGGCACGTCGCACCCTGCGTGTCATGACGGATGAGCTGCGCCCTCTTCTTCCTCCTGTACGCCGCCGCCGCGTCGTCAGCGGCTACCTCATGACGTTCGCGCAGATCGCGCTCTTCACGCGTCCTCCGCGAGGCGTGCGCCTGACCTTCAGGATCGCGCAAGCGCTCCCGGACCTGGGGGAGCTCACTGCGACTTCATCCATGATCGTGCTGGCGGGGCTCATCCTTCGGCTCATGGCGCTCACTGCTGATCGCCGTCGCCGCGCAGTTTCAGTAATGACGGCGAAAATGCCACATCCCGACCAGTGAAAAGTGCGTCCAACTGGACAGCATAGTTAGCGTGTAAGCGCGAAAAATTAACGGACAGCGCTATTGTGAGGGCGTGACCCATCAGCCTGCAATTCGATGCCGCGCCCCGGCCCTACCGCCTGGGGAATGACCAGCTGCGCTGCTGGCAACCGCGTGCGCGCCGGCCAGCGAACGCAGGGCCGCGTCAACATCGCCATCGACGTCGTCACCATCCTCCTGATCGTCTCCGTCAGCGCCATCGTCGCTATCGTCGAGACTCTCCTCTATGCCCGACACGATCCTCGAAAAGCTGCAGGGACTCGCCCTGAGCTCTCATCTCGGAGTGAGTGATCATCCTCTCGCGCCTCGCCACTCTCCCTCATCGCCGCCCGCCGCTGGCACCGCGAATGGGACGGCAACGAAGACCCTCGTCATCTTCTCGAGGGTCCCACGCAGCCCCACGCCGCCCGGCAAGACTGGCGCTGTCGCGACCGCCTGCGCGCGCATGCAGCTGGCCTGGTTCATCGGCTTCCTCGCCGTTGGTGGCACGCCGTCGCCACCGAATCCGCGCGCCCTCGCCGCCCTCGTCTCCTGCCCTCGCCATGGGGCTCCTCAACCCCTGCGCTCCTGCCAAGCCCTGCGCCGCATCACCGGACGCACTTCCCGACGCACGTCGGGCCCGACACGCCCACGCGCACTGGACCCGATCGCTGTGCCCCGGCCGTCGGCGCGGGACGATAGACGAAACGTCAGCCCTTCGAGAGCTGCGCACGGCCCCGCGCCGAACGTCAGCGCGGTCAGGCCCGGCTTCCCAGAGCGCCCAGGGCCAGCCCCCGCCTGTGCGCAAACGACGCCCTGCGCACGGCGACCACCGCGGCGGAACAGCCAGCGCCCACGCCGACCGTGATCGATCTGACCAGCGCCGCGCCCGCGAGAACCGCCAGCCTCGCTGGATCCGCCTCGGTGACGCCTCGGCGGATCCTCACCCGCGACGGGGACGACTCTCGAGCAATCCACGTCCTCGTCATCGTAGGGCGGAAGCCTCGAGGGCTCCGGCAGCTGCGCACCATCGACCAGCCGAGCACCCCCAGCAGACCCGCTTCACAAGACCACGCAACGGACGCGAGCGCACGTAATCAGGCAGGCGTACCACGCGACGGTCGCGCCCACGCCCGCTGCGAACCCCGCGACCCGAGTCGGGTCCACTGAGCCAGCGCACGGACAAGAACAGCTAGATGAGGCGGCCATGGCCAGTCCTTTTTCACTCGGGAGCTGCGATCAATCCGCGAGCAGGTCAAGTAGGTGCGAGACGACCTTTCCGCCCGAATAGGCGGAACCGTCGCTGGTACTCATTCGTGATGAGTGGCGAGCGCCGATCAGCCACCCGTCTCCACGGACAGCTCGCGCGGCACGAACATGTCGTCGTAGTACACGGCCGCAGCCACCGGCACCGTGTTTCTCGGCCAGCGACATCCGGCAGGTACACGGGCGCCGCCTCCGTCGTCGACGCGAGGATCTCCGCGACGCCCTTCAGCGGCGCCTAAGCCCGGATCCTCGTCGCAGACGCGGCGCACGAAGTGCTCGCCCGTCAGGTAGAACGGCTCGCTTCATCCAGCGGGTTGCGTCCCGGCGAAGCCTGGATCTCCTCGGCCAGGCGATCCGCCGCCCAGCTGGTCGCCGTGCCCACCAGGTCCGGCGTCGCGCACGCGTAGATGTACTCCTGGAACACGGCGTGACATCGGTGCGACGTCCACCTGCGAGCCGATCGCCGCAGGAACCGCGACGAGAGCCTGCGCTGGCCTCGCACCGACGTCCACGGGCCCCGAGGAGGTAGTGCAGCTGATCCGTGTTGCCCTGGCCGCCCAGCATCATGCCGATCATGCGCAGGCGGGCGGGGAGGCGCTCGCCCGTCGGCAGCGTCTCCTCCGTAGTCAGCCAGGTGCGCGCACAGCCTCGCGCACCGTGCGCTCATCGCCCGGGTGGCGCTGGGAAAGCACGCGCGTGGTTGCGCGCCGCCGTGCGCTCATACGTCAGACGGTGAGATCTCGTCCACTGGACGAGGCCGGGCAGACCTCCCGTGATCAAGCTGGCCTTCAGGCCCTGGGGCAGCGACTAGGTACGAGGTCGTGATAAAGCCGCCGAAAGACTGGCCGAGCGTCGTCCACGGGTCATCTCTCGCACAGCTCGCGGCGCAACGCTCCGCGTCGCACACGATCTGATCCGGCGGAGTGGCGCAGGTACGCGGCCTTTCCTCGTCCGTTTCGCAGGGGAGAGCGCCTGGGCGTCCATGCGGGTCGACTGGCCCGTGCCTCGCTGATCGGAGGAGCACCACGCGGCAATCCTGCAGGAGACGATTCATCCACCCGCCGGTAAACGCTTTCGAAACGCGGGGCTCTGATAGCCCTGGTCCCCTGAAGGAACACCGCGTAGGGACATCTCGCGTCCCTTGCGCACGACCTCGCGCGCGAAAACCCGAAATCGTCGGGTTCGTACCGCGCTGGCGGGGCGCAGGTGATCAAGGGGAACGTCCAGGCGGTGTTCGTGAACGGTGTGACCGTGGTGCAGGTACGACTCTGTGTGCATGGACACAATGGTAGCGGTTTTGGTGGCGGCGCCATTGTGCCCGTTTGTTTTTGGGAGGCGTTGGTGGTGCTGTGTGGCCCCACGGTGTTCTGGCGCTGGAGGCCCCGACACGCCTGCGTGAGCGCGACCACTTGCCCGGCGCCGCGCCCGAAGCCCGCCCGTGTCCTCCGGACTCCTCCGGCGCCCTTACACCAGTGGGGCCGGGTCGCGATCGGTGGCTCGGCGGCGTTTTGTTACAAACGTCGTCAATCTGAGGAGTTTTTGTGTGGATTCTGTGTGGTTGTTACAAACGTCGTCAATCCGACGACTTTTTCGTTGGAAAAATACGGTTTTTGGCTCAGATTGACGACGTTTGTAACAGAGCTGTTGACAGGGCGTTTCAAATGCTCCAGTCTGACGACGTTTGTAACGCGTGGCTGCCGTAAGCGGTGAGTCTCGCCCAGCAAGCCATGCGGTGGCCTCCGATTGGCGGTATGGGGTTTTGCACCATTAGAGCTCGGCTGACGGCGTGTCGGGGGTTTCTAATGATGCACTCCCCGATAGGTGACGGCGAGGCCGCGCTGTTTGATGTGCGCCGCAGTTTTCGCATGCACGTGACTCTTTCAAGATGTGAATTGGCATCGCTGAATTGCAACGTTCCGGAGGTTCTTGAAAGTTCATAATCCGAACTGCATGCGAAATACTGGTGGTGTCTGCGCCTTCACCCATGAGCCCCGTAGTCGGAGCACCGCATCTGGGCACCGCAGCTGGAACCCAGCAGCTGGAGCCCAGCCAGCTGGTGACAGTTATTTCGTCAGAGCCAGTTGAGCAACGCGACGTAGCAGACCTGTTCGATGCCGACGCTCACAGGGAGGCGGCGCTCGGCAGGTACTGCGACGACCGTCACTCCCTGCCGCCACCAGCGCCGCCCACCAGCGTCACCCGACTCCTGCGCGCCCTGCGTCAGCGTCGAGAGTACCGAATCAGCATGATGCCCGGCGGCATCCACACCGCATGTCGGAGACGAACGCGAATCGCGCAGCGGCTCGAGGATCTTGAAGGCAGAGCGCGCAAAAAGTCGATGACGAAGGTGATCGCCGAAGCGCAGCAGCAGCCCAGCGTCGAGTCACTGCGCACCCCCTCGGCCACCTCATCCGCGGAGTGCAGAATGCCTCGGCGATGAAGGACGTGGCACCACCGAGCACGCGACGAACAGGCAGCGCCACCAGCAGGCGCGCGCCCGGCGCCACCACCATGGCCACCACGCGAAGCGACACGTGCCAGCCAGAGGATCGAGGCAGCTCGCCCCCGTGCGCGCGCGTCCAGGGTTAGCGTGATGAACAGGCCGTCAGCGCGAAGTCGAGGCCCTCGATCTGCGTAGAATGTCGACCCTGCGGACACGCCCACGAGGCTCGAGATCAGCCCGTCAGGTTGAAAGAGAGCCTGCATCGCTGTAGTCGAGGCTTCGTCCACCCGTTCGGTCGGGCGGCGGTTAGTGCGCAGGCCTCGGTCCACGAGGGCGCTATCGAGAAGAGAGGCAAAACGTCCTCGATGACGTGCAACGGGAACGAGAACGCGAAAAACAGGAGGCGGAAATTCACTCAGCAGCATCGTCACCGCGATGACCGCCGGCGGCGTATTCTGCGCGCCAGGGTCACGACGAGAGCTCGCCGACCCCGAGTAGGCGGCCAGGAAGCGACGGAGCCAACCACCACGGCAGGCCCAGCTGGATGACGAGAACGCCGTACGCCAGGCCCAGCGGGATGTAGCCCAGCGCGGGCGCCGTGGATGCAGGCCTGAGGATCTCGCGGCGGGTAGGGCTAGCTGGCACGGTTCACGGTGCGCGTAGCTGGCATGGTGCAATGTGACGCGTGAGGACGTGCGATGCTAGCGCGGGCCGTGCGTGACGACTTGCACGCTCGCCGGAGGGTGTTCCACGAAGTGGAAGGGAGCCCTCGTCGCGGACCTGTCACATAGTTTCAAAACGGGGAAACAGCCTCGCGCAATAAAACCGTCCGGTGGGAAATATCGCCCTGTCGCCGAGGAGCATCCTCGGCGCTTCCACTAAAACGCAGATCAGGAGCCCTGCAGCGCCACTCACGCACGCAAAGAAGCCATTCTTCGACTCGCCACGCTGCCGTCGCCATGGTCGCAGCCTCGGCATGGCCGCATGCTCCGGTGGCGCGTCCACCTCCTCGTCCTCCCCTCGTCGAGCGCGCAGGTCGGCGACCGCAGCCCCGAGCAGATCAAAGCCGGCGAGATCGTCATCGGCATCTTCTCCGATAAGGCCCCTTCGACTACATCGACGCCGACGGCAGCCCGCCGGATATCGACGTCGTCTACGGCGACCGCATCGCCGCCGACCTGGGCGTCACCGCCAAGTACGTCCCCGTCGACGACCGCTGCCCGCACCGGAGGTCCTCGCCTCCAACAAGGTTGACATCACCGCGAACTTCACCGGCTACGCCCGAGCGCGCCGAAAAGGTCGACTTCGCGAACCCCTACTTAGGTGTCCTCGGCGTCTCGCCCTCCTCGGCCGAAATCACTGACGTGAGCCAGCTGTGCGCAAGACCCTCATCGTCACCAGGGCACGACCGCCGGAAGCCTACTTCGAGGCCAGCCACCCGGTACAGCTCCAGAAGGCCGACCAGTACTCCGACGCCTCACCGGGCCCTCGAGGATCGGGCCGTGGCGACGCCTTCTCCTCCACCGACAACACTGAAGTCATCGCACGGGCGATCCAGCACGGCTTCAGCGTCGGCATCAAGAGCCCGCCGAGACCGGCCGCTATCGCGGCCAGCCGTCGAAAGGGCAACACCGCCTCTCTCGATCGGTGAACAACCCAGCTCGTCCGGGAGCTCGGTGGCAAGGAAAACTTCTTCCCACAAGGACTACGAGCAGACCCTACGCGTCTACGGTGTGACGCCGCGACTCGACATGCCTCGTCGTCGAAGGCGCACGCGACCTCCACCAACCGAGCAGGTACGAGGCCGTGGCCTCCGGGTCCGCCTGCCGCGGGTGATCGCCCGGACCGGCCACGGCCTCGTCCCGGAGTCCTATGGATCTTCGACATTCTGGCGCGATGCCCTTGCCCTGGCGCGTCGACGCCTGCCATCCTCACCTGCGGAGGATCGCGGCTATCGGCATCGTCGGCTCTGCGCTGCGCGGTCGGCCTGCTCGTGGCGCGGTCCGCGTACCGATCCCCGTCGCCGCACATCGCCGCCGCCTACGTCGAACTTATCGCGCAACACGCCCCCGCTTTCAGCAGCTTCTTCTTCATCTACTCTCGGCGCCGCCGCGCGTGGGCACAAGCGAGCGGCGAGACCTGCGCGATCGTCCGGCCCCATCTCTCCTGGGCGGCGCCTCACCATGGCCGAGGCCCTGCGCTCCGGGCCTCGACTCGATCGCCACCGTCGTGGGAGTCTGCGTCTGCGCTGGCTCACGCGCACCCGAGACGCTGCGCCACGTCGCCTCCCGCAGGCCATCGCGACTTCTCCGTGCCCTTGCCGCTCGCCGCCAAACGTCATCTGCTCATCAAGGACATCCGTCGCCTCCGTCGTCGCCCCTGCCCACGACCTCGTGTACGTCATGAAAGACCTCACAGCGTCTCTAACACCTCCAAGCGCTGATCCTCTGGTGTCGCCTGTAGTGATCCTCTGCCCGTGTCCATCGCGGCCCGACTCATCAAAAGAAGCGTTGCCGTGGCGGTTGGAATAACGTCTCGTCTTCGAGAACCGCAACCTCGGCCCACGCGCATCCTGGGGCCTGGGCGTCACGTCAGCATCTCACGCTGTCTGTCGTGCTGTCGCTGGTGCTCGGCCATTCGTCAACCTCGGCATGCGCGCTCGCGCTGGCGCCCGCTGCGCATAACCATCCTGCAATCTACCTCGGTTCGTGCGCATGTACCCCAGCTCGTCTCCTGTTCATTGGCCCCTGCTTCGGGCTCACGCGCGTCGCGCGGGATCAACCTGGACGGCATCGCGTCCGTCATCGTCTTCACCACAATGAGTGGCGCCGAAATGGGTGACCTCGTGCGACGCTCATCGCGATGCGCCACCGGTACAGTCTGCGCTCTGGGACTCACCCCGAGGCAGACCATGCGCCGCGTCGTCCTGCCGCAAACCTGCGAACACGCGCCCCCGGCCATCGCCTGTACCGTATGGTGAAGACGACGTCCCTCGTCGTGCTCATCGCGTCGTCAGAGTCACCTCAAGGTTGAACATGGTCATCGGCATAACCGCTTCAACACCAACCTGCCGCTGTGGATCTGGCCTGATCTTCGTGCCTTACTTCTCATCTGTAGCCGATCGCTCCTCTCACGCCACATGGAAAACATGGCAGAAACTGACCTCGACCGCAGCTGCGCTCGTCGCTCTCGACAAGACTGCCCGGCGGCCACCACGCCTGCGCGGCGTCTCCCTGACTCGCCGACGGCAATCGTCATCATCATCGGACCCTCGACTGGCAGTCCACATTCTGCGCGATTAATAGCCTCGAAACCCATCGCTCGAGCCAGTCCTCTTCGACAGAACGACCACAAGCCCCAGCGTCTACAGCCAATGTTCGCCGCCGCATCGACGCAGTCTTCCAATCCTACGAAACTCTTCCCCACCTGACCATCTTAGGGAACCCGCGCTCGCCCGGCCTCGTCGCGGAGAGAATCGCGCGCCGCCCCGCAACGCGCGAGCGCTGGCTGCCGAGCGCATCGGCCTGGCGGATTCGCGCCGACGACTTCCCGCGTCAGCTGTCAGCGGCCAGCACCAGCGTATCGCCGCATCGATGCGATACCCTCGCGGTGATTCGAGATCCTCCTCTCGGCAGTCACGGCCTCCACTCGGCCGGAGGGATGGTGCGCGGATGCCGATCGTCCTCGAACTTGGCTCAACACCAGCATGACGATGCTCATCGTCACCCTTGCGAGATGGTTCGCCGCGCGATCGCCGGACCGTAAACTCTTCTTCATGGACGAGGCCGCATCGTCAAAGGTCATCCCACTGCTGCAGAGGTTAACCGCTGCGGATCGATCCTCTCGAAGATCGTGCGCAGGATTCCTCGACATCTTCTTCCAACTGAAAGAGGCCAGAAAGCTGTAAGGTGTGAACTCCTCGCGGAGGGTTGGATGTACTGGGCCGGGCTGCGGGTGCGCCCGTAGGCGGCAGCGCGTGGTGAGCTCGCCATGGAATGCCCCGGCGCTCACAGCCGATCAGCGTCGTGGTGGTGCGCCGCGGTCGGGCGCGACTCGCCGGGGAAGTCGCCAGCGCCCGCACGCTGGATTCCAGCGGCGCCACGCCTTCCCGCGCGCGGTGGCGTTAAAGATGCCCGCCAGGTCGTGCGCGACCGATGCAGGCCGATCGCCGGAGGAAGCGGGCGAAGGGCCCGCCAGCGTCGTCGTGCGCGCCGCGACAGATGCGCGTCGTCACTCGTCGGTCGCGGCCGCCGGTACCTCTTCGTCGCGCGGTCCGCAGGATGAACTTTCGCGCTCGCGGGCGACCGCATCACCGATGGTCGGGCGGCTCACGGACAGGCCGGGGCCGCCTCCTGGTTCGTTACGCCTCGATGACGTGGAAAACGCGGGATGAGCGGAAAGTCGTGTGGTGGCCTCGTCGGTGGAGGTGTCGTGAAGCCGGAGCGCTCTCCAGGGCGGCTCCAATGGTGGGGGCGTCGTTGGCTGGAGCCGCGGGCACAGAGGCAATTACCGCACAGTGCCTGATCCGCCGACGCGGTGCCACGACGCCACCCCGAACCGGGGCTGATTTCGACGCCCCCGCCTGGTATTGACCTCGGCACTTTGCCGCGCGCCGAGGTCGATCGGCCCGCTCGTTCATATATGGTGACCCACGTGGCCCCTTGACCCCGACTCAAGGTGACGGCGCCTTTCCGCGCAGTTGATCTCCTGGATGAGTTCGAGGTTCTTGATGGGCTGCGTCAGGCTTCGATCGCGCGTTTGCTTCCAGCCGAGCCGCCGCTGACACGGCGTTGATCGCGTGCGCGAGTCCGGCGAGGATATGCGGCTCTTCGCCGATCCTCGACCGTGACTCGACGACGCAGAATTGGATCGCTCGCTATTGTTGGTGCTTGCGGCCGACGCCCGCGTCCCGTGTCCTCGTCACGTACCAGGCCCGCCGCGGGCCGCGAGTTACCGAGGAAGAGCAAAATGCTGCCTGCACCGCCAGCCAATCGTCATGCCTCATCCACTATCGGCATCGCGGCGCCTGATCGGAAAGACGACGAGCAGAGCGCGATGCTGCTACCGTGCGCGGTAAGCGGGGCCACAGGATGGGGCGGCTCTGGTGTCGTACCCTAGACTCGGTGAGCGCGTGATGCGCCATTTAGCGCAGCTTGACCAGAACGGATCAGGAACGATGAGGCGCAGCTGACCGACGAGCCGTCACTCGGCGACGCACCCGTGCGAGGAGCCGCAGGGTTGCTCAGCGCAGGGCGCAGCGTCGGTCCGGCGTCGGCGCGGCCGCACTGTCGATCGCCATGCTGCTGTCGGGCGCTGCATGTCTCAGGACGCCCGAAGCGATGCACGGTGAAGAATCTCAGTGCGGGAGATGCCGTTATCGCGGTGCGGTTGAGTGCGGAATCCCGTGTCGAGGGCTCCAAAAGCTCGGTGACAACGCGATCGCGCTGGTCGACGCGCAAGGACAGGTTGAAGCGGCCTGCATCGGTGAGTGGAACAGGCCGCGTCCTGTGGACTGGCGCGGGATTTCTTATGGCGCGCGAAGATATCGATTATCTGACGACCAGATGAGGGAGCGCAGGAGTTCGCGCATCGAGGGGCTCTACGCGGAGGAAGGCGTTTTGCTCTCCCGGATGGAGAATTGCAGCTGTCACGTCTCACGATGAGCACCAGGATATGCTGCTCGACATTATCCAGCCCGATATGCCGTGCTGATCGTAGAGACACGCGGGACCGAAGGTACCTCGAGCAGTGCGGCTCGCGGATTCTGGAGCTGACCAACACTCAGCGGTCCGAAGACATCGCATCGAAAATGGCGATGGGCGTAGCGTCGCTCCAGTCGGGCGGCGCACCCTACCCGGAGTACTGGATGCTGTGCAACTGGACGATCCTGATGGTGACTCTCTTCCCAAAGTGCGCGGTGCGTGCCATGTGGTTGATAACGGCCTGAGCGAGGTGAGAGGCCATGGCATCTGTGCGAAGATGCGATGCACCGCTGCTGCCGACTAGACAGCAGCACGATCACGACGTGATGCCCTCGACGGCGCGTCGGACACCACACGCTCGGCGCTGTCCTTCAGCGGTGGGACCTGTCGACGCAGCGCACGATTGTTCCCGTGGTCCGGTGAGGACGGAATGCCGTGAACTGGATCGCGAGAGCAGCATGACGCTACTCAGGGCTCTCGGGCGAACAAGGTGACCATGAAATTCCCTGTCGTGACGACGGTGCGCGTGCGGTCATCGATCTGACGGCGAGTGGCCGGGCCCAAAGCAGCCTTTCCGCTCCCGTGGAACCGCGTCCGATGGCAATGCTTCAGTCCAGTTGAACGAGACCGGTTACCTCCGAAGTTAATAAGCGGACTATGTAACGCCTCCACCACCACCGGGACGGAAACAAACGCGAGGTGTTCACAACGGACAACTGGCGGCCACATCAGACGAACAATATTTTCAGGCCACCGGCGGGGAATTGGCCGCAGTCGCCTACTTAAGCGCCACGCTGGACAATCGGCGCGCAATATGTGCGGCGAGGTTGAGACGACCATGAGTGTACGCAACGACAAACGGCAGGAACTGGTGCGACGAACGGGAGCATGGTCACGCAGAAAAGCCGAAACGTTCCCGCCGATGAGTGCTTCTCGTCGTCGTGCTCTCAGTTTCAGCTTTGCGCTGGCGTGGAGCTGCGTTTTCACGGGAAATTAACCCGAAGCCGGTCGGGTTTTTCCTCGACGAACGATGCGGTGATCGCGCTGAGCTCGGGCGCGGCTTCGGACGACGGTAGCCCAGGATAACCGACCACTACGGCGGCTGGATTGTGCTCCTCGACGCGCAGGGGCGAGGTCCAGGTGGCGTCCGTCGACGGACCAGACGGCGAGACGTGCTGTGGAGTGGGCAATGGCGTGTCTTCTGCGGTTCGCCGAGCCGGGACTACGTGAGCGACGGACGGCGGGAACGGCGTCATTACAGACCGCGTGGCGGTACAGCGCCGCGAATGCGACGTTTCAGCGCTTACGCGCGCTCCCGATGGAGCACTTGTTTGCCGTGACGGGGAATACAACGACCTGCGTAACCTCTTCCCGACGGAACTCACGCGATGTCAGAAACAGACAGTGTCGCCCGTGGCATCCGGACATGGCCGCTGCGGAATTGCGATCACGACTACTGAAATCGAGGTAATAAGTCGGCGACTTTCAGGCCTACGCTGCCCGGTCGGGTGGCGTGTTCGGAGATCTGGAATTGGTTGTTCAACAAACGGCTTTGACGATCGATGTTCTGGTCTCGCGGTCGCGCGATGATCGACGGTTTGTGCGTCGCGACAGCGCATGTTCGACTGTGAGGATGTCATCGCGATGCGGCACGTGCGGGGAGGTTGAGACGACGCACTCGTCAGTGGCGTGGAGAGCGAGCGGAGGCCACAGATTCCTAACGGTGGGACTGGAGCGCTGATTGTTCCCGTGGTTGACGGGCTGAAACTTATCGATGGATGAAAGTCAGGGGTGTCTCTGACTATGAGGCAATCACGTTGACGCAGTACAGGTTCGTGTCGTGGGGTGGGATGCTTTCGCTGTCGACCGGCAGTGGCAGGGGACGTTGCGGCACCGACGATGCGCCAACGTATGGGCGGCCCCAGACAGCTACCTGGCAGCGACGTTCCAGGTGACCGAGACCAGCGTCTATGCGCACGGATCGTCTTTCTGACCATGATGACCCTCTCGGCCTGGGCGGCCTGGGAAGGTGACGAGTGGCGTGACATCTTACGACCAGGACACAACCTGTATACCTCAACAGAAGCTATCTCAGGTGTGGTTTCAGTCCTTCGCGCTTTCACACAGCCAGCTGGGACGAGGTGGCGCGCAATAACACTGTCTGTCTGTCGGGTTCGCGCGGTTGGGACGTCGCTCGATGGGGCGAGGCCGGGTCGCTTTCCGGCTCGTGCCCTAGACTTTCCGGGGTGAGCGTGGTCGCGCGCCCTGCCGTGATGAAAAGAATGCCAAAGTGACGACACAGACCGACGGCTGGATGAAGCCGAGACGACGAGTTCCGTAGCGATGTTGACACACAAGTGGAAGTGGGCTCTCGTCATCGCTGTTTTTCTCGTTTATCGCGCTTGCGGTCAACATAGTTTTCATCAGGACGTGGTCACAGACCGGTCAGTTCTTTGCGGTCGAATGACCCGCGGTGATCTTTCTGCGATTAGACTCCATTATCGCCCTTCCTCAAGACGTCCACGAACACCGGACAACTGGATCGTGCTCTCGTGCCAGGGGCAAGGCACGGTGGCGTCCACCGTCGGTTGCTGGCGCGGATGTGTTGTGGGTGACCGTGGCATTTTTATGGTTCCGGGGGCCGCAATTACGTGACGACGGACAGCGGAACGCAGGAAGTGAGCAAAGTGACAACGGCACTCGAGAAGAAAATCCAGCGACCTCGGCTGCCCGGTGGTCAACTAAATCCGCCATTACCAAAACATTGTTAGAATTACAACGGCCGGCGACGTGCAAACATTCCAGTATTGACTGTTGAAACACGGGTATTACTACCGGTGATTTTTGGGCAGTGTGGGTCACCGGATCGCGATTACGGACACGAAGACTCTCCGGTATCCGCGGATGCGGCGTTCGACCTATGCCGCCCAGGCGACGATGAGAGCGGTTCCGGGCCTGACGGCTGTCGGTGACTCAATGTCCCTGATAAGCGACGCGCCTCAATTCTTGCCGTCGCCGATTATCGACAACATTGGGTTCACAGAATGCTCGCTTGCGAGGATGTCATCACGCTGCAAACCTCGAGCGGTAAAACTGCGCAGACAACATGACGGTCCGTAATTCACCTGATACGTTGCCTCTGGTAGGACTATCACGGGGCGCATACGGCGTATATCCGATTGACCGATGACGACGGCGAGCCCTTCGAATTCGGTACCGGCAGTCCGCTATCGGTTCTCCTGGCATTCAAGTGGGTATGAATACAGGAAGGTCACGTGGGATGGTGATGCTTTCGGTGTTGACCTGATGGTGGCAAGGCGCGGGCGCTAATTACACGAACCGCGGATACTGCCTCGTCTGGCGGCTGTTGGATGACGTATCAGGTAGACAAGGATAGTGTCTACGCGCTGAGAAAGCCGCCGAACCATGTCGGTCTCCTGTTTTCAGGCGTGGGACGGCAAAGGGTAACTGTTAATCTACACCGGACAAGCTCGCGGGGTATCTCAAGGAGGTGGTTTCGCGTTGAGAGGTTCAGTCCTTCGCGGTGCGTCGGGTGGAACGGCGGCGCACAGTAACGTGGCGATAGTGGAGCGGTGCTGAAGACCGCCCCCACCTGGCATCTCGCTCACTCGGCCGAGCGCGCGGAAGCAGCATCAACCTCTGCAGTGCGACGCACCTGACCAGCGCGGCGGAACTCTCGCAGCGCCGCCCACCGACCTCGCGCGGGAGGGCCAGCGTGCCAGCGACCATCTCCGGTGCGCCAGGATGATCGGACGCAGCTCAAGATTGGGTCACATGGGGTGACTCGAGGCCAGCGACTCCCACTCGCCTTTGCCTCCCGCCGCCTCCGAATCGCGGCAAGTGCAGCGCTTTGCTGACTCGTCCGTCGGAGACTGGCCGGTGGCCTCGCGCCGGAAGCACGCTGTACCCGCCAGTGGGCTCGACGAACTCACGACACGCGTGTCGTTGACCGACGATGCGTCGCCATGATGCGGGCAGGGAGCGCCGGAAGACACCGTTCTCGCCCGGCGTGTGTGGCGGCTCATCGCGTCGAACACGGCGCGCGCGAGGTGAGCCGGGTTGCTTCCTCCTCCCACTCCGCCACTGAGCGGTGGCGCGGGGACGGGTCCAGGATCGTGAGCGACCACGAGGGCGCGCCCGCCAGGATCGCGCCCGGAAACGATTTGAGGCGGCGTTGGTGACCGCGCCCGCCAGGCAGGCCTGGCGCTGCGGCCCTCCGCGACCAGGCGGCGGGCGCCACCACCCAGGTCGACCAGCCAGTCGGCGTACGTCGATGAAGTCCGTGAACGTGCTCGCCGGTCGGCTCCTTTCCGTCCTCATTTCAGGCGCAGCCCATCTCGCCGCCACGCCGCGCACGTGCGCGATCGCGTGAACGACGCGCGGCGCAGGATGGCAGACCCGCAGGGTCTCGAACTCAGGGTTCGTGTGACCTCATGCGAGCCATGCCCGATCTGCCAGCCGCGTGCGTGCCGTCCGGGCGCGCGTGCGGTGGTGAATGAGGGTGACGGGATGCGGTCGCGCCGTCGCGTAACGCCGCGCTCCTCGACATGCTCGAGGGTCCCAGCAGGCGCCTCATGAGTGCGCAAATTGCGCAGTCAGGCCGCACCTTCCAGGGCCCTGGGGGACGGGTCGGGGCCGGGTTCGGCAGAAACCTCCGCGACTGTAAGCGGCACGGTCTGCGGCTGGAACTCCACGCGCAGCGGTCGGTCCTGGTCGGCTGGTTGCGATCGTGCGCACCGGGGCGTCGACCTCACGCGCCGCCACGCGGTCGACTCGCGGCGATCCACACGTCGACCTGACAATGAAGGCCCGAACGAGCGAAAACGCCACGTAATTCGTGAACCTCGACGTCGTGGTATCGCCGGGAACTGGGCTGCGGCGGCTCCAGGACTCAAACTGGCGTGAGGTGCGGGCTCGTCGCCGGCAGGAGGCTGACGTGCGATCGCCAGGGGAACCCGCAGCAGAGAGAGAGGACGTGGCGCGAGGCGCGCCGAGGCCTCAGGCCTGCGGGCATCAGCCTGCCGAGCGAAGCCCTCACGTCACAGCCCCGCTGCGTTGAACTGAGCCGTTCGCCACCGATCCGCCGACACCGGCGTGCGGGCGCTTCGGCATGAGCGGCAGCGGGCGCACGTCGGGTGGGCGGGCAGCCACGCAGCCACGCGCAACCGCCGTCGACGACGAGGCGTGAATGACGACGTGCCCGCGAGCCGGGCGCGAACCCCTCTCAGCCTCAATCCAGCTCGACCAAGCAGCAGCTCGTCGGCCTCGCACCAGCAATGCCCGGTGCAGCCACATCGCGCGCGCCACGCGTCGTCCACGCCCATGTGAATGGACGCGATCATCCGCCCGCGAAGCCGTACCCACGTCACGGCCTCGTCGATGGCGCATTGATGCCTCCTGAATGACCCGTGTAGCGCCAGTCCCATGTTGTCTGCCCGCGCGATCGAAGCTGTATCCCGAGGGGACGAGTGGGTAACCCGCCAGGCAGGCGCTCCGCACGCCACTCGTTCTCATCGACGAGAGCTCCTCGCGCGCCAGCTTTTGCCGGTTGAGATGAGCAGGACCGGCGCTGTATCGTCCGCGCTCCACCGGCACGCGGTGATGGCGTACGGCTGGCCCTCCGCGAAACGCCGGAAATACCAGAACTCATCGCGGATCGGAACCGCGTCGTCGGTGACACCATGAGGGCTGACCTCCTCCACAGGCGCGCGGCCGCCTCGCGCGTCCGCGCCGTCGCACCGTGTCCGCCCGCGTTTCTCCGCCTCAAATGACCCCTGACCTCAGGGTTCTCGCGGTCTGCAACCAATCACGGGTCATCAAATGCTGCAGGCGGTCGCGCGGTTTACCCGTAACGCTTCCGGGCGAAGTGTTCATCGACGAGCGTTGGCCGCCTCCCGCGTAGTCGTGTCGGTCATGTGGACCACATCTTGGTGACCGACTATTGAGGATCCGGCGCAACGGCGCGACCGTGCGGACTAGGGGTGAACGACAGACAACTTCGCGCGGATCGCTGCCGCGCTCCTTTCAGGTCCTGTGCTTGACCCCGCGGCGCTCGCGGACAGCCTGCGCCCATATTGGCACCCGAGGAGCGAGGGCGGAAGTGCTTCGGCTTTCTCGTCCTGAGCCACAACGCAGCGACTCCTCGCCTGGGTGCGCAGTACCAATTCAACGGTCGGCGCCACCGCCCACCATCGTCGACGCCGGCTATTCCTTTTCGCCAGCACGGGCCGCTCGGCTTCTCGCCGGGCACCCCGGCACGCCGCGCAATTCGTCGCGCGCGGCGACCGCCACGCTCTACTCGTGGATCGCCAACCGGCAGCCGGACACCAAGGCCCGCGCCGGAAACGCCACGCGCGAGCCATCCTCTTCTTCTTCATGTAATGCCTGCGGCGTGGCTCACCAGTTCTGCCTGCTGTTCACCACCACGTCCTGGGATGCACACCTCGGCGCTGGCCGACAACATCGCCGCCTATGTCGATCGGCTTCCGCCCTGAACTTTTCTTTCCCGCTTCTGCACCACCACTACGTGGTCTTTTACCGGAACATACGCGCGCGGCGTGGGTTCAGGAAAGCGCGACGATGAGGGTCGAAGCAGTGAAGAGCAGCAGGCTTTCTTGTTGAAATCCATCGCACGTGGTCACCATCGACACGCCCTCGTCTTCGAAGGCGGCGGCATGTAACGCCACCGGCCGCGCTCGTGAACCGACTCATCGCCGAGGCATCAAGCTTCCCATATTTCCGGGGTTTTCCGCGGGGTCCCAGCCACACCTGTGCAACCACCTCGCGATGCGCAGTTCCCCGACACGATTCGTCGACGTCGTCGAACCCAATTCGCGGACTCCGGCCGCCACCAAGGACCGCGGCTACTTCAATGCCAGTACTCACCAACAGATCTGCTACGGTAGCCTTCGCTTCAACGCTGGATACGCTTCCGCAACGAATCGGTGACGCCAACGTCGCCACCTTCAACGCGTCGCGCGGTGAGGTTCGCTGGTTCTCAAGGAAAATGACGGCCTGGACGCATCGGACCCATCGTGTGCCTCCTCCACGCTGCCGATCCTCGCACTCATCGAGATCGACGGTGACTCTCTCGGTGCGCTCCTTTAACCGGCGTACTCGACCAGCCCCTGCGCGAACTACCGCAAACTCTCGTCGTCCTCACTCTTCCGTACGTCAGGCCCATGCCCGCCAGCGTCGGCGCCCTCCTGCCTTCGCCGCCAGTTCCGTCCGTGTTCGAGGGCGGTGGCTCGCCGCCCGACCGCTGGCGGGACGCCGCCTCCTCTTCGACCTCGAGACGAGGCCGAGCCTGATGTTCGCCCCCGACAACCTGTGGATCAAACAACACCGAGTCGCGGCGCGGCCTGGGTACCGTGCCGGCCTGTGGGTGCAGGCCGTGCATATGCTACTACGATCCGGCGATTCCTGGGTTGTGAGCTTTCCTTTTCCTGTGGCGGTGCTTGTTGCGCCGCTGGTGTTCAGCCGGGCCAGCCGCCCGAGCTGGAGCTCGCTTCGTTCGGCGCCGCAGAAACCCGCCGATGCCCTCCGGTCCTCGGCGCCCTCCACCAGTGGGCTGGGTCGCTGTTGTCTGGTTCCGGCGCGTCGTCGGCCCGGCCAGGCCTGCTGCCGCTCCACGGCGCCGCAACACTGCTCCCTAGCGCCCGCAGGTGCCCCGCGGTGGTCTCCGGGCGGGCATGTGTGTGCCCTGTACGCCGCACCGGCAGGCCGGGCCACTCCAGCATCTTTCGCACCTGGGGTCGCATCAATGTCTGCAGTCCCTGCTGACTGTTTTCAAGTTGGTGTCATCGTTGGTTCAACGTTCTGCGTGTTGTTGTGGGGTCGGTCGATCCGGGTACGTGCAGAGTTTTCTGAGTGGGCTCGCGCTACGATATGGGTGGCGCAGATCGCTAACGTGAAACCTGTCGCCTTTGCTCTCGCTCGTGCCTGTGTGGGTTGAAACCGTCATCCTTTGCGAGCCGGCGGTGCGCCAGTTGAAACCGTCATCGCCTTTGCACGGCTATGAAATGGGCGATTTTGGTGCGTCGTATTTTGGTTGCAGTGGTGACGGTCGTTTCAAAGCAGTTTAACTGTTCAGGGCGCGCAGTGGTGATGGGAGTTTTCATGCTGTGCCTGCGGCAGTGGTCGCGGTGGTGGCGATGGTGCGCGTCGCGGCGTCGCGCCTCCTGTGCGCGAAAGTTCGCCCTGCGCACGATGTTAAAATTGGCCCAGGTGGTTTAAGGCGTGCTGGGCGGGCTTTTCGCAGGAAGCTGTTAGTGCGTGCCGGGCGCGTTTTGTTGAGGCAGAGCCTGCTAGGTGACGGTGGCTGGGAGAGTTCGCCTGCCTCGATGGAGACGCCGCTGCTCGGTCTGAGGGCATGCCCACACTGTCGAGTGGATGTCGCCCTGGATGTGCTCGCCCATCCTAGATCTGGTGTGCCTCCCGTTGGAGGCGCGCGCGTGTGCGCAGCTCGGGCTCTGCTCTGTGACCGCCTCTCCGCAGGATTCCAGTCATTTCAAGTAGAAAATGCTGCGGCCCCTATCTCGCGCTTAGTCATCAGCGACGCCCGCCGGTAGTGCCGGTTGCGACTACGCTTAAAGAGTGTCGCAAAAGGTGTGACGCTCGACATCTTTCAACGCAGGTGGTTGGCAGGTGGTTGTGCCGCAGGGTGGTGATGCGCTCGTCCACAGGGTGCACAGGTGTGTGTAAAGGGTGTTGGAGGCCCTAGTCATGCCCGTGGGTTAGTCGCAAACCCCAATGTTTGCCGCGAATCTTCGCGCGCCCGATGCGGAGGGCGACAAGCCACAAAGAACCTCTCTCGGATCCTGCCCGCTCGCTCCATCCACAGACCCTCCTGCACCTCCACAGTCGGGCGGCGCACACACAACATCTAAGGGTCGCCTTGCGTGAGGCCACGGGTGTAGTATTGTCGTGTTCGCGGCAAACAAGCCTCCAAAAGAACAACCTGAGATGCCAACGATCACGACCTCGAGCCACCGGAACACAACATAGCCGATCACCGTCCTCAAGCCCACTGCCCCCAGATGCGACGACTACCGCGCCCTCGACCGGCGGGGCGTCTCTACGGAAGATCGGCATCACCAGGGCGCGGAATCTCGCCTTCATTAAGAGACCTCGGCTGCCAGCAGGCTGTCGTCGTGGCGGCGGGGACACCTGGTCGCTTCCTGCGACCGCATCAAGGCTGTCGCCGCCGCGGCTGCCCCCTGGCGCCGGGCCCCTGAGTCGCGCCGACAGGTCCCGGCGGGCCGGGCTTTCACGCTGTCTGGGCCGGAACGGGCGGGCGCACCCACTCGGTGGACATGTGAAATGGGCGGCTAACTGGCAGTGGTCTGCCACCCACGGCCCCATACGCCGCCAGCGATTGCGTGCACCCGCCAAGCCAGCGCGTCGATCATCCCCGCAGGACACGCGTGCAACAGCTTCGACCGGGCCTCGGGGGGTGAGACACTAGAGGTTCAATGTCCCTTAAGCGGAAGGATCTGCATGGGCAGCACATCGTCCCTTCTCGTCGGCGACGGGTAACACTCACCGTTTGTCCGAAAACTCTCGGCCTTCCGGCGGCGCGAATCCCGTTACTCCCGGGATGAACCTCTGCGCGTGACGACAGTACGCGATGCTCATCGTGCCCACCGGCAGTGCGCTCAAAGGAGCGGTGCCCAAACAGGTCATCAAGTTCCTGTGAGCCCCGACAATCGTGCCCACATGCGAGGTGTTATTTCGTCGAAGGCTGCTTCGGCAAGACCTACTGCATCATGGGCGACATCATACCCGGCGAGCCAAGCTGGGGTTTACATGTATAAGTTCGGCTCCTCGGCACGCCGAGACGTCTCAGTTCGCGAAGGACTGGAACAGTTTGGCGAAAACCACCGACTTGAGCGGCTGAAGGCTCATCCCCGGGCACGGACCACCGCGCGCTGAACGCGCAGCAACCTGTACGACGCGAACGGACATCAGTTCGACGCCGGACCGATAAAACCTCGCCAGTACCCTCCAACACGTCAAACTTAGAACGGTGTTCTTCCATGACCTGGGCAAAGCCTGGTGGACGGGGCTTCGAAGCACGTCCTGGACCGAGTACGTTCACGGACATCGAGGCTGTGCAAGCAGGCCCGCCACAAAATCACTTCCCGACGACCTGGGCGCGTTCAGTACTACGTCATTACACCACGCTCAAAAGACGACGGTAGCTACCAAGGCTTCGAGGATAAATATCATGGTGTCGCGGCGCAGCGCGCCTGGGCGGCATCGAGCTGGCTCGTAGCTTCGTGGACGGATCCGCGAGCAGACCGCTTCCGGCCAGCCACCCCGACCTTCCTCAACGCCGGTAAGGCGGCGCCGCGACGGCTGGTCTCTGCTTCCTGCGCGCCGAGGGACAACATGGGTCGATTGCGCGCGGCAGCCAACTCAGCCTGCAGCTGTCCAGCGCGGCGGCGGCGTCGCTTACCGGCTGACGAACCTGCGATGAGTCAGGCATTAAGAAAGATTGAGAACCGGTCAACGGCGTGTTAACGTCATGAAACTAGCGAGTTCCTTACTCTACGCAAACCAGCTGGGCGCGCGTCGAGAACGGGCGGTGTGCACGCACCACCGGACATCATGCAGGTTCCTGGACACCAAGCGTGAACGCGGACGAGAAAGATCACGCATCAAAAGACGCTTTGTCCTAGGCGTCGTCGTCCGGACTCACGTTCGAGCGGCCCTATAGAAACGAGGACATGTACCTGTTCCTTCCCCGACTGATGAGCGCGTGCGGCGTGCCCTTATAAAGATCGGTGACGGAGAATTACCACGAGATGGTGGACGACGGCCCGTATCCTGGCGCAAAGATCAACTCGTCGTTTCTTCGAACGATCGCGGAGATCCAGTTCGAGTCAGCTACCCTACATCGTCTTCGAGGACACGGTGAACAAGCGAACCCGATCAGGCCACTATCACCATGTTGAACCTGTGTTCGAGAATCCTGCAGGTGTCAGCCTCGACCAGCGACGACCTGTCTACGCCCACGTCGGCAAGACATCTCTGCAACCTGGGCTTTCCTCAGCATCGCGAAGGCCATGCGTTCCCCAGACTTCTCGGGAACGATCGAGATAGCGATCGCAACCTGACGGCCGTCGTCTCGGACCTGTCGGACGTCGGCTCGGTGCGTCGATCGCCGCGGTAACATGATGGAGTCACGCGATGACCTGGGTCAGATGAACTGCACGGTTGCGCGCCAGGCGTGCTACCGAGGCCCTCAACTACTGAGTGTGTACTTCGCGGCGGGTCTGTTCGGGCGTCAGGGCTCGTGCAAGATCCGCGCGTGAGCGCGGCGGACCTTCGAGCCGAGGTCGAAGTGCGCGTGGGCGGTTCTTCCGTAAGTACATTGACGAGGTGGGTCCACCACGGACAATGCGCGAGCTGCTCGCCCGCCTCGATCAGGTCCCCGCAGGCGGACTGGGAAGCCCTCGCGGCCGACGTCGCCAAAATACGGTGTCTTCTGGCAGAACCTGCAGTGCGTGCTGGGCAGGTTCCATCTTCGTGCATCAGCAACTCGATCATCGATCCGCGATCGTGTCGCGATCCGCGGAAAACAGATCGGCCCGCGTCTACCGGCGCCCTTGTCGAGACGGAACGCGGGTACTGCCAGGACGTACTGAATCCGGTCGGAAGAAGATCATCGTACCTACGCGGTGACCGCAACTACGTGGATCGGGGCTGTCGCTCGCTGTTCTGCGGACACGGTGACGCGCGACCTAGTTCAGTCCTACATCTACCCCGACAGAAGAAGGCATTAAGACCTGTGCTACATGCGCCTGCGCCGAATGGCCTGGAGGCACCGGGTCGGGGCTGCGTGTCTGCAGCCGCTGTGACTGACGCCCGTTTGTCGGGTGGTTGCGGGGTCGAAACCGGCCCGCGCCGTTTATGTGGATGAGCAGGAGGGCGGGGCACCGGCGTGGTTTAGGGCGGGCTGCGTTGAGTTTGTGGTGAGTGGTGAGAAGGGACAATGAAGTGGAACTTCCAGAAGTGTTGCAGAGATTTTCGTATGATGTGGAGAATAGAATCCCACATTCTGGCCAGGCTATTGATGAAACGGCCCTCAATCCCGGCAACCATGTACAGTGCCAACACACAGACAGGCCCCATCTGCAGCAGCCCGCTGATGCCAACCCGCATACAGGCGCCCAGGCCTCGTACCAGCGCGGGCGCTTTCCCCAGGCAACCGATGGCGACTGGTATGCCTGAACCCCGCCGTCGAGGGCGCACGTGCGGTTCAAACGCGTCCGTAATTGCGACAATATCATGTCTTTCGTTGGCTTTTACAGCGGCTGGTGGGGCGCTTCCTGTCGTTCGGTGCGTGGTTCTGGGCGTAGGCCTCACTCGGCGAGCCGAGCGCCTGGGGTGCCGAGACGTGCTGAGGACGTGCGCAGTGCGCGAACGGCGGCGCATCTGCGGTCGTCGGGATGTGCTGTTCCAGTGCTGATCGCGCGCCAGCACCACTCTTTGTGCCAGCTCGGCCGGTCTGGCGGTGGTTTGTTGAAATGGTGATGACGAACATTTTCCGCGACAATTCCGGCCAGCGAGACTGGCGCAAAGCGACGGACCGGTCACTGAGCCGCCTCGTCGTGGTCGAGCAGCTCCCGCCGCGCGCAAACCCGCCTGCGCAGTTTGCGCCCCGGCAGGCTGCACCCGTCGCGCGATCGCGCCGTCGCCTGCGCCGCCGCTGCTGGCAGTCTTCGCTCCCAGACTTTAGCAAGATTCTGCAGCCGCCAGCGCGGCCCGGCGTCTGTACCCTGCTACGTATCCCCAACGGGCGCACCCGCCAACCGATGCCGTCACGAATTCGGCCAGGCGCCTATCGAGCGCCAGGCGCCGTCGCTCGAAAGCCATTGCAATGAGCGCCGCCCCTGTTACAGCGATGAATCAGCAGGCCGCGCACGCATAACTGGCCCGTGCAGGCGTCCCCGACGCGATCGGCGCTGGCCTTGTCGAGGCTTGGTCCAGCGACCTTCGCCATCTGGATGTCCTTTCGCGTTCGTGCGGCACCGTCATTTTCCTCTGGGTGATTGCGTGCATGCACGGTCTGGCCGCAGCCGAGCGGGCGATCAACGCTCGAAGACGTCCATGAAGCGGGTGAAGCCTCGCGCGCAACATCTACGCCGGCCTGCTCCTCTGCGGTGAACTGATCATCTTGCGGTGTCTCGAAGACATGCGATAACCGATCAGTGGCAGCAGTGTGTTCCGTGAAGTAGCAAAGGAATCGTATTATGTTTTTTCGTGTCGGCTGCGATGACAGCCGTATCCGATCGTACAACCCATTTGGGTGCTCATGACGATCGCGAACGCCTGCTGCCATGACCGAGACCGTAGCGGATCTGCGTGACCACCTGCGCCCTCGCCCCAGTTGAAGCTCCAGGCCGAACGCTGGAGCGGCCCGCGTACTCATTGGCTTCCTGATCGGCGACCTCCTGCTCGCCAGCAGCGTAGTTCCTGGACCAACAAAGATGGCCGAGGAAGCTGGGATCGCAAGGCGATGGACATCCTGACGGATGTGCAGGCGCACTCGGCTGCAGATCTCTCGATCATCACATCGCCGTCATCGCTGCGGCAACATTTCGCATCTTGATGGTGATCATCGGCGCGACGCGACGCCAACGCTGACGCATCGTGATAGTAAGGACCCGAGGAAACGGCGAGTTTCCTCGAGCCCTAACACTATAGTGGTTGACGGCGCTACCGATAGCGCCCCGTCGTCATCGCAAGGAACTATCAGGTGCTGCGCAGGCGATGTCCGGCTTTACCCCTACGGGGCCAGTCGCGGTGCGCGGATCCTACGCACGCAGACGCCGTACGGCCCGGCTGCATCCGCGCCGACCTGACCAACCCGGGCGTCGGCGTGGAGCAACCTCACCTACAACATGCTAATGGGACGGCATTAAGTCAGCCGCAAAACCTATGCACAACCGTACTACGCGACTTCAAACCTCGTTACTACGGACCTGCGTTCAGGCGCATCTCGCCATGATCTTCAGCTGGCGTTAGCTTCTGTTTGCTATCTGTTCCTCTCATTCCCACGATGAATTGTTGTCGTTCATGCGGCGCAGGAAGGCGAAGCGCCTACTGGATAGCCTGGGACGTCATGTCATGACGAAATACCGCGGTGGTCGTCACGTCCATATGCGCATCACTCAGCTGCTCGTGCCTGTTACCCTCTCTCGCCTTTTCCTCAGTGATCGATGGTCGTGTGCTGATGCCACCTCGGCGTCACCCGTGAGAGTGTATTGTGCTGACTCCTCACACACGAGCCTGGCAAGAACAGTGATGCCGTTACCAATCACCACCATAATAACGAAACGCGGCTGACCGCAAACACCTCGCGCTTTCGACGTCCGGAACCGACGCTGGCCTCCTCGACCGCTGCGATACGCGGACGGACGCCTACGGCTTCTACAGGCACCACAGGTGCCTGGGATGCAGGACTCACCCTGCCGATCCGTCGTACAGGCCGATCCCTACGCCTGCTCGTCCACCGCCTGAATCCGACGCCCGAAGGCCTGTGGGACTGCCGAAACCGCCTGGCCTCGTCCGACTGCTGCGATCTGGCTTATACGCAGACTTTGTGCCCGCTCTTTTGACGAGCCATCGCGCTCGCGGCACACGCTCGACGTGTCGATCGCTCGCGCCGGCGCCCTCATCCTCAACGCTCCTACGCGAGGCCACGTCCACCCGACCGCATTTGAGGTCCCGCTTCCAGGTAAATACGCGCGCGGACATGATCTCGAGGCTGCTTTCCTTTCTTCCGGCACGTGGACGGTGCCCAACATCGTCATGGACTGCTTCGACTTCGTCCGGGGACCAGCCCGACCGCAAGCGCTCGCTATAACCCGTCACGCCGCTACGAGGACTACCGCGCCTCCAGGGGTCCTCGAGGAACGCGGCTGGTGTCGCTAAATGGCCGACGACGCCTGATGGCGCGCCGATCCGGCGATGGTCAAAACGCTGACGGTGACGGCATCGTCGCTGTCTTGAACCCTGCACGCGCCACCAATGCCCCTGCCGCACGCCGGCAGGTGTCGACCTGTATCCAGGCTGACCCTCATCGTGACGGCGGCTGCAGTCCCGCTCGCCGAGCCATTGCCCAAGGCGATGGCGCACACATCCCCGGCGACATGCGAGCCATCGCCACCGACCCACCTGCGGTGCGCGCCGCCGACAGGCGAGCCGTCACCGGCGTCGACATTTCATAGTTCATCTTACCTTGGCGAGCCGACACCACGTCGTTTCTCCACCGAGAACGCGTCCGGCGACCTCGCAGGCCTGCTCCATCATCGAATCACCGGGCTGGGCGCACACCCTCCCCATCGACGGGGACACCTCCGCGACCAACCTCCTCATCGCGACACGCGCATGCGCGAACCTCGTCTGCCGAAAGACCCATCCACGCCCTCGTCGACCGTGCCTCCCTCCCACCGGGGCCGGCGTCTCCCTCATCATGGTCGTCGGCGGCTCGGGGCTTTCTCGACGCCGCCGACCGGGTCCTCATGATGGACCACCGCTGCCTCGTCCTCCGCGCAGGTCGTCGCCGACCTGCCGCCCCACGCCGACGCCCCACCAGCTGGGGAGGCGCTGCAGTGCTGCCGCAAGGCCCGCGTGGACCGCCCGCGCGCAAGGCCTCCGGGCACTTCCGTGCTGAAGCAATCGACCGGAATCTCGACCGTCGACATTCGACGTCGCCGCGTCGTCGACCCCAGGCAGGCCGAAGGCCGTCGCCTGGTGCGTGCATGGCGTCCTCGAGAGATAGCCTTCAAGCAATCCGTACCCGCAAAATAATAACCCAGCTCCGGACAGCGCCCTCGCCTCCGAGGCGGACGCCATATCTGCAAGTTCGGCCCGCTCTACCGGCGTTCCTAACGCGCCCGCGCCTCATCGACGTAAAGCCGCGCCAACCGCTGCGGCCTATCCCTACGCGAGCCGCGCGACGGTCATCGTTGCTGGGTGCCCGCTGGTGTTCCGGGCGCTGCGTGCGCTTTTGTTAAGCCGGGCTGCTTGGTGTGCCCGTGGGCGGCAGCCCGCCCGCGAATCGCCACGCGCGCCTGCGGCTCAGGCGGTCGATCTCGAAGCCGTAGCCCCGCCGCCCGCAGGCGCCACCAGCCAGCTGCCACCACCTGGTACCTCGAGAAATTGTTCGCAAAGGGTACAGACCCATTCGACCACAACGCTGGTGTAATCGGTCATTTGAGGCAATGGGTCTGCAGTTTGGCTGGATTGCCGCGTGCGACAAATGGTTGAGGATGGAAACTCTTGCGGGTACGGCATCCAGTGGTGTGAGCTGCATGTGATGCGCGCAGGCGTGAGCCGACGTCTGGTCACGTGCTGAAACCTTTGCGTGCAGAACCTGTTTTGCTCAACCTTTGCGTGACCGAACAGCAGGCGAGTGCGCCACAACGCCCGGATTCAGTGCGATGACTCTCCGCAGGGTGGGCGAGTGCGTCCCACTGAGCGGCGGATCCAGCCAGCCTGAGCCTCCGGTAGGCGCAGGCGCGCCTCGGCTCTGATGGAGCGGTGGACTTTGAGTCAATATCCGAGCACGCACTTGCCGCGCGCCATCAAACTCGATTCCGATCCGGTGCTCGGAATGGCGATATCGATTGAAGAAGGCCGCTTATTCGCTGCACGGAGACCGGGTACTGGATTTCAATCCCCTGCAGGCCACCGCCCTTTTGTCGCTTGGTGGCAGACGTCGCCGATTCCCCGCACTCGCATCCTGGCATCCGTCGCGTGTGATCACCAGCGTGCAGCAGAGGTCCGCCCCGGGTGTATGCGGGTCCGACAGAACCGATCAGGCAAAGCAATCGAGATCGGTTGTTCTCCTCGCGTTGACGTGGAATTGTCGCGTAGAAACGGCGGTATCGAGTTTCAGTTCATGCAGCTCGCGCACGGCAGCGACGATGCGTTCCTCTGGTCGGTGAGCGCACACTCGACGATGGTGTCTTCGAGTGCTGTGCCCACGATGTCGTCGCTGTAATGGATCATCGTTGCGTAGTGCCTTTGTCGCGCTGTCGATGCTGGCGCGGCACCGTGACCGCTGGAAAACGAGTGAGCTCCGCATGAATCAGTAAAAGCGTGGATCGGACGCAGGTGCTGGTCCGAGATCGTGTTGACGTGGAAGCAGGTGCTCGCATAAGAAGTGGCAGAACCCTGAGGTAAGCTGCGGTCGGTCCGGAAGCGCGATGAGGTGTGGGTGCTTGTCTCTCAGAGCGAGCTCCGATGCGGGAGTGTGACGGCGAAGGAGGGGTCGGGATGCGTGGTGATTGCACTCCGGTGTCGGTGGTAACCGGAGCGATCCTCACCAAGGTCTCCCGTTTTGCGCGCTGAGCGAGGGCGATCTCGCCCGTACTGTCGCCTCGGCGGCGGAGCATGCGCAGCAATGGTCGGCGTGGATCGCGCGCATGTCCATCGTGTCTCCTTCGACCTCAGCTGTCACTTTTGAGGCGCCGCGCTAAAGTGCGACCCATTTGGTAAAAATCGCTTCGAAAATCGTGTTGTTTGGAGGCAATGGGTCTGCAGAATATGCTTTGATTCAAAGCGAGACCGGATGGTGTGGTGAGGTGGTGGAGGCCGGGCGCGACGGTGAAGTGCTGCCTGGCGCCAGTCTGGCGTGAACACGCGCAGTCCTGCAGCGAGCGCATAGCGCGGAATATCAACGGTCGCAGCCCCGTTGTTATGCGGCTGAGCGACGAGATGCTGGGTGATCTCGGGATGGATCAGGGCACCTCCGAGTGCAGTGACGCGTGCACTGCACGCAGCACGATGGATGCGCCAGACGAACACGAACATTTATCGCGCAGGCTGTGGGCCGCCGACCGGGCCCTCGGCTCTGTCTGCCATCGTCCGACTCGGGGCGCGTACAAGATCTACGGAGGCGGCGACGTGCAGCAGGTAAGCGCGCGCGCGACGCAGCGACGTCGGCTTCGCGCCGGCGGAATTCACCGCCGCCGCATCATGCTCCGGTCCTGCGTAAATCGTCATCGATGATGCGACCATCCTCGCCGGCGGCCTCGGCGCGCTGTACCTCACGCACCGTTCGTCGAAGACACGACTTTGATGCGCACCCTGAAAGACACCGCGCATGACCAAGCTGTCGCCGCGAACCGCATCGGCTTTCGTTTTCCAGGTCCTTCAACCTGCGCTGCCCACCCTGATCGCCCGGTGCCAACATCCTCTGCCCGACACGCGCACTGGCCGCCACCCCGAGAAAGAAATGCTTCGACCTCACCGTCAACTCCCTGGGCATCGCCGGACCGCCTGAGCCACCGCCCACTCCGAGATGTCCGGCTGGCCACTGGCAGCAGCGTACGCCGTCGCCCGCGCCCTCGCGAGGCCGCCCTGCCGTCATCGTCTCGCGGACGAGCCACCGGCAACCTCGACTTTCGCACTCGACCGACCGGTCGCGGACCGGTGCGCCGCGCCGTCGACGAACTCGGCCGAGCGTCACCGCGGTCACCCACGACACCGCCACCGCCGCCCACGCGGACCCGCGTCTCAGTGCCGCGACCGACGCATCGTTCCCTGACCTCCGACGCGACGTCACCGCCGACTCCCTCACCGCGGCGCTGCGCCAGAATCGCGCGTGCCCGCCATCAAGGCTCACCTGCAATCTATGTCTGCACACACACCCTGCGCTGCTGACCTGCGCTCCACGGCCGCCGCTACATCTCCACCGGCACAGCCCGTCGCCTATCTCCACGTGGCCTTCATCGTCATCGTCACCCTCATCACCGTCATGACGGCGATGACGCGGGCCTGGCTCCCAGCTGCACAGCGGTACCGATGAGGCGGGCAACGATCGTCGTCTCTCAAAGACAGAGGACGCGCCGAGGCGCCATTTGTACGAGAGCGCTGAAAAAGCGACAGCAACGAACGGCGTCACCGCATTAAGCTACTATGGCACTCAGCGGCCCGCCGACGCCCAGACCGACGCGACGCGCGCTGGCCTCTTCACGTCTCGCCGCTGGTCTCAAGCGTTGACTGACCTCGTACAAAAGCGCCGGAACCACTGACCGCGACGAGACCAGATCGTCATGCATCTGAGCACACGCCTTGACCCACTCCTCGCTGAAGGTCGAGCGACTTGCCGTCTGCGTGCGCGCCGGATTCACCGGAGGGCGACTGCGCACCCTCACCATCGTCGGCACCACGCTCAGCGCGTACACGACAGTATGGCGTGCCTGCCAGCGCTGCGGCGACGGCGGATTCCTCCGCGATCTTTCGGAACTGCACCGCACCCGCCAGTCGTCGTCCGACTTCCGGAGCAGATGCGGACAGCAACAAAACCCTCCGCTCGCCACCCAGGACGAATGGGTGGCGACAGCAAAACTCACGCCAACGGCATCTCGAGCGTAACCGACCAGCGTGCAAGGCAATTCAGGACGACCTCAACCAGGCGCGCCTGGGAGCATCGTGACGATGGGCATCATGGGTGATCTTCCGGCGATCGCGGCGCTCGTGGCCTCTATCGTCGTCTCCTCGAGCCTTCCGAGTGAGCTCACTGCGCACCCGCGAACTGGCGCTGCTGCGCACGCTGGGAGCACGACGGCGCGACCGTCTCGTCTCTCGTGACGCGGGGCCTCGCGATCCGAGACGATCTCGTCCGCGATTGGCGTCGCGCTCGGCTGGCTGATTGGCGCGGCTCGCGGGAGGGTACCGGCCTGGCCTCTAGCATCGTCGCGGCGCTGGCGGGATGCCTCCGTTTGCAGTTGAGGTCTTCCACGTGGCTGGGCAGCACCCTGTTCACGACGCTGGTCGGCGTCTTCCCGGCCCTGCGCCGCCTCCGCGTCGCGCCCGTCGCCGCCCCTCGCCCCCGTGAACAGGCGCGGGCCGCCGCCCGCACAGCAAGCACACCGTCCGCTCATCATCAGCGCGCGCTCATCGCGGTGGCCGGGATGCGCCTACTGTGGCCCTCGCGTGGCGCTCCGGATGGCAACGGCGCACGAAATTCGTGGCTTTTCGGCGGGTCACTCCTGGCCCTCCTTGGCGCGCTCTCGTCGCCTCCGTGCTGCTGCCAGCCCTCACCCGCGCGTTCGGCTCGGTCTTCCGGGCACGCGTCCGCTATGGCCCGGAGCACGATGCGCAACCCCGGCCACACCTCCGCGACCGGCACCGCGATCATCATCGGCGTGACCCCGTCGTCGTCACCATCATCGTCGGAGCCGCTCCGTGCGCACCACGCTGACCAACGCCGGTGAACGACGCGCGCGCCCATTCGACCTCATGGCCATCTCCACGAGCGGGGCGCTCACCGACGACCAGCAGGCCGCCATCGCGGCCACCGATAGCGTCGCCGCGACCGTCGCCCAGTACGCCGCCCCGGCACCCCTGACGACCACCTCTGGCACGCCCGCCTTACGCTTCGGTGAGGGAACCGATGCGGAGACGAGGCCCAGGCCCTCGTCGGTCGTGATCACCGGAGGAGCCCGACCACGGTGTCACCCACTCGACGTCACCCGAGCTGGGTGATAACCCAGGTGCGCGTTGGCGACGAGGGCCCCTGAGCCGGGCAGACGCTGCGCCTGTGCGCCGACACGTGCGTGGACCTGAGTGCCACCTACCGACAAGAACGGCAACGGCATTGGCAGGGCTCAGGTCTCCGAGAGGACCCTGCGATCCATCGCGAGCTCGCTCGAGCGTCAGGCGATCATCATCAGGATGGCCGACGGGCTGACGCCGAGACCGTCCAGGCCGCACTGCTCAGGACTCGCAGCTGAGCGTCAACGGCTCCGCCCTGGAGCGCCAGATGTGCCACGAAAAGATCATCGACAAGCTGATGCTTGTCCTCGTCGAACTGCTCGGCGTGTCCGTCCTCGTGTCCCTGGTGGGCGTGGCCAACACGCTGTCCTGTCGGTCGCCGAACGCATCCGCGAGAACGGGCTGCTGCGGGCGCTCGGCCTGACGCGACGCCAGATGAAGACCTCCTCGCCCTCGCGCTGTTCCCGCTGACCGGCGCGCTGATCGGCGTCGGCATGGGCGTCGCCTTCGGTGGGTCGGCGTCATGAGCCTGCCATTGAGGGGCCACCCCGTGCGGAGCGATGCCGTGGCTGCAGCTGGTCGGCGTGTGCGTCGTGGCCATCGTGTCCGCGCTGATCGCCTCGTGGCTCCGGGCCGCCGGGCCTGCTAAGTCAGTCAGCCTCGAGGCAGGCGGCGACGGGGAGTGCTGGTTGACTGAGGTTGATGACGGGTGGGGTGCCGAGGCGCCCGCACCCGTTTAGCATGCAGTCTGCGTGGTGTTGCTGTGTGGGCCGAGCTGCGCCGTGGGCGGCGGCCCGCCCGCGAGTCGTCCGCGCCGCGAGCTTCGCTCGGCGCGTCGTCTCGAAGCCCGGCCAGGCCTGCCACCGCCCACGGCACCGCGGCCTGGCTCGTAAGCCTCGCGGTGGCCGCCGATTGGGCAGGCTGCTTGTGTTTTGTTACAAACGTCGTCAATCCGAGAATTTTTGTGTGGATTCTCGTTGGTTGACAAACGTCGTCAATCCGACGCCTTTTTGCTTGAAAATACTGGTTTTCAGCTCAGATTGACGACGTTTGTAACAGGAAAGCCGTAAGGGCGTTTCAAAATGCTCAGATGACGACGTTTATAACGCATGGCTGCTGTGCGGGTGAGTCCTAGCTCCACAAGCCATGGGGAGAACCTCCGTGGGAGCGCGTAATGGGGTTTTGCAGCATAGGGCGCTCTGACGGCGTGTCACCGGCGTGTCGCAGCTCTTATGACGCGAATTCCCCCGTTTGATGGCGGTGAGGTCACGGTTTTGCGGTGGTGCGGCGCAAAGTGCAGACCATTGGGCGAAAAACGCTGAAAAGCCAGGCTGTTTTGAGGTGAATGGGTCTGCACTTTGGCATGGGTGGGTGTGGACTTTATCGATGCGCTATTCGGCGCTCAGGCGAGGCGGATGCGAGAATCGGATCTGGCGGCTGGGCCCCTACACTGGCGGCGTTAACCTTCAATGCGCAACTAAACCCACCTGGTGGCGGCTGGGCGCAGCTCGCACCGCTCCACCGGGTGGGTTAACGTGCGCGTTAGTGGACGCAGATGGCACCTGCCGTTCGAGGCCGCCACCTATCGGGCTAACGTGCGCAGGTACCTGGGTGCGCAGACGCGGCAGCTGCGGCTGCGGTACGGCCACGCCGCCACCCACGGACGCCCGCGGCCTGGGCGAAGGGTGTAGCAGCGAGGCCCGCCAGGCCTCAGCACTCCCGACGTTGACGTGCCAGGCGCCCTCCGAGGCCCTCCTGTGTGCTTCGAGGCATGTCGTTGCCGGTCTGGCGCATCGTCTCACTGACCACGTCAGGTCTCTCACCGTGTGGCGGCCGTCGCCCCACAGGGCCATGCGCGCCACGTGCTGATTGCCGACAGCCGCGATCGCGTTGCGCTCGATGCACGGCACCTGCACGAGGCCCGCCACCGGGTCGCACGTCAGGCCAGCGAGTGCTCCATCGCGATCTCCGCCGTTCTCCACCTGCTGCGGGGTGCCGCCGAGGGGCCTGCGCCGAGGCCAGCGGCGGCCATCGCCGAGCCGACCCGACCTCGCCCTGGCAGCCGACCTCCCGCGCCCCGATGGACGCGTTCGTCTTAATAAGGCGCGATCGCCGTCGCCGCCAGCAGGGAAGTCGTGCACGAGGGGCGCGGCGGGCGTGGGCCGCGCAGGCCTCGGGCGACGCGGGATCATCGAAAAAGTCTCCGAGGTCCTCCGTCGTCATGCGGATGTGCGCCAGCGAAGGTGACCGCGCCGTCCTCCGTCGCAGGGCCGCCGCCACGCCGGCGTCGACCCCGTCTCCGGGCAGTGCGTCACCAGGCTGCAGGACCGCGGGGATCACGCCGGCCGCGCCGTTCGTCGGCGCCGTGCGACTGCGATGGCCGCCGCGTTCTCTTCATTGACGGCCAGGGCGAAAGAGGTTCACCCAGTCCATCGCCCGCATCGGGCTCGGCCACGGTCGACACCCAGCGCGCGCACGGGGAAGCGCACGCCTCCGCGGGAGATGCGCCCGAGGCCCCGGCCCTCGTCGTGAAGACTGCGGAACGCCCGTCAGGCGCTCCGCGAGCCTGCCGGCGGAGCGCGCGGGCGCGGCGCGGCGCGTCCAGAGCCGCCCGCGGACTAGCCGCCGCGGACGTGCCCGCGTCCAGCCGCAGCGAATATCGTGTCGGCGATGCGATCCAGGTAGGCGTTGACGGTTCTCGCGCGGTCGCACCGCCTCCTGTTCATGCGCACGACTCCGCGATGCTCAGGCCGGACGCGTCGCACGCGGCGAGCAGCTGCGCGCGCGACGCGAACGGGTGCGGCGCGGGAACGTCGATGCCGACGCCCGCCTGGCTCGTCGCGAGCGAACACCTCCGGGTTGCGGGTCGTCATTCGTCTGAATCATGCGCGAAGCCGCCGCCCACCGAATACAGGTGCGCTCCAGGATGACAGCGCGGTCCTCGTGAGGCGGTGATCGTCAGCGCGTTCACGTGATAGGGCAGGACCGTGCGCGTGACACGCACGTCCTCGGCGATGTCGGAGGGACACTGCGTGCCGCTCGGCAGCGCAGCATGTTCGACGAGCCAGGCCGGCGGATGGACTCACCGTCTCGATGTCCACCGTCTCGGGTCGTAACCCGCCAGGCCGGGGAGGACGCGCGGTCCGTCGGATGCCCAGCCCGTCGCTGCCAGCGACGTGAACAGGTCAATCGTGATGTGCGACGGCGGCTTCAGCGTCGTCAGCTCCGTCGTGAAACGCCAGACCCGCTCGCATCGGACCCACCGTGCGACGAGGACGGCCCGATACCAATGCGGGAACATGTCGAAGACCGACAGCGGGTGCGGCGCATCGTGCGCAGCACCTCGCCGAGACGATAGCTGCGGGCGTGGGACGCGACGGGTCATACGTCGTGACAGATGCGCCGAGGGCGACGCGCCAGGCAGACGGGACTATTGTGCAGCATGCCCGACTGTCGCGGTGTGTGAGTGCGACTGCTCTACTGTGCGCTCGTGGGCGGCGCGCGCCGCCCGCGAGATCGCCACACAGCGGAGCTTCGCTCGGGTGGTCGATCTCGAGCCGCCCTGTGCCCGCCCGCGCCGCGCGCCCGCAGCACCGTGGCGGCGCAATCGGGCGTGCGCGTGCTGTCTGGCCCTGCCGCCGCCCACGAAGACTCGCCACCTGCTGCCCGCAGTCCACGCGGCGGCTCTGGTCGGGGCATCCCAGGAACGTGGTGCAGCTCAGCAGTTTTGCATGCGGATTCCTGTGCGCAGTGCATGTTCTGTATCGGTTAATGCTGCTGATCACTCTGTTTGCATGCATGCGACTTTGCGTATCGGTGTCTGGGGAGCGTATGGGTGCGGCAGCAGGCAGGTGGGTGCGAGTAGGCGAGGTCCCGTGTTCGCAGGTGAAGAAAGTTTCGAGTGGAAGCGGATGACAGGATGAAGGTTTTCGTTTGCTGTTGCTTGACGGTTTGGGGTGACACCGGTGCAATAGGATCGATGGTTGATTGTTGGGGATCTGTCAAGCGCTGCTAAAGTTCCAGACGCATTTTGCGTTGCCAGCCGTTAAAAGATGAAAGCACAGCCGAGGGCATGTTTTCATAGATTGAAACCAGTAGGTCAATCGTTGATATCCAGCGGAAATATCACTGACTGTTTTTCTGGGAGACCACTAGCAAAAGCTGCAGAAAAATGGGTTGCATTTTCGGTAACCGAGCGTCGTACGCTAGTGTCCATCAAGGTGTGGAAAAACCTCGGGACATCCCCTGAGTGCGACACAGCAAAGCAAACAGTCTTCAGAGATCGATTAATGGCAACGGGTCCGAGCGCGGCACGCAGGCCACGCGCGGACCAGCGAGCAGGGGTCGCGTCCCGCGCCCTGGCCGCCTGGCCGTCGTGGCAACGCGCCAGCCAGTACGCTGGTCGTCTCCCAGGCCGCCGCCCTGAGGCCGCGCACGCCGCCCAGGAGCGCCACCGGCATCGATGTTGGTAATGTCTATGCGTCCAGGTCGAGGTTATGCCAGTGAGAACCCACGACCGGCGCAAACCTGATACGACAACATTCGCTACAGCATTGTCCGGGGCATGACCTGAGAATCACGATGCCAACACCCTGGGTCAGAGCCGATGACGCACGTGGCTGCGGTGGGCACATACGCGGGCTACGATCGTGGACCTACATCGCCCGCAGTTGCGCCGTGGAAAGTGGGATGACCAGAGAACAGACTACTGGTCCGGGGACTCTGCCGCCAGTGCAGGCATGGATGCAGTCGCACTACGACCAGTGGGCGCTGCGGATCCCAACAAAATCTGGGTGAACGGCCAGAGCGCCATCGGCTCAAGCGAACAACCCGGGCACTGTCGAGCCGGGCGAGACCTTCCTGCTCGGCGCGATCCGCACAACAACCTGCCGATTCAGCGGGCAGCTGCTCGAGTGGCCTCAGCGCCCACCTACCTCGTGCGAGCCTGAACCTGTCAAATCTGATTCCCGGTGACCGGGCGGGTCCTTCTTCATCAACACGAGACCTTCAACACCCTGTCCTGCGACGATCATCTACCGCAATGGTGGCGCCTTTACATCAACACCCCGTATTGCTGGGACCGGGTACCTGCCGCACCGGACATTGGCATCAATGGTGAGTCTGCGACGGAACACGCAATCCCGAGCTCTGGCGATTGAGTACCTCCGCGATGCCGTCTGGACCAGGGAATCTATTACGGTACGCGCCAAGTGGGTGACTGACCCGCGACCGGCCAGCAGGTCTTTATTGGTACGGCCCTACAGAGCCGAGCTTGCTAGCTCGGCCGATCCTTGCAGGGTTGCGTCAGCACGCGAGTCCCGCTCCGGACGCTACTACCGCGTCAGATGCGTGGGCGAGGGGCAACGGCGACGACGACCTGACAGCCGATGTACTGCAACCAAAGGCGTGGAGCAGCCGTTCAACCACGATTACCGCTGAAGAGGTGACGCATTGAGTGGCCCGGCGCCGGGTAACGATGCGCAACGACCACCGCCAGGATCTGTGGCTAAGAAGACGACCTCTGATCGCACATTTCACGAAGAACGGTCCGCACCTATCGTCAGCCGTGAGGCTTTCACCCTGCGCGACGAACGCAACGAACTTCTGACCCGGATAACTGGCACCCATCCGACGGCAACTGCGGCAACCTCCGGCGGACGTGAACCGACACCCTGCCGTGACTCAGAACTCTCCGGTCAACCACGGCTGCCTCTACGGCGTCATCACCGAGCGTCCCGTGCGCATCGCGAAGGCCGTCGAGGACCTGGCGAGTGCCAACCCGACGATCCCTGCCGCCACCTTCGCGGTGGAGACCGGCGCGACCTGGCACGACAACACCGATCCGTACCCCGGCGACCACCGCATCGGTGACCGTCACGAAGCCCACCGCTTCCTCCGCTCCGCCAAGACCTCGTACATCTCGCAGCCGATCCCGGCTCGCGTCGCTGACCCCACCGCCTTCGGTGAGGACCAGGCGAAGTACGACTCGATGTTCATCCTTCGAGGTCGGCAACCCGACTTCACCATCACGGAGAAGGACATCAACGACCGGCGGCGAGGACAAGTGGAACCTCAGCGACATCAGTGCGTCAACGGCGTCGGTGAAGACGTCGCCGCTGACCGAGACCGAGCGCGGCGTCAACTTCAAGAACGTCGGAGGCGCCGCCACCAACGAGGCAGCCCCATCACCTGTACGTTCGTGAACGAATACCAGGCTCTAGCTGCGCGTCGAGAAGTCCATCGAGGGCGAACGGCGCGCGCCACAGCGCCACGAGCTTCAACGTGGACTACAAGATCGTCGCCATACCAACGACGGCTCGCTGGCCGCCAACACCGGCAAGCTCACCGACAAGCCCGACTTCGCCAAGGGGCCTGGAGAGTCCGTCGACGATCGCCGAGACCCAGGCCGGCCTGGACTCCGCGGTCCAACGCCACCGCCACCGAACGGCGTCTCACACGCGACCGACGGCGTCGAGCTGGGCAGGCCACGTGAAGGAATACTGGATCCGCTTCGCGGTCGTCCGCAACCCTGCGGCCGCCGGCTACCGCAGCTGACCACTGGCCTGCTCCATCAACGGGAACAACGAGGCTGGCTCCCGGCAAAAGGGTCTCTTCAACGAGGTCCTGGCTGAGAATCGCAAGGACTCCGACGGTTCAGTCACAACAAGGCCTGTGGCCCGACCGTTCACGACTTCGTCGTGATAGGCTGACGCAGAACGACCGGGCAAGACCTTTCGCGATGCCTCCGAACCAGTAACGAGCGAGCAGAGTCGGCTGTACTTCCTCGTCAGGGCGCTGAGTTCGCGATCTACAACGTCCAACCCGAATACCGATCGCGAACGCCACCGTGGTCAGAACCTGACCCAGGCGACCGCGACCGACGACTACTACTGGTCCGTCAACGACCTCGAACCTCGACACCCGTGCACTGGCTCGTTGAGACCAAGGCACCCGCGGGACACTCTGCCCCGCCCAAGCCCATCGCGTTCACGCTGACCGCCTCCCGCGGCAACAGCTCGGGAACGCAGACCGTGGAGCCTGCGGATGACCTCACGGACCCGTCAGTGGGCCACGAGCGCCGTCCAGGCGTTCTCCTCCGAGGCAGCAGCCGCCGGGCCCCAGGGGCTTCCTGGTCCTGGCGGCATCCCGCAGCCACCCTGGTCGTCAAGGACACCCGAGGTTGGCGAGCGCTCGCGCAGGCGGCACCTGGGATCACCCCCACATCGGGCGGCAGCGGCGCTCATGACGGGGCGATGGTGATGACTGTGGTCACCACTCAAGCGGCGCAAGGCAATCATCCTGAGGCCACCCAGCGAGGTCCCTGTGACCACGGGGACCCACCATCAAGAAAACTCTGAAATCACACAACAGAGAAAAGAAAACCCTATGAGCACCACGAAGACCCGCCGCAGCTCGAGCCTGGCTCTGCAGCTTCGCTGCCGCCGCTGGCGCGCTGGCCCTGCCCGCCGCCACCTCCGCGACCCAGGCTGCCCCCCGCCTTCGGCCTCGCTGCGACCGCCGAGCGCGCCCCTCGCTGGTCGACCTCGACGCCTCAAGACCGGCCCATCACCATCCACAAGTACGTGAAGGACGCCAACACGGCACCATGAGCCTGGTAACGGCCTGAGGACGCACCCTCGATCACGGCACCCCCTCGACGGTGCCAAGTTCACCGTCGAGCGCCCGACCAACGTCGACCTCACCACGCAGGCCGGCTGGAGAAGCTCGCTGGCATTTCACGGCAACGTTGACACCGCGAAGGCTGACGGCGTTGACGCTGCCGTCGAGATGACCACCGCCGGTGGCGGCTCGGCCACCTTCTCGGCCTCAGCTCGGCGCCCTACGTCGTGACCGAGACCGAGACCCTCGCCGGCTACGTCGGCGCGAAGCCTTTCATCATCACACGGTGCCGCATGACGCACCCGACCCGAGCTCATCAGTGGTCTACGACGTCCACGCCTACCCGAAGAACTCAGGCTGGCATCGAGAAGACCGTCGCCGACGAGAACACCCCCGCCATCGGCTCCGCGATCTCTCCACACCACTAGCCGGACATCCCCGCCGCTCGAGGCCCTCGACTACTCACGACGTCGTCGACCAGCACGACAAGCGCGTGAGCTGCCCGAGGCCCAGACATCGCCCTGAAGATCATCGACGGCAAGAACGTCGAGGTCGCCCCGTGAGCGACACACCGACTACAAGCTGATCGCCGCCGACGGCACCGACGGCGAGCGACCAAGTTCTGGACCGCCGAGTTCACCGCTGACGGCCGCGCCAAGTTTCGTCGCCAACCGCAAGGACGACAACACCAAGGTCCAGATGGACCTGGCCGGCATCGTCAAGGGACAAGGTTGAGGCGACGCGGCCTGTTCAAGAACAAGGCCATCCTGCTCCCCAACGTCTCCAACGGCTGAAGCCCAACTCGGTGAGGTTCCTCGCCGGATTACCCGAACCCGGAGGTCGTCTCCAAGTTCGGCAAGGTGAAGATCACGAAGGTTCACTCGTGGACACCACCACGCAGCTCGAAGGCGCCGAGTTCGAGGTCTACCAGTGCACGCCTCAGACGACCCTGACCGCGAACTTCGAGTCGTTGACGCGACCCTCGACAGAGAAGCTGTCGCCCGCCGGCACCACGACCCACCGTGACCGACGCCACCGGTGAGGTCACCATCGACGGCCCAGCAACAACGATGGGCGAACAACGCCAAGGTCGCCAAACCCGGCTACTACTGCCTCGTCGAGACCAAGGCCCCGAGGGCTTCGAGCTCCAGACCCGCCCGATCGCTTTCCAGGTCCTCGCAGTCCAACTCCACCGCTGACAACGAGTACACCGCAACACCACGGTGAAGGACGTCCCGAAGCGCGGCGGCTTTCGACCCGCCGCTGACCGGTGCTGCCGGTAGCGGCGTCCTGATCGGCGCTGGCGCCCTCCTCGGCGGCTCCGGTGCGATCGCGCTGGCCAACACGCCGCAAGGAGCAGGCCGACGCCTGAGCGGCTAGCTAAGCGACACAGGGGTGTGGACCCGCGGGTCCACACCTCGCGTTGCCCGCAACCGCCCCCAGCGGTACTACCTCGTAAACCAGACAAACTTCCACGGCCTCGGCAATGAACGGAGAAAGCGTGAGCACCCAAGCGCCCGACAAAAGAAGACCCTCGCGGGCGTCTCCTCAGCGATCGCGCCCTCGATCCTGCTCGCGGGCTCGGCATCCTGGTCCTCCTGTACCCCGTCTTCGCGACCCAGTACAACAACCAGCGCCAGGAACGCATCGCCTCCCGAATTCAGCGCCGTCGCCGAGCAGGCTGGGTCCTGACGCCGTCGCAGAGTCCCTGCGCCGCGCCGACGAATACAACCTCAAAAGCGCCTGCTGAGTCGCCGATCCTCGACCCCGGCTGGACGCCCAGCGCCCCGGGCACCGCGGCAATACCAGGACCACCTGAGCTCAGACTCAACCTCAACGACGTCATGGCGACCATCACGATCCCTCGATCGACGTCAACCTGCCGATCTACCACGGCACCGACACCGCGACGCCCGACAAGGGCGTCGGCCACCTCTTCGGCACCGCCCCGCCCTGTCGGCGGCGAATCCACGCACACGGTCCCTCACCGGCCACACCGGCCTGGGCAACGCGACCATGTTCGACCAGCTGACCAGCGCCGAAGATGGGCGACTCACTCTGCATCGAGACCGCCGGACGCCACCCTCAAGTACCAGGTCACCGACATCCGCGTCGTCCTGCCCCACGAGACCGAGTCCTCAACAAAGGTCGAGGGCAAGGACCCGGCCACCCTCATCACCTGTACGCCCTACGGCGTCAACACGCACCGCCTCCGTGACCGGCGAGCGCGTCCCCGCATGGACGAGAGGCCGTCGCCGCCGAAGCCGCGCAGGTCAAGGGCTCCGTCATGCGAGCCGTGGATGATCGCCGTCCCGCGTCCGTCGCCGTCATCCTCCTCGTCGCCGGCGATCCTCTGGCTGCGCTCCCGCAAGCGCAGGACGAGGAGCCCGCAGGAGATCGAGGGTGCCGCTTGCGCGCGCTCGCGCCGCGAGGACGAGACGAGGCTGAGCCGCTGAGTCCGTCGAGTCCCGCTTTCGTCTTCCGCTGAGTCCGGCGCCCCTGCCGAGGCTTCGACCGCCGCCCCGAGGCGCCCGCCGCCACCTGACCTGCTGACGGACGCCGAGCAGATCTCCGACGAGGAGGTCGACGCGTCGCAACCGCCGCCCTGAGGAAGATGCTCGAGGAACGCGGCAAGCAGTGCACACCCTTCGCGTGGCCTCCTACGGGTCACTTGAGACGCGGAAAACGCGCGCGACGTGAGCGAGCAAGCTCACCCGCGCGTTTCCGCGCATTTACGCTAAAGTCAGTGAGTAACTGTCAAACAATCTGAGGGCTTGTGGAGCATCACCCCAGCGGCGCACGCCCCGCCGCGCCACGCACGCGAGGGCCGAGTCCCGGCCTCGTCGCACCGTCGCGCGTGCCCCTGGCTGCCCTCCTCGTCGCGGCGCGCTGCCTCCCGGCCTGCGTCGTCCCGGGATCGCGCTGACGCAGACCCCGACGCTCGAGCCACCAGGCGGCGGCACCGTCCCCGTCACCTCGTCCGCGGCCGCCTCGGGCGCGACCACCATCAACGGCTCAGCGCTACGGACCGCACGACCAACGTTCCCCGACAACGCCTACGTCGGGAACCGTGCGCGGCGCAGGGGCCCCTTGATGCTGGCCGACCCTGCCCAGTCCTCGACCTCCAGGCCCGGGACCGCCCAGCCAATGCTGGACGCCGCGAGTCGCTGCGGCGACTACTGACCCATATCGCGCGCGGGCCTGCCCGCCGCCAACCCCGTCGCCACCGGCGTCATCTCGCCGCAGAACACCAACGCCCTGGCCACAAGCCCAACAACCCGGGCGACGTTCCCATCGGCAAGCCCTTCCTCCTGGGCACCGTGCGACAACAACTTCCCAGGTGCATCGGCCAGCCAGTGGGTCCACTCGTCGATCGACGTCAACATCGGCGGCATCGAGGACTCCTTCCCTTCGACCAGGAGAGAGACCGAGACGACACCGACACCCGACCGCGGCCCTGAGCGACGAGGGCGCCTCATGCTCGCCTCGCGCGCAGAACGGGCTGAACTCCCTGCCCTGCGAACGCGCCCTACGCCGCCCTCAACCGCGACGCCGGATCGGGCGTCTGGTACCGCTACCGCCACGTCGGCAAGGGCCGAGGCAACCGCGACATCTACACGAACAACCCGGCCGCCTACCCTGACGCCGCGGGCACGCCCGACCAGAGCCCCAACTCCGACGACGTGCTGACGATCTCGCGGACCACCTCGAACAAGACCGTCATGATCGACGGCATCCCGCACCGCCTCGTCATCGCCGGCTTCACCCCCAGCGGCGACGGCACCTGCCCGGACACGCCGCCCGAGGGCGTCACCCTCTGTCTCCACCTTCAGCTCGAAGGAAAACAAGACCTCCTACGGGTGCCTGTACGCCACCTTCAGCCAGGAGCGCTACATCCGCATCGCCAAGACCGTCACCCCGGAATCTGAGGCGATCGGCGGCAAGATCCCTCCTTCAACTTCACGACGCTGGGCATCGGCGACTTCGTCTCGCCCACGGGAGAGCTCCCTCAAGACCGCCGAGAACGCTGGCGGCTTCGTCGACTGGTCCTCCTTCGAGAACAGCCCCTGACCCCCACGGGCTACGGCAAGGACGGCACCGTGACGTCCGGATACCAGGCCTTCATCCCCGGCTACTCCCAGTCTGTCATCGCCGAGACCGGCCCGCGCATCCCCGGGCGCCGCCCCCGCGCTTCGGCGAACCCGGCTACTTCGGCCCCTGGAAGGTCTCCGACGACCCTGAACTCCGCGCGCTGGGAGCTCACCGACATTAACTGCGTGAACGGCATCGGCGAGGCCTGTCAACGTCACCCGCGACCCCATGACCGGCGGCATCGACTTCTCCGACGTCCCCCGGCCAAGACCGCGGCCGCCGTGCCCATCACCCGCAACTTCACGATCCAGCAGCAGGCCCCCAAAGCTGCGCATCGACAAGACCGTCGAAAGCGTCGAGGGCGCCTCGGGCGATACGATCACCGTCACCCTACCGCGTCACCGCCACGAACGACGGCACGATCGCGGGCACGACCGGGACGCCCTCGTCGACACCCCGGCCTTCGCGCCCGGCTCACCCTGCGCCCGCGGCGATCGCCACCTCTCTCGATGGCCTGCGCGGCGCCCGCGAACAGAACCGCGCCGCCACCCTACGTCCTCACCCAGGGCTACCACCGTCGAACCCGGAGAGTCAGCGACCTGGTTTCATCCGCATGAAGGTCGCGCGCGACAAGGCGGCTCGCGGATACAGCGAGGCCGCCCTCGAGTGCGCCCTCGAACGGGCGCCTCACCCCAAGCGCGGCCTTCATAACTCCGTCGCCGGCCCTCTACGACCACGACGGCGCCGCCAACAACGAGGCCTGCGCGCCCGCCCGCCCGCGCACCATCCGCATCGAAAAGGCTGGCACCCAGCCCGTCGGCACTGCCAACGAGGACGGCAATCTACCCGCTTGAGGGCGCCGCCTTCGCCATCTACGACAACGAGGCCCTGACCGCACCCCCGTGTCCACCTCCGACGGCGAATCGCAGTTCGTCACCGCGCCCCTCGAGACCGGCAAGACCCTACTGGCTCGTCGAAACCCGCGCCCCCGCCGGACACGTCCTCCTGCCCCGCGCCGTGCCCCTTCCACATCGAGGTGGGCGCCGACGCCTCGGCCTCCACGGTAATCACCACCGACTTCGGCGCCGACGAGGGCTTTCACTCCGTGCGCGTCATCCCCGCCGCGACGGGCACGGGTGCCGCCGCGCTGCCCGCCATCCGCGTCGTCGACACCCAGGTCGGCGTCCGCCCAACCCCGGGCTCCGCGGGCATCTACCCCGCACCTCGGCCTCGGCGCGGCCTTCCTCGGCCTCGCCGGCGCGTGCGCGTGGGTGCGCCGCCGCTCCGCCTAATCGGCACGAGGCCGGGGCCCGGTCCCGCTTCACGTCCCCTGTGGCGCGCGCCCGCTGTGCCGCCACCGGGCGAGGCGAGCGCGACCGCGGCGGGCCTCGTCCCTCACGATGGGACCATGAACCTCAGCTTCCCGAGCGCATCCGCGTCGATGCCATCATCCAGCCGCCATGGACATGGAGGCCGCGCCCTCCTGCACGAACTCGCGCCCATCGGGGACGACGAGACGCCCCAGGCCATCCTCGCGGGCAGCCACAAGACCCAGCGCTTCGTGCTCGGCATCCTCGACGGACGCACCGTCCTGGTCGTTACCTCCGGCATCGGCCTGGCCAACGCCGCCTCGCGACCGCGCGCGCGCCTCACCCTCGTTGAGGCCCCCATCGTCATCGCCGCTGGTACCACCGGCGGCCTCGCCCGCGACATCAACGTCGGCGACATCGCCGCCGGCACCCGCGCCATCTACGGGCAGGCCGACGCGACCGCCTTCGGCTACGCCATGGGCCAGGTCCCCAGATGCCCGTCGACTACACCACCTCCGAAGCCGCCGAAGAGCGCCTTCCCATCCTGCGCGGGACTCATCGAACATCCCGTGCGCTGCGGGCGCATCGTTCCTCCGACTCCTTCTGCACCGAGGCCAACGTTGGCCCCATGCGCGAAAGCGCTTCCCGACGCCATCGGCACCCTGACATGGAAACCTGCGCAATGGCTCCAGGTCTGCTGGTCCTCCGACGTCGACTGGATCTCGCTGCGAGCTGTCTCCGACCTGTGCGGCCCCACCGCCGACCAGGCCTTCCACATGGACGGCGCCCGCGCCGCCGCCCACAGCGCCCAGGCCGTGCGCGCTCACCTGACGCTGCTCTGAGGCCTGCCCGGCCTCGTGCCCGCCCTCGGCCCTCGTCGCCCCGGCCTCGTCCCCGCCCCGAACGAACGGAACCGAACATGACCCGCCCCCGCCTGCGTCCTCATGGTGTGCACCGGCAACATCTGCCGATCCACGATGGCCCACGCGATCCTCGAACAGGCCGTCGCGCGCGCCGGCGTGGACGTCGTCGTCGATAGCGCCGGCGTCTCCGACGAGGAGCAGGGCAACCCGATCGACCGCCGCGCCGCCCGCGTGCTGCGCGACGCCGGGTACACTGTGCCCTGACCACCGCGCGCGCCAGATCCGCGCCGGCGAGCTGGGGGAGTGGGACCTCATCCTGGGCATGACCTCGCGCCACCTGAGCGTCCTGGAGCGCCTCGCCGAGCGCGTGTGGGGTTGAGCATGATGGGTGCGCCCGCGTCCGCCGCCGACCTGGGGCAGGGGCCGCGCGTGTGCCTCGTACCGCGACCTCGACCCCTGAGGGCAGCGGCGACGTGCCCGACCCGTGGTACGGCGGCCACCAGGACTTCCTGGACACCCTTGAGGTTATCGAGCGGGTCACCCCGCAGATCCTCGCCCTGGTGCACTAGGGCGCGCGGTGAACTGATGTTTTATGGAGACGAGCGGCCACCCTGCGCGGGTAGCCGCTCGCTGCGTCAAAGGGTGGCGCTCAGTAGGCAGGGACGCTCCGCCCGTGAGGAGGGTGCGGATCTGCCTTCGACGCCTTCGTGCCGCGTCTCATCGCGACGAGCTTGCTGTCCGAACTCGCGATGAAAGTGCGTCGGCCACGCTGTCGCGCCGTAGGCCTTGAAGGCCTCCAGGTCGGGGTCCAGCGCCACCGGGTAGGTGATGCCCAGCTCTCAATCGATGCGTTCACCACCGAGCGTCGCGCCTGGGCCTGCTGGGGCGAGTGCACGCCCACGCACGATCAGGCTGTAGTCCTTGTACTTCCGTAGATGGCCTCGCAGCCTCGGATCTCGCGCTGGCAGTTCGTGCACGAGCTCGACCAGAAGTCCACGAGCGTCACCGTGCCGGACGGCTGGCTCCAGGGTGTTCCAGCCACCCGGAGGCCTGATCGTCGGCACGGCGCCGCAATCCTTCGCGCCATTACGCGCGCACTGCGCGAAGTCGGTGCCTCGCCTCGACTTCCTTCTCGGGCTCCGCACGCGCCGTCCTCGCAGGCGCCTTCAGTGCTGGCCTCGAGCGAGCTCGTGGTCGGGGACATGCGCGTGCCGAGGGCCATCGGGGCGTCCGTCGCGATACCCAGCGCGAGCGCGATCATGGCGACGCCTGCAGCGATCGCGCAGCGGCTGCTGGCGGGTCTTCAGGAAGCGGGCGGCGACGCCCGAACCGGCAGATCGCGACGATCATCAGCGGATCGACACGCCGATCGCGAAGCGGAGATGGCCAGGCCGATGATGCGCTACGTGATCTGCCCGGAGCTGAGGCCACGATGATCGAGGTCAGCACTGGACCCGCGCATCGGCACGAACGCCGCGCCCAGGACGAGGCCGAGGCCGAAGCCCGCGCTGTCGCCCGTCGTGCGAGGTGCCAGGCGCGCGAAGGGGCGCTCGGGCACTCCATGATCTTCGGGACGATCATGCCGATGCCGACGGCCAACAGCAGGACGATGCTCGGTCCAGCGGATCAGCGCCTGCGGCAGGTTGAGCAGGCTGAGCAGCGCCGAACCCGCGACCGTGATGATCATGAACGAGTGACGAGGCCCAGGGACGATGAGCACGGGACGACGCGTCACCGAGTCGCTACCGTCGGCCTTCACGGCTGCCTTCTTCGGCGCTTCCACCCAGGTTCACGCCCGGCGACGCGGAACAGTGACGGGTCGATGCTCGTCTTTCCGCCCTCGGGAGGATTGGGGATGCCTCGTTCGAGCGTGCATGCCAGCGGCTCCGAGGAATAGTGCGGCAGGACGGGAAGGATGCACGGGAGATGCCCGTGATGAAGCTCTCCAAGAAGGCCAAGCAAGAGGAACATAGGTTCACCTTACTTGGAAGTAGTTGAAAATGCATGCTAATTGTCGGATGCAAGCGCACAAACGAATGTCAGAGCCCGACAGTGCGCCTACAGCGACAGGACCAGGTCCGCGCGCTCCTTCGTGCGATCGACGAGGGCCGCGTTCGCCGCATCCACCGTGCGTACCCAGTGCGCGGCGTCCGCGCGGTCCCGGCCGAAACTCATGTGCTCGGTCGATCAGGCGCGAGGCGAGCCCTCGAAGGGGTGTCAATAAAGACGAGCAGGTCGATGAGGCTCGCGCACGTCCGCCCAGCCGGGCAGCTCGAGGCCCAGGTAGTTGCCTTCCGTGATGACGACGCCGTCGACCTCAACGGGCAGGGAGGCGGCGACGGGCTCGTGCAGGTCGCGCCGGTAATCGGGGCGAGGACAACGCCGTCCGCGCGGCGCACGCGCCCCAGGAGGGCGACGTATCCGCCCACGTCGAAGGTGTCGGGCGCGCCCTTGTGGTCGGCGATCCGCGCGCGGCCAGCACCGCGTTGGACATGTGGAAAGCCATCCATGGGCGCCAGGCCAGCGACCGTGATGCCGGCCTCGGGCAGGGCGCGCGCCAGTTCGGCGGTGATCGTCGTCTTGCTGGTCCCGGGAGGGCCGGTCAGGCCCAGCACGCGCACGGGGTCACCGAGGCGGGCGCGCTCGGCCACGGCCTCGACGATGCGCCTAGTGATCGACGAGGCCGGGGCGCACTCAGGAGAGGCAGCCGACTGCGGTCCCGAGCTCGCCCGTAAGGAAGTCACGGCTTGATGACGGGCAGCGTCGACCGGGGAAGTTGATCCACTTGTCGGTGTACGCCCACACGTAGTCGGGATCGATGATGGACACGGGCTTCTGTAGATGACCGCGCTGCGGGCCTCGACGCGCACGGCGGCGGAGCCGTCGAGAGTGAGGCCGTGCTCGTCGATGAGGTCCATGACCATCTTGAGGGTCTTGCCGGAGTCGGCGACGTCGTCGACGACGAGGACGCGCTTGCCGTCCATCGCGGAGACGTCCATGAGCGGGGAAGCAGCTGGGGCTCTCGAGGGTTTCACCGATGCCGGAGTAGAATTCGACGTTCATGGTGCCGATGGCTTTGACGTCCATCGCGTAGGCGATGGCGCTGGCGGGAATGAGGCCGCCGCGCGCGATGGCGACGATCAGGGTCCGGGATCCAGCCGGAGTCGACGATCTGCTGGGTGAGCTCACGGACGCGTCGCCGAAGCCTTCCCAGGTGAGGACCTCGCGGTCGGGAGCGGTGGTGGCGTCGGGGCTGGCGGTGGTACCCATGGCTTCCTTCTCCGGGGGTGTTTGGGATCAAGGGGTATCGCCGTCGGGTGGTGTGTGCGCGCCCGCACGGGGAATAAAACTGTGACGTGGGCGAACGCTCGCCTCACGCGCACTTCCCCGGCGTCGGTAGCGCTAACGATGGCGGCGGATTGAGGCGAGCTCGCGCTCGTGGGCGCGCCCGGGCGAGGCGGCCTTTCCTCGGTGCTCCCATGAGGATCAGCGCCGGGTTGAAGGCGCGCGAGCACACCGCACGAGGAGACGCCGCGGCGCCCGGTACAGGCGGCGGGTGGCCCCGCAGCGCGGGCACGTGCCCACCCAGGGGCGCGTCCGGGAGGGCAGGGACGAGGGACAGCCGGGCAGAATCGGGGCGCCGAGGGCCCGTGCGGCCTGCCTCCACGCGGCGTCGTGCCCGTGGGAGGGGCCGACGAGGGCGTGAGCGATCTCGTGCAGGATGACGCCCCGGATCGTGCCCGCGTCATACAGGTCGGTGAGTGGCCCGGACAGGCTGATCGTGCGCGAGGCGTGCGTGCACGCCCCCGCCCGGCGCTTGGCGTGGTCGAAGCGGAAACGCCAGTCGGCCAGTCCAGCAGCGTCCATGAGGGAGCGCGCGAGGGCACGTGCCTCCTCGCGCTTCACCGCGCCCCCGCGAGGACGCCGAGCAGGCGCTTCATGGAGACCTTGTTGGGGGTGCCCAGGGTCTGGGCGAACATGGACACGCGCAGCTCCTCGGCCATCCACCGCGCCTGGAGTGAGCGCGGCGTCTCGGCGGGCGTCGTAGGGCCGACGCTCCAGGGCCCTCGCGGGTGGCGGCGATCTCGGCCTCGGCCTGGTGGATGCGGTCCATGTCCTCCAGGTCGCGGGCCAATGCCCCCGGCGACGAGGCTGCGCGCTCGATGCGCACGGCACCGGCGCGCAGGTAGCGGGCCAGGTGCGGCAGCGCGGAGGCGGGCGTCGCCGACACGAAACCCTCGTAGAGCAGGGTCTTCCCATGCGCCGCGACTTCGCGCGTCGTCTCTTCGAGCGAGGCCTGGGGGTGCGAGCGCACGGCGGCGTCGGCCTCGGCGCTGGCCTCCAGGGCGCGCACGACGTGGGAGAGGATCTGGTAGACGCGGTCCTCGTGGGCGTCGCGAGCGGCCGCTACGAGCGTCTCGAAGGCCTCGGGGTCGCGCACGTCGGCGGGGGTGCTCAGCTCGTCGACGAGGGACAGGGCCGAGGCCAGCTGCGCGTCCGCGACCAGGGCCGCCGTGTCCGCGTAGGGGGATGCCGCCAGCATGAGGGCCTCGCGGCCCGTCCAGCGCGTGGTCACGCGGTTGGTCGCCAGTGCGACGCGGGAGAGCAGTAGGCGGGCGAGGCCGGCGCGGTGCTCGCGGTCCGCCTCGGCGGCGCTGGCCATGACGCGCACGCCAGCCGCCGGGGCCGCGGCGCTGCCCTGGGGGACCAGCGCGGGGAAGGCCCGCAGCGTCATCGTGCCCGAGGTCTGGGTGATCGAGCGCGGCAGCGTCGGCATCTGCGTGACGCCGTCCGCGTGGAACGCCGGGTCCGGTGCGGGGGACGAGGCCTGGGCGTCCTTCGGCGCCTTCGTGCCCTTCCCGGGTGCGGACTGCGCGCCCTCGCTCGGGGCAGACTGCGCGCCCTTGGAGGTGGAGGAATTGTCCCCACCTCGCGCGGCGGCCTTCTCCGAGGCTCCGCGACCGCGCTTGTTCCTGCGCGCCTGCTTCTCGCCGGCCTCCTTGAGGGCCGCGCGCACGGCCGTGCGCACCGCCTTATTCGCGTCGCTGGCCAGGGAACGCTGCAGGTAGGCCAGGTCCTGCCCGCGCCCAGCTCCTGCCCGACGCGTCGGTGACGACGAAGGTCATGCGCAGGTGATCGGGCAGGTGGGCGCGCGCGTGCGCCAGGTCAGCCTCGCTGAGGTCCACGCCTCGCAGGACGCGCACCGCGTGGGCGAGGGCATCCAGGACAGAGCCCCTCGGTGAGGGCGCGGGGCTTGGGGGCCTCGCGTGCAGGCTTGCCTCTGCTGGGTGGATTCCGGCGCAGGAGTCTCCCTTCTGCGCGGCCTTCTTCGGTGCCTTCGCGGGGGAATTGGCGTCGACAGCTTGCCCGAGGTCGCGCCCCACGCCGCCAGTCGGCCCATCGCGGCGTCCAGGCTCAGCGGGTCCGGCTCTTCGGAGCCGTCGGCCTTCGCCGCTTTCCCGGCAGCCTTGTCCGCTGACGCCACCACGGCCTCGACCGGCTCGTCGCCCGCCTGCTCGATCCAGCGAGCCACCGACGCGGCCACGTCCGGCGCGGGGGCCAGCAGACGGCGCACGCCCTTAGGCAGTGCGCGGATCGCCTCGGTCAGCAGGTCCTCACGCATGCCCGGCACCAGCCAGTCCGTGCCCGCATCGCTGACGCGCTCGAGCACCTCGATCGGGATACGCATCGACACGCCGTCGCGCGGGCTGCCCGGCGCGAACTCGTAGCTCAGGGGCAGCGACAGGTCGCCGCACTGCCAACGATCCGGGAAACCCTCACCCGAGGTCGCCTCGCGGGGCATCAGCAGGGACACCGGGTAAATGAGCAGATCGGGATGCTCCCGGCGCTCGTCCTTCCACCAGCGGTTGAACGCCGCCGCGCTGGTCACGTGCTCGGGGATCAGATCGTCGAAGAAACGGAAGCGCGCCTGCTCGTCCGCGACGAGGCCGTGGGTGCGGCTACGGCGCTCAACCTCACGCGCCTGCTCCACCAGGGCCTCATTTCGGCGCTGGAAAGCGTGCCTCCTCCACTGGCCATCCACCAGGGCGTTACGAATGAACATCTCGCGGGCCAGCTCACGGGCCGTCGTGCTCGCGCGCGGCCGCCAGCTCCTCGAAATGACGCGGCTCAAAACGACCCCGACGACAGCGGATCCTTCGACGCCGACACCAACCCGCCGCCAGCGCCTCCAACGACCCCGCGCGCGCGGAGCGTGAGAGCGCGAGGCAGCCACGGCCTCGCCGATGACGAGGTCACCCAAGCGCCCAGTAGCACCTCGCGGTCCGCCGCCAGCGTCAGACCGTAGAGGGTCACGCGCTCGCGGACCATTGCCGCGCCCTTCGCGACCGACCAGAACGGCTCCGAATACGAGCGCTTGAGCAGGCCGCGCGCCGCCGGCTCCACCCACTCCGGGCGGATGTGAGCCACCGTGCGCGCGAACAGGCGCGAGGTCTCCACGAGTTCCGCCGTCATCACCCAGGCGGGATGCCCGCTCACGCCCGAGCCCGGCCAGATCGTGAAGTGCGTGCCGCGCGCGCCTCGTAGTCGCGCTTCGTCTCATCCCACGACCCCAGGTGGGGACAGCAGGCCGACCAGCAGCGAGCGGTGCACCTGGGTCCGCGTCCACGCTCGCCGTGCCCCTGCCCGTAGGCCAGACCGCACGAACGGCCGCGTCCTGTGCGCCGCCGAACTGGGCGGCCTCCACGACGTCGCCCGTCGACGGCTCGCCCACCGGCCCCGCGGCGATCCCCAGCGCCCGGGCCATCTGGCGCAGCTGGCCGACCACGTCGCGCCACTCGCGCCACCGCAGGTAGTGGAAGAACTCCGCGCGGCACATGCGCCGGAACGCCGAACCCGACAGGTCGCGGGCCTGCACCGCCAGGTAGCGCCACAGGTTCAGGTACGTGATGAAGTCCGAATGCGGGTTCGCCAGGCGCGCGTGCGAGGCGTCCGCCGCGGCCTGATGCTCGGCCGGGCGCTCGCGCACGTCCTGGATCGACAGCGCCGCCACGATGACGAGCACCTCCGAGGCGCAGCCCAGGCGCTCGGCCTCCAGCAGCATGCGCCCGAGGCGCGGGTCGATCGGCAGGCGCGCCAGGTCCCGGCCGATGCCGGTGAGCCTGTACTGGGACGAGGCCGGGGTCGCGTCCGCGGTCTCGCGATCCTGCGCGAGCGCGCCGATCTCCACGAGGAGGGCCACGCCGTCGCGCACCGCGCGCCGATCCGGGGCGTCCAGGAACGGGAAGTCCTCGACCGCGCCCAGGCCCAGGGAGGCCATCTGCAAGATGACGCTGGCCAGCGACGTGCGCAGGATCTCAGGCTCCGTGAAACGCGGGCGCGAGAGGTAGTCGGCCTGGGAGAACAGGCGGATCGCCACGCCCTCCGCGACTCGGCCGCATCGGCCCGCGCGCTGGTTCGCACTCGCCTGGCTGACCGGCTCGATCGGCAGGCGCTGCACCTTCGTCTTGTTGGAATAGCGGGAAATACGCGCCAAACCCGGGTCGATAACGTAGCGGATGCCCGGCACCGTCAGCGACGTTCCGCCACGTTCGTCGCCAGGACCACGCGGCGCAGGCGGTGCGGCTCGAACACGCGATGCTGCTCGGCCGCCGTCAGCCGCGCGTACAGCGGCAGGGATCTCGATGTCTCCCGGACGCGCACCCTGTCGTCTCCCGCGCGCCGGCCTCGTCCCTCTGGCGATCGAGGAGGGCCGCCTGTGTCGCGGATGTCGCGCTCGCCGGGCAGGAAGACCAGGATGTCGCCGTCGCCCTCCGCGCTCAGCTCGTCCACCGCGTGACAGATCGCGGTCTCCACGTCGATGTCCTCGCCCATGCCGTAGCCCAGCGTCGCCAGCTCGTCGTCCGGGTCCTCCAGGACCAGCTGCATCGGACCGGACTCGGTGACCTCGGTGGCCTCGATGATCTCGATGGGATCGTCCGCCTGCTTTGCCGGGGGCCCTCGGACGTGTACGAGGAGGGCGTCGTCGGGCCGAGCGGACGGTAGCGGATCCGACCGGGCACTGCGCCCCGACACCTCGATGACCGGCGCGGGCTCGATCAGGCGACCCGAGCCGGGCGTGCCCTCCCACGTACCGAAATGGCGCGCGAAACGGTCCGAATCGATCGTCGCCGACGTGATGATGACCTTCAGGTCCGGGCGCGGGCAGTAGGCGCGCCACGTAGCCCAGGATGAAGTCGATGTTCAGGCTGCGCTCGTGGGCCTCGTCAATGATGAGCGTGTCGTAGCGGCGCAGCATCGGATCCGACTGAATCTCCGCTAGCAAGATGCCGTCCGTCATGAGCTTGACGAGGGTCGTGGGGCCGACCTCGTCCGTGAAACGCACCTGGTAGCCGACCACCTGGCCGCGCCTCGCGGCCCACGGTCTGGCCCAGCTCGTCGGCGATACGATCCGCGACCGAGCGCGCCGCGAGCCTGCGCGGCTGGGTGTGCCCGATCATGCCGGCGACGCCGCGGCCCAGCTGCATGCAGATCTTCGGCAGCTGCGTCGTCTTACCCGAGCCGGTCTCGCCCGACACGATGACCACCTGGTGGTCGCGGATAGCGCTCGCGATCTCGTCGCGGCGGGCGCTCACCGGCAGGTCGGGGTAGGAGATCATCGGGATCGCCGCGGCGCGCTCGGCTAGCTGCTCCGGCGTGAAGGGCTTGAAGGGGCGCGTGCTCGCGCTGGGGGCGGCGTCCCATCGCGGCCCCTGTTGTCTCGGCGTCCCTGTCCCTCGGGCTCTGTTCCTGCCCTGGCCTCGGCCGCTCGTGGCTCGGCGGCGCGCCGTCACGCCCGTCGGCGCGGCGACCCGCGTTGTGCGAGCGAGGGCCGCGCTTGTTGGGCTCGGACGAAGGCGTGGGGCGAGAGTCAGGCATGATAGAGCCAGTCTAGTCGCTGGCCAGAGGCGGACGCCGGTCAGGGCGGAGGGCACTCGCCCCTGCAGGTCCTCGTCGAAGCGAGTGACCGGTGGCTCCAGGCGCAGATCGACGAGGTCGCGCGCCAGCTGGTCGATCTCTCGCCCAGGTGCAGCGCTCCCTCCACGAGGCCGGGATGACCCTCGATCCCATAGAAAGCGCCGCCCAGCTGGCCGTAGATCGCGGCGTTCGTGTCCGAGTCGCCGCCCATGTTCGAAATCGCCAGGGTCGCATCCTCGAAGGACGGAAATCCAGGAGGCCGTGCACCGCCAGGCGCAGGCCGTTGACGATGTAGCTGTTCGTCTCCGCCTCCCCACGAGGCGCGAACCTGCGGATCAGAGCTGATCACCCTGCGCGGCCATCTCGTCAAACGCCGCGCCCGTCGACGCCCACGACACGTCCCATCAGCTGCTCCGGGGACCACCCCAGCAGGGCGCCCACCAGGAGGGCGGCGAACACCCGGTGGCGGCCTCGGCCTCGACCGAGAAGTGCGTCTCGCGCGCGCTCGCCGAGCGGTTGCGACCACCTCGCGCGGGGAACGCGAGCGGAAACCCGCGATCACCATGGCGTGCCAGGCGCATAATCGCCGTTGCCCGCGCTGTCCGTGCGCTCGGCGGTCACCGCACGCGGCGTTCATGCTGATAATCGAACAGCGCGGCGCGCACCTGGCCGCCGATATCGAAACACCGGTCCGTCGACGAACGGTAACCTCCGAAAACCAGCGCTGGTAGCGGTCCATCACGTCGAACGAGTCGTATCGGCCCTGCGCCAGCAGAGAATCCGCGATGCCAGGGCCATCGACGTGTCATCCGTCCACCGCCCGGGCTTCAGCAGGAAGGGGCCGCCGCCCACCATGTCCGTGATCGGATCGAAGGTGCCCGCCCACTTGAACTTCCGTTCGTGGTGCCCACCGCGTCGCCGACAGCCAGGTCGGGCGAGGGCGCCGCGCCCGAGAAAGAAAAATCCGACATGCCCTACAGTCTGGCACAGGCTGCACGCGCCTGGTTCACCTCGTTCCGACCTTGCAAACGGCACCGATTAACACGGCGGAGGTCGTAGCCCACCCGTAAAAATTGTAGATACTCCTATTCCTCCAGAGAAAGAGGTGAACAATGGTGTTCGTGACAAAAGAAGAGATATCCCCGATGTTCTCGACAGGTTGCCGATGAACTCGGGCACTATGTTCTATGCGCTCGTCGACCTCGCGACGGAATTCCCTTCTACATCGGGAAAGGGAACGGGGACCGCTTTGCGGCTCACGGTCGAGTAGCTCCTGTGGGACCGAAGACGGCAGGAATCTCGAGACCGGGGCGGACGAACAGGTCTTTTTCAGACAAAGTGCGTAAAATTCGCGAACTTGGCGGTGACATTGACATCTGGATTATCTCGTCACGGGTTGAACAAGGCTGAATATACGCAGGTGGAAGCCGCGGTATCGACCTCCTGATGTCGTTCCCAGTTGTGCGACTAGAAAAAGGGGGAGTCGCGTCATCCCGATGGAGCTCGAGAGCAACTCGACAAATCGCTGCAAGGAAGCCTCTCGTGGACATGGGATCGCGTCCGAGAGGTTGATCGAGGAGAAGGCTGCTCCTGTGCTCGAATACGATGAGCCGCTGCTCATTATTTCGCTAGGGGACTGGGTGGACGATGAGGAGGCTATTCAGGAGGAACCCGTCAGGGGTACGGCTACAAACGGGAGTGGCTTGAGTCCTCCAGCGGAAAAAACAGCACTACCAAGAAATCGGTGAGTCTACTTGCTCGTGGTGGAAATTAAGCTGAGGATACGATCCAGCAGAAAGGAATTGAGTACGTCGCCGCCGCCTATCGAGGGCGTCACGCGTGCCCCTTCCGTATCAAGCCGGATACATGGGAAGAATCGTTCTATTCAGATGACGATGGTCGTCGTGCGTCATCGGATGGCAATTTGACATCGTTGACTCCGGCGACATCTTCGATCAAGTCGTCGGTGGATGCGGCATAGGTAGAGCCCAGGCCGGCACAAAAATCAGCGTTACTGGCTCAGGCGATATGCCCTCCCGGCGCTCTCGTGCGGCAACCGGTCGTGCTGATGTGACCCGTGACGATATGGGAAAGCTGGTCTGGGCAGCCCCACGCCTCGCCCGAGGCCAAGGGGCCGCGTGAGTCAGCCCCGGCCCTCGTCCCTCCTGGAGACGAGGCGTCAAGCGATCGAGGTGCCGAACAGCCAGCCCAGCAGGGTACGTGACGCCCGGCGGCGCCGTAGCCCACGACGAGCTGGCGCAGCGCGAGGCATTGGGGGCCTGGCCGGACAGGATACCGACCACGCCGCCCGTGAACAGCAGGGCGACGCCGACGATCACAGCCGCGACGACGATCGCCGCCAGGCCGGCATCGCTACCCAGCAGGTAGGGAATCAGAGGGAAGAACGCGCCCACCGCGAAGAACATGAACGAGTGACAGCGCCGCCTTTCATGGGCGTGCCCACCTGGTCGCCCGCGCCGTCCGACTCGGGCTGCCGCCCAGTGCGGCGCGTACCGCGATCGCGCCGGACTCGCTGCCTCGCAGGCTTGGCGAGGCGCGCGAAGACCCGCCTCGCGTGCCGCCTCGGCCTCCTCGCTCTCGCCGCGCGCACGGAACACGAGCGCCAGCCGTTCGCGTCCACGTCCAGGTCCGGCACCGCCTGATGCGCGTCCGTCGGGGGATCGAGGCGTCGAGCAGCCTCGCGCTGACTGCGCACGCTCACCCATTCGCCGGCCGCCATCGACAGGCGCCCGCGAGCAGGCCCGGAAAATGCCAGTCAAGAGAACGACGTGCTCCACGCCCGTCGCCGCCACGCCCAGCACGAGGGCCGTTCGACACGAGGTCGTCATTCGCGCCGAAGACCGCCGCGCGGAACGTGCCCTGCCAGGGTCTCGCGGGACTTCGCCGCCAGGGAACGGATGACCTCGGCGTGAATGTGCTCATCCGCCTGCATGTGCGCGGGTACGTCGTCATCCACGTCGCGCGCGGACCGCTGCCCGCGCGCTGGGGCCATCGCCAGAATGAAAAATCGTGCCAAAAAGGTGCAGCGAGGACGGACGCGGCGCGCGTGGCAGCGGCGGCTTTCAGGGGCGGGCAGGGCGTGATCGCCCGCGCGCCAGCCAATACTCCTCGTGGCGGCGCTCCGCCTCCCTCGAGAGGCAAGAGGATCGCCCGCCTCGCCCGTCCGGCGCTCGGACAGGTCGCGGTAGGTGCGAGCCCATGCGCTCCCTCAGCCAGGTGCTTGCGCCAGCGTTGATCTGCGCGCGCGTGGGCTCCTGGCCGTCGGTCAGCTGGTCTGTGCTCACGGCCTCGTTCCCTCGCGCGCTCAACGCTGCGTCGTGGAGGAGGTAGTCGCGCGTCGACCGTCGTCGGCTGGGCGGACTCGGGGGCGGCTGCTGCTGCGGGGGCGCTGAACAGGCGTTCTTCACGGCGTCGGCGACCTTATCGGTCACCTGCTCGCCGCCCGCACGCACGAGGTCGGACATCTTTCTGCCCGCCGCATCCAGGGGCGGCGATGATCGGGACGCGGCGCAGCCTCGAGGCGCCCGCGCGAATCTGCTCGTAGCGCTCGCGGCCCGCGCGGGTGCCCAGGACGTATCCGATGCCAACCCGATGAGGATTCCAGTCTCGTCTCTATGAATGTCCTTCTCTCGCTGCAAGTCGGGGCGTCCTGCCGTGGCGGTGTTTCGTACTCGTGGGCGCGGCTCTCACCGGCGCGTATGCGTCCCATCCAGTGGCGCTGCCCGCCGCGCCGCACGATCCTCACCTGCATGAGTGAGATTATTCACGGATGCTTCTCGTCCCAGGCGTCCCCTTGTCACATTCGTGCACAGTGTGGGCCCTCTTTCCGTGATCGGTCCTCGCACGCCATGCGTTTATAGCGTGAGCCAGATAACGATTGAGACGCCCCTGGGGAGTATCGCTCGGTACATTCACGCGTCCTGTGGACCGCCGCGATGCTGCGGTGATCTTTTTCACACCTTTTTATCGGATCGTCACGCATCGGGCATGTTCGACTCACTCGGTCGTGCACTGCGACGCCGGCTATGCGACTTCACCTTCGACTACTCCGCCACGGCGCCTCGGGCGACGAAATCATCACCTTTCGACCCCTCGTTGAAGATTTCCGATCCGCATCTGGCTGGCCTCGCCGACCAGGGATTCGTGCGCCAAATTTGCGTCGGCCACGAGTTCGAGCGCCGCGTCGCGCTGCGCCTGCGCCCGCCCGCCGTACAGACATACGTGCTGGTCTCCCGGTCCTCGGCCCCTGTCCTACGACTGGAACCTCGTGTTCTCGATCGTGCAGCCTCCGACTCGAAAGCACCACGGGCCACGACCGTGCCCGACGACCTGAGTCTGTGCGCCAGCACTCACGATCTCCAGCGCACCCTCGCCGACATGTCCATGGTCTCCGGCGAGGACGCGCTGCGAGGCCTCAGCGTCCCCGTGCTCACTCACGCACGACCTCTTCGATGAGGAAACCGGTCTGCCTGACCGCACGCGCGAGGTCTTCCACCTGCTGCCCGACGGCTCCCTCGTCGAAATGACCGCCGCCCCTGACGGCATCGCGGGCGAGTACATCGCCGGTCGACGGCGTACCCGTCATCGACGAGGCCGTGGATCGCGCGCTCGCCGCCTCCGGTCCCGGCGCACCTGCCCGCCCTGGTGGATGTCGCCGCCGAGTGGGCGAGCCGCTGCGTGCCCGTGAGCCGCTGATCGCCCTCATTTCCGCGGTGCTACTCGCTCGCCTGATTTCTGGCCGCCGCGTGGCCTGCTGTTCTGGGGTGCGCCTGTTTCAGCACTGTGGCGGCGGTTCGCCCGCGAGATCGCTACACGCGAGCTTCTGCTCGGAGTGGTCGATCTCGAGGCCCGCCCTGGCCCCTGCTGCCGCCCACGAGCGCCGCAGTCATCACTTCTATTGCCCCGCAGGTCCTGCGGCGGCCTCCAATCGGGCGGGGGCTCGGGGTGTGTGTTGTTTGGCGGCGCCTACCGCCCACGGCCGCCGCAGCCAGGCCTCCTGGTCCTCCGGCGCCTCCACACCGGGCAGGGCTTGGGCCATTGCTTGCACTCGCACGCAATTCCTGACGCCCGCAGTCTGCGGCTCGGAAAGCCCGAATTTCAACGATTGTGTGTCGCAACATGAAGTTGCGCGGGGAATTGCCTGCGAAATTGTTTTGACTCAGGCCTTGCCTACACCTGTGGGCACTGCAGCCATACCCCGCAGGCCAGGTAGTGCGGTTGTCTGAAACCCATGCGTTGCCTTTGCTGGGCCGGTGGGTCGCCAGTTGAAACCGCCATCGCCTTTGCTTGCTCGTAGGTGCCTGCGGGGTTGAAACCGCCATCGCCTTTGCGGGTGAGAAACAGGCGCTGGTGCGTTTTTCGGCTGCAGTGGATGTTGCGGTTTCCAACGGTTGCCGTTCAGGGCGCGAGTGGTGACGGCGTTTCATGCTGGCCTGTACTAGTGGTCGCAGAGGTGTCATTGGTTTCAAAGTCGCCACGTCGACAGCGTCCAGTGCGCGAAAAAGTCTCGCCCTGCTCGGTCTGGTTAGTGGAGCGTGAAAAAGTTCGCCCAGCGCACGAAAATGCACCAAAATGGCGTTTTTATGGCCTGCCGGGCGAACTTTTTCGCGGAAACACTGGTGGAGGCCCCTGCCGGGCGAAGTTTTCGCGGGTGAGGCTGATGGAGCGCAGTGCTGGGCGAACTTTGTCGCGGGCCAGCAGCCGCAGGATCCCCGCCGGGAACCGCTGGCCCCGCTGCCGGCTACCTACCAGCCGCGCACCAGCTCAGCGAGAGCCGTGCCAGCCACCGCCTCGTGCCGAAGGAAGACACTCGACACTGTGGCCACGGTCGACGCAGCGTGATGAGGCGTTCCGGGTCGGCGTCCCCGCCGCGCTCGATCGCCCACGGAAAGCCCCATGGAAAGCGTCGCCTGCCCCAGCGTGGACGTCGTCTGGGACGGCTTCGACGGAACCTCGCCGCTCGCCATCCCACCAGTACGCACGGAGCGATCCTCGCGCGTGCGCACAGTCCGCGGTGATGCCGAAGCCTCGCAGGAACTCGGCGACCTGCGCCCTCATCCGGCGCGCCATCAGTGGCGGCGCGAAATCCTCCGACACGACTGCGATGTCGACGGAAGCCTCAGCAGGAGTGAGCCAGTCCTTCCACGAGCCGCCGTCCAGGATGCGCGGGTGCGGCGGGCAGCCCTCGAGCGCGAACGGGTCCTCCCGTCGACCTCGGGCACGCCCAGCGTGAGGGCGCCGTGCGCGAGCGTCGCGCAGCTCGTCGATGAGGACCGCGCTGACGCGCTCGGCAGCTCCGCCGCCACGCCTCCGCGTCGGCGTCGAGCGTGCGTTCGTGGATGCCACCATGCGACCGCTCGATGCTCAATGATCGAGGACACGGCGGGGCCTGCGCGACGCGGGGACGAGGCCAGCGCCGTCGCATCCACGACGCGTACATCTCCACGGCGGCCAGGTCGGCCGTGCAAGGAAGGCTGACACCGGGCCTTCGCCGAGCGCCGTCAACAGAGCCGCGCCTCCTCGGAGGGAACCAAAGTGCAAGAGGAGGCCCCGGCCTCGTCGGCGGGACCGGAAAGAAGTTGCGCGAGGCCGCGCACAGCGCCGCAGGCGTGACGGCCGCGTTCGTCGCGGCCCGCCTGCGGCCATCGTGAAGTCCGTCGACGGACCTTCAGGGAAGCGGTCCGCACGTGTCAGAGCCGATGCAGGACATCCAGGGTCGCAGTCCGGCGAAGAGTGCGTAGTCAGCGACATTGTCGCGACCCGAGCAGCGTGAGACGGCATGGCCGCGGCTCGCGACAGAACGACAAACCCTGTGGCATATGAACAACGACACTCATCGGACCTCCGGATCGCCATGCAACCTGCTCCTCGACGCTGCAGAACAACCTCTCGCCCGAGGTCCTCCGGCTTTCACTTCGGACGGCGCGGGGCGTTCTCCTCAACGGCATCCCGGTGGCAAAGTTGCCCGGAGAACGCAACTTCGACGCCGCTGGCTTTCTGCATTCGCGATCGCGACGGCGCTCGCAGGCGGCATGCTGATCCGTGACCTGCTCCTGACGACGCGCACCGAGCGCCTGTCGCCATCACGGGACCCTACCAACTGTTCGCGAGCATCGGCGCTTTCATCGCGATGGCTTCTCCGCATGGATTCGCGCGTGTGCTCGAGCCTCGTGATTGCTACGACGGCATGGTGCTGGCTGTTGGAGTGCGACCGCGCGACTCAGACCTCGATCGCGGGTTCGCGATCATGCCGGCGGATCCCCGCGCAATTCTTCGCGGACGGCGATCGGCGGCGGCGGCATGGTCCGTGGACATCTCCGCGGGACTGGTCCCGCGCGTCTTTGGTGGCAACACCCTACGCGACCCTTCGCGTTCGCGTGCTCGCTGGTCACCGTCGTCTTCTGGCACATGGGCCAGCCGGTCCTGCGCATGGGCGCGTCCATCATCGTGGGCCCAGTGTTCGCCGGGAATGGCGCATTGGCTGCTGGAAGCTCCCCAGACCCGCGAGTGACCATCACCTCTACATATTCACAGGTAAAAGCTCTGCGTGCAAGCGTTAGAAGGGCGGTGTGGATCAAATCAACACCTCCGCTTCTTCAGGCTCCCGCCGCGTCGGCCGCAGCGCGTAAGCCGTTTAAGACGTGGCACAGGTCCATGATGGCTCCTGGGCCCGCCATCGGCGCTGGCTTCTTCCTTGGGCACGGGTCTCATGGGATCCATCAGGCCGGTCTCAGCCGTTATCGTGTCTTACGCCCTGGCGGCCATCATCGTCGTGTCGGCCGCGCTGGCTCTCGCGGAATTGGCCTCGTCTCTGCCGTCGACGGTGACCCTTCTCGTCCCCACGCCGAGGCCGGGACCGGTCGGTGGGCCGGGTCTCACGATCGGGTGGCATGTACTGGGTCATGCCCACCGCAGGTGTCGGGCCTGAGGTGACGGGCGCGGCGACGTTCTTCGTCGGCTGGTTCCCGCAGTTCCGCAGTGGGTGGCTGCCCTCGTAATTGTCGTTGCCATTGGCGGCATTAACCTGCTGGCGGCCGGGCAGTACGGCGAAATTGAGGCCTGGCTGTCGATGAGATCGACGCGATCATCGCCTTCCCGCGTGGGCGTGTACCCGGTTGCGCGCACGGCGATCGTCGGCCTGCCGGGACACACGAGGGCGTGCTGCGTAGAACGCCAGCACACGGCTCTCGCGCCCACGGGCTGTCGGGCATCGCGGTCGCTCCTCGCCGTCATCACGTCCTCTGCAGGCCTGAGATCGTCACGATCGCCGCCGCCGAGGCCGAGAACTTCGCGCCGCCATGACCAGCGCGATCCGGTCGGTCGCGACCCGCATCCTCGCAAGTTCCCATGCCGTCGGGTCCGCCATCCCGCTGATCGCGCTGCCGCTCCTTTGGGACAGGTGCGAGGCGATGAAGACGAACGCCGCGCTGCGATCTCGAGATGGCGCGTCCCCGCGGCCGCAGCACGCCCGCGAACGTCATCATCTTCATGGTGGCGCTGGGCTGCGTTCTCCGCGAACATCTACGCCCTCCCGCATGTGCCCACTACGCCGTCTGCGCGCCATCACGGGACCGCGCTGGCTGCTGTGCGCCTGGCAATAAGGCGCGCGCATCAGTCTGCTGCCGAGGCGGCCTCAGGATGATGAGGCGCCCCTGGCCACCGAGCCGTAGGTCGACGTTGGAGGCCGGACGGACCCGACGCGCGGTCGGCCCTCGCCGTCGTGCTATGCTGCTGGCCGTCCCGGCAACTGCGTACCCGCCCGGTTCGATTCTGGACGACGCTCATCAACGCGATCGGCATGGTTCTGCTGATCGTGGATGGACTATCACCACCCTGCTGATGCGGGCCCGCACCTCGCTGGAGCGCCTCGGCCTTCCCTCGCATCTGTATGCCCGCGGCCGTGGCTGCCGTGGCTGGTCCTCGCGGGCCTGGGCGGTATCGGTGTCCTCAGCGCCCGCGTCATGACGACGAGGGCCGGGGCTGCAGCTGCTTCATGCGGTGCGCCTCACGCTTCCTCATCGTGGCGATTTACTCTCGTGCGTCAGCTGGGCCCGTCGCGCAAGAGGGCTTTAATTTCATCCGCTGACAGGGTGCCACCCGCCCGACGCATGATGCCGGTGGGTGGGAGATTACGAGGGCACCGACGGTCGGGGTGCCCTGCACGTGGTGGCGCGAGAGAAAGGAGAGGGAGATGGCGCGCAAGCGACCAGGAGCATCAGACACGGTTCCCCTGCGTGATTCTCGCGGCGCTGTGTGGGCGTTCGCACCCGGCGTCGCTGATCTGCTGGGCCTGCGTTCGCGCCTGGGGTGGCCGCCGCTGCAGCGCGGCAGGCGTCCTCCTGCCGATAGCGAGGCGCACCAGCTGCGCGAGCTCACTGTCCGCGAGTCGGTCGACGATCCGCCGCGCCGACCTGAAGTGACCGCGGAGGCCTTCGCAGCGCTGGCTGACACCGACCACAACGGCTGCGACACTCGAAACGACATTCTGCTCAGTGACCTGGCGCGCCCCACCTTCCAAGGCCGGGCACGCGCGACTGTGTGGTCCTGTCGCGTCGCTCGCCGGAGCCCTATACGGGTGCCACGATTGAGTCTCCAGAGGGGGACAAGACCGTCCCTGGTGCAGACGACTACACGTCGTCGCCTCCCCCGCGGGACGCGTGTGGCGCCTGGGAGTTCGGTAGCGGACGCGCAGGCCGCCAGGAATTCGCCAACGACCCGGAGAACCTGCTCGCCGGATGAAGGCCAACGGAGGACAAATGGTTCGTCCGCGGATCAGTGGTTGCTGCTCAACATCGCGTTCCGCTGGTGACTACGTGAAGCGCCAGATCGCCGTCAAAAAACGCCTATGGCTTGAGCATTACCCGGATGAGCAGACGCGCTCGCCGAGCAGCCGTCTATCTGTTCCGTGATGGGTGGGAGCTGTTCTGCGCCATGCGCGTTTGTAACACGCAATTTGACCAGCAATTTCCAGCCGATTCCCAGGCGTTTTCCTCACGATGTCCATCTCTGTGGAACTGAGCGCATCGTCCGCAAATATTGCTCGATAATGCCGGTAATGTTCCCCATGGGAGAGGGGCGACACACGGCAATTAACTGGCGCTTGATCTGGGCCTTTACGCCGCCAAATTAAAGCGATCACGTGCGCGCTGTGGTGGTGGTTCGGACGCCGAGGTGAACCCAGTGTCACCGCGGGGTATGCTGAGGCCTCGACCGACTCCGCTCAGAGCGCCGGGCGGGTGAGCTGTGCCCGCCTGACCACCGTCGTTCGCTACTGCTGCTCATTCATCGCCGCTCGAAGCAGACGGGTTTCCTGCTCGCGGAGGAGAACCTGACACCCTGACGACGGCAGAGATTCCGCCCGTGGTCGCGGGCCCCGCCTCGTCGATGTGGGAGGTTCCTGCGCGCCCGCCTCGCCTGATCCTGTACGGCAGGCCTGCTGGATTTTCACGCCGCCCCTCCACCCGGTGGCGCTGCGTGCCGCGATCATTCACCGATAACTACACGCCGTCTGGATTGTCTGTGGCTGTCGCCGACCAGTTCCGCGATGGGAGCCTGCGCGGGACCCCGCGCTGTCGATCCGCGAACATCGCGCTGTTGGTACCCTCTGGGTGCCCCTTGCGGAAACTACGGCGCATCTGCCGCATGCGCCGTGCTCTGAGGTGCGCCGCCGACGGGTCTCGCCTGGCCCGTCTGATCCTGACACCGCCGCGTCCCGGCGGGCGCGATCGGTTGCGCCACCCGCCTCAT
>BNJU01001245.1_pt1 | contig 68716 bp, 103 predicted proteins | sample 8539281 | NCBI WGS metagenome assembly BNJU01 (sample SAMD00202456, study PRJDB9452) | human saliva metagenome | isolation source: human saliva | place: Japan | reverse complement strand
CACTTTGCAAGCATAACGCATAAATAATAGAAGCTAGGTATTTTTCAAGCTTCTTTTTAAAACAAAATCTGACAAAAAGGTTCTATATAATAGAATAATCATAAACTTCTATATCGTATATTTTAGAAAAGAAGAAAAATGAGTAAAGAAAGTAATCAATGGTGGGTTTTTATATCAGGAAGAAATTCATCGTTTGTCCAATCGACTGATGAATCACATTTTGTTAGAACGAGGAATTCACGCCTTTAATGAAGAGCAGGGGCACATTTTGCATGCGCTCTGGCAAAAAGATTGTCAAAAGTCAAACCGAATTATCAAGAGCAGACAGGCTTCGACACTCAATACTCTTACGAAAAATGATTGATCGAATGATTAGCATGAACCTTTGTAGAACGGTATTCTTTACGAAAAGATAAGCGCAAAAAGATGATTCGCTTGACGGCTATGCCAAAAGGTCTGCAAGATGAGTATAATGCGATTTCTAAGGAAATAATTGAAATCTTTTTACAGCGGATTTTCTGACCTAGAAATTGATGAATTTGAGACTTATTTGGAGCTGTATCGGCAAATTTAACCAAGCCAAGAAAGGATGAAGACGTGAACGAGTTAATCAAATTAGTTACCAATCAATGGCAGTTTCTATTTTAGTCTGGTGTGGATCATATCTGGACATCGGGCTTGTCTATCTTGCTTGCTTTAATTTTGGGAGTTGGGCTTGGAATTTTCATCAGTTTCAAAAAAAGCTGGGCTGGTGTCGTTATCGGAATAGTGAATATTCTTTATACAATTCCCTCTTTTGCCCTTTTTAGGGATTTTTGATTTCAATTACAGGGAATGCAACAAAAACAGCAATTGTAGCTTAACCTTGTATGCACTTTTACCCATGGTACGGAGCACTTATACAGGATTACAGGTGCTGATCCGCTACTCGTTGAAGCAGCAGAAGGAATGGGTTCTACTCGCAAGCAGATTTTAACCAAAGTGCAATGCCGCTTGCCTTTCCGGTCATGATGTGCGGGTTTTCGCAATATGGTGACGATGACCATTGCGCTAGCCGGGATTGCTTCTTTCGTTGGTGCTGGTGGTCTGGGGGTTGCAATCTATCGTGGAATTACCACTAATAATCAAACCTTGACCTTAGTCGGAAGTGTTTTAGTAGCTTTTGTTGGCACTAGCCTTTTGATTTTCTCCTTTCTTTGGTCGAAAAAAATCAATCTTAAACCATAAAAAGTATCCAAAAATGGTTGGTTGTTTTAAGTTTCCTAACTTTTTGACAGCAGGAATAATAGCGTTTTTCCAAATGAATCCAATGGGTGGAACGGTCCAAAAATTACGACCAAGCCACAGACAGAAAACTATATCTAGGGGAAAATGCAAAAAGCAAGTTATTGAAGAATACATCAATCTGAAGGTCAAAATGACCAAAAGGTGTTAGTGGTGGTACCTCAAATATTCATCCAGCAATGGTTAAAGGTGAATTTGATATTTATGCTGAATACACCGGTACAATCTGGGAAGTTATTCTCATCAGGCTTGTATGATGAAAGTCAATTTAAGACGCTTGAAAGTCAATACCACCAAGAAATATCAACTTGTATGGGCAAATACATTTGGCTTTAATAACACATATGGCTTAGCCGTTCGCAAGGATGTAGCAGAAAAATACAATATTAAAACCTTTAGTGATTTAGCCAAAGCTAGTCCTAATTTAACTTTTGGTGCGGAGTATGACTTCTTTGGTCGTGAAGACGGTTTTGTACGTTTGCAATCTCACCTATGGTATGAAGTTCAAATCTCAAGTGGATATGGATAGCGGATTGAAATATCAGGCTATTAAATCCGGAAAAGTTGATGCGATCGATATTTTTACCACAGATGGACGGCTTCATGGTGCCAATCTAGTGGTTTTGAAAGATGATAAAAATCTATCCTTCTTATCAGGGCAGGAACAGTTGTTCGAGAAGCCACTCTAAAAATACCCACAATTGAAAAAGCATTTGGCAAAATTAGATGGTATTTTAACAGATAGTAAAATGGCAGAACTGAACCACAAAGTAGAAAATGATAAAGAAAAAGCCGGCTAAAGTCGCTCATGATTATCTTGTAGAGAAAGGGATTTTGAAGAAATGATTGAATATAAAGAAATTAGCAAATCTTATGGGAATCAAGACATTATCAAAAATCTAAATCTAAAGATTGAAGACGGCACTTTTCTGACAGTTGTGGGGGACTTCTGGCTCAGGCAAAAACGACATTGTTAAAGATGATAAATGGTTTGGTCAAGCCGAATCAGGGCGAATCCTTATCAATGGTCAAGATGTGCAGGACACGGATTTGATTGAATTGTGGCGAAACATCGGTTATTCGATTCAAGGAAATGGGCTTTTTCCGCATTTGACAGTTGCTGAAAAATATTGCTTACGTCTTAAATTTTGCAAAAGAAAAGTCAAGCAGACATTGACCGGATTGTAGATAAAAAATTAGCTATGCTAGGCTTGGAAAAATGATTTGAAAAATCGTTATCCGTCTGCTCTTTCTGGTGGACAGGCTCAACGAGTGGGGATCGCACGTGCATTAGCTGCAACTCCCTAATATTTTGCTAATGGATGAGCCGTTTGGAGCAGTAGATGCTATTAGCGCTATCAACTGCAGCATGAGTTGAAATCTGCACGAAGAAACAGGAATTACCGTTATTTTTATCACGCATGATAGCAGAGGCTCTAAAAATTAGGCACTAAAAATCTTGGTGTTAGATATGGGAGAAATTCAGCAATATGGCACGCCGCAGGAAATAAAAATGCAGCCTGCAAATGATTTTGTCAAAAATTACTAGAATTAGCAAGCTAAGGAGAAGTTCTATGAATCAAAAATGAAAGTCATGGTGATTTATGAGCCAGGCGGTCCAGAGAAATTTGTTCTAGAAGAACGAGCTATCCCATCTGTAAGAGATGGACCTTAGTCAAAAATCAAAGGTTTTGGTATCAATCATTCAGAAATTTTTACTCGGAAAGGTTTATCTCCAACTGTTCAATTCCCTCGTATTTTAGGAATTGAGTGTGTAGGACAAGTAGTTGAAACGACAAGGAGGGATTTGCAGGAAGGGCAAAAATTGTTTCTATTATGGGCGAAATGGGACGTGCGTATGACGGTTCTTATGCTGAATATGTATTACTTCAAATGAGCAGATTTACTCTGCAGACAGTCAATTATCTTAAGTGGAATTAGCAGCAATACCGAGACCTACTATACTGCTTTTTGGCTCCTTCAAAAATATGCAGATAAAAGAGGGAGACTCAATCTTAGTCCGAGCTGCAACGAGTGGTGTTGGGTTAGCCTTTTTAAAGTTAGTAAAAGCACAATTCCCACAGAATCGTGTAGTTGGTTCAGTTCGTTCTTCGCTAAAAAAGATTTGCTTTCAACAGCAAGGCTTTGATGAAATTATTTTAGATGAAAGAGGAGTTTTTGCAAAACTGAGGAAAAGTTTGATAAAATCCTTGAATTAGTCGGTCCGGCTACTCTAAAAAATTCATTTGACCATATTCAAAGTGCAGGAATTATCTGTAACACTGGTCAATTAGGTGGCAAATGGTATGTAGAGGAGTTTGATCCAATCGTAGAAATAAGAAACAATAGTTATTTGACTAGTTTTTATTCAGGAAATGCATCAGCAGCTTATTGATGAACTTTTTAGCTATATTGATGCTTATAAAAATCAATGTATCTCCTCAACGAATCTTTTTGTTAGAGCAAACTCAGCAGCCCATTCTTATATCGAAAGTCAAGCGGGATTTGGTAAAGTGGTTATACTAAATAATTAACTATAAAAATTAAAAGTATGCAATTGCATGCTTTTTGAATTGACAGATAGTATATCTACGCCTATAATGAAAATTAGTAAATTCTATAAATGAGGCGATACAGATGAAAAAGATTGGCATTTTATTGTTAGAGAGTTTGTTGCTTTTTGACAGCTTGTGGGGAAAAGAAAACGAATGTGAAACGAAACAAGAAAGAAAAAGCAACGTCTGCAAAAGTTGCGTCCTCTGAGCAAGCAAAGAAAAAGCAAAAGTTCATTATATGGTTCTCTACTATAGTGTAAAGGAAAATACGATGAAATTGTCATCGCAAATAAACGATTATCCATTATCTTCAGATTATAACCCGGTGAAAAATCCTACTGCTAAAAGCAAAATTGCTGGAATTGATTGCTGCCATGCAAGGTGAGGGTTATCCTATCAGTCATCAATATAGCGGTTTTCGTAGCTATCAAACGCAAGTGACACTTTATCAAAATTATGTTAATAAAGATGGAAAAGAAGCAGCGGATCGGTATTCTGCTCGGCCTGGCTATAGTGAACACCAAACAGGCTTGGCTTTTTGACTTGATTGGCACAGACGGAAATCTAGTAACAGAAGAAAAAGGCAAGTCGATGGCTTTTTGGAAACATGCAGCCGAATATGGTTTTTGTCGATCGCTATCTAAATGGTAAAGAAAGCAAAACTGGATATATGCCAGAGCAATGGCATCTTCGTTATGTTGGGAAAAGAAGCGAAAAGCGATTGCAGATTCAGGACTATCTTTAGAAGAATATTACGGTTTTGCTGGGGAGATTATAAGGATTAAAGTTGAACACAAGGAGACAATGCACATGAAGATTTATACAATGAACCCTACTATTTGATGTTGTGGAAACACCTGTTGAAGAAACTAGTCGTATCATCCGTCACCTTCACTTAGAGAAGGAAAAATGATTCCTGAGCACAAGGCTGATGTTTTTGGTGACTGTTGTTTGTCTAGAAGGAAAGGTTGATTTTTACAACATCTGGTCAAACCGTTCAACTTGTTCCCGAAGTTTTTAACCATGAAACCCAATGAACTTCATAGTTTATATGGTGTGAAAGATAGCCATGTATTGGTTATTCAGCAATTAAAATACTGAATGTGAAAAAAGGTAAAAACTTGGAAGTCATACTGTCGTAGATTCCAAGTTTTTTTGATTATATAAAAAACCTTTCCCAAAATTGATATGTACCCTCTTTACTGGACACCCAGTAAGGAGGGTATTTTCATGCGTTACAGTCATGAGTATAAGTTAGAGTGTATTGAGCTATATAGAAAAGGGAATATGGCCTGAAACACCAGAAGGAATAAAAACATCAAACTTTCATCTAATGGTTCGATACTGTCTGTATCGAAGAACAAAATGGACCAGATGCATTAAAAGCACTTAGGGTAATAACAAAGTGTGGACCCTGAAGCTGAAATATGAATTAGTTGCTAAAGTATTAGCAGGACAATCCAACAAGTCAGTTGCTGTTTCTGCAGGTATAAATAATGGAATGCTATATACCTGGGTTCGCAAATACAAAGAATTAGGTTACAATGGTCTTGTGAATAAAAAGAAAGGTCGCAAGAGTAAGAACCCTGTTATGAAAAAGAAAACGATTAAGCCCAAGCCTTTAACTGAATCAGAACGTGAAGAGTTAATCAGACTAAGAGAAGATTCAGGCAATGAAAGCGAGATTGAAGTAGTAAAAAGGATCATGAGGCAAGAAAGATGGGCTGCGCAACTCCAAGGCGAAAAAGCAGCAATCATCAAAGCGCTCAGAGAAGAAGGATACCAATTAAAAGCACCTACTAAAAAGGTTTAAATATGCCTAAATCAACTTACTACTACGAAATCAGTAAAGTTGATACTGTAGACTTTAGAAATATTAAGCTCACTGAAGAAATCAAGAAAATATTTAGCCAGCATAAAGGTAGATATGGTGTGAGAAGAGTGTATGAGAGCTCTTAAGACGTGGAAATTTGTCAATCATAAAAGAGTACAACGTATCATGTATTCACTTGATTGCAAGGCAAAAGACCCTAAAGAAAAGTATCACTCATTCAAAGGGGTGAAGTAGGTAAAGTAGCACCAAACATAATAGATAGAGACTTTACAGCAACAGCAATCACTTGGAAGTGGACAACTGATGTATCTCAGTTTAACTTTTCATGGGGAAAAGTGTTACCTTTTCTCCGATAATTGATATGTACACAAATGAAGTTATTTCATATGATTTGTCGATGAGTCCAAACCTAAATCAAATCAAGAGAATGCTAGAGATGGCGTTTAAAAAGTTCAAATCACTTACAGGATTAATATTTCATTCAGATCAGGATGGCAATATCAACATAACTACTATCGTCAGGAACTAAAAACAGGGGAATTATCCAATCAGTGTCTAGACGTGGCAATTGCAGAGATAATTGCGACTATGGAAACATTCTTTGGACGTCTAAAGAATGAAATGTACTACAGCTACGAGAAAAGAATATGAATCATTTTGAGAGCTTTTCAAAAGCACTAGATGAATACATAAGTTATTACAACAATGAAAGAATACAAGGAAAAACAAAATGGATGCCACCTGTAATGTACAGGATAGCATCCATGTGTCCACTTAGTTCATAACATGTGTCCAGGATTCTGGGTACATATCAAATTGGAAAAGGCTTATTATCAACATTCTTTGTAATGTAAACACGATTTTTATTTGAGACCGTATTTTTGTTGAAACGATCCACACGTCCATCTGCTTGAGTGAATTTTTGACGTCCAGTATAGAATGGATGTGAGTCTGATGAAATTTCCACACGGATCAAAGGATAAGTGTTTCCCATCTTCCCATTCAACAGTTTCGCTAGAATACTTAGTAGAACCACTAAGAATTTGTAGCCAGTTGAAGTATCCATAAAGACAACAGGACGGTATTCAGGATGAATATCTTTTCTCATTTTTAAAATTTCTTCTGCCATGGTCTCTCATGAGCCATAGATTCGTTACTTGATAGTTTACCAAATTTTAGCGGATTTGACAAGTCTTTTCTACCAAATTATTTCCTTTTTGCCAATTCTTTTCAATTCTGATAAACTTTTCGATTTCTTCTTTGGAGTAGCATTGGCACCACTGGCGAGGATGACCGCCTCGTCGTGTTTTTAGCTACTTCATTAATCGGGATAAATTTCACCGCAACTGAACGCGATAATTGCCATTTTCTTGCTCAACAAAAATTCCCATAATTCAACGCGTCAATACGCCCGGAGCTGAAAACGATAGCAGAAGTGTCAGCATCTGTTAAATGATTGGCTTTGAGAAGTTCCTGAGTTAAAATGACACGAGCTGCACCATTTTCATCGACTTCTAAATGGTCATAAACATAGCCTTGAAGTTTAGCGATTTGATAGCTGAAAGAGTCCATTTTTCGAGCTAAAGCAGCAAAATCAAAGGGATACTCGCGAAGTTTACTTGCGACAGCCATTGTGCGGGCAGTTGTGGCAGGATATAGGAAGCGTCCTGTATCACCGACAATTCCAGCATAAAGCAATTTAGCAGAATAATCATCTAGTTTCAGTTTGTTTTCCAATGCAAAGAGAGCAATTAACTCACTAGCACTACTAGAGCTAGTATCCACCCAAGACATGTCTCCGTAAATGTCATCGTTTGGATGATGATCGATTTTGACGAGAAAAATCTCCTTTGTTGTACCGTTCGTCATCAATTCGTGCAGTATTTGCTGTATCGCAAACAATCACTAAAGCATGTTTTGTAATCATCATCTGAAATCTCATCCATGGTAGCCAGCCAAGCAAGAGTTGGTTCAGTTTTTCCTGCTGCTTTAATCTTTTTCTCTGGAAAATTGACTTGAAGTAATTTTTAAACCGACTTGACTTCCTAATGCATCAGGGATCGGGCCGCATGTGACGATGGATGATGATTGTATCATATTCTTTGATTTTATGTAAAATTTGTTTAAAAATTTCCATATTCTAACCTCCACTCTACCTTTTTATTCATTGTATCATAAGATGATTATTTTAAAAAGTAAAAAGAGAAAAAGTAGGGAACTTTTAAGAGATTTGAAGTGCAACAATTTGTTCAATGTGTTATAATAAACTGATAGAATTTTTGGAGGAAATTATGAGTTTTAGCAAAAATTGTATTTGCAGTATGACAGGAAATACAGAAGAAATCGCAGATATTGTAGCTGATAAATTAAAAGAACTTGGTTTAGAAGTAGATATTGATGAATGCACAACGGTTGATGCAGAGGAATTTCTGGAAGCAGACATCGCAATCGTTGCTTCTACACATATGGTGACGGCGGGAGTTGCCTGATGAAATTGTTGATTTTTATGAAGATTTAGCTAGTCTTGACTTGACCGGAAAGATTTATGGTGTTGTCGGGTCAGGCGATACATTTTATGATGAGTTTTGTAAGGCCGTAGATGACTTTGATCGCGCTTTTGCAGCGACAGGTGCTGAAAAAAGGTGCTGAAAAATGTCAAAGTCGATCTCATCAGCAGAAGATGAAGATATTGAAAATCTGGAGAAGTTCGCAAGCATTAGCCGAAAAAGTACGGTAATCATGTAAGAAGGCTGGGAAATTTTCCTAGCCTTTTTAGCTTAATTTATTCGATTTTAGCATATATTCTGACATTTCTAATATAGAATAGTATAATAAGAGAGAGAATTTTTGTATCAATGGGAGGAAATGAGATGACGAAAGAACGAGATTATGCCTTTTGGATTTCATGACGATGTGAAGTCTTTGTTCTCGACAGGCAAAGGTTTAACAGAAGAGGTTGTTCGTGAAATTTCTGAAATTAAAAATGAGCCGCAATGGATGTTGGATTATCGCTTGCGTTCTTTAGAATTATTCCATAAATTGCCCCTGCCTGATTTTTGGACCAGATTTATCCGGCATACGATTTGATGACATTATCTATTATCAAAAAATTAAGTGGGATCGGGCTAGAAGTTGGGATGAAGTGCCAGATGAAATAAAGAAAAACCTTTGAGCGTCTGGGGATTCCTGAAGCAGAGCGTCAATTTTTGTCAGGAGCTGTTGCTCAGTATGAATCTGAAGTAGTCTATCATAACATGAAAGAAGAATTTGCCAAGCAAGGCATTATCTTTACCGATACCGACACGGCAGTACAAGAATATCCGGATTTGGTGAAAAAATACTTTGGCACAGTCATTTCTAATGCAGAGCATAAGTTTTCCGCTTTTAAACAGTGCAGTTTGGTCAGGGTGGGACCTTTATCTATGTGCCAAAAATGTTCAATGTCAGGGTGCCGGTTCAGACATACTTTCGTATCAATGGAGAAAATGCTGGTCAATTTGAACGCTCGCTCATTATCGTAGAAGAGGGTGGCTCTATTCAATACATTGAGGGCTGCACAGCGCCGACTTATACGACCAATAGTCTTCATGCTGCAAATGTAGAAATTATTGTTAAAAGGATGCTTTCTTCCGCTATACAACGATTCAAAATTGGTCGGACAATGTTTATAATCTGGTGACCGAGCGTGGAACGGTTGAAGAAGGCGGTACTCTGGAATGGATTGACGGAAATCTAGGCAGCAAGGTTAATATGAAATATCCTTGTAGCATTCTTAATGGTCGTAATGCAAGAACTTCGGTTCTTTCTATGTCTTTTGCTAATTATGGTCAGCATTTAGATGCAGGCTGTAAAGTTTATCACAATGCGCCAAAGACTTCTAGCACATTAATTTCTAAGTCTGTTGCAAAAGACGGAGGTAAGACAGATTATCGCGGTCAAGTCCGTTTTGGCAAGAATAGTGCTGGTTCAAAGTCTCACATTGAGTGCGACACGATTCTTATGGATGGTGAATCCAGCTCAGATACCATTCCATTTAATGAAATTCACAATTCGAATGTTGCACTGGAACACGAAGCTAAGGTTTCTAAGGTTTCGGAGGATCAGCTTTATTATCTTATGAGCCGTGGCATTAGCGAAGAAGAAGCAACGGCTATGATTATCAATGGTTTCATGGAACCGATCACCAAAGAACTTCCAATGGAATACGCAGTGGAGCTCAACCAACTCATTAACATGAGTATGGAAGGCTCAGTAGGATAAAAGTAAAAACAGTCGTGAGGCTGTTTTTTTGTGTTCCTGATTGAAATAAAAGAATTAAAAAAGCACCGAATCGGTGCGCATAACTGATTATGGATAACCATATTTTAACTCATTATGGATAACCATATTTTTAACTCAAAAGAAATATCCTTTTTGGCTGTGTTGTTTCGAAACAACACAGCTCTAAAAACAGGTCTGTGGGCAAGCTATCATGGATAGAAGTTTTGGAACCATTCGAATGCTTCCCAAAACTAACCTATTCTTTTCTTCCAAATTCCCAAAAATTCCCAAAAATTCAGACACAAACCCATCTGATTGTAAAAGCTACAAATTTTTAATTGTGCTATATATATTTCTTAGAGACATATCGCTGACTGGAATCTTTTAGAGAGCGCGTGGAGCTGAAAATCGCGCAGAGGAAGGCAGTTGAGACTACTCTGTTAGCTTTTATGCAAACATAAAACGGTGGCTACGTTAGAGCCAATCAGAGGTGTAGGTCTTTTTGATATGCACGAATGAAGGTGGAACCACGTTGCGACGTCCTTTTATGGATGCCGCTTTTTATTTTGTCAGAAGGAGGAAGAATTATGCTTTAGATGATTGGCGGATCGCCTTGCAGCGGAAAAGTCAACAATTGCTTCACTTCTTGCTAGACAGTATCAGCTGCTTCATATCAAGCTGGATGATTTGGTAGACGAGATGATGAGTCAAGCAAGTGTAGACTCACGGTCGATTTGCCTTCTTAGACAGGACAGAAATCCGGATCAAATCTGGTTGAGAAATCCAGAGGAGATGGCAGATGAAGAATGGCGTTTTTATGAAGAAATTTTTCCTATGTGACATCTTACTTGATAAAAAAATCAAGACAAAGCCCTCTTGGTGGAGGGAGCAGGGATTTCTGCCTCACCTGATAAAAAGTCTTGAAGAACCAGCGGTTTCCTATCTATGCTTGACTTCGACAGTTGATTTTCAGACAAAGCATTATCGGCAGAAGAATGGGTTCCTTATGTTTTAGAGGAACTTCCAATCCTGAGCAAGCTTTTGAAAACTGGATGCAGCGTGACATTCTTTTTGCTCAAATGGTGCGGAAGGAAGCGATAAAATTAAGCTATCCCTAGTCTGGTGACAGATGGTAGTCGATCGGAAAAGGAGACTGCTGAAGAGATTGCCAGGCTCTTAAAATTGCCCCATACAAATACAATAGATATTAAAGGAGAAAAACACTATGATTAAGATTACTTTCCCAGATGGCGCTGTTCGTGAATTCGAAGCTGACGTGACTACTTTTGAAATTAGCAAAGCATCAGCAATTCCTTGGCTAAGAAAAGCCTTGGCTGGTAAATTCAACGGCAAACTCATCGATACCACTCGTTCTATCACAGAAGATGGTAGCATCGAAATTGTGACACCTGACCATGAAGATGCCCTGCCTATCTTGCGTCACTCTGCTGCTCATCTCTTTGCGCAAGCAGCCCGTCGTCTCTTCCCAGACATTCACTGGGTGTCGGTCCAGCTATTCAGGATGGTTTCTACTACGATACGGACAATGCGGCTGGTCAAATCTCAAACGAAGACCTGCCTCGTATCGAAGAAAAATGCAAAGAGATTGTCAAAGAAAACTTCCCGTCCATTCGTGAAGAAGTGACCAAGGATGAGGCGTGAAATCTTCAAACATGACCCATATAAGTTGGAATTGATTGAAGAACACTCTGAAGATGAGGTGGTTTGACCATCTACCGTCAGGGCGAATACGTGGATCTCTGCCGTGGACCCTCACGTACCGTCAACTGGGCGTATTCAAATTTTCCATTTGCTCAATGTAGCAGGTGCTTACTGGCGTGGAAACAGTGACAATGCTATGATGCAACGGATTTATGGAACAGCTTGGTTTGATAAGAAAGACCTAAAAACTATCTTCAAATGCGTGAGAAGCCAAGGAACGTGATCACCGTAAGCTCGGTAGAAACTTGATCTTTTCATGATTTCTCCTGAGGTTGGGCAAGGTCTTCCATTTTGGCTTCCAGATGGTGCGACTATTCGTCGTATCGTAGAACGCTATATTACAGACCGTGAAGTCAATGATGGTTACCAACATGTATATACACCACCACTTGCAAGTGTAGAATTATATAAAACTTCTGGTCACTGGGAACATTACCAAGAAGATATGTTTCCACCGATGGATATGGAAGATGGTGAACAATTTGTTCTTCGTCCGATGAATTGTCCACACCATATCGAAGTTTATAAAAATCATGTTCATTCTTATCGTGAGTTACCTATTCGTATTGCGGAACTTGGTATGATGCATCGCTTTGAAAAATCAGGTGCACTTTCAGGACTCCAACGTGTTCGTGAAATGACCCTAAACGATTCTCACTTATTTGTCATGCCAGAGCAAATTCAAGAAGAATTTAAACATGTGTTGGATTTGATGATTGACGTTTACAAAGACTTCAATATTACAGACTATCGTTTCCGTCTGTCTTATCGTGATCCGAATGACAAACATAAATATTTTGATAATGATGAAATGTGGGAAAAATGCTCAACGCATGCTAAAAAGGAGCAATGGATGATTTAGGTTTGGACTACTTTGAGGCAGAAGGCGAAGCTGCTTTCTACGGTCCTAAGTTGGATGTTCAAGTAAAAACAGCTCTTGGAAATGAAGAAACTCTTTCCACTATTCAATTGGACTTCTTGCTACCAGAACGTTTTGATCTTCATTATATCGGAGCAGACGGTGAAGAGCATCGTCCAGTCATGATTCACCGTGGTATTGTGTCTACGATGGAACGCTTTATTGCTTACTTGATTGAAACTTACAAAGGTGCGTTCCCAACTTGGCTGGCACCTCATCAAGTGACGGTCATTCCAATTTCTAATGAAGCGCATGCTGATTACGCTTGGAAAGTAGCGAAAGAACTACGCAATCGTGGTGTCCGTGTGGATGTCGATGAACGCAATGAAAAAATGCAATACAAGATTCGTCAAAGTCAAACTCATAAAGTTCCTTATCAATTGATTGTAGGGGACAAGGAACAAGCAGATGGTACGGTGAATGTCCGTCGTTATGGCAGCAAACAAACGCATACAGAAACAATTGCAGAATTTGTAGACCATATTTTTGGCTGATATTGCTAGAAAAATCACGCATAGATGATAAGGATAACTAAGCTAAAAAGTAGATGATAGGTTGCAATGATGACACGACTGGTTATAAAGATATGCAATAGAATATCATAGCCTGTATGCTGTCATCTCATTTTACAATCTTTCAATTTCTGAGCTTTAGAAAAATGTATCAAAAACTCTATTTCTAATTGAGGAAATCCCTTTTATAGAAATAGAGTTTTTTTAGTTTACAATCGCTAAACATCGTAATTAAAGGTTTGTAAAATCATATTCGTCATTTCTTCAGGCGTTTCTTTAGTGCCGCTTGAAATCCAGAGTGAGATAATGCCCTCTATGCTAGATAGAAAAACTTCAAGTGCATATTTTTCAGAAATGGGGAAATTTTCTTTTAAAAAGTGTTCGGTTTGAACTTTGTGCTGATCGTTCGTTAAAAATACTAAGCATAAATTCACGGATTGTTTCACGGAAATTGAGGTAATGACTTTGAGAAACAGCATAAATCAGGTCATGGTTTTGTTGGAGATAGCTTAGATTGGTAATGATTAAGTCATGTGTGTTTGTAGTTTCTTCAAAAATTTTTACGTAATTGGGTAATAATTTCTTCTTTTAGTGTTTCAATTAGGTCGAATTTATCAAGATAATGAAGGTAGAAAGTTCCACGGTTGATACCTGCTCGTTGACAGAGTTTACTAACGGAAATTGTTTCAAATTTTTTTCTTCTAACAAGAGCTGAATGAGGGCTTCTCTGATATGCTGCTTGGTTGCTGTTTGTCGATTTTGTACCATAACACTCCTTAAATGAACACTCTGTTGATAATTGATGATTGCCTTTATGTTAAGTCTATTTTATAATAAAGATAGGATCTAAATCAACAGCTTGTTTATTTAATTGGACATGGAAACTGAAAAGAGGAAAAAGGCGATGGCTTATATTGAAATGAAGCATAGTTATAAACGATATCAAATGGGAGACACAGAAATCATTGCTAACAATGACATCTCTTTTGAAATTGAAAAAGGTGAGCTAGTCATCATTCTTGGAGCTTCAGGCGCTGGAAAATCAACGATTTTGAATATTCTTGGTGGAATGGACAGCAATGACGAGGGAGATGTCCTGATTGATGGGCAAAATATAGCACATTACAACGCTCACCAGTTGACGGACTATCGGAGAAATGATGTTGGTTTTGTCTTTCAATTTTTATAATTTAGTTCCTAATCTGACGGCGCTAGAGAATGTTGAGCTGGCTTCAGAAATTGTTAAAGATGCACAGGATGCAGCAGAAGCACTAGCAGCAGTTGGCTTGGAAAATCGTCTCAATAATTTTTCCTACTCAATTATCTGGTGGCGAGCAGCAACGGGTTTCATTGCGCGTGCCGTGGCAAAAAATCCTAAAAATTTTTGCTTTGTGATGAACCAACAGGTGCGCTAGATTATAAAAACAGGTAAGCAAGTGCTGCAAATTCTTCAAGATATGTCACGCAAACAGGGAGCAACAGTGATTATCGTGACTCACAATGAGTGCGTTAGCTCCGATTGCAGACCGCGTGATTCGTATGCATGATGCACGGATTCAGTCCGTCACTTTGAATGAACATCCTCAAGATATTGCAAGTCTAGAGTATTAGTGAGGGTGGTGATATGAAAAATCCATTCTAAATAAAAGACATCTGGCTCTCTTTTTCGTCAGTCTAAAGGACGCTTTCTGTCCATTATGTTTTTGATGATGTTAGGTTCTTTTTGCGCTAGTGGGACTGAAAGCAGCCAGTCCAGACATTGAAAATTCAGCCAATCGTTATCTTTCGCAGATGAAAATGATGGATTTGGCAGTGATGTCAGATTATGGTATCAGCAAAGCTGACCAAAAAGAACTGAATACAATTTCAAATGCACAGGTAGAATATGGTTATTTTACAGATACGGTGATTGGGGATAGCTCAACCTCTGTTCGAGTTTTTTTCTAAGACAACTAATATTTCTAAGTTCAAAACTATCTCAGGTCATTTTTCCAAGCAAGGAAAATCAAGTGGCTTTTGGCTAGTTTTTATCAAGGAAAAATACAAGATTGGCGATAGTATTACTTTAAACGAGGAGGGAACCAATGATTATGCTTTTAAAGCAACATACCTTTGCGGTGACAGGGTTCGTCAATTCAAGTGAATTAGCTTCGACGATTTCTCTTGGCAATTCTAACTCAGGGAGTGGTACCTTATCTGCTTATGCAGTGGTGATGCCAAAAACATTTCAAAGTTCAGTCTATACAGTCGCGCGTTTGAGATATGATGATTTAAAAACACTCAATTCTTTTTGGAGATTCCTATCGAAAAAAAGGTAAAACACACGAAAATGAGCTGGAAAAAGCTGAGTGGCTGATAATGGGAAAAAAATCGTTTATCAGAGATAAAAACAAGCACAGACAAAAATTGCAGACAGCGAAGCAAACATTCAAACTTCTCAACAAGCATTGGCAGATGCCCAACGGCAACTAAGGACTGCGCAGGACCAAATTGATCAAAAAAGAGCAGATTTAGATCTTGCTCAAGGTCAACTAGCTGAAAAAGAAAGCTTGCTGGCGCAAGGCGCAGCTCAAGTGCACAGGCTGAACAAATTTTTAGCAAGCTCGAAAGCAAAATTGGATGCAGCCGCTGCTCAACTTTCTTCAGGTTGGGCACAATTGAACCAAATGAAAGCCCAATTAGATCAGGCAGCTAGTCAGTTGTCTGCTGCAAAAGAAAATCTAACAAATGGTCAAGCTACATTAGCCATAGCGCAGGCGGAATTGGAAAAAAGGTCAAGTTCAATTAGCAGCAGCTAAAGCGGATTTTGCAGAAAAATGACCGCGCTTCAAGCACAAGGAATTGATCCAGCAACAGTGCCTGAAATTGTGGCAGCACAAACTCAACTAGCACAAGAAGAAGCGAAATTAAATCTTGCTCGTGCAGAATTAGAGAAAAAGCAGGCTGAATTTCAAGCTGGATTGTCACAGTACCAAAGCCAAGAAACGGTTTATCAAACGGGACTTGCCCAATACCAATCTGCTGTCGTGACATTGCGTGCGAAAACAAGCTGAATATGACGCGGAGCTTAGCTCAATATCAAAGTGGTCAGGCAACCTTAAGAAATAAACAAGCCGAGTACCAGGCAGGTCAAGCTCAATTGCGCAAGCAAAACAACAAATTGCAGATGGTCAGGCGCAATTGGATCAAGCTCAGGCAACATTGAACGATAAAAACTGAATACGCAAAAGCAAAGAAAAGATGCTGAAACAAAAATAAAAAAATGGGCAAGTCAGACATTCAAAAGGCAAAAGATGAAGTAGCTGGCTTTGTCTGTGCCAACCTACCGCGTGTATACACGTCGGACATTTCAGGAGCGGACGAGTACACAACAACTGGCAATCGTGCTTATGGCATCTCAGCCGTAGGGAATGCTTTTCCGATTGTACTGTATCTGGTAGCGGTCCTTGTAACAGTCACAACGATGACACGTTTTGTCAGCGAAAGAACGCACAAATGCTGGCGTTTTAAAAAGCCTTTAGGTTATCGGAACCAAGATGTCGTTAAAAAATTTGCCGTCTATGGCTTGGTTTCAAGTTTAATCAGTTCAGTAATTGGAATTTTAGCGGGGACTTATTTCTTGCCTTATATTTTAGGGAAAAACTATTTTTAAGACATCAACTTATCCAGCTTTGCGATTAGACTTTTATTGGGGAATTAGTTTTCATTGCTCTTTTTATGCTCGGTCTTGTGTGGCGTCGCACCAGCCCTCTATATTGCACATAAAGAATTGAAAGAAAAGCCGTCTCAATTATTGTTACCTAAGGCACCTAATAAAAGGCTCTAAGATCTTGCTAGAGCGGATTGGTTTTATTTTGCATCGCCTTAGTTTTGCGCAAAAAGTAACAGCTCAGAAATATCTTTCGCTACAAGCAAAGAATGCTGATGACTATTTTTGGTGTGGCAGGCTCCGTCGCCCTCTTAGTTTTGCCGGTTTGAGGGATGTCTTCTTCCATGGAAGGTATGGGAAATCGGCAGTATGGAGAAATTATCAAATACGATGCGGTCATTTCGCAAAAAACAGCATCTCAAATTAGACGAGCAAGCAGCAATCAATCATTTATTAGCAGATAAAAAAATAGCTAAAAAACGCGGTATTTATCAAGAAATATTTACCAAAAAAATCAAGGGTGCTAAAGATGAACAATCTCTCGCGTTATTTGTGACAACAGGCAAGGATTTTTCATCATTTCATAGAGTTATATGATAGTCAAAGCAAAGCGAGCTTGAACTTGTCTTCGCATGGAGCGGTCATTTCTCAGAAATTAGCAACCATTATGCATGTTTCTGTTGGAGATACTTTTGAGGTGACATCCGACGAAGGAAAAACGCTATAAAAATCAAAGTTTCTGGTATCGCTGAAATGTACGCAGGGCATTTTATATTTATAAATCAAGACTATTATCAAACGGTATTTGCTCGCAAGTTCCAAGAAAAATGCTTATCTGATAAAATTAAAAAGATTCCTCTAGTAAAAATGTACAAGATACCGCAGCAGCTTTCATGAAATTAACAGGCGTGCGAGCAGTCGTACAAAAATACAGGTATTTTTGGAACAAATTGATGTCATTGTCAAATCTCTTGGCTTTGTGATGCAGATTTTAACTGTTGCCTCTATTTTACTAGCCATTGTGATTCTTTATAACTTGATGAATATCAATGTTGCAGAGCAGATTCGAGAATTATCAACGATTAAAGTATTGGGATTTCATAATAAAGAAGTCACGCTTTACATTTATCGAGAAACCATTCTTTTGTCTGTTATTGGTATTATCGTAGAGCTTGTTTTTGAGAATATCTTACATCGCTCCCTTTTTAGAGACGATTGCCCCAGACGCCTTTCTTCTCAATCCGGCAGTATCGGTATTTGTATATCTTGTACCAGTCTTTTCTATCATCATGATTTTTGATTGTCTTAGGATTTATGGTCAATGCAATATTGAGACGCATTGATATGTTAGAAGCTTATTGAAGTCGGTAGATTGATGAGGCAGTAAAACTTTCACTCAAACTTGGGAGTGGAAGTTTTTCTTGATTTGTTATAATATTTTTATAAAGGACAGACGAAACGATACAATGAAACGAAAAATTGCTTTATTATCAGATATTCATGGGAATACGACAGCTTTAGAAGCTGTGTTAGCAGATGCTAAAAGGAACAGGTGACCGATTACTGGTTTTGGGAGATTTGATTGGCACCCGGAACGAGGGCGAAAGAAAATTCTTGACTTAATGGCTACTTACCGATTAGTCTTCAAAGTGTGGGGAAATTGGGAGGATAGCATTTGGAATGCCTTCCATGGGAAATTAGACATTAGTCGCCCTAGTCATCTCTATATGATTTGTTTGTGCCAATATCTTTTGGAAGAAGTCACACCTGAAGAACTGAATCGATTGCATGAACTGCCTTTGCAGCGTTTGACAAAAGTTGGCGATTTAGAAATCGCTGTGACTCATCATTTGCCAGATAAAAATTGGGGCCGAGAGTTGATTCACATTGGTCAACAAGAGAATTTTGATCGCCTGTTTGAAGGTAACAATTGTGCCATTGCCATTTATGGTCATATTCATCAGCAATTTCTTCGTTATGCGACGGGGGGACAGATGATTATCAATCCAGGGCTCTATCGGTCAGCCTTTTTTCTAGATGCTTGTTTGCGAAAGGATCTGCGAGCTCAGTATGCTATTTTTAAAAATTGATGAACAGGGATTAGCAGATGTCGATTTTTCGACGAGTGGCTTATGATGTAAATAAAGAATTGGAAATGGCTAGAACATTGAAGTTGCCTTTATTATGAAGTATATTACGAAAGCCTTGTCAATGGATTCATCATACGCATAATCATGATTTACTTCGAGCGATTAGTGAGCGAGAAGATTATGTTGCACATCTCAAGGAGTTTTTAAGAAGTAACACTTGAAGTTACAACGTAAATAAAGTATACTAGTAATAGAATCAGCAAATGAAAGGAGTTTTACATGCAAATTTCGAGTCGTTTTACCATTGCTACGCACATGTTGACTGTTGTAGCACTAGAATGTCAAGAACATAAGGTGACTAGTGATTTTTCTAGCTGATAGCGTTGGAGTAAATCCTGTCATTATTCGCAAGACATTATCACAGTTGAAAAGTGCAGATTTGATTTCTGTAGCACGTGGAACGGGCGGAGCTGTCATCAGAAAAGATTTAAAAGACATTACCCTTTTAGATGTCTATCAAGCAGTAGAAAGTCTAGGTAAATCTGGGCAACTCTTTAGCTTTCATGAACATCCCAACCCATCTTGTCCCATTGGCAGAAATATTCATTTAGTTTTAGATGATAAATTGGCGGAAATTCAAACAGCAATGGAAAAAGAACTGAGCAAGACCAGTCTGGCAGATGTTGTTGCATCCGCCCTAAGAAGAGATAAAAAAACAATCCGTTTCGTGAGAAATGGATTGTTTTTGGAGAAAAAGAGGAGCTAAAAATAACAGTTGATTTCATAATCAAGAAAAAAACTTGCTGATAATCATAGAGGTCTTCCGGATGTAGAGCTTGCACATTTTCCATTTCATAAGAACGTTTTAGTAATTTATATTTATTTTCACCGAATTGATGAAAAGGTAAGAGTTGTACTTGGTCAATAGATAATTTTTAAATAAAAATAGCAAATTGTTCGGCATCTTCTGAGAGTCATTAAAGCTAGGGATAACAGGAATACGCAGGACAATGGTTTTTTTGTTGCGAAAAAGCATAATGAATATTTTGATAATTAGTTCATTTTGACCCCCTGTGACTTTGCGGTGATTGATGGTGTTGTAATGTTTTAAGTCAGTATAGATAAAATCTACATACTGGAGCAAATCAACGAATTTGTTATGATCTACAAAGGCTGTCGTTTCAATCGCTGTATGGATACCTTTTTCTTTGGCAGCTTTAAGGATTGCTTTGGCAAAATTCAAATTGGGCAAAGATTTCTCCACCAGACAAAGTCAGGCCTCCACCTGATTCTTCATAAAATTCTCTATCTTTGAGAACTTCTTTGATAATCTCTTCAACGCTTTTTCCTCTCCCATGGTGATAGTCTTTTTGCTAGAAGCGTCTAACATGGGTTCAGGGTTTTAAATTTCTGAGATTCTGGATTGGCACACCAAGGACAGCGTAAGGGACAGCCTTTTAAAAAAACAGTTGTCCGAATTCCTGGTCCGTCGTGAATACTAAAATGTTGAATATTAAAGATGATTCCTTTTTCTGCACTCATGATGTACACTCTTTTCTTGCTTATTTTCTTTTATTATATCAAACAAACGAAAGAAAAAACAATTACGAATGAAACTATTTTTATTTTATTTATTCCTTAAATTCTGTTAAAATAAAGAATGAGGGTGAATAAAAATGGAACGTTTAGATGAAATCGTTAAGCTCGTTTCAGAGTTTGAAAAAAATTGATGTTAATACTTTATCTGATAAATTAAAAGTCTCTAAAGTTACGATTCGGAAAGACTTGGATAAGCTGGAAATGAAAAGGCTTACTTCATCGGGAGCACGGTTATGCGGTCTTAAATAGTGGTGATGACCTGAATGTCCGGCTTTCTTTTTCATTATGATACCAAGCGAAAGATAGCACTAAGAAGCGGCAAAAATTGTTGCAGACAATGAAACGATTATCATTGAATCTGGTTCAACTTGTGCTCTGTTAGCTGAAGAAATCTGTCGTACTAAGAAGAATGTGAAAATTATTACAAATTCTTATTTTATCGCAGACTATGTGAGAAAAGTAGATTCTTGCAAGATTATCTTGCTAGGCGGTGAATTTCAGAACGATTCGCAAGTTACGGTCGGTCCTTTGCTTTAAGGAAATGATTCAATTTTTCCATGTAGAACATGCTTTTGTAGGGACTGATGGCTATGATGAAGAACTTGGTTTTACAGGTAAGGATTTAATGCGTAGCGAAGTGGTGCAATATATGTCGGAAGCATCTGATAAAATGATTGTGTTAACAGATTCGAGTAAATTTGATAAAAGAGGGACTGTCAAGCGCTTTGGTTTGAAACAGGTTTCGCAGGTGGTAACCGATCAAGCTATTCCGACAGTCGCGGTTCAACGCCTAAAAGCAGCCAATATCAAATTGACTCTAGTCTGATAAGTAGAGGAGATAAGATGAAAAAGTGAAAGAAAAAGGCTATTAGCTAAGATTGCTTATCTTTATTATGTAGAGGAGAAAAGTCAGGCAGAAATTGCAGCAGAGACAGGGATTTATCGGACAACTGTGAGTCGTATGCTGGCTGAAGCTAAAAAGGAAGGCATTGTCAAAATCGAGATTGAAGCCTTTGATACGCGTTTGTTTCATTTAGAAAATGTAGTGAAAGAGAAGTATGGGTTAAAAGGACTTGAAATCGTAGCAAATCAAGTGGATGATTCACCTTCTGATTTGGAGCAGCGGTTAGCTCAATCAGCGGCAGGAATGCTTCGGGGATGATTGATGACAATGCTAAAGTTGGATTTTCATGGGGAAAGAGTCTTAGTCTCTTGGTAGAACACTCGGGCAGTCGGCACTTGAATAATGTGCATTTTTTTCCATTGGCTGGCGGACCTAGCCATATTCATGCTCGTTATCATGTTAATACCCTCATTTACAGTATGGCTAATAAATACCATGGGGATTGTCGCTTTATGAATGCGACGATTATACAGGAAGACGAGATCTTAGCAAAAGGAATTTTATCTTCTAAATATTTTAAGGACTTAAAAAGAAGTTGGCAAGAACTAGATGTGGTTGTTGTTGGTATTGGCGGACAAGTGGATGAAAAGAATCGGCAGTGGTTGGATATGCTGACGGCTGAAGATTTTTCGTACAGTGGAAAAATGAAGGAGCTGTCGGAGAAATTTGTTGCCGCTTTTTGATGAAAATGGTGAGTTGGTTGATGAACAGTTGCAAAAATCGAACAGTTGCTATTTCTTTAGATTATTTAAAAACAGTTTCTTACAGTCTGGCTTTCGCCTATGGTCGTCAAAAAGCTGCCGCTATTTTGGCGGTTTTACGTGCTGGGTATGTCAACCATTTAGTTACAGATGAAAGCAACTATTTTAAAAAGTGTTGGAATTGGATAATAGTGCAGTTAATTAGTAGTTTATAAAAGTTCTCCTTTTCCTCATTATTTTCATTTTCAAAAGGTCAAGAATAATGATTCTGACCCTTTTTATTTTACTCTATAAGCACAAATGTGCGATAAATATAAAAAAAGAGAATTTGTTCAGTTATATATTGACGGAATAAGAGAAAGATGATAAATTTGAGTTACAAAACAAAAATAAAACGCTTTCAAATAAAAGAAGGATATATTTTTGTAAATAAAAATAGGAGTAACGTTAAATATGGAAGTGATTGTAGCTGATCAAATCATTATAGGGGTTAATCTTGCATGCTGGGGATGCCAAACAGCATATTTACCAAGCTTTGTCATTAGCAAAAAAATGGTGAGTTTGAAAAGTGTAATGAGTATCTAGAATTGGCAGATCAGGCATTATTAGAAGCTCATAATCTTCAAACGGAGTTTTTAGCACAGGAAGCAGGGGAACAAAGACAGAAGTACAGCTTTGTTTGTCCACTCTCAAGATCATTTGATGACCAGTATTACAGAAATTAATCTTATCAAGGAAATCATTGACTGAGAAAAAGAATTACAAGTGAAAAATAAATCATCAGGAGGATGAAGATATGATTAAAATTGGGTTGTTTTGTGCAGCAGGTTTTTTTCAACAGGAATGTTGGTCAATAATATGAAAATAGCTGCGAAAAGAAGCTGGTTTTAGAGGTTGAGATTGATGCTTATTCTCAGGCCAAGTTAGCAGATTATGCACCAAACTTGGATGTTGCTTTGTTAGGACCACAAGTAGCTTATACTTTGGATAAGTCAGCTGCCATTTGCGAAGAGAACCATATTCCAATTGCGGTCATTCCAATGGCGGATTATGGCATGCTAGATGGTAAAAAAGTATTGAATCTCGCTTTGGGGCTTTTGGAACAAAAACAAGGAGCTTAGTTATGGCTAAAATAGATACTCAAAAAAATTATTGCGCCGATTATGAAATTTGTCAATATGCGCGGCATTATTGCCTTAAAAGGATGGTATGTTGGCAATTCTGCCCTTGACAGTTGTTGGAAGTATCTTTCTGATTGTAGGACAGTTACCATTTGAAGGCCTCAATCAGGCGATTGCAGGCATTTTTGGGAAAAATTGGACCGAGCCATTTATGCAGGTTTACTCAGGAACTTTTGCGATTATGGGTTTGATTTCCTGTTTCTCCATAGGATATTCTTATGCTAAAAATAGTGGTGTAGAGCCGTTGCCGGCAGGTGTGTTATCTGTGTCTTCTTTCTTCATTCTTTTAAAATCTTCTTATATTCCAGAAAAAGGTGAAGAAATTACAGACGCAATTGCAAGATTTGGTTTTGGTGGTCAGGGGATTATTGGAGCCATTATTATTGGTTTGGTTGTCGGTAGTATCTATACCATGTTTATTCAAAAACATATTGTTATTAAGATGCCAGAGCAAGTTCCTCAAGCGATCGCTAAGCAATTTGAGGCTATGATTCCAGCTTTTGTGATATTCTTTCTTTCCATGGTAGTCTATATTCTTGCTAAAATGCTGACAAAGGGTGGTACTTTTATCGAAATGATTTATGGTGTGATTCAAGTACCGCTGCAAGGATTGACTGGTTCCCTTTACAGTGCAATCGGTATTGCCTTTTTCATCTCTTTCCTATGGTGGTTTGGTGTACACGGACAATCTGTTGTCAATGGTGTAGTGACCGCTCTCTTACTTTCAAATCTGGATGCTAATAAAGCCTTGCTTGCTGCTGGAAAGTTATCTGTTGGAAAAGGTGCTCACATTGTCACTCAGCAATTCTTGGATAGTTTCCTTATTTTGTCTGGTTCTGGTATTACTTTTTGGTTTGGTGGTAGCCATGCTCTTTGCAGCTAAGTCCAAGCAATACAAAGCACTAGGAAAGGTTGCTGCTTTTCCAGCAATCTTTAATGTCAATGAACCGATTGTCTTTGGATTCCCAATTGTTATGAATCCCGTCATGTTCTTGCCTTTTATTCTTGTACCTGTTTTAGCGGCTGTAATTGTTTATGGCTCTATAGCAATTGGCTTTATGCAGCCATTTTTCAGGGGTGACCTTGCCATGGAGTACACCAGCTATTATTTCTGGTTTCTTAGTGGCAGGATGGCAAGGTGCTCTCATCCAAGTTGTCATTTTAGCTATGTCCACTCTCATCTATTTCCCATTCTTTAAATTCAAGACAATCTTGCTTGCAGTAATGAACTGAAAGCGGAAGGATAAACTACATTGTATCACTGTAAAGAAATTATTTTAACGTTGATTGAGCACAAATGTACAAAAATCTTTAATTTGATAATTGATTATAAATGATTGAATTTTTGCATCTTGCATGCTACAATAGTTACGAAAGAAATAAAAATAATTTCATAAGAAAGGTTGTGCTGTGATGACTAATGTAAAAGAAATAGAAAAACGACGATACAAACGAATTATTTTGGTAGTTTAACGGACCGAATGAACAAGTATCGGGAAGATGTGCTGGACAAGAAACCTTATATTGATGCTGAACGTGCTGTTCTTGCGACAAGAGCTTATCAAGAGCATAAAGAAAAAGCCAAATGTTCTGAAGCGTGCTTATATGCTTAAGGAAATTTTTGGAAAAATATGACGCTTTATATTGAAGATGAGACCATGATTGTTGGAAATCAGGCTTCATCTAATAAAGATGCACCTATTTTCCCAGAGTATACTTTAGAATTTGTACTCAATGAATTAGATCTTTTTGAAAAGCGCGATGGCGATGTTTTCTATATTACTGAGGAAACTAAAGAACAGCTCCGCGGCATCGCTCCTTTCTGGGAAAACAATAACCTCCGCGCTAGAGCTGGTGCTTTACTTCCAGAAGAAGTTCAGGTTTATATGGAAACTGGCTTCTTTGGCATGGAAGGAAAGATGAACTCTGGTGATGCTCACTTGGCAGTCAACTATCAAAAATTGCTTCAATATGGTTTGAAAGGTTTTGAGGAAAAAGCTCGGGCAGCTAAGGAGGCCTTGGATTTGACAGATCCGGCTAGTATTGATAAATATCATTTCTATGATTCAATTTTCATTGTAGTGGATGCTGTGAAAGCTTATGCGGAGCGTTTTGTCAAATTAGCTCAAAATATGGCAGAGTCTGCAAGCCCAGAGCGCCGTCAGGAATTATTGAAAATTTCTCGAATTTGTTCCAAAGTGCCTTACGAACCAGCTGAAACGTTTTGCTGAAGCTATTCAGTCTGTCTGGTTTTATCCAGTGTATTTTACAGATTGAGTCTAATGGTCACTCCCTCTCTTATGGGCGCTTTGACCAATACATGTATCCTTATGTTAAGTCGGACTTGGAAGCTGGTCGCGAGACGGAAGAAAGCATTGTCGAACGTTTAACCAATCTTTGGATTAAGACGATTACGATCAATAAAGTACGCAGCCAGGCTCATACTTTCTCATCTGCTGGTAGTCCTTTGTATCAAAATGTGACAATTGGTGGACAAACACGTGATAAGAAAGATGCTGTAAATCCCCTTTCATATCTGGTTTTGAGATCTGTTGCACAGACGCATTTGCCACAGCCAAACTTAACAGTTCGCTACCATGCTGGTCTAGATGCTCGTTTATGAACGAATGCATAGAAGTTATGAAAACTAGGTTTTTGGAATGCCTGCTTTCAATAATGACGAGATTATTATTCGATCCTTTATTGCCAAAAGGCGTTTTGGAAGAAGATGCATACGACTACAGTGCTATCGGCTGTGTGGAGACAGCTGTGCCAGGTAAATGGGGCTACCGTTGTACGGGAATGAGCTATATGAACTTCCTAGGTGCTTCTCATCACTATGAACGATGGAATTGATCCCGCATCTGGCAAGCGTTTTGCACCAAGTTTCGGTCATTTTAAAGACATGAAGAGCTTTGCTGAGCTGCAAACGGCTTGGGACAAGACTTTGCGCCACTTGACTCGTATGAGTGTCATCGTGGAAAAATTCTATCGACCTTTCTTTAGAAAGAGAAGTACCAGATATTCTCTGCTCAGCTTTGACAGACGATTGTATCGGTCGTGGAAGCATTTGAAAGAAGGCGGAGCTGTCTATGACTATATTTCTGGTCTCCAAGTCGGTATTGCCAATCTATCAGACTCACTAGCAGCAATCAAGAAGCTAGTCTTTGAAGAAGGCAAACTGACTCCAGCTGAACTCTGGCATGCGCTTGAAACGGACTATGCAGGTGAGCGTGGCAAGGAAATTCAAGAGATGTTGATTCATGATGCACCGAAATATGGTAATGATGATGATTATGCGGATAAGCTGGTGACTGATGCTTACGATATTTATGTGGATGAAATCGCTAAATATCCAAATACCCGTTATGGACGTGGTCCAATTGGCGGTATCCGCTACTCAGGAACATCTTCTATTTCAGCCAATGTTGGTCAAGGTCGTGGTACTTTGGCGACACCAGATGGTCGCAATGCAGGGACACCGCTCGCTGAAGGCTGTTCTCCATCTCACAATATGGACAAGAATGGTCCGACTTCTGTATTGAAATCTGTTTCTAAATTGCCGACAGATGAAATCGTTGGGGGCGTTCTGCTCAATCAAAAAGTCAATCCTCAGACCCTGTCTAAGGAAGAAGATAAAATTAAATTGATTGCTTTACTTCGTACGTTCTTTAACCGTTTGCATGGTTATCATATTCAATACAATGTTGTTTCTAGAGAAACCTTGATTGATGCGCAAAAACATCCTGAAAAACACCGTGATTTGATTGTGCGTGTTGCAGGATATTCGGCATTCTTCAATGTACTCTCCAAAGCAACACAAGATGATATTATCGGACGTACAGAACACACATTATAAAAAGAGGTCCAGTTTATGGAATTCATGCTTGATACATTAAATGTCGAAGAAATAAAAAAATGGTCGCAAGTTCTCCCCTTGGCAGGAGTGACTTCTAACCCGACCATCGCTAAAAAAGAGGGGGAGATTGATTTCTTTAAACGCATCCAAGAAGTTAGAGAAATTATTGGGGAAGCTCCTTCCATTCATATTCAGGTTGTTGCCAAAGATTATCAGGGAATTTTAAAAGATGCCGCTGAAATTCGCAAGCATTGTAGTGGAAATGTGTTTGTCAAAGTACCTGTAACCCCTGAAGGTTTAGCCGCTATAAAGGTTTTAAAAGCAGAAGGTTACAAGATTACGGCAACTGCTATTTATACCATTTTCCAAGGTTTATTAGCCATTCAAGCAGGCGCAGATTATTTAGCTCCTTATTATAACCGTATGGAAAAATTTGAACATTGATTCAGATGTAGTTATTGGTCAATTGGCAGATGCGATTGCAGTAGAAGGTTCATCTAGCAAAATTTTAGCAGCTTCCTTTAAAAATGTAGGACAAGTCAACAAGGCTTTTGCTGATGGTGCCCATGCTATTACAGCAGGTGCAGATGTCTTTGAATCAGCTTTTGCTATGCCGTCTATTTCAAAGGCAGTAAATGATTTTTGCAGCAGATTGGTCATTCATTCATGGTCAAAAGTACATCTAATCTCCATTTTTGCGTAGGAAGAGGTATTTTATGAGAACTTTTGCAAGCCCTTCTCGCTATATTCAAGGTGAAGATGCCTTATTTGAAAATGCAAAACAGATTTTGAACTTAGGAAACCATCCAGTTTTGCTTTGTGACAACACTGTTTATCAAATTGTAGGAAAGAAGTTCCAATCCTGTCTTACTCGCTATGGACTTCATGTATTGCATGTCAGTTTTAATGGTGAAAGCTTCGGATAATGAAATCAATCGGGTGGCTGCTTTAGCTGAAAAAAGATGGAGCAGATCTGGTGATTGGTCTTGGTGGTGGAAAAACAATTGACAGTGCTAAGGCAATTGCAGATTTATTGGGAAATCCAGTCGTGATTGCACCGACTATTGCTTCGACAGATGCACCAACATCAGCTCTTTCAGTAATTTATACTGAGGAAGGAGCATTTGAAAAATATATTTTTTACACCAAGAACCCAGATCTTGTTCTAGTAGATTCAAAGGTCATTGCTCAAGCTCCAAAGCGCTTCTTAGCTTCTGGGATTGCAGATGGTTTAGCGACTTGGGGTTGAAGCGCGTGCAGTTATGCAGGCAAATGGAGAGACCATGCTGGGACAAAGACAGACTTTAGCAGGTGCAGCTATTGCTCAAAAATGTGAAGAAACTCTTTTTGCAGATGGTTTACAAGCACTGGCTTCTTGTGAAGCGCAGGCGGTAACACCAGCTCTTGAGCATATCATTGAGGCTAATACGCTTCTCAGCGGTGTTGGTTTTGAAAGTGGTGGATTGGCTGCTGCTCATGCCATTCACAATGGATTTACAGCTCTGATTGGTGATATTCATCATCTGACTCATGGAGAAAAAAGTAGCTTATGGAACGCTAACACAGCTCTTTCTTGAAAAACCGTCCAAAAGAGGAGTTGGAAAAATATATTCGTTTTTATCAGAAAATTGGTATGCCTACGACCTTGGCAGAAATGCATTTAGAAAAATGCCAGCTATGATGATTTGCTCAAGGTTGGTAAGCAAGCTACTATTGAAGGTGAAACCATTCATCAAATGCCTTTTAAAATCTCTGCTTCAGATGTTGCTGCTGCTATTTTGGCAGTTGATCGTTATGTAAACTCTTATAAAAATAAAAAGAAACAAGTCCGATTAGATTGGACTTGTTTTCGTAGTGATAAAGCTAAAAGTTTTAATCAGAAATAATAAACGCCTGATGCACATTGAAAAATGTTATAATGATAATAAATGTAGAAATAAATGCAAACTAGTGGAGGACGGATTGAGTAAAAATTAGAAGACATGAGTTTAGAAGAATTATAGCGAGTTGTTTCCATATTTCTTGTAAAAATATAATAAAGAATGGGCGCATTGGTATGATGAGGAAGCAACTGCTATTTTGTCCCTGATACCAGCTAAATATATAGTAAGAATATCTCATATTAGTAGTACTGCGGTTCAAAAATATATGGGCAAAAGAATATAGTAGATATATTACTTGAGGTTCGATTAGCAGAAGAACTAGAAATAGTGAAAAATATTCTTGTTGAAAAATAATTGGTTATGCATGAGTCAAAGTACACGACGAGATCTCATTAAATAAAGGATATACGGACGAAGGTTTTGCTATTCAAATTTATACTGAAGACTTTAAAAATGACTATATAAGTCTAACGGATATTGCAAGATACAAAAATGTGCATGAACCTAAAAGATGTTGTTAAAAACTGGCTAGAGTAAGAGATACAATTGAATTCCTTGGTCTCTGGGAGACTATTCACAATCCCTAATTTTAAAGGGGTCGAATTCGACTCCTTTAGAAAAGGAAGCAGGAACAAATGCATTTACATTATCACCTCAAAGATGGATTAAAAATACAAAATGCAATCGGTATTGTTTCTAAATCTGGGAGGCAGGAGGAACGTTCGCTCATCCTGATATAGCAATGGAATTTGCTTCATGGATTTCAGCAGAATTCTAGGCTCTATTTAATCCAAGATTACAAAAGGCTTAGGATAGAGAAAATTCTAAGCTATCATTGGGTTGGAATTTGAATAGAGAAATTTCTAAGATTAACTATAAAATCCATACAGATGCAATCAAAGAATATCTATTAAAGGATCTCACCAACGAACAGTTATCCTATAAAATATGCAAGTAAAGCAGATATGCTCAATGTTGCCTTATTTAACAAGCGAGCAAAGAAACAGTGGCGTGAAGAAAATCTAGATTTGAAAAGGCAATATGAGAGATTATGCAAGTCTGAATGAGTTACTGGTGCTACAATATGGAAAAGTTATAATGCAATTCTTATTGGAAAAAGGTATGGAACAAAAGAAAGAATGATAGAACTTAGAAAGCTTTATGAGAACTCAAATTGTGTCCTTGGAAAAATTAAATAAGAAAGCAATAAAAACTGGAGTATTTCGATGATGAAAAACAAATGATAGCGAATAAATGTCAAATTTTTTACTCCCACAAATTATGTTAAAGAGTTACTAGACTCTGTTGGTTATCATAAAAATATAGTAAATAAAAACAATATTAGAAAAATTCTTGTGGTGATGGCAATATACTTGTTGAAAATAGTTAATAGATACATTGAAGGAAGCAATAGAACTTAAATTTTCTAATATAGGTTTGAAAACAATATTTTTGGATTTGAAATTGACAAAAATCAATTTGAAAAGTGTATTTGTAACTTGAATTTACTTGTTAGATAGGATACAGGATGTTGAATGGAAAATCTATAATGAAGATTATTTAAAAAGTAGAGTAAATATACAATTTGATTTTTATAGTGGGTAATCCTCCATATATAACTACAGTAATTTATCTCAAGAGGAAAGAACATTTATTAAGGATAAATATGAAACTTGCAGACAAGGAAAAATTTGATTATTACTATGCATTTATAGAACATAGTATTAAGTCATTATCAAGTGAAGGAAAAATGTCTTATTTAATACCTAGTAGTATTTTTAAAACTGTTTTTGGAAATAAGCTTAGAGAATTTATGGTTCAGTATATTGTTGAAATAAAAAGATTATACAAAAAGAAAAAATATTCGATAATGCGTTGGTAAAGTCAGCAATTATATTAGTAGATAAAAAAGGATTGTAGTGATCAAATATATAAATATGAGTAATGATAGTGGGTTATATATTTGTAAAAACAATTAGAAAGAAATGGTTTTTCTAATGAATTTAACATTGGTAAGAAACGGTTTGGAGATTATTTCAAAGTATCTCACGTGGTAGCAACCTTGTTGAATAAAGCGATGTAATTAATGAAAATATGTACTGATGAGGTAGATGAATACTATAAGGTTGGAAAATTTGATGATCGAAAAGGATGTAATTATGCCAACTGCAGCACCAAGAAATATGAGATATGGTAAGAGAGGAAAAATTATTTTTCCTTATAAGTATATTGATAATCAATTAATAAAATATACAGAAAAAAAGAATTTAAAAACTTTGATATGTACCAGAATCCTGGACACATGTTATGAACTAGTGGAACACATGGATGCTATCCTGTACATTACAGGTGGCATCCATTTTGTTTTCCTTGTATTCTTTCATTGTTGTAATAACTATGTATTCATCTAGTGCTTTTGAAAAAGCTCTCAAATGATTCATATTCTTTCTCGTAGCTGTAGTACATTTCATTCTTTAGACGTCCAAAGAATAGTTTCCATAATGCAATTATCTCGTGCAATTGCCACGTCTAGACATTGATTGGATAATTTCCCCTGTTTTTAGTTCCCTGACGATAGTAGTTGTGTTGATACTGCCATCCTGATCTGAATGAAATATTAATCCTGTAAGTGATTTGAACTTTTTAAACGCCATCTCTAGCATTCTCTTGATTTGGTTTTAGGGTTTGGACTCATCGACAAATCATATGAAATCAACTTCATTTGTGTACATATCAATTATCGGAGAAAAGGTAACACTTTTCCCATGAAAGTTAAACTGAGATACATCAGTTGTCCACTTCTGAAGTGGTGCTGTTGCTGTAAAGTCTCTATCTATTATGTTTGGTGCTACTTTACCTACTTCACCCTTGAATGAGTGATACTTTTTCTTTAGGTCTTTTGCCTTGCAATCCAAGTGAATGCATGATACGTTGTACTCTTTTATGATTGACAGAATTTCACGTCTTAAGAGCTCTCTATACACTCTTCTCACACCATATCTACCTTTATGCTGGCTAAATATTTCTCTTGATTTCTTCAGTGAGCTTATCTATCCTAAGTCTGCAGTATCAACTTTACTGATTTTCGTAGTAGTAAGTTGATTTAGGCATATTAAAACCCTTTAGTAGGTGCTTTAATGCATCCTTCTTCTCTGAGCGCTTTGATGATTGCTGCTTTTTCGCCTTGGAGTTGCGCAGCCCATCTTTCTCTGCCTCAAGGCGATCCTTTTTTTACTACTTCAATCTCCGCTTTCATTGCCGCAATTTCTTCTCTTAGTCTGATTAACTCTTCACGTTCTGATTCAGTTAAAGGCTTTGGGCTTAATCGTTTTTCTTTTTCATAACAGGGTTCTTACTCTTGCGACCTTTCTTTTTATTCACAAGACCATTGTAACCTAATTCTTTGTATTTGATGAACCCAGGTATATAGCATTCCATTATTTATACCTGCAGAAACAGCAACTGACTGTTGGATTGTCCTGCTAATACTTTTTAGCAACTAATTCATATTTCGCTTCAGGGGTCCACACTTTGTTATTACCCTAAGTGCTTTAATGCATCTGGTCCATTTTGTTCTTCGATACGAACCCAGTATCGAAACCATTAGATGAAAGTTTGATGTTTTTATTCCTTCTGGTGTTTCAGGGCCATATTCCTTTTCTATATAGCTCAATACACTCTAACTTATACTCACTGACTGTAACGCATGAAAATACCCTCCTTACTGGGTGTCAGTAAAGAGGGTGACATATCACTATATCCTGGGGCTTTTTCACTTAACAAAATTCAAAGAAGACTTAATAAAAAGGAAATCAGATAAAAATCAAAGTGGTTTTGAGTACGGAAGAACACAAGCACTTTTAGGAATTAAGTGTGAAAAATTACTTATATCAACTATCATTACAGATAAAGTCGCTGTATATAGACTAGATGAGGCATGTATTCCATATGCAGGGATGTACATTTCTTTTGAGAGATGAACATCAGGAATATAATTTAGGTTTTGCAAAAGAAATCTTGAAAGTGAAAATTTTTATGGAATATGTAAAGAAAGTGGGGATAAATATTAGCGGAAGTTCATTGAGAATTACATCAAAGGATATTGAAGAATTTGAATTTTTAACGGAGGAAATATGGAATATCTTAAATACAGTATTGAAGATAGTACAATTGCAGAGCTTTTTAGGTGTACAAAAACTTTTTCCAATGATGAGGCTGCAGTTTTAGAATTAGTTAAAAATGCATATGATGCGGGGCGTCAGTTTGTCAAATTAGAATTTGTAGATAAAAACAACTCTGAAAAATAATTGATGATGGAGATGGTATGGATTCAGAGGATATAAAGAAACATTGGATGCATATTGGGAAAAGCAATAAAGGATATAATTTTTATTGATACAAATAATAATGTTAGGGTGCAAGCCGGAGCTAAAGGAGTAGAGTAGGTTTGCCCTATCAAGATTAGGCAAGAATATACAATTATATAGTAAAAGAACAAAAAGATGGAATTGTTTTGGAAAACAGATTGGAATAAATCTACCTTAGATTTAGATTCTAGCATAGATAATAAAGGCACTTGTATAGTAATAAACAATCTTTAGAGAAAAAAATGGACTCCTAAGAGGATTGAAAAATTAAATAAATACTTAGAAAAACGTATAATGATACAGCTATGAAGATACGAATTATAGCTAATGAATATGATAAATTTGTGAAGTTGCATTTTTCCAAAACCTGAACCGGGGAAAAAAATTGCAGAGCAGATATTATCCTCAAACATAATAAAGGAATGCTATCTGTGTCTGTATTTTTCAGACGAATTTTTCTAATGATGCTATTAAATATTGTCCGAAGTAGATATAAAAACATATAATAGTGAAATCAACATTTTTAGATGAATTTGAAGGTAATGAAATTTATGAGAGGGACGCAAAGAATTATCTTCTAATTAGATAAACTTGGAGAGTTTTCTGCAAAACCTATTTTCAATCTTAATGTAACAAAAGCATGACAAAGAAAAAATTTCTTTATAAGTATCTAAGTACAGATGAAAGTGTCGATAGTGGTGTGATTCTTTATAGAAATGCTTTTAGCATATCATCGTTTGAAGGAGAAAAAGATTGGCTGGGTTTTAGGAAAAGATCAAGAAAATCCCCAGCTGCGTCGCATCCTACAGGTGCTTAGGAGTTAGAGAAAATCAAGTATCGGGTTATGTATTGATTGATAAGCAACAAAATATAGTATTGCAAGATCTTATGAATAGACAAGGATTGGATGAAAATATATCCTATCAATTATTTGTACAAATTATATTAACTGGAATTAAAGAATTTGAAAGAGTATAGACAAAAATAATTCGAAAAATAAACGAAAAATAAAAATGAAGAAGAGTGTACGATAAAGATATCAGATGAAATAGTAAAAATCCTAAAAGGATAGAGAACTTAAATACAAGTGAAAAATAAACTGTTAATGAAATTAAATTATTTAAACAAGATAGTAAAAAATTCAAACAAGAGAAGGCAAATGAGAAGCAAGATACAAATATGATGTTAGAATTTTAAATGCTTTTAGCAACATCTGGAATGAGAGGCTACATCTATAGCACATGAGATAAATAACGATAGAAATCAAATGGAACCATCCTATGATGATATTATCACTGCTTTAAAATATTGTGTATGGGATATTGTTAATAGTCAGAGAATAGAAAAATTGCATGTGAAGACATACCGGTTTATTAGAAAATAACCATAGGGCAGTAAAAATACTTAGCTTTTATTGATGCAATTTTAGAAAAAGTAGAAGAAACAATTTTTCATAGAGCCTTTAAATATAAAGCGAAAATTGATAAATTCGATATTAGAAGGTTGGAAAAAGATTATTCTTGGTTGAATGTGTAAAATTTGTATAGATGATAAAGTTGAATTTAATATATCCAAAAGATACAGTTCTATACTATATTTGATAATTTAATATTAAACAGTGTTCAACAAAAACACATCGAAACTAATGAATTAAAAATAAAAATTGCAATAAGTAGGAATAATAATGGCTGAGAATATCATATTCTGATAATGGAAGGGATTGCCATATTTAGATAACCTAAAAATTATTTTAGAACCACATGAAACAAGTAGAACCAATGGGTATGGTCTCGGGATGTGGATAATTAATAATACAATCAATTTTACAAAAGGAGAAGTTCTTTCTATTTCAGGAGAGAATGGATTTGAATTTATTTTTGGAAATGGAGAAAACGATTTAAAAGATGGAATTAATAACTATGCTTTATGTAGATGATAAAAATTGATTTGTATGTTTCGAGAATATTTAAATTCATATTCAAATGATAAGGCTGATTATAAATATTCAGAATTGAAATTTGAAAATAAATATTCCTATGAAGACTTACTTGAGAATAATGAAATTCAAAAAGCTGATATATTGTTTTTGGATTCAATGCTTTTTGAAAATGGAAATGTACAAGATAATAAAATTTCTGGTGAAGAGCATGTAATAATTAAAAATTTTTCCATTTAAAGAAATAATAGTAATTACCCAATACCAAGACAAGATGGAATATAGTACATTAAAAATATAATTCTAATACGTATCATTGTGATGAGGATTCATTTTTCAAGATAACTGGAATAAAGAAATAGTTAATGCTACGAAAAATATCATTTTAAATAGGAATATTTTAAAAATATTTCTTCAAAAAGATATGTTGAAAAATATCTATTTGAAAAATGGAGAATTCTATTAATGGATTATCAAATTACGATAATTTAACAAAGGCTGATATAGATAGTCTTATTAAGGCTTTTTGAAGAAATGAGAAAAATATATGAAGAATGATTATGAAATACGATATATTGGGTTTCATATTGTGTCTGAAAAAGACGCTTTAGAAAAAGAAAAATAAAGCTGAACATTCTCGAACTAAAATAATATATAATCAAATAAATAAAAATAGTGTTTATAATAAGTTGTTTAGAAACATATACAGCGATAAATGTTCATTGTGGAATAACAACTGGATAGTAAGTTCTGAATTATTTGAAATTGATCATTTTATGTGAATCATCATTTAATGGAGATTCTATAAATGCAGGTAAAATAAAAATTTAGTGCTTTTCGTGTAAAAATGTATCAAACAAAAGAAAAGATTTTGACATGGATGAAGTATATTCTTCGAAATTTTAATGTTGATGATGGAAGTATAACAGAATTATTTTATAGAGATAAGAACTACTATATAAAAAGTGGAGAATGAATTTATTACAGATAAAACTATTTGTGGAATTCCATAGAAAGTTGAAATTGGACGAAGAAATTAGAGGCATTCTATATAAAAAGTCAATAGAAAAATTCTAAAAAATAAAAACACCCTCACTGCGATAAACTTGAATGCAAGTTACTCAATCGTCTGGAGGATGCACTTGTTATTTTACTACTTTTTCGTCTAAAAGCTCAATTTTAGGCACGCAAAAATCTTGCTCTTGAGCAAGTTTTTAAAAAATTATTCGGATTTTTATAATGTTACCTGAGTTTAGCTTCATCAAAGGTTTGATTGTTTTTGAGCAGATGATAAATGATACGAGATAAGTTTCTTGGCAACAAGTGTCGCAGCGACATTAGTGTTTTCCTTGACTGATTTTTAGCTTTAAATAGGCTTTAAAAATGAGGTGAGTAAATCGAGATGAGTTTGGCAGCTTGTATTAAGGCGTACCTCAGATAAGAAGAGCCACGTTTCACCATATGGCCAGTATTATCCATCTGACCTGATTGGTAAATGGCGGGGTCTAACCCAGCAGAATGCTTGGAGTTGATTTGGATTTTTAAAATTACGGATATTCTTATTTCAGCTAGAATAATAGCACCAAGGCGAGTTCCGATTCAGGAATAGAGGTGATGGGGAGAATCTAATTCAACCATCAAGAGATTAATTTCTTCTTGGACAGATTAATCTGCTTATCATAGTGTCTAATGCTTTCAATTAATTGCACTAATTCTAAGGATAAAACAGGGTGAAGCATTACCAATCGTCTGTTTGACTGCTTCTGTATCTGATGAGCTTTTATCAGCGGTTAGTCGTTTGATTTTAAGTAATGATGAGAGTGAGCGCGAGCTATCTTTGAGAAGAAGGATAGTTTGTTAGTAGCTCATAGACAAACTGATTGTGTAGATTCTTAACAATTCCGTGGAGTTCAGGAAAGATAATATCAAGCAATCCTGACATATAAATTCTTACATTTTAGAGCGAGAGTGAGTTAAGCGATTTTTGGTAACGATGTCACTCTTTTAGCTCATCCATTACTTTATCTGTTTGATAGTATTCAGAGTGACATCAGACCGTAATTTACGAGCAATTAAAAGAGCGTCCTTACTGTCTGTTTTTCGTTTTCGATAGAGATTGAGAGTTGTGCGAGTGTTTGATAATAAAGGGGTTGTAGCAAACGTTTGTAACTAATTCTCTTCAGCGACAATATTGTGGTTATAGTGTCTGTACTTTCAAGTGCTATTTGGACATCTTGCGTTATAGAAGATAATTGCTCAAGTTTAATCTAAGGTCTTTAAAACCTTGATACGAGATTGGTGAATCTGAAGTTAGTGATTACTATTTCTCCAGTTTCATCAGTACAAAGCTAAATCGTGTTTGTTTTGGCAATATCAATACCAACATAAAACATAAGTTTCTGATTCCTTTCCAAGTGATTAGCGACTGTTGTTCATTCACGCACTCTTTTGCCTTGTATTCTTACACGAGATAAAAACGTCAAAGCGTTATCATTCTCAGTACCAAATGAAACAAAGAGCTGTGGTTGAGTCTCTAAAAATCGTACCGCGATTGTTAGACAATACTAATCCACTGCTGAACTAAGTATAAAACAATTCTAAAAATAATGAAGAAAAGGGTTTATACTGGCAGGGGCTACCCTAATATAAATATAAGATTAGATTTTTGCTCATAGAATATGTAAGCTTCTACTATTCTAGTGATGAGAATATCTGAAAAATATCAAAAATGGTTGTTCTTTTGCAACAAAAAGAAAATGAGTTGTAGTTGATGTATCCATGTGGTTCAGGTGGTATGTTCGTTCAATCAGCTAAGTTTATAGAAGTCATGGTAGATAAATAATCTATCTGTTTTTGGTCAAGAATCCAACGCTGATACTTGGAAGATGGCCAAGATGAGCATATGGTTGTCGAGGTATTGATGCGGATTTTGGTGAGCACCAAGCGAACAGCTTTTCAATGATTTACATCCAGCACTAGCTAACTATAGTCATGGCTAATCCACCCTTTAATATTTCAACTAGGGGGCAGATAAACTGCAAGATGATATTCTGCTGGAAATACGGAGACGCCACTTGTAATACCAAGACTATGTTGGATTCAGCACATGATTCATCATATGGATCCTAGCAATGAGTAAGATTGGTTTTGGTTCTGCGCAAATGGCTCACTGTCATCGACTCAGAGCGGTGAAGGAGACATTCGTAAAAATTATCGAAGATGACTTAATTGAAGGATTATAGCTCTTCAGCTAATCTCTTTTACAGTGTAACTATTCCAGCCTGTCTCTGGTTTTATCAGTAAAAAATAAAAACAGGAAAGACGCTGTTTATCGATGCTCGAAAATATGGGAGAAATGATTGACCGTAAGCATCGCGACTTTAGTGACGAAGACATTAAAAGTTGCAGATACCTGAAGCCTTTCAAAATGGAAACCTTGAAGATAGTCAAAGGTTTTAGTGCGTCTGTTGAAACAGCAGAAATTGCAACAAAGATTTCATTCTTACGCCAGAACGTTATGTTAGTAGAGAGAGAAAGAAGATGATGGAGAACCATTTGAAGAGAAGATGGATCGTCTGACGACGAAATCTATCAGAACTCTTTACTAAATCCCATAAATTAGAAGATGAGATTCGAAAAGATTGAGGGAGATTGGGTTTGAAATTAAGTATTGGAAGAAAGTAAAATTAGAGTGAGCAGGAACAATCGTTGAGTGGAGACCCCATCTACTAGAAAGAATATTATAGAGTAATATCCTTGGATAACACCGAAAGATTGTAAAATTTTGGTGAAAGATATATTGAACATGAGATAGAAATATAACTTTGTGGGATTGGAAAATAGTTCTGCTAAGATATTACCATGGGCTCAATCTTATTTAGTTCAAGAGCTCCCATTGGATATATAGCAATAACGGCTAATGTCACGACTAACAAGGTTTTAAGTATTATCCCCAATTCAGATGTGATTCCTTGTTCTTGTATTATCTATTGAAATTTAACAAGAGGATAAAATTGAAAAATATGGGAGAAGTGGGACCACATTTAAGGAAGTGTCTGCTAACGTCATGAAATCAATTGAGTCTTTATTCCGACTGGAAATAGCAGAACAAAAGAAAAATTTCTACTATTTTAGGTGCTATTGATGATAAGTGAGAATAATAAAAAGATAAATCATCATTTAGAGGAGATGGCGCTGTCTATTTTAATAAACATTTTGGCAAAGCAGAAACAACTAATAAATTAGGAGATTTCTTTCAGTTATTACTGGTAAAAAGATGCTAATGTTGCAAAAGGAGGAAATATCCATTTTTCAGTTGTTCTCATACTTACAAAATCAAAGATTGACGTATAATGGATATGTAGACTGAAGCAACATTTACTCAATGACAAAAACATTCTCACAAAAGCTCTCAAAGATAAGAAAATCTGCGCTTTCATAAACGAATTCAGTGTGTGATATTTCGGATAGACGGCTTAAGTTATCGTAAAATCTCTGAGTTGACAGGTCTTTCTCCTCAAACAGCTTCCAATCAAGTTCGGCGTTACCAAGAACAAGGACTAGCTGGACTCTTAACAGACAAGTCGTGGTAGGAGCTTCCGTTATTACATGACTCCGCGAGTAGAGATTCATTTTTCTTGCAGAGCAGTTCAAGAGAAGGCTAACTAAGGTGACCTGTTAACAATTGCCTCTCTTCATGAAGCCTATCAATCCAAAATCGAGTAGAAATCGACTAGAGAGGGATTTTACGCCCTTCTCAAGACGACATGGTTGGCGAAAGAGTTATCCCAAGACCAGAACATCTACAAAAGCAGACGCTCAAGCAATTTGTGACGTCTAAAAATAAAATCCTTGTACGAGAGCACAGGCAAACGATTGCCTAATAAAAGAGTTCGACTACTCTACCAAGATGAGGCAGGATTTGGACGAATCAGTAAACCAAGTGCCTGCTGGGCTCCCTAGAGGAATGAGACCTACTGTTTCCTTGTCACCATGTTCGTGAATTTCGCTATTGTTACGGAGCTCTTGATGCCCACACTAGGGAGATGCTTTTTATCATTGCAGGAGCTTGTAACACAGCTTGGATGAACGAATTTTTACAGCAATTATCCGCCTATTATTCGGATGATTATCTGAGTTTTGATCATGGATAATGCCACCTGGCACAAGTCTCCAGGCTTTGGGAGTTGCTCGAGAAAATATCACGTGTACATTGTATTCCTCCTACACTCCAGAAATGAATCCCATTGAGCAAGTTTGGGCGGAGAGGTACGAAAGCGTGGATTCAAAAACAAGGCCTTCAAATCTTTAGAAGAAGTCATTTTGAAGTTAGAAACAGTGATTCAAAAATTTTGGAAACAGAATGCCTGAGGGAGGATTATTCATGAAAATGGATTTGTCCATAATAGATTTTTGTTGAGTATAAAGAGCAAGTCAAAGTTAGATTGTAGCAATTTGAAAGCTGGAATAGTACAACACAACTTCTAAATTCTTGTTAGAAATTTGATTTGAATTCCCTAACCAATTTATTCATATTCTATTTCAGCCTCATAGGAAGAGAACGAGGTGAGTATTTATTGGGGACTTTACTTTTTAGCTATTATATTGGATTGAGTTTAGAATAGTACGCTATAGTTTTTAAAAACATCAGAATTTGGTTGAGTTTTCTAATCAATCTGTCTGGTTTCTATTTCATTTTTGCTATGTAGAAATTTAACCTGAGACAAGTTGTATCATACTGTTAGTCTTTCATAGTACCGAGAAAAAGTCAATATAGAAACTATATTTATAAACCAAAAGGATAATCTGACAAGAAAAATGCACTTTGTATAAGGGTTTTGTTTTTTCGAATTCAAGCACTTGAAAAATAGTTTGTCTTGAGAAAAACCATAGAATAATCATGCATAAAAACAGGAATATAAACCAAGAATGAGCTGATTTTGCACTCATTGTGTCTTTATAAAAATCTTATCTTATAATATATATAAAATAGCAAAAGTACTAGGTAAAAATACTCAAACCTCTTGCTATTTAGCGATTGTTTTACTATAATATATGAATGATATTTTGCTTATATTATAAATGAAAACAAAATTTAAAAGGGGATTTTAAAAATGTTTTTAGACGACAAGAAGGTGAATACAGAGAGACGGATCGTGACTCGTTTCAAATTGATCAAGTCAGGTAAGCATTGGTTTGCGTGCCTCGATCTCTCAATTTGGTCTCTTTAAAAGTCTTGCGTGGTGGTGTAGATGCTGCTCAGGTAACAACTGAAAGTAATCGAAGAGCAATCAGCAAACTACACTGACTGGGTTGGATATCCTGAAAGGGATAGCGCCGCAGCAGGACAGTACTTGGAGGAGCAGCGTTGCAACCCAAGGGCATGTCTATGCCAATGAGGCTGTTGAGAAAAGCTGTAGAAACTAACGGCATGCTAGCAAATACAGATACTGTGACCTTGGGGACGGTCAAAAATCAGGAAGAATCTCAGCTTGATAGTTTGCCTGAATCACATAGCCAAAGTCAATCATTATTTGAGAAAAGATTCAGATGGCGAGAGCGATTTAGCTAGTTTATCAAGTTCACTACAGCATGCAAGTATGTCCGCAAGCACATCAGCTTCTGAAAACGCAAGTACACAAGTGCATCGGAGAGCGTGTCGTTAAGCGCATCAACAAGCATCGTAACAAGCGCATCAACAAAGCGCATCTGGAGTCAGCTTCAACAAGTGCTTCTCAATCACAAACTGGAGCAACTTCTGAACTTGCAAAACCAGCAACATCAGAGACGGCTTCAAACAAAGAGAGACATCTGTTCGTAAGGAAGATGCAGCTAACTACGACAGCTGATGCGGCTCTTTCAAAAGTTATCACTGAAAGCCTCGCATCTCTACAAGCGGTTGAAAACTCGTTTGAGTCAAATCACATCAACGACTTCAAGTTTGGTGGATACAACGACAACAGCTGCTGTAGCGACTACAGTATCTGCTGAGAGCAACAAGAAAGCTCAAGAAGACCTGCAAACGTCTATCTAAAATCTCAGCGACTATGGGAATACCTCGCTAAGTCTATCGGTCTGCCAAATACAGAAGCAGCAGTTGCTAAGGTCAATGCTGCTGTAACAGCTATCGAAGAAGCACTGAAAACTCCAAATGCTGACTTGGCAGATGTTATCAAACAAGCTACATCTGCGCAAAACTCAATCGTTAACGCTGTCCTTCGTGCAAGCAATGGTAAACTCAGTGCTGTAAATGGTACGCAAATGGAGCGAGGGGTAAGTTTCAGAGAGTCGCCAGGAGGTGCAGCTGAAAACGATCCCTAACAAAACAGGAAAACGAGATGTGAGCAATGGTGAAGTGCTTTGAACGTGGTGTTCGTGCAATGGATGCTACTCCCTCAGATAATGTAAATCTTTAATACAGCTAATAATGAAGTTCTTAATGGACATCCACGTTTCTATGTTACAGATGGTTCAGACGGAATTTATCCTCCAGGAACATACTTGTATGTACAAGACAACTCATCTAATAATAGCTCAGGGTTTTGCTATGGTCAGTTTAAAAAATATCCAGTATCTGAGCTGGAAAGCATGCGCATATTGTTGCAAGACCAAAAGAAGATGGGACAGGTTATAAATGGAAAGTTGTGTTCAACTATTCATTACAAAGGGACATTCTAACGCACGTTTATTTATTTAACGCTACCTAAAGACCAAGTACCTTCAGGTGATAAAGTGAAAGTTTCCATTAAAGGTTGGAATAATTCAACTGAGTGAAGTTATACAAAATCCAGTTGTAACGAGAATTGATGGTACCTTAAAATGATGTTTGGGATAAAATTGGATATGACACAGATGGACGTATCGTTACTGGTTCTGCAGTGTTAATGCTAAACATGGTCCAGGAAATACAGCTGTAGGTGGAAATGGTAAACTTAAAAGACTATATAAAACCAGAATATGGAGTGAATAATAAAAACCAGGGTGCAGCGAATTATTATTTTATTGAAAAATCTAGTCTTTGGGGAAAGGATGGAATGAGTACTGAAATGAGGGACCGAGTGGACCGCATCAGTAATGAATATAAAGAAGAAAATCAAATAATTTACGCTTTCCAATTAAGTACGGCACAAGAAATTACAATTGAGTTTGAAACTACTGGTAATACGAATAATCCTCTCTATTATACTAGTGGGATGAAAACATATGAAAACAGTCGTATTAAATTCTTTACTCAATGGTATGGAATTCAACCAAAACCTCAAGCACCCAAAATCACCACAACTGGTAATGTGACAGTTGAACCAACAACTAAAAAAGCGGATAAAACAACGTTAACCTATACATCTAACCAAGGAAAAGAAACAACAGTTACAGCCATACGTAATCCTGAAACACAAAAATGGTCTATTCAAAATCCACCAGCAGGATCAAAAGTAGATGCAGATACAGGTAAGATTACTATTCCTGAAGAGAATATTCGTAATGGTTCACCCCTGAAAGCAGTTTCTACTTTTGGAAATAGTGACCCTAGTGAGACAAATGGTACTTTCCAATTAGATAAAGTCGGACCAGAAGTAACAATTACTAATATTACTGATAATAATACTCCGGTAACGACTGATAAAGGAGTTATCGCTATGTTAGGGTGAGACTGTAAGGTTAAAAGTTTCAGCAACGGATGTTAATACAGGGATAATGGTATTAAAAATGTAGAATATAAAAACATATAATACTAATTTTTGGTGGAAAAAGATGTATCTAGGGGTTTCTATAGGGAATCGACAAGGAGCTGATCCAGCAACAGTTGAAATGACAATTACTCCTGCGGCGAATGACGTTGGAACGCATCAATGGAATTCGTTTGTTGCTACAGATAATAAAAATAATCAAAGCGGTAATCCTTTTTCAATTACTGTTTCGTCAAGTTTCAACTACTCAAGCTAGAACTACTCAAGGTAAAGCTTTAACAGATGCGGATTTTACTTTAAACATGTTCAAACTGACACTGAAAAATCAATATAAAAATATAACAATTGATCAATCTCGGACGAATTATAATGTTGTAGGAAATACATCAGCAACTGCAACGGTTAATTATAATGATGGAACTACTAAAACTGTTACAATCCCAATAACAGTAGCTATGAATGAGCGGCCAACAATTAAAAACTTAACTCCTATCCGTAATGTAGAAATTGATGGTGAGAATCCACGTAAGATAATCGTTTATCGTGAAGAAGAATTCAGTGTGGATGTAAACTTGACTGATGACCATGGTCGATTGGACAAGATTAAGGTTCACGATAATGCCTTAAATACTGCTCCGTCAGGTAATTTCGAAGTTACGAATAGTGGTCGCCTTGATTTTCCTGCGAATGGAACAAGTATCAACTTTACGGATAAGACAAGTAATTTAGGAAAAGATGGCAATGCGACAGATGCTAATCCGTATAAAGTGACTATTTCAGGTCATGTAGGTAAGGACCAGCCAGTCAATGATGATGCTAGTCGTAACGTTTGGAGTCGTTATATTTCTGGATATGATCAATCGAGCGCAACGAATAACAGTGGAAATAATGGTGCTGCCAATAATGCCTGCGTTCAGATTGAATTCCGTAAGCAGACTGATAAATATACTCCGATAGCAACAAATCCTACAGTGAAGGTGACTTCAAATGGAACTGTTCCAGATTTGGGTTCGCCAGAGACTTATATTGCTAACAAGTCTGACTTACCAACTATAGGTACAACGCCGAATACAAAAACGACTTATACTTGGAAGAGTGGCGAAAACTCAACTGTTACAAATGGTAAATTAACACGCACAGTTATAGTAACTTATCCAGATGGTTCGACAGATGAAGTTCCAGTTACTATTACTGTAGATGATTCAGAGTATAAATCGCTGTCCGCATCAACGAGCGCATAGCACAGTTACTAGAAAGTAGTCATCAGCGTCGACAAAGTGCGTCGACCTCAGCGTAAGTACATCAGCATCAACAAGGTGCAAGCACATCAGCGTCGTCAAGCGTCAGCATCAACAAGTGCAAGCACGTCAGCAAGTACGTCAGCGTCAACAAGCGCAAGTACGTCAGCAAGCACATCGGCTGCAACAAGTCAGCCAAGTACGCTCATGGCAAAGTACGTCAGCGTCAACAAGTGCGTACTAGCACAGTCTAGCAGTCAACGAGTCGCGAAGTACATCGGCTAGTAGCGTCAGCATCAGCAAGCGTCAAGCATCAGCAAGTGCGTCAGCGTCAGCGCAAAGTGCCTCAGCAAAGCACGTCAGCGTCAACAAGTCGCAAGTACGTCAGCAAGTACGTCAGCGTCAACAAGCGCAAGTACCTCCGCTAGCACGTCAGCATCAACAAGTGCAAGCACGTCAGCAAGTACGTCAGCAAAGTACATGCAGCTCTGCATCAACAAGTGCCAAAGCACGTCAGCAAGCATCTGCATCAACGGGCGCAAGTACATCGGCTAGCACAGTCAGCATCAACAAGTGCGTCGACCTCACGCAGGTACATCCAGCAAGTACGTCAGCGTCAGCAAGTGCAAGCACGTCAGCAAAGTTTTCGTCAGCTTCAACAAGCGCAAGCACGTCAGCAAATTACATCAGCTTCAGCACGCAGTACGAGAGCACGTCAGCAAGTACATCGGCTTCAACAAGTGCAAGTACATCGGCAAGTACGTCCCAGCGTCAACAAGGTGCAAGCGTCGGCATCAACAAGTGCGTCGACCTCAGCGAAGTACATCCAGCAAGTACGTCAGCGTCAACGAGCGCAGTACATCGCTTAAGTACGTCAGCGTCAACAAGTGCAAAAGCACGTCAGCAAGTACGTCAGCATCGACAAGGTGCAAGTACATCGCATGACAGTGCGTCAGCGTCAGCAAGCGCACAGTACATCCTGCAAGTACATCAGCTTCAAGCAAAGCGCAAGCAGTCAGCGGTATCCGGCTTCAACAAGTGCAAGCACACTCAGCTATCACACACAAGCGCGCAAGCACGTCAGCAAGTACATCGAAAGCACAACAAGTGCGTCGACATCAGCATAGTACGTCAGCGTCAGCAGAGTGCACGCAGCGTCAGCGAGCACATCGGCTTCAACAAGTGCAGAGTGCACGTCAGCAGGGTACGTCCAGCGTCAGCAGAGTGCAGAAGTACGTCAGCATCGGCGAGCGCAGAAGCCCGTCAGCAGAGTACGTCAGCATCAGCAAATTGCAAAGCACGTCAGCAGAAGTACGTCGGCGTCAACAGAGTGCAAGTACATCGCGGCTTCAACAAGCGCAAGCACGTCAGCAAGTACGTCAGCATCGACAAGCGCAAGTGCCTCCGCAGGGCATACGTCGGCATCAGCAAGTGCAAGCACGTCAGCAGGTACATCAGCTCGACGAGCGCAGGCGCGTCAGCGAGTGCGTCAGCATCGACAAGAGCAAGTGCCTCAGCAGAGTACGTCAGCGTCGACAGAGCGCAGAGTACCTCCAGCAAGTACGTCAGCGTCAACAGGTGCACGCTACGTCAGCACGTGCACGTCAGCGTCAACAGAGTGCAAGTACATCGGCTTCAACAAGTGCAAGTACATCCGGCTCAGCAAGCGCAAGCGTCAGCAAGTACGTCAGCATCGACAGGCGCAAGTGCGTCAGCAGGTACGTCGGCATCAGACAAGTGCAAGCACATCAGCCAGTCAGCGAGCGCAGCGTGCGTCAGCGAGTACGTCAGCGTCGACAAGCGCAAGTGCGTCAGCAGTACGTCAGCGTCAACAGAGTGCAAGTACATCGGCTTCGCAGCAGTCGCAAGACAAGCACGTCCAGCGAAAGTACGTCGCATCCATGAAATTGCAAGCACGTCAGCAAGTGCGTCAGCATCGACGAGCGCAAAGTACCTCAGCAAGTACGTCAGCATCAACAAGTGACAAGCGCATCTGCATCAACTGAGCGCAGGTGCGTCGTCGTCGTCAGCGTCAACAAGTGCAAACACGTCAGCAAGTACATCGAAAGCGCTCGACAGAGTACAGGCACGTCGGCAAGTGCATCCGGCGTCAACAAGCGCAGAGTAGCCTCCAGCCAGATATACATCGAGCTGACAGCGAAGTGCAAGTAGCAGTCCAGCCAAGCACATCTGCATCAACGAAGCGCAAGTACGTCGGCAGGTACGTCAGCGTCAGCAAGTGCTGAGTACCTCAGCAAGTACATCGGCTTCAACGGAGTGCAAGTACGTCAGCAAAGCACATCTGCATCAACGAGCGCAAGTACATCAGCAAGGTACGTCAGCGTCAACAGAGTGCAAGTACACTCCATAGAGTACGTCAGCATCAACAAGTGCACAGCATCTGCATCAACGAGGCGCAAAGATGCATCACGGCTGTCAACAAGCGCAAAGCACGTCAGCAAGATGCGTCAACATGAGTAGCGATCAGCAAGTACGTCAGCGTCAACAGGGTGCAAGTACATCGCACGCTCAAACAAGCGCAAGCACGTCAGCACAAGTGCGTCAGCATCAGCAGATTGCAGTCACGTCAGCAAGTACGTCAGCATCGACAAGCGCAAGTGCCTCCAGCAAGTACGTCAGCATCAATGCAGATTAGCAAGTACATCGAAGCTGCAGCAAGTGCAGCGCACGTCAACGGCAAGTCACTCAGCGTCAAGCAAGCGCGAAGTGCCTCCAGCAGAGTACATCGAGCTTCAACAGGAATTTGCAAGTGCGTCATGCAAGCACATCTGCATCAACGAGGCGCAGTACGTCGGCTAGTACGTCAGCGTCAACAAGTGTGCAGTACCTCAGCAAGTACATCGGCTACAAGCAAGTGCAAGTACGTCCAGCAAGCACTCTGCATCAACGAGCGCAAGTACATCAGCAAGTACGTCAGCGTCAGCAAGTGCAGATGCCTCCAGCAAGTACGTCAGCATCAACAGTGCAAGCACATCTGCAGTCGAGCAGGCGCTCAAAAGTACGTCAGCTACCAACAAGCGCAAGCACGTCAGCAAGTACGTCCAGCAAAGTGACGTCAGCAAGTACGTCAGCGTCAAGCAAATTGCAGGTACATCGAGCTCAGCAAGCGCAAGCGCGTCAGCAGAGTACGTCGGCATCAGCAGGTGCAAAGCGCGTCAGCAAGTACGTCAGCGTCGACAAGCGCAAGTACCTCAGCAGGTACGTCAGCATCAGCAGGGTGCAAGTGCATCGGCTTCCCAACAGGTGCAAGCACGTCAGCAGGTACGTCAGCGTCAGCAAGCGCCAAGTACACATCAGCAGCATCGGCTTTGACGAAAGCTGCAAGTACGTCAGCACGCATCTCGCATCAACGAGGCGCAAGTACATCGGCAGAGTACGTCAGCGTCAACAGGTGCAAATTACCTCCAGCAAGTACATCGGCTCAACAAATTTCAGGTACGTCCAGCAAGTACGTCAGCGTCAACAAATGCTGTACATCGAAAAGCCCCAGCAAGCGCAAGCACGTCAGCAAGTACGTCAGCGTCGACAAGCGCAAGTACCTCAGCAAGTACGTCAGCATCAACAAGTGCAAGCACACTCTGCATCAACGGGCGCAAATTACGTCAGCAAGTACGTCGGCGTCAACAAGTGCAAACACGTCAGCAAGTACATCAAGCTCAACAGTGCAAGCACGTCAGCAGATTACGTCAGCAAGTACGTCAGCGTCAAGCAGATCTACAAGTACCTCAGCAAGTACATCGCGCATGTCAACAAGTGACGTCAGCAAGCACATCTGCATCAACAGCGCAAGTACCTCAGCAAGTACATCGGCTTCAACAAGTGCAAGTACGTCAGCAAGCACATCTGCATCAACGAGGCGCAAGTACATCAGCAGAGTACGTCAGCGTCAACAAGTGCAAGTACCTCAGCAGGTACGTCAGCGTCAGCAAGTGCAAGTACCTCAACGAGAGTACGTCAGCGTCACAGCAAGCGCAAAGTACCTCAACAAAGCACATCGGCTTCAACAGATGTGCAAGAGTACGTCAGCAAGTACATCGAAGCTTCAACAAGTGACCAGTACTCTCAGCAAGTACGTCAGCGTCAACAAGTGCAGCGCATCTGCATCAACGAGCGCAAGCACATCGGCCAGCACGTCAGCATCAACAAGCGCGTCGACCTCAGCAGTACGTCAGCATCAACAAGTGCAAGCACGTCAGCGCACGTCAGCAAGCACATCTGCATCAACGAGCGCAAGTACATCGCGAGTACCGTCGCGTCAACAGAATCAAAGCATCGAAAGCTTCAACGTCGCAAGTACGTCAGCGAGCATCTGCATCAACGAGGCGCAAGTCGTCAGCTAAGTACGTCAGCGTCAGCAAGTGCGAAGTCACTCAGCACGTCACGTCAGCGTCAACAGTGCAAGCACGTCCAGCAAGTACGTCAGCATCACGCAGGTGCACGTCCGCAAGCACATCGGCTCAACAGGTGCAAGCACGTCAGCAAGTACGTCAGCAAGCATCTGCATCAACGAGCGCAAGTACATCGGCAAAGTACGTCAGCGTCAACAAGTGCAGAGCACATCAGCAAGTACATCCAGCGCAACACAAGTACTGAAGCACATCAGCGTCACCGTCAGCATCAACGAGCGCAAGTACGTCGGCAAGTATCGTCAGCATCAACAAGTGCGTCGACCTCAGCTAGCACGTCAGCATCTGACAAGTGCGTCGACCCTCGCAGTACGGGTCAGCGTCAACAGGGTGCGTAGCATCGGCAGAGTACGTCAGCAAGTACGTCAGCGTCCAACGAAAGTGCAAAATGCATCAGCAGAGTACGTCAGCGTCAGCAAGCGCAAAGCTACATCAGCAAGTACATCGGCTTCAACACGTGCAGGTACGTCCAGCAAACATCTGCATCAACGAGCGCAAGTCGCATCAGCAAGTCACGTCCAGCGTCAACACGTGCAAGTACATCAGCAAGTACGTCAGCGTCAACAGCGCAAGTACGTCGGCAGAGTACGTCAGCATCAACAAGTGCGTCGACCTCAGCTAGCACGTCAGCATCGACAAGTGCGTCGACCTCAGCAAGTACGTCAGCGTCAACAAGTGCAAGTGCCGGCAAGTACGTCAGCAAGTACGTCAGCGTCAACAGCGCAAGTACCCCAGCAAGTACGTCAGCATCAAGTGCAAGCACATCTGCATCAACGAGCGCAAGTACATCGGCTTCAACAAGTGCAAGTACACTCAGCAAGTACGTCAGCGTCAACAGTGCAAGCGCATCTGCATCAACGAGCGCAAGAGTGCATCGGCAAGTACGTCAGCGTCAGCAAGTGCAAGTGCCTCAGCAAGTACATCGGCGTCAACAAGTGCTTCAACATCAGCGATCCAGTTTCGACTTCAACTAGTCAAAGTTCTCAAACCGATACTGCTAAGACACGTAAGCAACTTCCAAATACTGGAACAGCAACTTCGCTATAAATCTACTCCCTAGGAGCTGTAGCGGGACTAACAGGATTAGGATTAGTAGCTAAACGTCGTAAGCGTGATGATGAAGAATAAGTCTTGTTTTATAAAGTTGATAAAAGACTAAGTAAACTATGAAACCTCCAAGGATTGTAAAATTCTTGGAGGTTTTTCATTATATTGGAGATGAGTACTAGCTGATTTTATAGTCATTTAGTTTTAAAAAGCGCTCTAAACATTCAAAAGACATTTTGGAACTTCCTTAATAAATCCGTCACTTTCTTTTTCAAGATAGCCCAAGCATGCTCAATAGGATTCAAATCTGGTGAATAAGGTGGTAGAGGTAAGAAAAAGTGTCTATCTTGGATGCACAGTTCATCCAAGATGTTCTTGGGATGAAAAACTAGCATTGTCCATGACAATGACATGAGGTGTCTTCAAAGCAGGCAGGGTTGCGTTTCGAACCACTCCACAAAGAAATCGCTCGTCATACTTTCCTTATAAATCCTATAGGAGCTATAAACTCTCCATCTACTTGTCCTGCAACCAATTGAGAGTCCGCTCAAAACGCCAGTCCGCTAATCTTTTCATGGACTTTCTCCCCTCTAGGGAGTCCGTGCATAAGGACGATAGAGGTAGCGGTCGATTCCCGTTTCGTCAATATATACGACTGGTAAATCTTTTAGGTTATCCAAAATATCAAGAAATTCAGCGACTTTCTCAGGATCTTGTTCCTTAAAGCTAGTCGTCTTTTTTTAAAGTGATATTGATCTGCTTTAAAGCTGCCCATACTGAAGGACGGCACAATCAAAATGTGCCGCAATTTCCCCGTAAAAAACATCTGGATGAGCCTCTACAAAGGCTTTCAATTCCTCAAAGGAATTTTTCCGCTTTTTGACGACTCCGTCCGCTCTAAGTGTCCTTGTTCACGTAATTTCTTTTCCCACAGAATGGGTAAGCTAGAGCTTTTATGAGAAGAGTTTGGGCATAAGCTTTTACTACTTCCTCCCTACTCACCTGAGTATAATCCTATTGAGAAAACAGGGGCTCATATCAAAAAGCACCTCAAAAGGTGTTGCTAGTTGCAATACTTTTTACGAGGTTCTTTTGTCCTGCTCTTGTTTCAATCGACTATACTAAATCAAAAAGAGCAGAAATTTTTACTGCTTATATATATCATGGTCTTTTAGAAACTCTTTCATTGCTTTACAAAATAAAGTAAGGTTCATTGATTAACAGGTAAATCTCCAAGTTTATACTTGAGCTACGATATTTCTTAAACAGGCTGTTGCTAAAAAGGAGCGACCTTTGATTTTTAATTGAATATAAATTAGTTGAAATTCAATATTTATTGTCAAGAGCTAGAAAAATAAGGTTGTGAGATCATCTCACTTTATGAAAGTGTGCAAAAATGGTATAATATATAGTAGATTTTTCTATCTAAAAATGGATGTATTATATAGAGATGCTTGATTTGCTATCACATGAATATTATAGGAGAATTAGGTTATCAACAATCAATTGCTCTAAAACAAAGGGAATAATATTTTTGGTCAACAAATGATATAAAATGAAAGAATCAGGAATAAAGGTATGGATTTTAGAAATGCAGTACAGTTAGTTGGAGACTATCATCATATTGAAGTTTCTCCAGATGCTCATCTTGATTTGGGAGCAGATATTACAATTCGTTCGTTTGCAAGTATTGAAGTTTCAAATAGTACGAACTTGAAAATGGAAATAGGGTATTTTTAATGACCATTGTTCAATCCGTTGTACTAAAGAAATCACCATTGGTCATGATACAATGTTTGGGATGGAGTACAATTTTTGATTCAGACCATCAATTTAATAACTATCATGTGTTTAAAACTGTAATGAGTGGTGCACTCTATTCATATTGGACGGGATTGTTGGATTGGTGCAAACACGGTTATTCTTAGAGGAGTTACTATTGGTGATAATGTCATCATAGGTGCTAACTGTCTCATCCATCAGGATATTCCTAGTAATTCTATTGTCACCCATAGTGAGAACATTAGCGATTAAGTCTAAGAATATTGCAAAAATTCCATGCTTTTTGTTTATACCTACTCAGATCAGTTGGAAGGTTTGGAGTATTTGTTGAGTAGTTTACCTGAAGTTGATTTTCATGTTGCAGCACCAACGAATGTTTCGGAGTATTTAAGAAGTTTTGAGCGATTTAAGAATTTTCAATTGTATGAGTATTGTCAATCACGAGGAGTTTCGGATCGTATTTTTAGACATTGCTGATATCTATCTCAGATATAAATCACTGGAATGAGGTTGATGATATTATTGGGCGCGCTTTGGCAATAGGGAAGCTGATATTTGCATTTGACACAGTAGTCCATCGAACTGCTGAAGGCGTTCAAGTATTTAGCATAGAGGATAAAGATAAAATGGTTGAGGCAATTCGTCACCAATTAGAAAAATTGACAGTGGAGAAAAGGAATGAAATTGTATCAAAAAGCGATAGCTCTTGGAGCTGATCTTCATTACCTTGATAAGGTGAAACCGTGATAAAGTCAGTATCGGTTCATAATCATGAAGTGAAATTTTATGTGTTTTAACGACGACCTCCCTAGCGAATGGTTTCAATTGATGAGAAATCGTCTGAAGGTTATTGGTTCTGAGATTGTCAATGTCACAGCTCATAATCTTCGTGATTTCCATTTGCCAAATGCAATTCTTTCCTATGCTACTTTCTTTAGGTATTTCATAGCAGATGAAGTATTGGAAGATAGAGTCCTTTACTTAGACTCTGATATGATTGTGAATGCAAAATTAGATGACTTATTCACCTTAGATTTACAGGGGATATGCTATCGCAGCTGTTCAAGATTTTTAATCACGAAGGTTGGTTAACAACCTTTAATGCAGGTATGCTCTTGATTGATGCCAAAAATGGCGAGATTCAACACAAAGTCTACTAGAGTTGACGGCCCTAACACCATGAACATCTCTATGGGTATCAAGGTGTTCTCAACATGTATTTCAGTGATCAGTGGCTACATTTTGGATAAAAGTGTCAATTTTATGGATTTGGTTTGGATCAATTTCTCCATTTAGTGGGAATAAGGTGGTACCAATCTGACTATTACGGAAATTACAGACCAAAGATTATCCACTATACCTCAGAATCTAAACCATGGACTCATATGACCCTGACACGTTTTCGTAAATTATGGTGGTTCTATTATGGCTTGAACTGGAACGATGTATTATTAAGTTCAGATATTACTAAGCGCTCTTTTAACGAATTAGTGGGAGCTCCCTTATATCATACTTGTATTTTTACAAATAGCGCCTTTATGGAATCATTGGACTATCTCTTATCGGAATTGCCGGAAGTGCATTTTACGGTCTTGGCGCATACAAATTTTGCTCCCTTCGTCGTTGACTTTCAATCACATCTGAATCTGTCACTTTTTCCAAACTTTAATCCTTTTAACATGAAGGAAACCCTGGATAAGATGGATTTTTACCTAGATATCAATCATGGAGGTGAGATTGCCAATATTATCGAGGAAGTTCAGAAACGAGATAAACCGATTTTTGGTTTTGATAATACTAGTCATGATAGCAAAGGACGAAGTCAAATTTTTTCATCTACTGAACCAGAGAAAATGGTGGCAGCTATTCGAACATTTTTAGGAGAAGAAGTCCATGAAAAATGAGTTAATCAGTATCATGAGTTCCCATCTATAATGTTGAGAATTACTTGAGAAATGTGTTTAGACAGTATTTCAAAAATCAAACGTATACAAATTTTGAGTGTTTGTTAATCAATGATGGCTCTCTAGATAATTCGGCGAGATTTGTAGAGAATATGTACTAAAGATTCTCGTTTTCCGCTATTTTTAGAAAGGAAATGGTGGGGTATCATCAGTTCGAAACTTAGAATTGAACGTTCGGAGGTGGTGTACATTACTTTTGTTGACTCTGATGATTGGGTAGAACCAGATTATTTAGAAGTGTTATATTCTATTATTGTTCAAGAAAAAGCCGATATATCTGTATCTACTTATAAGCAATTTAATACTAAAAGAGAATTGTTGGTATCTGCATTCTTTTCAAAGAGGATACGAAAAGCGCGTTTTTAAAAATGATGAATTGATTAATGAATTGATAGATTTAAATGTTTTGATTCGTCTTATGGCTTTTGCAAGTTGTAAATTGGTTCGTAAAGGATAGTATCGGATGTATTCGTTTTAATAATAGTACTAGTTTTTGTGAAGATATGGAATTTTGGTTTAAATTATACTTAATTGTTCAAAAATTGTTTATATCAATAGAGATAGTTATAATTATCGTACAGATATAAATACGCAAGATATTTTACACCAGAAAAAAATTCGTAGTGATGTAGAACAACGTTTAAAATTTATTACTTTTCTTGCTGTTAAGAATTTTAATATAGGAAAATATATAGAAATTTTTATCGAACATTTGAAATATTCAAAATATATTTTATTAGAAAGTGTAGGAATGGAAAGTTCAACTGATACATTGAGGTGGATTGAAGAACTGTTATATTTATTAGAGATAAGTCATAAGATGTAAACCGTTATAATCAGAATTACCTGAAAGACTTAGAATAATTAAGTTAGTTTTTAAATAGAGATAGAAAGATTCATATGAAGGCAATTGTACTTGCTGAGGGATAAACAATATCTTACCCCAATACTTACGACAGAAGTCTATTTTTGTATTATAATCAACAGGTTAAGATTTACATTCTACATCAGAATATCCTAGCGATTGGTTCCATGAACTCAAGATTCCAAGTAGAACAGTTAGGGAGTGTTGTAGAGGATATTTTATCGGTGATGTGATTGATCCAGAGTGGAAAACCCAAGCGCACATCTCACCCATAGCTTACGCTCGCTACTTAATCCCACGTTTGATTACAGAAAATAGAGTAGTCTATTTAGATAGTGATATTATTGTTAATGGAGATTTGAGTCCACTCTTTGAGTTAGATTTGGGTGACTACTCTTTAGCGGCAGTTAGGGATGCTGATGGCAATGGATTTAACTCAGGAATGTTGGTTATCGATAGCCAAAAGTGGAGAGAAAAAGATGTTACTTCCTTGTTGTTTGATAAGACAGTGGAGCACATGTCTTACCTGGAACAGACGACTACAGAAGGTTTCAATGGGGATCAAACCATTTTCAATCTAGTCTTTCAGAATCACTGGCTAGAGTTGGATAAGCATTTTAATCTACAAGTTGGCCATGATGTCATTGCTTTTTTTATAGCCACTCGAATTCACACTTTGAGTTGGATAAAGACACCTTGATCATCCATTATACGACCTATCGAAAACCATGGTCCACTCTGATGGGCTATCGTTATCGAGACTTATGGTGGGCTTTCCGGGATGTTAGTTATGAACAGATTGCTGACCATTATGCAGGTTGTTTTACCATTAAGAGAGTTTATGATCATCATACGATCAATTTATTTACATTTACAGATTCGCAGGATTTTCTGTATATTGAAGAACTAGCTCAAGCTCTTCCTAATGTTGGATTCCTCATATTGCCTATACAGACATGGGGGATATTCTTCTGGCTTTGGATAAATATCCTAATGTTTACTTGTATCCCAGCATGGTTGGGGCAGTGATTGATGAAATGATTGAGAAGTCAGACGCCTATCTGGATATCCATAAAGGTAGTCCGATGGACTTTATTGTCAAACGCTATACCAGTGCAGATAGGCCAGTATTGACATTTGATGCAACCAATAAAAATCAATTGGAGAAGACAGTGGTTTTCTTCCCAATCTCCACAGTCAATGATGAAGCAATTAAAGAGTTAAAGAAAGATAAAATGGACATGAAGGCAATTGTACTCGGAGCCAACTACCAATATGCAGATAAGGTATTAACGACAATCAAATCAATCTGCTGTCATAATCGAGGGACTTCGTTTTTATCTGATCAACAGCGATTTTTCCGACAGAGTGGTTCTATAATCTCAATCGTAAGTTGAAGAAGCTAGACTGTGAAATCGTCAATGCCCGTGTCAATAGTTCTCACATCAGCCAATATAAGACCAATATTCACTATGCAACATTTTACGTTACTTTATTTCTGATTTTGTTGAGGAAGATAAGGTCTTATATCTAGATGTAGACTTAGTTGTCACAAGAGACTTAAGTCCTCTATTTGATGTCGAGATTGGGAGACCTATCCATTTGGCAGCAGTCAAGGATCTAGGGGCTCAAGTATATTTTTAATGAGCATGAGCTTTAACGCTGGTGTCTTGCTCATCAATAATCGCCTTTGGAAACAAGAAGAAGTTCGCAAACAACTGATTGAAATGACCAATGAGTTACATGATAAGGTTGCTCAGGATGATCAAAAGTATCTTGAATCTCTTGTTTAAAGATCGTTGGTTAGCTTTGGACTTTAAATATAACTGTATTACCTTGCACACTCATTTTTCAGATTATCGACCAGAACCTGGGACTTATCCACCGATTATTCATTATTTGACAGAGAGAAACCATGGGGGATTGTATGAGACGCTCCATCTATCGAGATGTTTGGTGGTATTATAATGCTCAAGATTGGTCGGACATGAGTCAGGTAACGCCTTGTCTGACAAAAGATCAGGTAAGTCAGTACATAGGTGTTCAACATTCAGCCCTAGTCTATACCTTCTCAAGCGACTTGAGAAATATGGGCTACTTGATTGAAAATTTATCAGATGTCAAAGTTTTATGTAGCAGCTCCCGTTATGGTGGCTGATAGTATTACAGCTCTACTAGCCTACCCAAATGTCTCTGTCTTGTCAGATATTGCTGGGCAACCAGCTTTGATTGATAGCTTAGTTGAAGGCTGTGACTTTTTACTGGATATCAATGCTGAATCCGAAGTTGATGGGATCATTGGGCGTTTCCGACAAGCTAGAAAACCAGTATTTGCATTTGAAAGTGTAGCACATGGTGAACAAGGTCAGTTTCTTTATGACCAAAGCACATCCTGAGGAGATGGTTCTAGCTATTGAAGCCTACTGTCAAAATGGAGAGTTGCCTGTAAAAAAAGCTGCGAGCCTACCCAAAGGTACTAGATATCCAGCAGAGTCTTGATTATATACTAGAACACCATTCTTCCGTTATTCGTTATGGAGATGGAGAAATGGATATTATGACGGGACATGGGATTCCTTATCAAGACTACGATGAGACATTGGCAGAACAGCTTAGAAGTATGATCCAACTAGAAAGCTCTCCAGAATTGCTGGTTTGTCTCTCAGATGTTTTTGAAGGCTTGGAACGCTATAATCCTGAAGCTGTTAGCTTTTTGGCAAAATCATTTAGAGCATTATAAAAGCTTACCATAATTTATGTACAGCAAGTTTCTATGGTTCTACTTTTATATCTCGCCCGTATATGGACCTCAAAGATAAGTCTGCTTCGGTAGCCCATTTTGAAAAATTAAAAGAAACTTTGGGATAAACGAGACATCTTGATCGTCGAAGGTGAAAACTCACGTTCAGGAGTTGGCAACGATCTTTTTGACAATGCTCAGTCAGTTGAGCGGATCATCTATCCCTTCTAGAAATACCTATAGTAAAGTTCAGGCTATTCAAGAAGCGATTGAAACACTGCAGCGGATGGTAAATTAGTATTCTTGATGCTTGGTCCTACAGCCAAGGTTTTTAGCGTATCACTTAAGCAAAAAGGCATACAAGCGATTGATTTGAGGTCATATTGATTCCGAATATGAGTGGTTTAAGATGGGAGCAACTTCAAAAGTGAAATTCTCACATAAGCATACCGCAGAGCATAATTTTTGATCAAGAAATTCAGCTAGTTGAGGATGAAAGCTATAATAAGCAAGTTGTTGTAAGGATTTAAATAGAATTATGAAGATAAATATTACAAATATTTACGGTATGTCTGGTCAAAGCACAGCCTAATTGCCCAGGAAATGAAACCGTTAAAAGTGCAAAAAGTTAGACTTTCACGAGCTTAGCTTTTACTTTTTACAATATCTATAGTGATAGTCAAGGCAGGTTGAATAGCCGTTTAGATGGTGTTTTTAGCTAGAGCTGGGTTATGGAGATATTGTTGTTTTACCAATCTCCACCATGGAATGGTAGAGTATGATCAGGCTTTTTATTAGGAAATGTAAGATTTTAAATACGAAAATCATTACCTTTATCCATGATGTCCCACCCTTATGTTTCCATCCAATTATTATTTGATGCCTGAGTACATTGAGATGTACAACCAATCGGATTTAGTAGTTGTTCCATCAGAGAAAAATGAAGGAACGCCTGATTCAGGAAGGATTGACAGTTCAAAAATTATGATTCAAGGCATGTGGGATCATGTTCTACGACTATCCTTTGAGACAGCCTCAGCTTTTTCAGAAAAACTATCTTTTGCGGGTAGTGTAGAACGTTTTTGAATACTTATCCAACTGGGCTTACTCAACCCCACTCGATATTTTTCAGAGTCTAATCAAGAGAATCATCCCCCTACAGTTTCCTTTAAAGGCTGGAAAACGGATCCAGAGTTACTTTTTGTGCTTTGTCAGAGGGGCTTTGGCTTGAGTGTGGGGAACAAGTGAAAATCCAGCTGAAGAGGCAGATTACTATCGCTTGAATATCTCTCATAAAGTCAGCACTTATCTTGCAGCAGGAATTCCAGTAGTAGTACCATCCTATCTCTCAAATGCCAGTTTCCATAAAGGAAAAAGGCTTAGGTTATGTAGTAGATAGTTTGGAAGAAGCCAGTCGTCTTGTAGAGAACGACAGCAGAGCTTATCAACAAATGGTTGAAAATGTATATAAAGTGAGTTATGCCTTGAAACAAGGCTACTTTACAAAAAAACTATTGATTGATGTAGTGATGCGGGTTTTGGATATCTAGAGTATGATAGTTATGTATTGCCCTCATTCTAATGTATGAGGGAATGCCATTACTGGTAAAAGATTTATTTATAGATTTAGCTATTTTTATTAGAATATCTCATTGGTTAAATAAAAGTAGGAAAAAATTTGAAGATTGACATCGGTCGTCGTTAAAAAGAGTCATGTGGGACGATTTCTTTCTTATTCATTTACGTTCTAGGAAGTAGATTGCCTTCTTCCTTTGTAAAGCGTTAATGACACGAGTTTTATGAGTGGAACTGCAGCCTTCTTAGCCTTTTTCAACTGCTATCACAGGTGGCAATCTTCAGAGTCTTTCTCTATTTTCAGTTGGGTTATCTCCATGGATGTCGGCGATGATTTTATGGCAAATGTTTAGTATGTCTAGAAAACTTGGATTGGGGAGTTTACCACTAGAAGTTCAAGATAGAAGGAAAAATGATATTAACATTTGTAGTAGCTTTTGATCCAATCAGTTAGCCATTACCCTAAATCTCCCTATTCAATCAGACTTGAACTATGGATTAGTATTAACTTTTGAATATTCTACTCTTAATTTTCAGGAACTTTTTCTTGAGTATGGTTATCGGATTTGAATTCTTTATTTGGTGTAGGTGGATCCTAGTCATCTTAATGTCCAGTATGGTGTCTAGTATGCTAGAAAACATCTTAAAAGTATCAAAGAATTACAAGTTGGTCCCTTATTGATTGTAGCGCTCCTGATTCTTTCATTAGTACTAATTGTAGTAAAGGGTTCAGCGGGCTCGTTATCGAATTCTAGTAAATAAGATTATGATTCATAATAGTTTTAAACGTTATTCTTATTTGGATATTCTAGTAAATCCAGCTGGAGGGATGCCCTTTATGTATGCCATGTCCTTGGTATCCATCCCACAATATAGCTTACATTGCTTACTGCAGATGGTTTTTTACCGAAAGAATCGTGGATTGGAGAGTGGATTAGCCGCTTTGCAATTGGTCAGCCAATTTGGGTCTTCACTTATATTGTTGTTTTTATTTATATTAGGAATTGCGTTTGCATTTGTAAAATATGAATAGTGAAGAAATTGCTGAGAGGATGAAGAAATCTGGAGAGTATATCTATAATATCTATCCTGGAGAAGATACTAGTCGTTATCTCGAAGAACTTATATTTTCGTTTTGCAATCATTGGGTCTATCTATATCGTGTTTATGGCAGGTTTTTCCAATGCTGATTGTCCTATATGATCCGCTATATGCAACTAAAGTATGCTTTCAGGCTTATTTTTGATATTTAATGGAATGGTGTTTAATATCAAGGAAGAAATTGATGCCTTGACCTTAAATGAGAATTACAGACCACTCTTAGAAATCAATTCATAATTGTGAGGAGAATATATGTATTATTTCATTCCTTTTTGAGCGTAACAATCCATCTTGGCAAGCCGATATTGTCCCTTGGTATAGGACTCCTATCGCTTAGAATTTGATGATATCTTACACCAAATTCGTATCTTTAAACGCCAAAATTAGAATCTAAAGATGCTATGGTTGACTTATCATCCTCATCTACGCTATTTGTTACACAGACAAGATTTATTGAGTCTGATGTTTTTCTCCGTTTTTGATGCTATTCAAAATATTGAAGCTGAGGAGATGCATCCTTTACAATTAAAAGATTTAGCATGGGATGAAGACTGTGACTTTATCTATACTCCTTTTGTAGTTGTTAAGCAACAGGGAGAACTCTATGCTGAAATTGAATATGGTTCAGAAGGGCTTTATCAGCTACATCACGTATTTTAAAAGATAACCAAGTTGATTTTTATTTGCTATTTTGATGACCGTGGTTTTTGTCTAGTATTCTAGAGTATAGGGCTCAAAGACCAGCTACTCGTTATTATTACAACGCCAAAGGACAATGGCAATTAAGGAAAATTTGCAGGAGAAAGATCCAATTGTGAAGGTAAACCCAGCAGTAAGCTACCGTTTTTGAAAAAAATTAGCTTATGAGAGTATTGATGAGGTTATTTGGGAATTCTGTAACATATTTTTAAATCAAGACTATGAGGTTGGAGATTCATTTGTATTGGCTGCTCATACCAAGTTTCAAAATCAATTGTTAGAAAGATTACCAGAAGAAGCTCCAAAAATTATAAGTTTCTTTATTGAAAGAAATCAAGCAGATGATTTACAAGCTCATCGTCAGGTAGTAGAACAATCTAGATTGTTGATTAGTGATCGGAGAGATTTTTCTTGAGCGATTGCAAGAGACCTATCCTCAATTTACTTCTAAAAATGCATCATTTACCATCTTTTGATACGCGCTTAAAGCTGGGCCTTAGTCAACGATTAAAAGGAATCAAAAATTTATGTCCAATTAGATATACAGATGCAACAAGATGCAGAAGTCTTGTATGAAGTCTTGCATTTCGTCTCGCAAAAATCCTTTTGACTGAGGGTCGTTTTTCAGTATTCAATGCAGAAGGCTATCAGATTGAGGCTTTGCAGAAGCAACTCGATTCGCTCATTTTGGAACGTCTTAACCCAAGAGATCTGTTAAAGGATACTGTGGTATCTGACGCGGAAAATACATTGGAGGAAAATACCAGAGATGATTATCGCGTTAAGATTATCAATCTAAATGATGAGATGGGCTTAATTCGTGAGTTAGAGTACACTCGTTTGATTGTTGATTTGAATCCGGTCGCTAATATCTACACTCAGATTGCAGGGATTAGTGCAGAATTCCTCAAATCAACTTACAAGAGTCAGAATATGTGACTCACTTACAAAATGGGTATATTCTATCGGATTTATCGGAGTTTAGTAAAGCTGGGCACTACTTTTTAGATACCCTGAAACATTGGAATCAAGCCTTAATTTACTCAATTGATAAGATTCGACAAAATACGGGTGATCAATTTGTAGACAAGTGGAAAAATGGTTAGAGGAGGCAAAAGTGAGCAATAAATTACAGATTTTGCAGATAGGGTAGCAGAAACTGGAGCCATATCTATGAACTTCCTGAAAATATGGAGTGGCACTTCTTTTGGCCGAGATCAACGACTGCCATAAAGAAGGTCATGAAAATGGAAGGCTTAAGAACTTTTTCAGCTATTTTGGTTGAAAATCCTGAGCATTTATCAGATTTGATGCCACTGATGAAAAAGATCACCCTTATACTATTTTTCTACCCTGATACAGATAAGCCTCAATCAAAAGATGTTCAAAATTTTTGAAAAAACCTGTGCTCAAGCAACAGATTTTTCAAACCCAGTAGAACTTTTGCGACTCTTATCTAAGGCCCTGTTTAGAGGGCAGTATGGAGATAAGTTAGTTCCAATTGATATGATTGTCAATCCTGCTTTTTACGGGAAAGGTTCGATATAACGGTTATGAAAATCTAGAACTCCTAGGAAAGTACGGCGACGACTTCCTGCCCTTAATTAGTTAGATATAATATCCGAGCTAGCGAATTTGCTCAGTTGAACTCTGGCTCGAATATGAGAAAAGATTGGACTTGTGATATTCGTCTGATTGTTCGAAATATCCAAGATGGCTCCACTGCTAACTTTTGTAAAAGAGCGAGTTTTTCACTGTTGAAGATATGAAGACAGCTCTGGTATTGGATGATGATTTTTCTTCATTTATCAGTGTTTCTTTAGAAGCTAGAGGAGCAGGACATTTGAAAATAGGAGCTCTTCACCAGCGTTTAACGCGCTACCAATTTGGTAAATATGTTCTTGGTGGAGGCATTATCCATAACGAAAAGCGTGAGGAAATCAATTACTTTTTCTATCCAGGAGACTTTAAGCCTCCTTTTGAATATCTATTTCTCTAGTTATCGTCGTGCGGAAGGATTTGAGGGTTTTTGGAATGATAAGATCCTTTGGGAGCGCCTTTCCTTCTCTTTCAAGATCCCTCGAATTGATGGGGTACTTTCTATCTGGGTGATGACTGTCTTGAGAATGGTGTTCGAAATGTCATTCGAGAACATCTGGATTTGTTAGGATTCTCAAATAAGGAACTTATCCTTTCTGGCATATCCATGGGGACCTATGGTGCTATGTATTACAGCTCTTTCTTTGAACCCTAAAGCTGTGATTGTTTCAAAACCTCACCAATTTGGGCTTGATAGCAGAGAGGCAGACTTGAGGCACCTGGACTTTTTCCCAACCGCCTTTGATATCTTACGTCATCATTCTAAGGAGATGCTAGCTAGATGCTATGAGAGCCTTAGATGACCGTTTTTGGACCCTTTTTAAACAGGCAGATTTTAGTCAAACAATTTTTGGCCTCTCTATATGAAAGAGAAGACTATGATCCACGTGCCTATGAGTGACTTAGTAGAAACCCTCTATCATGCGGGAGCTCGATTATGGCAAAGGAACCTCAGGTCGACATCTTGATGATAATGATACGACTATAATTTGGTTCAGAATTTTTATAAGATGATTTTAGAGCAGGATTTTGGGAGAAAGTTTTAATGATTGATCAAACGGAATAAAGAAATATACTGGGGAGAGTTTAGGGAGCTAGTTTAGGAAATATCAGAGAATTCATTTTTGTATGGGTTCTATTGTCCTTTATCATTCTAGAGATCATGTTTATCTGGAAAATGCTATGGTGAATTCTGGTACGATGATTCATGAGTGACCTCAAGTTTTTAATTTTCAGGAGATCGATTAACCCTTAACCTTTACCTCTTTTTGAAAAAGGGGACATCATGTTACCGTTTGGTCTAGTCGGATGACTGTGCAACCTCAAAATGGTTTATATCTTTAGGCTCATCTTTTATGGATCGTTATGATAAGCAGGTTGGTCAAGTGATTGAAAAAGACTTTTGGATTTCACCTTTACTTATCCAGAAGAAGCCTATCATTACAGAGTACAGCTGTTGAGTGCAGGATTTCAAGCAGTTGACTTTTCATTCATTTTCAATAGAAGAGGACGATTCTAGAGCAAGATGTGGAACAAGAACAGACAATTGAGCAAGGTGAAAAAAATCTTGCATCAAATCAATCTAAAAAAAGAAGAGATGGCCTCGCTAACAGATGATGAATTAGCAGGTAAAACACAAGAATTTAAAAAAGATTAACTGCTGGAGAAAGCTTAGATGATCTTTTTAGTGGAAGCTTTTTGCAGTTGTCAGAGAAGCCGATAAGCGGATCCTGGGAATGTTTCCTATGATGTACAGGTCGTCGTGGGATTGTCATCCACCAAGGGAATGTTGCGGAGATGAATACAGGTGAAGGTAAAACCTCTGACAGCTACGATGCCAGTCTATCTCAATGCCTTATCGGGAAAAGGTGTTATGCTGGTGACGACTAACGACTATCTTGCCAAGCGCGATGCAGAAGAGATGGGGCAAGTCTACAAGTTCTTAGGACTAACAATCCGTATTCCTTTTTCTGAAGACGATGATGAAGAGTTGACAGCTGAGGATAAGAGGGAAGTTTATAGTGCAGATGTTGTTTATACGACAAACAGTGGTCTTGGTTTTGACTATCTTGATTGATAATCTAGCTCTAGTGAAGATAAAAAGTACATGCCAGAATTTAACTTTGTTATCGTAGATGAGGTAGATTCAGTCTTGCTGGATAGTGCTCAAACTACCACTTGGTCATTTCCAGGTTCACCTAGGGTTCAATCCAATTTTTATGGAATTATTGATACCTTGATGACAACTCTAGTCGAGGGTCAAGACTATATCTTTAAAGAAGAGAAAAGAAGTCTGGCTCACTACTAAAGGAGGCCAGAACATGCAGAGAGCTTCCTGGAATTGATAACCTCTATTCTGAAGAACATAGTGTACTAGCAAGACACTTGACCTTTGCTCTACGAGCTCATACTTATTCAAAAAGGGATAAAGACTATATTATCCGTAAGGGTGAGAAAGGTGAGGAACTTGTTTTAGTAGATCAAAGCACAGGGTCGTTTATTAGAAATGACCAAAGTTTCAGGAGCTTGCACCAAGTCTATTGAGGAAAAAGAACATGTTCCCTTGTCAGAAGAAACTCGGGCGATGGCTTCCATTACCTACCAAAGCTTATTTCAAGAAGTTTAAAAATTTCTGGGATGACTGGGAACGGGAAAAGGTTGCAGAGAAAGAGTTTTCTAGAAACTTATGGGTATGTCAGTCATTCGAATTCTACTAATCGTACGAATCAACGAATTGATTATCCAGACAATCTCTATGTTACCCTACCTGAGAAAGTGTATGCATCACTTGCTGAGATTAAATATTATCATGAAAAAGGGTAATCCTTTATTGATTTTTGTTGATCTGTAGAAATGTCGGAACTCTACTCCTCCCTATTAGCTACGGGAAGGAATTGCTCATAACGTTTTAAATGCCCATAATGCGGCGCGTGAAGCTCAGATGATTGCAGAGTCGGGTCGTATGGGGAGCCGTGACAGTTGCGACTTCTATGGCTGGCCGTGAACTGATATTAAGCTTGGTCCGGAGTTGCTGAACTTGGTGGACTAGTTGTCATTGGTACAGAACGGATGGAGAGTAAAACGCATTGATTTACAGATTAGAGGACGTTCTGGTCGACAGGAGATCCTGGTTGTCAAAAATTTTTGTCTCACTGAAGATGATGTGATCAAGAAGTATGGTCCTCCTTGGGTCCATAAGATGTATAAGGACTATACAGTAAAACCAAACAGATAAGCCCAGAACCCTTTTAGAAGGAAGACGCTATCGAAAAATTAGTAGAAAAAGCGCAGAAGGCAAGCGATAGCACTGCTAGATCATCAAGGAGTCAAACCTTTAGAGTATGCTGAGAGCATGAATATCCAAAGAGAGATGGTCTATAGTCAAAGAAATCGCTTGATTGATGGAACTGAGGATCTTGATGGTTTTGTGGTAGATGTTCTGGATGAGTTCGTAAGAAAAAGCTTGTCAGAAGAATCCCTTTGAAAGTAGAGAAGAACTGCATCATTTTATCGTTAAAAATATCAGTTTTCTTTATCATGCAGTTCCAGCGAGAGTTGGATATGACGGATACGATGCAGTCAAGCTGAGTTCTGGAGACAACTGTTCAAAGAGTCTACAAGAGAAACGAACGCTTGGAAACTCATGACTCTTTTTCGATTTTCAGCGCTTTAGCCTTGCTAAAAGCAATAGATGATAACTGGGTAGAGCAGGTGACTCAGCTTCAACAATTGAGTCTAGCGATTGGTGGGCAGTCAGCTGCTCAAAAGAATCCTATCGTCGAGTATTACCAGGGCAGTCTATCATGGCTTTCGAAGAAATGAAAAGCAGGTCAAGAAGGATATGGTTCGAAATCTATTATTGAGTCGAGTAGATATTTCACCTGATGGGGAAATTATAAGCTTATTTTTCCATAACAAAGAGGACAATATGACAATTTACAATATAAATTTAGGAATTGGATGGGCTAGTAGCGGTGTTGAATACGCCCAAGCTTACCGTGCTGGTATTTTTCGGAAATTAAATCTGTCCTCGAAGTTTATCTTTACAGATATGATTTTTAGCCGATAATATCCAGCACTAACAGCCAATATTGGTTTTGATGATGACGAAGTAATCTGGCTATATAATCATTTTACAGATCATAAGAGATTGCAATCGACTAGCGTGACGGTAGATGATGTTTCTGGCTTATTTTCGGTGGTGAAGAAAGTCACAGAGAAAGAAATGGTAGGTATTGCGTGTCTTTCTTTCTCAGACCAAGATAAGTTTATAACCTGTTATTTGGTGGATGAGGACAAGGACTTTTGGTTCAACATGCAGAGTATGTTTTAAGGAAAACTGATTCGCAAGATTACTTTTCTTATACGCGTTATGGTAGCGAGTATTTTTGCTCCCAAGGATAATGTTGCAGTCCTATACCAAAGAACTTTCTATAATGAAGACGGACTCCAGCTTATGAGTATCTTGATGAATCAAAGGAAGGAAGAAGTTTATCGTTTCAAGGATAAGATTTTCTATGGGAAAGCAAGCTTTTATGCGTGACTTTTATGAAATCTTTAGATTTGAACAAGTCTGATTTAGTCATTCTTGGATAGGGGAGACAGGCATTGGACAGGTTGTTTTTGAGGAAGCGCAAGTGGCGCATTTAGCAGTAGATTGTTCACGCGAGCATCTATAGTGAAAAATGCTACTAACGAGGACTATATCCTTTTGGAACAACCATTACGACTATCAGTTTTACTAATGCGGATAAGGTTGATTTCTTTATCGTATCAACGTGACAGAAAGGAAGTTTTGCAGAGCAGTTTGCCAAAATATCTCAGCATCGTCCAAAGATTGTTACTATTCCTGTAGGAAGTATTGATGCATTAACTGAGTCAAGTCAGACGTAAGCCATTTTCATTGATTACAGCTTCACGTCTTGCCAAAGAAAACACATTGATTGGTTGGTCAAGGCGGTCATTGAAGCTCGTAAGGAGTTCCCAGATTAACCTTTGATATCTACGGTAGTGGTGGGATAAGGGCGTCCTATGAGATTATCGTGAGTAGGCAGTAGATATTAAACTGCGGGTCATGTAGAACTTTCAAATCTATTTACAGTATGAAGTTTATCTAACTGCTTCTACAAGTGAAGATTTGGTTTGACCATGTAGCAATTGGTTTGCTATTGATTGGTTTGATGTTCCTGCGGAAATCAAACTCATCGAAGATGCTTATGAAACGCTGATCCTGGGCCCATCTGACCATGTCGAAGATGAAATCAAGAAGCTTGATGGCAAAAGATTTGCCAACTGTATTTGGAAAATCGTTTGAGTGGGCATGAGAGAAAGTCCATCAGATAGCTGAGAAATTTTGACCAAGAGATTGCCAAATGGGAAAATACAATCAAGGAGGTAGTGGATGATTCAGTTATTTGATTCATATAATCAAGAAAGCCAAGATTTGCACTATAGTCTGACTGATGAGACTGATTTGACTGTGGTTATTGGAACCAGATACCACCAGATGGAGTTATCTCACCTTCACCTATTATTTAAGTTATGACAGTGGTAAACTTTGTACTTTAAATAAGTTCCTGTCCTAGATTTTGGAGATTACACAATCACCTAAATCCATCAATGACCTTAATCAAGAACGAGCAGTGATTCATTTGCAGATGGCTTACAGGCTCGTTTGGTAAAAAGTCGAATGGAAAACACCAGCGGGTCGATCTTCAAGCAGATCACTAATCGTTTT
>BNJU01002081.1_pt1 | contig 68741 bp, 74 predicted proteins | sample 8539281 | NCBI WGS metagenome assembly BNJU01 (sample SAMD00202456, study PRJDB9452) | human saliva metagenome | isolation source: human saliva | place: Japan | reverse complement strand
GCGCGCGGCGCGAAGGCAGGCGCGGCGTGCGCGCGGGGCGCGCGCGCGCGCGCGCGCGCGTAGCGTATATTCCCCACATGCCGATGGGCGCCTGACCGAGCGGAATCTGCCCGGTGCGAGCGAGAAGATTACGTATGACGCAAACTCGCGGGTTGTCTCGGTTATTGGCGGTTCTGGTGGGGACGCGTTCTACACGTATGATGCGTGTGGGCGTGTGCGCAGCATTCGAGACGCTGCCTGGGGTACCCGCAAGTTTAGCTATGATGCCGCCGGGCAGGTTACCGAAGTCACCAATGGTCTTGGCGGTGTTACCGGTATACCTACGATGAGGCTGGCAATGTCACGAAGGTGACGGATCCTGCTGGGCGTATCACCACCTATGAGTACGATGTGCTCGGGAACATGGTGAAGACGATGGATCCTGCCGGCGCTATAACCTTGTATGAGTACGATGCTGCTGGTCGTGTATTGCGTGTAGTTGATGCAGCCCAGAAGGTACATGCGTGGGGCTACGACAGCTCTGGTGCGGCATGTGCGTATTCGGTGGATGGTACCGAACAGCTGCGGGTAGATCGTGATAACCGTACCCGGTCGGTGACGGTGACTCGACTATGCCGCCGGTATTCCCGCCGATGACCGTGACGGAAACCCTGCCGTGGGTGTCTCGGTACGAGTTGGATCGGCTCGGACGTATCACCTCGGTAGCGCGCTCGTGGGGCAAGTTCCAGTCTGCTACCTCCAATGGTGCGTATGAGCTGTCGTATGCGTATGATGCCGATGGTTACCGCACTGGGTTTACCAGTCCGTACGGTGCGCTGGCCTACACGCGGAACGCGGTGGGGAGTATTAGTGCTATCACGAATACTGATACGGGTGAGCAGTCTTCGCTTGGTTATGATGCCGCCGGTGCGCTCATCCGGGCGCAGGTAGCCGATACGGTGCGTCGTGGACCTACGACGGTCACGGCGCGATAACGGGGTACACCGAAACCGCTGCGGATGCTGGTAACTCTGCCGATGTGCGGGTTGAGGTTATTCGTGATGAAGCTGGCCGGATTGTGGGAGTAGATTCTGCCGCCGGGCTGATTACGTATGCCTATGATGGCGCCGGTCAGTTAGTATCTGCCCGCCGTGGAAACGAGCGGATGTCTTGGGTGGGATGCCGCTGGGTGCCTAATCCGCGAAGAATACACCCGAAACACTACTACTGGTGAAGACGCTACCGATGATGCTGCCTCTGAGGCTGCTGGTTGGGTGCGTGTGCTGGTGTATGATGATGCGGCACAGGTGCGTGCGATTGGTACTTACACCGCCGCTAGTGTTGCAGATAATGCTGATTCTGATTCTGGTGCTGAGCAGGTGCGAGAGTTCCTCTCCGGTGGTAACGCTAGCGAGTTTACAACCCAGTTGCCTGAGCATGTGGATCTGAATTTTGCCAGTGATGGGCGCACGGTTGAGGGGCTGCCACTGACCTTGGTGCGGTTGTATTCCCTATGATGCTGTTGGTCGTCGTTCGGGTGAGGTGGCCTCGGATGGGTCTTCGGTGACGATGGGGTATAGCCTGGCGGGTAGTATTGCCTCGGTGACCACAGCGGATAGTGGTTCGTGTGCTCGGGTGCAGGTGGCTGCCGGAGTGGCAGGTGACGTTGCCGGTATTTCCTCTCTTGCTTCGGGGTGGACCCCGGTGGTGATGGATCCGACGGCGGAGGTGCCGACTGTGGTGGGTGTGGGCGAGATGCCTGTGCCGACCCCGGGTGTGAACATGCTGGGTACCCCTGCTTCTGGTGGTTCCGGCGTGCGTGGTACTTCGTCTTCGGTGCTTGCCGGGGGTGCCGGTGTTCTGGGCGGTTTCACCTCGAATGCTGGGGTGTCTTCTGTGCCTGGGCTGGCTTCTTCGGCGGGGTTGTTGGATCCGTTCCAGTTACCGACCACGCCTCTGACGGGTTCTGATGCTGCCGTTGCTGGTGCCGTGCCGGGTGTGGGTATTAATGCTTCCGGTGCGCTCACGGTTGGTGGGTTTGCGCTGATGGGTGCTCGGGTGGCTGATCCGGTGAGTAGGTCGTTTACGTCTCGGGATCCGCTTCTGCCAGTGCCTGGTGCTGGTTGGGTGGGTAACCCGTACTCGTTAATCGGGAATAATCCGGTGGGATTAGTAGACCCGTGGGGTCTGTCGCCGATTAGTGTGGAGAATTTGAATAAGATCCGGGAAGACCAATATCAGCATAGTGTCGGGAAATGGCTCGACGACCACTCTGACCTCGTAAAAGGTGTTCTGCTCGGTGTTGGCACCGTCCTTGCTGTTGCGGCTGTTTTCGTTACTGGTGGCGCCGCCCTGATCGCTCTTGGTGCCTTGTCGGGTTTTATGTTGGCTGCTGCCGATGCGATGGATAAGAATAAAGGCCCGGATGGGCGCATTAAATGGGGCAATGTGGCTATTGCTGGTGGAGTTGGCGCCGCTTTTGGTGCGGTTGGTGGCGCTATCGGCAAATATGGTGGACAGTACCTTGCTAAAGGTGTAGGCAAGCTTAAAGCCCCTGCTCAAGCAGCCGCTAACTATAGCCAGAGGACAGCTCGAGCAATACGCACTAATATTGCTGTGAACGCAGGTAATGGTGCGGCGGCAGGTTTTGTGTACGGTTTTAAAGATCCTGTGATTGGGCTTACCACGGGTAACGATAATTATAAGTACGATCTTAGGGGCACATATTGCCTCTACTGTTGCTGGTGGTGTTGCTGGTGGTTTAGGTGGCCTTAGTGGTCCCTGCCGCTGGTAGTACGATTAAAGCTTATAATTCGAATTTAACTCACCACTCGTCCTGCCCAGAAAGCTATTCAGGCTACCTATAATGGTCTCATTGGTGCTGGTTCATCGGTGTTAGAAGATGCTATGGCGGGTAAAGAGATATCACCTGCTAAGGCATTGTACTCAGGCGTAACAGGTGCTGGTACAACATTTAACCCGTCATTATCAGGAACGAATGAACCACATACTATACGGCAGATGGGTGTTAATCAGCCTCGGTCGCTCCATGGGGTAGGTAACTCTAAGACGGGTGTCGGTCTGATGAATGCATCGGCTGCTGGTACAGCTCATGGAACGGTGTCAGGCAATGGTAAGGATGGCTTTTCTCAGCTGACCGATCAGTGGTTTGGCATGAAGTAATTAAAAATTATAGTCTTGGGGGTGTGACGTGCAGATATGTGTAGTACACCCCCAAGGTGTAGTTTTGATAATTTATTTTTGCTAAAAGTTTTAGAAGATAAGGTAAAGAAGGGTATTGGGTATGGGTCCTGCGTTCTACGGCCTGCTCAGCGGGTTCTTGGTCAACATCATGCCCGGGGCCAAACGTAAAAAAGGATTAGAAACCCTAAATGTAGAACAGCATCGCCCACCGATTGCCTATATCATCAGCTACGGCATACTCTTCATCGCCTTTTATAGCTTTCCCATATATTACGACATAAAATATGGTCGTTTTTATGTAGAGGCTCATATTCTTAGTCTTATTGGTTTTGGTATACCTGGTTTTATTTTTGTTGCCAACTGCCACAACTACTACCACTGCTTCACGACGACCGGGATCCGCTGGCGCAACTGGCGACGCAAAGTCCGCTACTTCGACTACCACAGCATCTACAAAGTCTCCTATGAGCAAACCAGGAAAAACGGGTGGGTGAAGATCAGAAGCACCCAACTGCCTAAACACATCAAATTGGGGTTTGATACGAATCAGTTTGATGCCACGATTCTTTACGCTCAGCTGCAGTACCGCCTGGAGACTGGTGCTTGGGTGCAGGTGTGGGAGGATGAACGATTCCAACAAATCCTAGCGAGTAGGCCAGGGGTACGGTTTTTACAGGATCATGCTTGGGTCAAACCCCTCGAAATCCCCCGTGAGAATGGGTAGGGTTCTGTGGGTTCTGACGCTTCTATCCTGTCTGCGATGGTTCTGTCTCGGGTGGAGCACAAGGAATGGCCACAAAACCTGAACGCGCAGCAGGTTGAGGAGTTGGTGGCTGGGTTTGGGTCGTATGAGAAAAAACTCAAACTAGATTAACTGAGTTAGCGCCTATGACCCCGTTTCGTTTGGGGCGAGGTGGCAGATAGTAATTGTGCGGGCACTCCGGTCTTGTCTCGGAGCGCCCGCATATGTCATGTACGGTGAGATTCGGTGTGGGTTTTTGTGAAGGCAAAATCAGCCCTGATAGGTTCCTTCAGAAGTACATCTCTGTGATAGCTCTGTTTGGTAGATACTTTTAAGTAGGGTTTTACATTGATATGGGTTATATCAGGATAGAAAGATAGGTAAAATCTCATGCTTGATAAGATTCTTATCTGTGCAGCAGCTGGGGCAGTTACCCAGGCGATGCCTGGTGTGAATAATCAAACAGGAACCCTGTCTCTCAATAGAATACAGGGCAGGCCCACTCTTCTTGGTGTATTCGGGTGGGCGGGTATAGCTTTATCCCTTGTCATCCTGCCGTTGTATTTTGATATCACCACAAAGTTTGATATTGCAAATCATGTTATTAGCCTTTTTGTGGGCATAATACCTGCTATTGCTCTTATTAATTATTATATTTTTCTTTATATGCTACCAGAAAGATCGTATAATTTGGAGAAATTGAGGGGCAAGAAGCGTTTTATTCGGTATGACAGTATCAAATATTTTAGTTTTGCATATACTAATAAAGGAGGATGGGTACGCTTCAAAAGCTACGAGCATCGTGTGCTGTTTCGGTATCTAGTTTTTAAGTTTTCCCATGCTCAGTTTGATAGTGATGTTCTGTACGGACATATTATGTACAGGTCAAAAGTGTGGACGATGGCCTATGTCATGGGAAGAACTCGAAGAAAGCGGATTTTCTTGCGCCTGGGGTTGCTTGTGATTATGTGCGGTCACAGTTATATTTCAAATTCTAAAAAATCTATGTGCAAAAAGGCAGTGGGAAAGGAAATAGGTTATACTTGATGGCACATATAAATATATATATGATACTATTTATAATAGAATAAAAATTTAAGAGGTGATTACACAATGATAAAACTATTAAAGTCAAATCTTTCATGGTTCCGACAGAAATATATTATTGTGCTTGTGCCGTTGGGATTTTTATTATTTTTTGGTATATATTTTGGGGTTTCGGCTCACAATAAGAATAATCCAATCATTAAGGAATGCACTGTTACCAAAACCGAGATCAAAAGACATGATTCGGTATCAGCCAACTCTCCAGAAACCACGTATAGCCTGTATATAGACTCATCGGACTGTCCTCAGATGGTATGGGGTGATATTGGTGAGAAAGACGCAAACTATTATCATAATCTACTAAAGGAAGGGAAGAGCTACAAATTTGGGCTTCCCAGGATCGTCCTTTTTCCTGGTACTGGAAAAATAGTATTGGAGGATCTATGTCAACGGGTCTTAGGGATTTATGAGATGTAAGAATATTAAAGAAACGTTGGTAAAATATATTATTGTTATCGTTGCTGTAAATTTTTATGCGTTTTTATATTTTCTTTCGCATGATAATAGTGAGGGGAAGTATAAGTGCTGCACGGTCGGGAAAGCCTGGGCAGAATACCGCGCTGGCGGTGATACTGGAGGTAACAATGACTATACCCGGGTAGGGTGGGTTGAGACTCGGGAGGTGGAAAATTAGCGCTTTCAGAGCCCCCGAATAAGGACCAATCAATGGATGATTATATGGCTTCCATTGAATCGGGAGGGTATTACAAGGTGTATCTGACAAATGTGCAGTTGAACTCTCCGGGGCTGACATCGGTGACTTGGATAGAGAAAGCGGAGCGTCCCTAAAAGAAACGAGGTTTTTATCTTTTAGGGAGGAGGGGTGTGATCGTGTGTTCTGCACGAGCACACCCCAGGGTGTATGTTTTTGATAACTTATGCTGTGCAAGAAGATAAGGTAAAGAAGGGTATTGGGTATGGGTCCTGCGTTCTACGGTCTGCTCGGTGGGTTCTTGGTCAACATCATGCCCGGGGCCAAACGTAAACAAGGACTAGAAACCCTAAATGTGGAACAGCATCGCCCGCCGATTGCCTATATCATCAGCTACGGGATACTCTTCATTGCGTTCATTGGACTCCCTATCTACTTTTGGATCAGATATGGGCTTACTGTAGAGGCTTACATCATTTCTGTGGTGATGGTCAGTCCTGCCGGTTTTATTTTTGTGGCTCATTGTCATAACTATTACCACTGTTTCACGGAAACTGGGATCCGCTGGCGTAACTGGCGACGGAAAGTCCGGTACTTTGACTACCACAGCATCTACAAAGTCTCCTATGAGCAGACGAGGAAGAACGGGTGGGTGAAGATCAGAAGCACCCAACTGCCCAAGCACATCAAGTTGGGGTTTGATACGAATCAGTTTGATGCCACGATTCTTTATGCTCAGTTGCAGTATCGTGTAGAGACTGGTGATTGGGTGCAGGTGTGGGAGGATGAACGATTCCAGCAAATTCTGGCGAGCAAACCAGATATACGATTTTTACAAAACCACGCCTGGGTCAAACCCTTGAATTCCCCATTGACCCTAACCAAGCTAACAAAATCAAAAATTAATTAACACGATTATTTATGTTAATAGACAATATAAATAAATCAATACAAAACAAATAATAAAAAACACAAACAGCATTATTTCTGCCCAGTAACCCCATTACATTCCCCGTAAAATATACGTCATATTCTGACATAATCACCACCCCCGCCAACACCACAAAGCCGCCCTCCACCACCCTCTTCCCTCACAAACACAGGACACACAAAACCCCACCACCACACAACCCATTATTAAGATTTGATAACAACACCCCAAGATCCCTTGAATCACAGCAAACCTCAACCTACACTACAACCTAGAGTTCTGCCACGCCGCGCAGAACCCACCCACTTACCGAAAGGAAACCGTGATGAGTGATCGCGTTCTTAGTTCCCAGTCTGCCAAAGACTCCATCCAGAAAATCCAGACCATCATTACCAGCGGCCTCACCGACCAGATCAAGGCTCTAGATACCGAAGGTGGAACCTCTCCGAACCCAACGTCTGGGACGGCCCCCTAGCCACCACCTTCCCTGCTCAGACACCTGGCCGAGCACCCACCAGTCACTGCAGAACACCCTCACTAAGCTCACCGAGCTCAACAACAACCTGCAGCAGATCTCCAACGACATCTTCCAGGCAGGTGGCGGCGCCTAAGGGAACACCCCTTAGACACCCCAACAGCTTCCCCCAGCAACACACAAACCCCTAATCACTACAACAGTGAATTGCTGGGGAAGCTTTTCTCATCACAACTTCTCATAGTTTTATAACTTAATACATTTTCTAAATATTTCGCTCGCGGAATTCTGCGCCAATCCAGATATATTTATACACGTCTTGATACGAGGTTTTTGCCATGCCTTCACCAACTCCGAACCCGGATTCTCAGCCAGTTACCGGCAAAATTGTGAGTGACAGCGCAAACAATGCACATGTACAACGTGATACGTTGGCACCTGATCAGGGAAAACCTGATCTATCACAGCATGAGGCATGGCAGAATCAGCACTCCACCTCATTTCCTAGCCCTCGCCTAAATTCGGACGCCTCATCTACGACATATGGGGCACAACCGGGAGAGAACGGCGAGACACCAGTTTCTTCATCCTCTATAACGGGACATCACGAACGTGCAGACCTGCCACAGCCCGATCCGAACGTTCCACATCAGTTTCCAAACCCCCACGAGAGTTCTGGAACCCTGTCTTCTCACCAAGTGAACCCTGACCCCTCATTACAGACCAATTCCTCAAATAACACACATGTACAGAGCGGAACATTCTCCGGCGGAGGGCCGGGCCAGCATGTTGACGGTCTAGGCAGTTCTGATACCACGGCTGCATCTGCTGTTTCTCCTACTGCAAGCAGTGCTATTTATGGAGACAATGGCACACCCATAGAACAAACGTCAGGCACTACTTCACCTTCGCCACAGAACTATGTAAGCACACCTGCATCAGCAGGAGACGCTAGTAGCGTTGGAAGCAACTCTGAAGGATTCCCGGGAAACGAACCTTCAAACTCTTCTGATGGCTCTCCTCTTTCAACGGACGGGTACTCTCAATCTGATGGCGTCAGCTCTGGCTCAGCTTCGTTTCCTAATGCCAGCGGGGCTAGTATCGGCGCTGCCTTTGCGGCAGGCGCCACTGAAGAAAAACCCCCTACTCCTCTGTACAAAACCCCAGGACATGCCCAAGACAGTAATAACGGGTGGAATAACTGGCCAACTTATACTCCAGAGGGCACTTCCGCCAGTAACGATAGTGGTGAAGCTCCTACTGTGGGGGTATCTGGTGCAAGCAACCCTACTACGTCTGTTGATTTTTTTCGAAAGAACCCAAAGCACAAGAAAATGTTAAATTTAGTGATGCTGCTGCAGACACTTTAAGGCAAGCTCTTAGGACTGCGGGCAATAATCTCACGAAGTCCTATGGACAGGCAGGTGGCGGTGGATCTTCAGGCGGACGCGACCAACAACTCACTGAAAGCTGCGCCAGCTTTACTGGGAAATATTCAGAAGATTTTAAAGATAGGCATGCACAGCTTAAAGCAAACGCTACTAACGTTGCCGCGATGCTCTTATACGCAGCAGACCTTGTGGACTATTTCAAGGAATGTGTAGCCCGTGAAAATCGGAACCGTCAACATGCTCGTGATTGGGAAGATCGCTGGTTCTGGCAGAGGTGGGGCGACTCCATAGAAAGCACTTGGAATGACGATGTAGGCCCTGGTTATGAAGGCGCACCTGCCAAACCTGTAGCACCCTCAAGTGTTGCCGCTCCTGCGCCTCCCGCGCCAAGCTCCGGGTCAGGGACTTCTTCGGCTATGCCAGATAACTTGGATGTGTATGTTATCCGCTGTAACGACGATACCAATACGCACATTAACGAATACAGGGCTATCAATGATGCCTTTACGGCTTTTGATTCAGCACGTGATACCTCCTTCGGAACTCTAGACATCTCCCCAGCTATGAGTGGTCTGAAGACTCTCAATGAGCAGAGTAACCTCGTCACAGATTGGCTCCATAAGGTTGCCCAAGCATTCCGTGATGCTGGTGCAAGTTCCGGAAACCCAGTTGCTCTTGCTGACAGTACCTTGGACGCCCAGGTAGGTCCGCAGATTTCTCTTACGCATATCGATGTCACGCTTCCCCAAGTTTCTGGTGCGACACCGACCTCTGGGTTTGCAAATGATCCAGTCAATGTGGCAACAGGCAACTTTATCGAACCCGAGACCGACCTAATCTTTGCTGGAACCACCAGTGCCATGACGCTGTCGCTAAAGCGTATGTATAACAGTCTGGCGGTCACACATACCGACGAAGTTCCTTCAGGCGTGTTCGGGCTTGGCTGGTTCTCGACCTTGGATACCCATCTGAGCTTTGAGGACGAGCAAGCTTCGTGGTTTATGTCTGATGGACGTGCGGTGCTCTTTGACCGGGAGGGCGAAGGGTTCGCCCGCGCAGCCCGGGAGCCATGGTGGCTGACCAAAGTTCCCGCCACGGATGAGTTGTTTACCCGAGTGCGCGATGCGCAAATGCGGGCTTATGAGCAGGCTACAGTCACAGGTGGCTCTGCTGTGGTTCCTGAGGTTCCGTTCTTGTGGATGACGCATAATAACCAGCATGAGGCGTATTTCCTACGCCCCCTCTGGTGCACCAGTGGCACACCGACAGGGGCATCTGAGCAGTTTGACCGTGTTCGTTCTGGATGCTGAAAACCGGGTGACGGATCTGGTACATCCAGTAGCGCATCGCGGTGTTCATGTGGACTATGAGCCTGCTGAAGAAACCGGTAGTGTGCACCCGGCAACGGCATTCACGTACAACACCGTTGGTGAACGTGCCGGGAAACCGGTGCAGAACGTCGTCTATTCCTATACCGAAGCTGCTGAATCCAGTGCCTCGGTGCAGGTATCTGGCTTGCTTACTGAGGTAACGACTGGTGCTGGAACACGTACCTATACGCACACTGAGCGGGGTTTGATTCACCGAGTGATTAACTCGCGCGGTGATCTTGAAGTCACTAATACCTATGATGATTCCGGCCGTGTGATCGGGCAGATCAGCGAGTACGGACGGGATATTTCCTACAGGTATACGCCGAACGTCACGACCATCATTGCTGATGCTGATACTGGCGAAAATTCAAACCTCTGGGTCTCTGACGCTAAGGGGCGTTTGCTGAGCATTACAGCAACCGATGGTACGCGCATGTCAATGAGCTATGACCGGTTCAGCAACCGGGTGAGCATCACTGAACGTGACGGTTCACGTCTGGTACGTACCTCTGATGCGCGTGGCCATATTAAGCGTGAGCGTACCCCTGAGGGTGCTGATTACACGTACACCTGGGATGAGCAAGATCGGTTGCTCTCAGTGAGTGTGCGTGATGCCCGAGATGTGAAAAACCTCAGCGAGCCTATGCCGGTGAGCTCGTACCGGTACGAGGAAGGCTCCTGGGTGGTGAACCCAAACCCAATAGCTGTTCTCAACGGTGCCGGGGAAGCTACCACGTGGGAGTATTCCCCCCCGAAGGCGATATCCTGAAAATTAGCGACCCAACAGGTGTGTACATCACCCTGGAGTATGATGAGCACCACGATATTGTTGCATTAGGTGATGTTGCTGGCAATACTACCCGATTTACCCGAGATATCGCTGGTCAGATAACCTCTGTCACAAACCCACTAGGGGCCACTACCACGCTTGAGTACAATGAAGCGGGTGTAATTTCTGCCGTGATAAATCCGCTGGGTGCCAAGTGGTCATTTGTTTACCCCGAGTCCCCTGTTGGCGATGGCACCCCCTATATGGCACGCGAACAGTTACAAGGTCGTACCCGTAATTCTGCAGTTGGCACATTGCCCAGCGCAGTCATTAACCCTGATGGGGCGACTGTTGAGTTCACTTATACAGCAGGTGGGGATATCGCGACCGTCACAGATGCAGCCGGAGGCAAGACCCATCGTGAGTACAATACTTTCGGAAACTTAGTGAAGATGGTCACCGCCGGAAACCGGGTGTGGGAGTATTCTTGGGACGGTTTGTCCCAGTTGATTAGCCTGACTGATCCTACTGGGGCCATCACACGGTTCGAGTACGATCATGCTGGAGAAATCACCCAAATCACGGATGCGACGGGGGTTATTTCCCACCGGTCGATCGATCGGCATGAGGGTGTTGAGTCTGTTGCTGGTACCGGTGAGGGTCTTTTCTCGTCGGCGTTCTGCAAGGTGGATGTTCTTGGGCGGGTGACCGAAATCGGCCAGCAGGACGGGGTGCCCAGGAAGCCTATCTCCTCCTCACACGGCGCTTCTGAGGTACCTACGGGAGCTGGTGCTGCTGGTGCAGGTATTGCTGGTACTACCGGGACGGGTATCCCGCACGGAGTATCCTCTTCCGCTGAAGCTGCCGGTGCCCCCTCGCATCCGACGGGTCGGCAGATGTTTACGTATGATGCTGCCGGGAATATCGTCGAGGCCCTGGACGCCAATGGCGGGCTCACACGGTATGTACGTGATGCCGCTGGACGTGTCACCCGCATTATTAGTGCGGCGGGCCGGTTTACCGATTACACCTACGACACCTGCGGAAGGCTGTCCTCTGAGCGTGTTGGACTTAATGAACCGGTGCGGGTGACCGATCCCGTCACCGGGGCGTCCTCGTGGGAAGAACCGACCCGGTGGGCTGTAAAGACGCTGGTGTATGATGCTGCCTCACAGGTGATCGAGCGACACACCCCTGACGGGCTTGTGGAAAAGATGACTTATGATGCCGCCGGGCGGTTAATAAAAGTTCAAGCAGGACGCCGCGTTGCCACCTATGCGTGGGATGCGTGCAACCAGCTGGTGCGGGTGCAGGATTCCACTTTTGGTACCCGACGCTACGCCTATAATGAGCTCGGCCAGCTGGTGCGGGTTACCGACGGCTTGGGAAATAGGACATTCTTCGCCTACGACGCAGACGGGCTGCTGACCTCAGTGACGGATCCGACCGGGGCCATCACCGAGTACGAGTACGATGCCGCCGGGCGCATCCTTGAGGTTGCGAAGAAGCCTCGCCCGGATAGCGTCGTTACGACTCCGGCTATTCGCACCACCTATACGTGGGATGCCGCCGGGCGCCTGCTGTCTGAGGATGACGGGGTTCGTACCCGCTCCTTCGAGTACGATGCCCGCACGGGGGATCTGACCCGCACGCTTATCGACGGCTCCTTAGCTGCTGAGTACGGCACGGGTAAACCCGCGCTACCGGGGTCGACGATTACGTGGATGAAGGATCACACCGGGGATGCCCCGGTGACGTACCGGCGTGTCTTTGATGCCACCGGGAACCTGATCGAGTACACCCGCCAGGTCGATGGGACCGAGAATACCAGCGATCCCGGTACGGCTGAGGCCCTGGAGACGTTCACCAGTACAGGTTCGTATACGCTCACCTATGCGTATGATGCCGATGGGTTCCGCACGATGATGCTCACCCCCTACGGGTCTTCCCAGTGGGTGCTTGATGGTACCGGACGCCCGATCCGCTCAATCAACACAGCTTCAATCGCTGACCCTGGTGTGCGTGAGCGTGAGTCGGTCATTGGGGAGTTCTCCTACGATGTGATGGGGCACCTGGTGCGTGCTCAGGTCGGCGAGACTATCTCGACCTGGGATTTCGATCAGGACGGGTTGGTGTCCTCCTATGAACACACCAGCGAGCAGGGCGATGAAAACACTGCTGAGGGTGTGCAGGTGATCCGGGACCACACCGGCCGGATTATCGGGCTTGATTCCACGACAAGTGGGTTGGTGATGTACTCCTACGACGAGGCCGACAGCTGACCGGTGCTCGCACTGATGGGTATGAACTCGCTTGGGTGTATGAGGGTGGGCTCATGGTTGCCGAACGCCTTTACCACCATGACACCACCGAGGATGAGACGACTCAGGGCAGGGTTCTGCTTGGTGAGCGTCAGTTCATCTATAACGGGCTCAACCAGCTGCTGCACTGCACCACGATTGAACGGCCCCACACACGGTGAGGGTGCTTCTGCCGCGTGGGTGAGTACCGAAGTGTCCTACACCTATAACGCAGCCGGGCAGCGTACTGGGCAGAAGAGCGTCACCTCGGATGGTGTGATTCGAGAACGTACTTACACCTGGGGTATTACCGGTGCTCTGGCTACCGTCAGCGACACTACCAACACTGGGGATGTACTGAGGTTCGCGTCTTCGGGTGCACGCCGACGCTGCCGGGGTTGCCACCGCGATCACTGGTAACGATCAGGTAACGGTGCCGCTGCTGTGGGATCCGACTTCTTCGGCCCCGCAGCTGCTGGGGGCCGGGAGTATTCCGGTTGCAGGGGCTGACGGCGGGTTCTCCCAAGCGGCAGTACCGGGCGGGTTTGACCCCTGGAGTGTCCCCGGGGTACCCAACACCGGGGTCGGTTTTGGTGCCCTAAGCACCCCCCGGGCTAGGGGACCATAAGCGCTACTGGTGCGCCGCAGACTCCCAGGCACCCTACCTTGCCCAGTGCTCTTGGTCCCCGGCATCGGGTGCATCCGCGCTGCTTACCAGTGTGGGGCTGCCCGAGGGTGTGTCCTTCACCGGTTCCGGCACGCTCGCAGTGGGCGGACTCGCGCTGATGGGCGCACGAGTGTTTGACCCATCGTCAAAGAAGTTCCTTTCCCAAGATCCCCTGCCGCCCATCATAGGTGCGGGCTGGTTCGCGGACTCGTACTCTTTCCTGGGGCATGACCCGGTCGGTATGATCGACCCTTGGGGAACAGCTCCATTAAGCCATGAGGATTTCAAAAAATACGTTGATACACAGAATACACAGACTTTGTACCATATCGCTGGCTCAGCTGTTATGTTAGCAAGTCTTGCTTGTGGTCCCGCCGCCCCATATGTTGCTGTCGCAGGGGCAGGTGTTTACGGCGTGGGTGATGGCACCAAGATGAAACGCTGACGGGACGTATGATAAAGGCTCGATGATTAAGGGAGGCGTTACGCAGGCAGCAATCCCAAGTAACCACTTTTGGGACTTGGGAAAAGCAGTCACCGCTACGGGCGTAGGTACCATGATTGGTAATGGAACGAGTAAGGCAGCTACCTATGTCGGCTCTAAACTTCCAGCAGTTTCCGGCGTTACTACTAAGCTTGCCTCTGAAACCGGTAAAAGGTATGCCTCTGAAGCCTTTGCGAGTGGTGCAACAAACAGTGCCGCAAATACTCTTGGCTATATTAAAGATGCTGACCACCCTACTGTGGCGGGGGCTACTGTAAACGCGGTAACGGGCTTTGGTTCTGGGGTGCTTACCCACGGAATTGAGCAAAAAGTCAACTCTGCCCTGCCAGAGATGCAGACCCTCACAACCTGCCCCAGTAGGCTGCAAATACTCCCGGTAGGCAGGAAGCTGTATCTCGTGGATCAAGCCTGCCTGGAGCAAGTTTACTAGAGCAGCCGGTTCAGGATAAGACGGTCGCCCACGACCAGAACGGCAAGGATTACAGTTACTTGAATAGCGTCGGGACTGGGGCCTATAACAAGGTCGTGGGTACTGGTATCGACAACGTAGTAACCGGAACAGGACTCAAACACCTTGAAAATGATCACGGACGTTATGCGTGCATTATGGTGCAGAGCCAAATGAGGGTTTCAAAGATCCTGAAACCTCACAGACTCCACGACATCAGAGAGGGGTAGAAGGTCCTAGGCATCGTAAAGAGGGCCCAGCAAAATAGAGTAAAGGTACCTTGCTCACGTAACCTAACCCATTACCGGTTCTAAGTTGGTTTCCTGGGATATTCGTTCGTAAGGTACGAATTCCATGTATAGAGTTTTCGGTCTGTATATACCCTGTATTGTGGGTGTGTACAGACCGAAAACTTAAGGTGGTTGTGATGCTTTGTGAACGCCCCGTATTTATAGGATAAGAATAATGCCTGCATTCCTGATATATTTCATCTGCTCATTCTTCTTTATTATCTTCTACATTACCCGGGACGAAATACGCCGCGCACGGGACAGACACAGCGGAGCTAATGTCAGGCGCCTCCATCGGTTTGAGGGGGTGGGCGAGCATACTGGTATTACTTATATTTGCTGATATAGCAGCTCTTCTTGCCACCATAGATATCAGCCCTGAACCAGTTGTTGCGCTCGTCGTAACTCTTCTACTTACTGGACTCGTTATGAGACACCGTTACGAGATGACATACTTCAGCATCAGCCCCAACGGCAACAACCTCGCCACCGAAACCCTCACCCTCACACACCCAAAAACTAACCATCACACCCCGCAACCCACAAGGAGATTACCTCTCACCCTGTTCCAAGAGGTACGGATATGGACACACCAACAAATATTATTGCAACATCCCTCATAGCATCTCCGATAGTCATACTTTTTTACATTATTTATGACGAATTACGACGCGCTCGTTTTAAACGTGAAAAGAAAAATGTGAAGCGCCTTCCTCGGTTTGATGGATGGATAGGAATATTCACACTGGTTTTCGCAGTTGATTTGCTCTGTTGCTTTATGTGTACTTATGCCAGGTGTTGAACTACCACATATTCTTGGGATGGTTACGTTTGTCTTAGTGGCCGCATCTCTCGTATACCGATATGAGGTTAAATACCTCAGCATTAATCCTGATGCAACTATTACTCATCGTTCTTTTCTGGGGAAAACCCAAAAACAACATCTGTTACCTCAATTAATGAGTACAAATATACCTCTAGGACCGAAAGCCTCAATAGCGATATACCAGATTCGCCCGATAACCTCTGGCTCTGGGATAACGATGGTAACACTATCGCCTCTTTCTCCCCACAAGCTTTTAAAGAGTATTCTATTGGGGCGCACCTATGTTTCCGGTGCATTAATGGCCGCTGGGCTGACACTGCTGACCCAAATGACATGCAGGCTATCAATAAAGCTATAGAACATTATCCTGTGATAACACGATATTTATCAGAGAACCCTAGTATGAAAGGGCTTGCCCGCGATAATACAAACCCGACCATTAACTAGGAATGTGTAGAGTTACTCTAGTTTAATTTTTACAATTATCGACCTTATTACAGAGACAGGAGCTAAGACTAAGGCATAAAGGGCTCCATAGGATATAGCATCTGCTGGAAAGGGTGCATGCACCAACATCAAAGACAACCGTACAAATGAACGCGTTGACGATCGTTTGGTCGTGCGAACCACCGATTCAGAAAACTAACCTGCTCATATGATGGAGGAGGGTTTACTTAAAAGCTACACTCTTTTAAGTAAACCCTCCTCACGTTCTTACCAATAAGCAGTATTACATGATCAAGCATAAGAAAGGCTGTCCGTTAGATGCTCGCCTTTATCATCTTCATCATCGGTCCCATCCTTGTAGCCCTCTATATTATTCGGGATGAGGTACGTCGCACCCGGGACAAACGCAGCGGAGCCCTCGTCAAAAGGCTCCCCCGCACCGAACCCTGGGTCTGGAGCATCTACCTCTACATGTTCGGAGCACTCAGCCTCTACGTCTTTACGCACCCAGAAAAATTCGAATTTAATTTATTTTATCTTTGCGATAGGTAGTCTGATTTTCGGTTTGATTGGTATGTACTACTACGAAACCAAATACCTCAGGTTCAATCCCGATAACACCATCACCTACCGAGGACTCACCGGAAAACTCCGCACCACCCCCATCACCGCCATCAACGAATACCAATACACCCCAGAATCCAACCGTCCCGACAACGACGGCACCAACCCCGACAGCATCTGGCTCTGGAACGACAAAGGCTACACCATCGCCGCCTACTCCCCACGCGGCATGAAAGAATACACCATCCCCGCACACCTATACTTCCGCTGCACCCAAGACCGCTGGGCAGACCCCAACAACCCCCACGACATGCAACAAATCACCTGGGCCATCGAACACTACCCCCGCGTCATCGACTTCCTCACCGCAAACCCCCGCATCACCGGCATGGCCACCGGAAACATGGAGCCAAAACTCAACTAGGCACACGCTGGTAACTGCAGAAATATCCCTCACGGTAACGAGTATCGTGAGGGATATTTTCTAGAAGACGCTCCACACTATGAGGCCATCTTTGGCTTAATTTCAAGGCCGTCGGGGCTCATCGCCTGCATTAACACCGGAATACCGCCCAATACCGCGTATCCGCGCCCCGAAGTGAGAGCCACAGGTGCGCGGCGTGGCAGGTTCATTGAGAACATGTCCCCATCATAGTCAACATGCGGTTGCAGAAGTACACCAGTACGCGACTTACGCACCATCTTCGTCCAGTGCGAATACATGGTGCGTAGCTCACCCGGCTTGCCGGTAGCAATAACACGAATCCATGGGGACTCCGCCTTCAGAATATTCGTAATGCCTTCCCCCGCATCGTCAATGCGTTCAGCGTCATCAATGAGCAGAAGAACCGGTTCCTCGGTAATCTCCAGCTCGGCCGCTAAAGCTGTGATCTCTTGCGGGGTCACTGCCTTACGGTCAAAATCACGGTGGGCCAGCGGCGAGCGCCTAGTACACATAACCCACACTTGGGCGTTGTTTTCGCCGCGTTCGCGCTGCTGTATGACAGAGTCGGCGATAGCCTGGAGCAGGGTCGTTTTCCCGGAGCGCGGTGATCCGCCAATGAGGGCGCTTTCACCCTCATACAGCTCTATCGCCACCGGTTTAAGGTTGTGCTCTGCTATACCAACCGGGATAATCCAGTTCTCGCCGCCGATAGAGGGCTCCACTCCCATCTTTGAGAGTGGCACAAGGGATGGCAGCTGACCGATAACATCCGGTTTGTCGACGGCTCCCCAGCGGTGTATGACGTTCTCCACGGCGTCGGCGAAACTCATCTGTGGGATTGCGACCTGGATCTGCCGGATGGTGCTGCCATCGACGCATCGTCCAGGAACCTGCGCAGGGATGTCAGGTCCCTTGATTTTGTAGGCGGAGTAGTCGTAGGGATCTGATAGGTGGAAGAGCCAGCGTTGCTGGGTAACATCGTTCACGGCGGAGGGGATGCCTTTGAGACGTGTTGTGGCCATGATGAAGTGCATGCCCAGTGCGGGCCCTTCCGAGTAGACGCGGTGGAAGGCGCCTAGGTAGTCGGTACCAGAGTATTCCATAAATTCGTCGCGGAGGGTTCCGTAACCGTCGATGAGGATGATCAGGTCGCGGTTTCCGGCGGGGTTGGAGCGGCGGCGTTCTAACTCGTTAATGAGGTGTCGTAAGAACCTGGTCTGCCGTTCTTTGGCTCCTTCACCGGGCCCCACATAGGCGCTCACGTGCGGTAGGTTCTGCAGGGGTGCGAGTGTTCCGGCGCCTAAGTCGAGGATCAGCATGTCGAACTGTTCCGGGTCGGTGTTCAGGCACAGGGTGAACGCCATAGATGCTAATGCTGTACTGGTGCCGCTGCCGGGGGTGCCGATGAGGAACATATTGCTGACTTTGAAGTCCCATCCGACAGTACCTGGCACTGACCTTCAGGGATGTCTGCAAGCCCGAAGAGCACGGTACTACCGTTTAGGGTTCCGACCGGCGGCGCGTCTGAGTCTACTTGCGGTGCGGTCTGTGCAGTATCGGGCTGGGGTGCACCAAAATTGTTGAGGGGCAGGTTATTGCCCAACGCCTCAGGCCAGACTTTACGCGGCGGGGCGTAGCGCTGCTCCTGATTTGCCGCGATAATGGCGTCAATGAGGTTGTCCAGGTCGTTGGCGTCACTGTTTTTGGGTTTGGGAAGGGCACGCGGCGCTTCAGGAACCCCGAAAATACTGGTGGAACGCAGCTCAATAGGTTCGTGCTCAATCACACCGCTGAAACCAGTTACCAGTGCGGTCTGGATGGGGGTAATATCGGTTTGCCCCAGTTTGATGTAGGCGCGGCCCATCTGTGAGCGCTCAATGGAGGCCGCGTCAGCAACTTCGATCACGTTCGAGGAGTCTTCTTTGGACTGCACACGCAGCGCTACACGCAGGTTGGTGTTCGCCAGAATATCGTTGTTCACCACGCCGGCGGGCCGCTGGGTTGCCAGGATCATGTGCACGCCAAGGGTTCGGCCCACAGCGCCAACACTCACAAGTGAGCTGAGCACATCGGGGAAGTCTTTGGCGAGCATGGCGAACTCGTCGATGACTAGGAGTAGGCGCGGCATGGGTTCTGGCGGGTTGGTGGCCAGGTATTCGGTGATATTGTCTACACCTTCACCGGCGGCGGCAAAGAGCCGCTGCCGCCTCTCCATTTCGGCTTCGAGACTGATGAGGGCGCGGTTTGCCAGCTGCTCATCAAGGTTGCTGATGGTGCCGATGGTATGCGGCAGCCGTTCACAGGCTTTGAAGGCCGCACCGCCTTTGAAGTCGATGAGGATGAAGTTCAGGCGGGTGGGGTCGTTATGGGTTGCTAGGCCCGCCACGAGGGAGCGCAGGAATTCGCTCTTACCCGAACCCGTGGTACCGCCAACGAGGCCGTGCGGGCCGTCTTTGACGAGGTCGAGGGTGTACACGCCTTGGTCGCCGACGCCGATTTCGGTGCTGTACCCTTTGGATTTCTGCCAGGTACTAATAATCTTCTGGGCGGTGGGTGGGGTGCCCACTCCTGTGATTTCTGGCAGGCGCACCAGTGAGGGTAGACCCGCGCCGGGGATGACGAGTTCGGGGTCTTCGAACTCTGCGAGCAGGTGGGCGCGCTGAACGGCGTACTCTAGATCGATGCCGCCAATGATGACGTCCTCAACGGTGCGGCGTTTTTCGGGCTCGAAGAATGTTGCAGCGGCGTCCTCCCCTACGTCAACCACTACGGTGCAGGAAGCTGGCAGCTGCTCTTCAGAGGTGGCGATCACGATACCATACACCTTGTGGAGGTTTTTCTCACGGCTGGATGCCCGGTTAGGGTCGCTGCCTCGCCCGTGGGAGAGAAGTTTACGTGCGGGGGCGTCGTGACCTTCGGTGAGTACTTCGGAGTCTATAACGAGCATTAAACCGGGTGAGAGCAGCCCATCAATGCTCTGTTGTAGGTTTTTGAGCATGGCGGTGGATTGTTCGTAGTTGTGTGAGATCCAGCGCCCCCAACAGCGGATCCGCTTTTGTCGGGTGTGCGGCAACCATGAGGTCCACGCCCATTCTTCCTCTTTGCCCTGGTCGAAGAAAACACCGAGGGTAAGGTCTGCGGGCCCGCAGTGGGTGACGGACTGCATGAGGAGACTACGGGCCAGCGCGAGCGCGCCTTCACGGTTGCCTACGATACCGATTACCCCTGAGTCGGTGAGGTCGGCGATCATTGGTGCCCCCATGAGCATGGAGGAGTCTAGGAGTTCTTGGATTTCTTTTTCGGGTTCTTGGCTACTTGTTAGGTCATTTGTAGGAACCCATGAATAGTTGCCGTACCCCACGTGAAGCGCCATGAAGTCAGCGGCTTTGAAGCGGCGCTGCCATAGTTCCACACTGGGCAGCTCAATGCGGCGCATGACACTGACAGGGTCTGGGGCGAGCTCCTGAAGACGCATACGCTCGTGGTTGTAGATATTTTTGAATTTTTCTTTGGTTTTGTCGAGTTCCTGTTTGAAGCGTTCTTCTTCTTCGCGGGTTTCCTTTTTGAAGCGCCATTTTTGTTCGAGCCACATGCCGAGGGCAGCTATCGGGCTCAGTATTGCGAAGAGGGCGTAACGGATTTCACGCATCATTGCGACCATGGCGCCTGCGAAGATGAGGGGGGCTAGAACCGTTGCAATACTAAAGCGGGATGGTTTTGAGACGTTTTTCCGTTTGGGTATTTTGACGGTATCTGGTGCTGGCATGAGCGCAACCCGTGGCGGACGGTTATAGGGTGCGGTGTATGCGGGAGTGAGGTTTGGGAGCATCCCGGGTTTGGGGGCGGGGGGTCTCAGCCAGTTGGGGCCGTAGCAAAAGCACAGCACCACCAGTGTAGATAACCGCAAATTCGTCGGTTTCTGTGCCTTCTTCGGGTACTTTTATACCGTTGACGAAGGTTCCATTGGTGGAGCCGGCGTCAGTAATTTTCACGCCTTCTTCGGTGCGTTCAATACGGCAGTGTTCCCATGAGGCGCTTTCGGTGGGCAGCACAATGTCGGCTTGTGGTGAGCGGCCCACGATGAGGGGCCTACCTTTCGCCAGGGGCACGATGGCTCCGGCTCTGGTACCACCAGCAAGAGTGAGGTTCCAGCCGCGTATGGGGCGGGCCATCGGTAGAGGGCGCTGACTGATGACGCTCCCCTCCAGCAGTGCCACCGACCCCAGCTGCGAGGCGCCCTGTAGCGGCTGAGAGTCTAGATACAGGGGGTCGTCGGGGGCGATATAGGGCCCACCGGCGGCAAGAATAAGGTCGCTCAGTGTAGTATTCTCCTGCCAGTGGTCCAGCTCGAAGGTGCGCGTGAACCCGTGTAGGTCAACTAGAATTTTCACCCTGTAACTTCCTCTCCGGTGACTTGTTTGGCGTGTTTAATACCACCCGTAGAGTGGCTGGGGCAGCTCATCTCACTACCTTATTATCCAACCTCATTCCGTTTCTCACACTCCAGGTTACTTAAAGTGGAGGGTGATTAGTCGTAAAATAAAAGAATTACGTTGAACATCACCGAAACTAACTGGGTCCGCGCATACGCGTGCCCTTCCTATCTCAGGAGTGTAACTATGACAGCCCGCCAAGCGCCTAACAGCCGCGATACAGTCGGCCAAACGTCGCAGAAACGCCGCGCATCTAGATTGCTCAAGGCACCTCTGGCGGCGGGGGTAGCGTTAATGCTGCTGCTCGCAGGGTGTTCCTCCGACTCCCCTTCGGCTGATGATGGCCCCACAGAGACCCGCAGAAGCGAACAGCAGGTAAGTGACCCCACAAATATCCTGCAGAATGTGAACGTTAATGTTGACCACACCGGGTCGGTTAAAGCAATCAATAGCACCAATATTTATGTGAATGAGCACACCCATCAGAGCTCCACTAAAGACGTGAAGTATAAGGTGAGCGATGTGGTGAACGATGTGCCCGTGCGTGTGTCGGTGCAGTACCAGAGCAATAAAGGCAACGGCACGGACTTGAATGAGCTTAAGGGGTATTCCGGGCCGCTAACCATTAAAATTTCGGTTGAAAACCTGAGTGTTAAACCGCAGGAAATTACCTACGATGCTGGCGGGAGCAGCCATAAGAAAAAAGCTCTTGTGGGTGTGCCGCTGACTGTTGCCGCTTCCACGGTGCTGGAAAATTCAACCCCCAATCAGGTGGTTGCCGGCAGCAGCCTTGACGCTAAGGACCCTAACGCCACTAACGGTGTGATTAGTTCCAACTCGGACGGCAAGGCGGTGGTGCAGTGGGGTACTATCATCACTCCGCCCACCACTGAGGCGAACGCGTCCTTGGTGTTAAAGATGGATGCGAAGGACTTTAAGGTTCCTAACTTCGATATCGCGGTGCAGCCGGGGTTTGCTGACTCTTTGTCCAGTGAAAACGTGCTCACTAACGGGTTCAATAAGAACGACCAGAACCAGATGGCGTTGCTGCAGCGCACCATGAAGGTTGTTTCGGATGTGAACGGCACCCTGCTCTCGGCTAGTGACCAGATTAATGAGCTGCGCAAAAACCTGGATTCCACTGCTGGTTCTTTGGGTAATGGCACCGCCGAAAAACCTTAAAAGGCAGCAACGAGAAGCTCACCAAACGCATGGAGGAGCTCAGCAACCAGATCCGTGATCTGAAAAACTGATCTTTCCAAAAACCGCTCAGACCAATAACTCTCAGCTGATAACCCAGCTGGAGCGCACCGTGGGCTCCCTCGACTCGGCACTGGGGACACCTCCGTGCACCCTTCCGTGAAGGTTAACGCCAGCGGCAACTCCTGCACGGTGGATCGGTCCACCCCCATGGCGGCAGCTCTGTCTATTCCAATCTGGTGCAGCTTGCGGATGTGCTTGGCAGTTACGCCCAAGCCAACGCAGGATGCCAGCGGGAACTGTCGGGGACCCTTTCGCAGATTATTGGTCCGAAAGACCCCGGCCCCGAACAGTGCCGTGATCACGGTGGGGATTCGGTGACCTGTGCCCTGTACGGCACCTCAGCCTCTGTGCAGGCTAATCTGATTGGTCTGACCGTGGCCAGCGACTCGCTGCTTAACGATATGCGACCGGATTATCTTAAGGGCGCCAATAAGAACTACAGCGACCTGCAGGCGTCTATTCAGCAGCTTTCTGACTATCTGAACTCGCAAAATTCAGGTAGCGCAGACACCGCGAAAGTTCAAGAAACCATTAAGAATATCCGTGGCAACGTGAACTCGCTCAAGGAGTCCTCTAACAGCCTGCAGGAAGGTATCGGGCGTATCTATAAGACTTCTCAGGAGGCTCAGGCAGAGCTCACCGGTGAAGGGTCTGCCCAGGAGCAGAATCAGAAGCTCGCAGATCAGTTGTGTGAGCTCTCTACCGAACGCGGCGGGCATTTGAGCCCCGATGAGGTGGCGCGGTTACGTTCCTACCTCACGGCTACCCCCTGCGGTGCAGGTGGTGGGCAGCAGCCGCAACCTGCGCCCGAACCTAACACCCCCAATACCCCCAACGATCAGCCTTCGGCTGAGCCTTCAGCGGCACCGAGCACAAGTGCTGAGCCTTCAGCATCCGCAAGTACAAGTGCCAGCGCAAGCCCTTCGGAGGGGGCATCCGGTGAGGCTACCACCCCCGCAGCGGTAGTGGAGAACGCTAACGAGGTGAAGCCGCACCACGGTAAGCCCATGGATCAGCGTATCGTTGAGCAGCAGGGCCGGTGGAGGAGCGTCTCTGCTGAAACCGACCCGAACGCGGAGAAAGGGCCTGGCCGCAGACGCTAAGCGGGTTAACGCTCGGGTGAATGATCTTGACGGGCAGCTCAAAGCCCTAGAGGATGAAGCGAACAAGCTCGGCGACACCAACCGTGACCGTAACGGTGAGCAGGAGAAGAACATCAGCGCCCTCAAGCAGAAGGTGGATGCTCTCACCCGCAAGAGCGACGATTTGGGGCAGAACCTCAAAGATCTGGCGGAGCAGCACAATAAAATCTCGGAGACCGTGAAGGCAGCCTTCAAAGACTCCTCTGATAAGACCGCGCAGCAGGTGAACGACCTCATTGGCAAGCAGATCCGTGTGATCTCGGACCGTGGGCAGAGCGGCAACCGTGCTGTTGAGGATGCGTTCTCACGCTCCATTAACCAGCTGGTAGAGACCTCCGACAATATTGTGGTTGGTGCCGGCAATTCGGTTGAGAACCAGCGTAAAGACCTGTCGGAGCGTACCAATAATGTGCGGGCCGCCCTCGACGGGGCTACCCAGCAGTCGCTGGGGCTGCTTGATCAGCGCACCTCTGCAGCGACCCGAGACTTGGAAGGCTCCTCCGCTCTGCTGTACAGCGATTTGAATAAGATCATGCTTGACCTTGGCGACAGTAAAGTTGAAGGCGCTGGCCTGCTTGGCTCGCTCAAATCGAATTCTGCGAAGGCGGGCTCGGCCGACTATCAGCTGGCTTTAGCCTCCCAGAACGCGCAGGGGTACACGAGCATCCGTTCTGAAGATATTGCTAACATTCAGCTGCGTCAGGCGCAGTTCAAGGAGTCGCTCAAGTCCCTGGAGAAGATGAAACCGTTCCACCTTTCGGATGCTGGTAACGCCGAAGTTCGGGTGCTGTACACCTTCCGCGTGGGAGAAGCACAGAATGGCTAACCCCGAAGGGCAGCAGACGCCTCGGCGGTCACGCGTGAAAATCGTGTTGACCGTCGGGGCTGTTATTGCGGGGGTGCTGGCGCTGGTTGTGGCCACCAGCATGTGGCTCACCTCGGGCCGCAGCCCCTTGCCGACCTTTAAAAACGAGTCCCCAAAACCCGGTGCGGCCGCCGCTCCCAGTGTGCCGTTAGATATTAAACTTCCCACGCTTGGTAAGTCCATTAAGCTCGGGGTGATTGTCACCTACGGTGAGGAGACTGAAGGCTCGGAGTGGCTGCAGCCCGCTCAGGGTGCGGCGGTGGCCGCGTACCGTCTGCACATGGGTAATGCGCCTGTAGAGCTGTTGACCCTCAACGATAGGGGCACTGAGACGGGCGCCCGGCAAGCCGTGGAGCAGATGAAGGCCGAAGGGGTTGAGGGCATCGTCATGGCCTCTTCCGGAAGCCACGTGCAAGGCGCTGTGACAGCGGCGAAAGAGTACCATATCCCCATGATTGAGGTGTACGACAACGTTGGAACCGGCGATGGGGTGTGGTCGTTTGCACCCAACGCTGAGGCGTCGCTCGTGGCCCTGCAGTCCGGGGTGGAAGACCCGAATAAGGTTGTAGCGGTTGAGGCCCAAGGGTACAGCACCGGTATTCTGGCAGCCCACACTCTCACATATAAGCCTGGGGACGACCCGGCTGCGCTGGCCCGTTCTGTAGCAGAAAAAACTGCGGAGCTTGGCCCCGGGACGACGGTGACAGTTGCCGCGCCCGCCGCTATGCAGGCTAGCCTTGTGAAGGCGCTTCAAGAGGCCGCCGTCAAAACCACCATACTGCTCTCGCCCCAGGCGATAAGCCCGGTCTTTAGCACAGAGCTGGTGAAACAGGGTGGGGCCATCTCCTCGTCGCTGGCCACTAGCGGAGTGGATACTTCCGACTCGGTGGCGCTGCAGTCCACAGATGAAGGGCGGAGCATGTCTGCCTTTTTGAAAGCGGTGGGGATTATGAGCGCAGACTCCAATGTGCAGACCCTCAGCGGCGACCAGGAATTCAGTACCGTGGCTGCTTATGCGGATTCCCGCTCCCATGATGCCGTGGTGGCCCTTGCCTACGCCTCAGCGCTGAACCTTGATATGAATAACGAGTCGGTGCTTAAGACTCTTGCAACGGTGAAGATGCGCTCCGGCGAGGGGGCTTGCGGGTCCGGCGCTAGACTTTACGCGGCCCAATGCGGTAACCGCCCAGCCCGCGCTTCTGCACGCCTCCGAACAGTCACTGGGGCTGCGTCCGCAAACGGCGGGTTCTGCAGCTGATGCTTCTATCACCTGGTTCGCAGGCTAGCCATACACAATAACGCATAGTTATAAAATATGCTGTGAGGTCGCCGCCCTGCCATACAGCAGCCCTGCGGATGAGAGGGAAGCCACTTCAGCCCCCAGTCGCCGCGGTACACATACCGCAGCTTCTGGGGGTTTCCTATGCCCCAATAATGAGGGCTGCCGGTGCACCCGATCTTAGGGGCGCGCTATATTCGGGGCTTGGGGCGTACCTGGCCGGGGTGCTAACGGGCAGTGATACTGAACTGGTTACTCCGAATATCCGTATAATTACCCACCGTCGCGGTGATAGTACACTGCGGAGCAATCGATAGGGTCGTCACAGTCTTACCATCCGCGGAGACCGAAATATGCCCCGCACAGCTATCCGTGAAACGCACCGCCGACTGATCCGGGGCCACCGCCTGCACCACCTGTGACGGGTCCCCCGTTGCTGGCGAACGCAGGATGGGGTGCACATCGTCCTGCCCGCTGGGCCACACCGGCACCACCGTAATCGGCAGGGCACTCTGATTAACCACCTTATCCGGCACCTTCACCGCAATCGCCTGCAACCGCTGCAGCGGGTACGAGGTGGACTGCACCTCGCGGTCGGTAATGGCCTCCTGGGTTTTACGCTCAATCTCAGAAACCCACTTCTGCAAGTCCTTCTGATCCGAAATTGAGACCTTCACTGTGGCAGTCATCGACACCGTCGAGTTTGCGGGGATCTCCACCTCCGGCAAAGACCACGAACATTTCTTATCAATACCGGTGATTGTGGCGTGGTTCTTCTGCGCTTTCTGGCCTTTAGAGGGGCTCCACGTCGTCTCGGGGCAGGTGCCGCCCTCGGCAGTGCCGGGGATAACCTGCAGAATATCGCCTTTCAGCGCGGACTTCTGCGACGAGAACTTAAACGTAAGAGAAGCACTCTGCGAGGATGAATCGTATTCCGCTGAAACCTGTGTGCCCAGCCCCGAGGGCAACGGTTTAGAATCGTTGCCCTGCGCAGACCACTTCTCGTGGGTGGTTTCGGTCTTCTTCGGGGCCACAGGGTTCCAAATCACCACGCCGATCACAACCACAATCAGCAGCACGCTCAGGATTGACCCCCACACGATCGGGCGGCGCAGCTGCCGCGTAAGCCGCCCGTTGGCTCTTCCTCTTCTTCCTCCTGTGCCTGCTGCTCAGGTTCGGGGCTCACACGCACCGGACGCAGCACCGTCTGGGATGATGCCTCCCCCAAGTGGGGCAAAGGCTCAACCGGCATCTGGGTGCCCATCACGGTGTCTTGGGAGGCAGCTGAAGCCCCACGCACAACCGTCGCCATCCGCTCCCCCGGGCCGGTGCCCGGCGGGGTGTACTGGGGGCTGCTGGGAGGATTCACCGGCAGCATTGGCGGGGCCGGGGCGTACCGGGCTGCTAGGGCGCGCAGCGACGCGGCAGCCTGCGCGGCGGTGGGGCGCGCATCTGGGGAGGTGGCGAGCATCGCCTCAAGGGCAGTGCGCAGGTCGTTTGGGATGCTCTCGTGCACACCGGCGGGGTTGCCGCTGTTCGGTGTGGGCGGGTAGGCAATCAGAAGCTCATGGAGCATCACCCCCACCGAGTACACGTCAGCGGATTCTGTGGCGGTGCCATAGTGTTTACGCTCAGGCGACATGTACATGGGCGTGCCGTAGCTGCCGCGCCCGGTGGTACTGGATGCGGGGCCGTCACCGGTGAGCTCGGCGATACCGAAGTCAGCTACCCGCACCTGCTCAGGAAACGTCTCGGTGGGATTACCGGAAAGCAGCACGTTATCAGGTTTAATGTCCAGGTGCAGCACCTTTTTACGGTGCGCCTGTTCAAGGGCCAGCAGCACACGCTCCATCATTGCCAAAGCCGTGCCGGGGGCAATCGTGCCCAAGGTGCGGAGCATATCGCGCAGAGTACCGCCGTGCTGGTACTCCATAATAATCGCCAGGTTACCGCCCTCAACGATCATGTCCACTACCGGCACGATACTCGAATGCTGAAGCTGCATGAGCACGGTGCGTTCCCGGACAAAACGCTCCAGGAATTCGGGGCTGTTCGCGTACTCAGGTTTAAGCAGCTTCGCAGCGAATAACGCAGACGTATCGGAACGGGTGGCCGTCCACACGGTACCGACCGCGCCCTCCCCCACGGGCTCCACCAGCCGGTAGGACGAACCCAGCGGCGCGCCCTGATACGCTGCCTGCATTGTGCCTCCTCACCCCGTACTGCCGGTGTTTTTGTGATTACCGTGTAACTGCCGTCTTTAAGTGTACCTAGGATGCCAGGAAAGTATGGCTGCAGTTATGAGGAGACTCACCACACTATGCTGACCTATTATTGTGTGACCCTATAAACGAAAATCTGTAAACAATTATTGGGCAGGCACCCGCACTATGTATGTATTTCGTGAAATTTAAAGAGTGTTTTCGGATATTTTTTAGCACGCACCTGCGTGAGGGTTCCATACAATAACCCACATTTATCGTTCACCGGACTCTAATACATTCAGGTTCATACGTAAATAGCCAGATATTGCTCAGAAATATGGCGTCCCGGCCTGTCAGTATTGTTCTACAGGCCGGGACGCCATATACCCCTAGAGGAACGCTATTCACTCGTGGGGCGAGTATGCTGCTGCCAAGAATCAGCGTGAGCTGCTGCGGCGGCGAATGACAACTAAAATAATGCCGCCTGCTAAGGCAGCCGCACCCACAGCAGCCACACCAGCGGCCGCGACCCCTGTGTGCGCCAACGCCCCAGCCGAGGAGCCCGCACCGGAAGACCCACCGGATACCGCCCCAGATCCGCCAGAGCCACCGGCGTACGATCCGGCCGCGCCAGCACCACCATCAGCTGAGGCACCGTAACCGTCTGATGAGCCGCCATCCGAACCGGTGCCAGCCCCAGCAGTATAGCCATGAGCAGCGGCACCGTAGCCATTATTTCGCGGGTGCAGGCGCGGCACCGGGTGATGAGTCACCTGCCCCGGACGAGGGTGCTGTGGCCTCAGGTTCATCAGCGGAGGCGGGCGCAGAAGTGGTGTCGTCGGTGGTTCCGGTACCGGCGGTGGTGCGGTCAGAACCGGCGGGTGCAGCGGTACCGCCCCCAGACGCGCCGGGGGCTGCAGATCCGGTGGAGTCGCCGGTTGAGCAGCCGTTCGCGGCCTCATCCCCCACCGCAACCTGCATGCGTTGCACCTCGCTCTTTACCTCCGTACCGTCCTTGAGGGTGGCGGTGTAGTACACGTCAAACCCGTACCGGCCGGGTTCGGTAAACACCCAGTTCGCGTGCGCGTGAGTGGCGTACGCAATATCAATCGTGTCTTTGCCGGTGGTGGAGTCAAGAAGCACATCCGCTCCGGTCAGTGACTCTGTGAACACCCCAAACCGGGCGCCGCGCGGCATGGTGCGCGGCACCACGTGCAGTTTCACCCCGCCCGACAGCTGGGAGTAGTCAATATTCTCGGTGCTGTACCCCGGCCAGGGCAGCCCCTTGATCTGGGTCTGGGGCAGCCCGTAGAAAGCGGTGCCTACCGGGCCGATGAAGTTCAGGGCGGGGCTGCTCATGTGCTCATTACGGGTGCGGCGTGCCCGATCGCTCACGGTGAGCACCACCGAATCAAGGGGGCGCACGGTCGAGTCCGGGTCGATCAGACCGCTATCGTCTTTCAGGCCCACGTGAAGCTGCTTGTCGCGCAGCTGCCCCTGAATGTCAAGGTGCCCGTCGTGGATTTTGCGGCGGCCATCAAGGGTGCGGGCATCACAGGGTGGGGTGCGACGGGGCGGGTGGGGGCGCTGCAGCCGATGCGGTAGGCTCACCCTGGGCTGGCCCTGAGGCGGCTGGTGCTGGGCTGGTTGGTTCTGTGCGGGACGGGGCGGGGGTAATAGGCGCAGCGGGTGTGGCGCTCGGGCTGGACGATGGGGCGGGCGTTTCACCGGCGGGGGCACTGGGTGCGGGGTCGGCGGGGCCCTGCCCGGCGGTTCCCTCCACGGTGAATGTGCCGGATGCGCTATAGTCGCCGCCGCGCCGGTAGTCACCGGTGAGTTTTCACGCTCGAGGCGCGCGCGTTCATATCTGGGTGCGGCAGTACTTTGGCGATCAGTTCACTGTTCTCAAAGTAGCTGTCTTCCCGGTAGGTGAAAACGCGCCACCCCGTTTTCGACCGTGGTTTCAATATCGAATTTGGGGTATTCGTAGTCGTTGGGGGCGTAGAATCCCGCCCGCGAATAAACCCGCGGAAGTTCGGGTCGGCGAAGGTCACCTCAATCGTGCGGTATCCTTCCTGCGTGGAGGGTACGGTGCGCACCGTGTAGTCGCCGCTGGTGGGGGTGTAGGTGGCGGTATTGAGGGTAGTGTTGCGCTCTTCGGGGGTTTTTACGGGCCATTGGCCGTTGCCGTCGTCACTGTACACGCTCTCAGCCCGCCCGGGCTCATACGCGAGTTGATGCGAGATCCAGCGTGCACCGCTGTCACCTTCAGGGGTGAACACCGCCTGCAGGTGGGATGATTCGCCGCCCATCATTTCGCTCCAGGTGGCGGTGCCGTTGGTGACATCAAGATCCGTCAGAAAGTACCCGTTGTTGTACAGGGTGAGCTTGCCTTTGAGGTTTTTATCGCCCGCTGTGAAGGTGATGTCGCTGAGCTTATCGTCGGCGTCTCTCCTCTTGGCGGGGTCCGGGTCTGGGGTGTGCGGTGCCACGGACAGCACATATTTGGCGGTGTCCAGGTTCCCCACATTCGCGGCGTTATAGCGCTCTTCTGTGGGTACGGCGGTGGGGGTTCCGTCACCAAGAATAGGCTTATTACCGCCCACCTGCCACACGAGTTTCTGCGGCGCGGACTGGATGATTCTGCCGTCGGTACCGCGGGCCACAGTGCGGTAGGTGACTTCGTACCGCCCGGGCCGGGTGAAGGTGGTGGTGTTGTGGGTGTGGCTGCCTTTGCTCAGCAGCCAGGAGTGCCAGCCGGTGCTGGTACTTGAGAGAATGCGGTTGATCTGAGCGGGGCCGTCGTCGGGGTTGTACCGGAACAGCTCCATACGCCCGGGGCCGTCCACCGAGAGGATGTCGGTGGCGAACACACCGTCACGGAACTGTTCGGTGGGGATTTTGACGGATGCACCCAGACCCGCCCAGATGGGGTCGTGGTTGCCCCAGGTGAGGGTGGGTGCCATGTAGAGGGTCTGCCCAGGTTCACCTAGAAAACCTAGGCTGGGTGAGTTGGGGAGGGTGAGGGTGTATTGTGAGGCGCCGTTACGCCCGTCCCAGCCTTTGCCGACCCAGTTGACGGTTTTGTCGAGGTCGTAGAGGTCTGCGCCGGTCTTGTAGGGGTTGGATTCATTTTTGAGAACGAACGTGCCGTTTTCCCAGTAGGCTTTGGGGGCGTCCACGTGGCCTTTGGTGGTGATGATGCGCCCGTCGTCAGGCCCGGCGTGGGCTGTGATGCTGGGGGCTAACCCGGTGAGGATGATCAGCGCCGCGACGGAGAGGCGCGCTAGGGGTTTTCCGGGTGCCCGACGTTGGGTTCGGAGGTGCGTGTTCATGCTTGCCTTTCTAATTTTTACGGGCAATAGCGTAGCATTTTTGCGAATAATTGTCATTAACAAAAATGCTCTGTATAGTGATTCCCGAATACGCCAACGGCGCGGGGGCGAACGTACTCCCCCGCGCCAAACCGCGCCCAGTCACCGCATCACGCACCTGGAGGAACACATGCAACGAAGCACATCCGCCCTGACCCTACTCAGTGCCGCATCGCTCACCTGCGGGCTTGTCCTCACCCCCGCAGCACCAGCCCTCGCGCACGAAGAACACGGCACCGCGAGCGCATCGGACACCACTGGCGATCAGAGAACCCACCGTATTGATGGGGAAAATACTATTGCCGGGGTGCACGCCAACCTGGTAGATCTCTCCCTGCGCGACGGTGCGCTCACACTGGGTTCGAGGGCCAGCACACACGACGGTGAAGGTATTTACGATCCCGCACGAACTGTTTTCCACCTGCCAAATACTGACTCCACCCGCAGCACTGTGGCTGCGGGCTATGAATTTATTGCCCCCAAAGGCACCCCTATCTGGTATATTCCGCACACCGGCACCGGCGGGGTTCTTCACCCCGGCTTCGGGGCTGATAATATCCCCCGCGACGCACTGAAAGAGAACAAAATATCACTCGAACTTGTGCGCACCCAGGCCCCTGATGGTGGCTCCGTTGAGGTTTTCCGTGAGGACCCCAGCGGCCCCACGCGCCTGTTCAGTTCGCGCGAGAATCTGCCCGCCCACACCATAACCGCGGGTGAGCATGCGCACCCCGGGTGGGCATTTACCGCACCGGGTGTTTACCGGCTTACTTTCCGGGCGACAGCTCAGCGCACCGACGGCACGCCGATCAGTGCCGAGCAGACCTACACGGTGGCGGTGGGCGATGTTCCGGCCAATATTTTTGAGCAGATGCGCACCCAGGAGGGCGAGGGGCGCGGCGGCGCCCCCGAAGCCGTTGACCGTTCGGCAGCCGCGAGCGCGGCCTCCCCCGCCGGTGCAGGCGCGCCGAAAACCCCGGCCAATATTTCGGGGGCCAACACCCACAATGCGCGGCAGGCGGGTGCCCCCGCCAGCGGGGGTTCGAACGGTACACCGCAGCAGCCACGAGCCGAGCACCCTGCCGCGCAGGGGCCCGCGCCAGAACCCCCAAGCGCAGCAGGCTGGCAACAGTGCCAGTCAGGGGTCGGGGCTGCCGATCGCAGCACCCCGGAGGCGGTAAACGCGGCGGAACATTCTGGGGGTAATGGTGCCGCCAGTGCCGCCGACTCAGGCGGCACCGGAACGGGCGGTACTGTACAGAGCATCACCCCGCCGGCGGGCGCATCCGGCGGTAAAAGCGTGCGCGGCTCCAATAGCGCCAATGTGGCCCCCGGTGCGTCTCATCAGGGTGCGGCAGCCGGGTCGGGTTCCGCCGGGGGCGGAGCGGGTTCCAGTGGGGCTGGTTCAGGGCGGGTCGGATTCGGCGGGGTCAGGCAGCGAGAAATGCTACGCCACCGAGGTTCAGGTCAAAGACGCCAAACAGTCCCTGCGCAGCCCCGCATCCGTCCCGAGTGTTGAGCCCGCGCTGCACACGGCAACGGTGCAGAACGTGGCTGAATACGGCGGGTCAGACCGCGCCACTGAAGGGCACTTCGATGTGGGCCCGGTGCTGAACGGCTCCACGTTGAGCTCTGCCGTGAAAGATGACCGGTTCAGCCCGCCCAAGCATGTCTCCCCAGGCTCACTCAATTTCGTGTTGGGTGATGCTGCGAAGCTGAAATTCCCGGCGGGCATGGAAGATATTGCCCCCGCAGGAAGTACCGTGCACATGATTGGGGCTACCCAGCAGGCGGGCGTACCGTGGCTGGGGTGGAGTACCCAGGATCCTGAGCTTCTCAAGCAGGCCGACGGGCCGGTCACCATGAGCCTGAAGGGGTTCGACGGCCCCGGCTCAATGTCGGTGTTCCTCTCGGGTAACTTCGGTTCCGCCGGGCAGAAAGTGTTCACCTCCCGCGGCGGCTCATTTCAGGTTCCGCTGAATACGCACCAGCACAGCAACTGGGTGTTTACTGCGGAGGGCCGCTACCGGGTGACGATCGGCTGGCAGGTGCGCCTGAAGAACGGGCAGACCGTTGAGAGCACCTCCACCCTGAACTTCACGGTGGGTAACGGCAGCGGGGAAAACACCTCCGGCGGCGATAAGCAGCAGGGGGCGCAGAAACCCGCAGATAACGGCGGCCACCGCGGAGGTGCGCACAATGATACGCCCGCTGGCGAGAGCAAAACCCCCGACAAGCAGGCGGGGCGCGGCACCGTGGATGCGGCCAGCGGTATTGTGACGAAACCGGACGGCACGAAGGTGCGCATCGTTGGTAAGACCGCCTCGGGTAAGGACTGCGCCCTCACCAACCAGGAACTTAAGGATGCGCAGCAGGCCGCTGCTGCCGGTCAGCTGGCCAGCACCGGGGCCGGTTTTAACCCGTTTATGGTCAGCACCTCCGTGCTTGCTGTCGCTTTAGGCGGCATGATCGTGTACGCCGTGCGCCGCCGCAAGCGTCATGCCGCGTAATGGGCTCAGCCGCCGCGCTTTCCTGGGTTTTCTGCCTGTCTGCGCGGCGTTAAGCGCCTGCACCGCACAGAATACGTCCTTTGGGTTTTGATGCCGACGGGCGTCTTCAGGTGGTGGCGACAACCCCGATTTGGCGGATATGGCGCGTGCTGTTGGCGGCGAGCGTACTCGGGTACACGCCCTCATTCCTAATGGTGCAGACCCGCATTCCTATGAGCCGAGCCTGCGGGATGTGCGCGATGTCGCCTACGCGCGGCTGGCGTTCACCAACGGTCTGCTGCTGGAACAGCGCAAAATGGTGGCGATGGTGAGCTCTAACCTGCCGCAGGGTTCGGCGCAGGTGGCGGTTGCCGAAAGGATTGAGCAGTACGGCGGCAAGCTTGAGCCCGTGGTGGAGGATGCCTCGCTGGATTCTATCTGGTTGGGGCTGCGCGTTGAGGGCGCCGAGTCTTCGGGCGCATCCGCCACCCATTCCGCTGAGTCGCCCTCAGATTCGGATGCTTCGGTCGCGTTTTCGGTTACCCGGGTGAAGGGTCCCGGGCAGGTTGCGGCGTTTATTACGCAGACCTTCGGCGCGGTCGAGATGATGTGCGATTCTCAGGCGCGCGGCACGCAGGAATCCACGCAGGATGGTGTGAGGGTGCGTACCGGCGATATGGGGTCGCTGGAGCTTCCGCTGCAGGCGCATACGCATCTTTCGTGGGCTTTTTGCGGATGCCGGTGTGTACGAACTTGATGTTCTGGCAACGCCCCGCAACGCACCCGAGGGGGTGCGGCAGGCGCAGGGAACACTGCACGTTGTGGTGGGTGAGGACCCTGCCGAGGCTGCCTCTCGTCTGGGTGCAAATACGACCGTTTTAGCCTCTGGACATGCGGATATAGCCGTTCAGGCATATACAGGGCGGCTTGTGATTCGCGCCGATAGCGGCGGGAAAGTCACCGAACACGACCTGGCTCGCACGATCATTGCGGTTCCTTCGCGCACTCTGCAGGAGGTTCCTGCGGGCGGCCAGTACGGGTTCTTGAGGGGGTCTTCGCGCGAGCATCGGGGGCAGGTGTATTTGCTGGCGCAGGCGGTGCTCGGCAAACATGTGCACGGCGAGATAGACCCGCATATATGGCATTCGGTGCCGAATATGAAGGCTGCCGCGCAGGTCATGCGTGATGCTCTTACCGAGGCTGACCCTCCCGGAACCAGCCTGTACACGGCGAACACCGAGCGTGTTATGCGCGAGCTCGATGACCTGGACTGGGAGATTCGCGGCATCTATGCGTCTTTGCCCGAGGCCTCGAAAAACCTGATTACCACCCATGACGGGTACCGCTATCTGGCGAGTACTTATGGGCTGAGCGTGGCGGGATTTGTGACGCCGGTGGCGGGCAGTGAGCCGAGCATCCAGCAGCGGCAGCGACTGCAGCGCACTATCAGGGATTTGCGTGTACCGGCCATATTTCTTGATAAGAATACCCGCGCGCGAAGCCCGGTTTTGCGTGAGGTCGCCCATGAAAACGGGGTTCAGGTGGGCGCCCTGTATTCTGATTCGCTCGATGATGAGGCGCCCCACTATGCGGATATGATGCGTGCTAACGCCCGGGCTATACAGCAGGCCATGGGCGGCTTGTAGACGCCCACAAAATGCACTTTTAGTACTGTGAAGGAAACACCCTTGAAAAATTCTATTTTTAGCATAAATACTGGTCAGAAGGTTATTTCAGCTGCCCTTAGTGCCGCCCTACTGGTTTCGGCTGGTGGTGTTGCCCATGCCGGCCCGTCACCTGCGGCCGCCTCGTCAAGAGCGAGTGGGGATAACCTCAGCAAAGAGCAGAAGGCTCTGCAGCAGACGCTCTCACCCGAGCAGCCGGTGGGCACGGGACGCACCGAAATTTCGAGCGGGCATGTTGATATGGGTCCGCGTTTTACCGACGGTAAGTTTCAGCTCATGATCCATGACGATCATGCCGCTACACCCATCTGGCGCAGCGTGGATGATGTGCTGTACCGCGGCTCCGATGCGGCCGTGCGCCAGGTTCCTGATGATGACCGGTATTCGTTTGTGGGTGCACAGCCCGGCGAGCAGGTGTATGTGATTCCGCAAACCGAGACGAAGGGGGTCGTCTGGCCTGGCTGGACCACTCAGGACCCGGGGCTTGTGCAGAAAACCCCGCGCGGGGTCACCCTCACCCTAGAGCAGGTTCAGGGACCGGGGCAGTTCACGCTGTACCTGGAGAATGGGAACTTCTCGAAGCCGCAGGTTTTGTGGGATTCGTCCAAGCACGAGCCGCAGGATATATGGGTTGAGAAGAACACGCACACCCACGCCAATTGGGTGTTTACCAAGCCCGGCGCCTATCTGCTGAAGGTGACGGCCCGTGCGGAGCTTGCGGATGGTTCGGTTGTTTCCGATACCCGCTATATGAAGTTCGCCATCGGGGATTCGGTGACTGCGGACGAGGTGTACGCTCTGGCGCAGCAGGCCGCGGATCAGGCACCGGCGGGCGAATCGGAGGGCGCGCACTCTGCGGCGGCTTCCGATAGTCCGGGGGCCTCATCCGGCGGGTTCCCTGCCCTGCCGGTGGCGCTCGGGGCGGGGGCTGTGGCGGTGCTTGCCGCAGCGGGCCTCTTCATGATGCGTCGCAATAAGGCCGCGCAGGCGCAGGCCGAGCGCATCATGACAAGCGGAAAGGGCGCGCGGGATGAGTAAAAGTACCACCGTGCTAGGCTCCAAAAACGACCCCGCGCCGGGGAGTGAAAATCCGACGCTGAGCATCCAGAACCTCTATGCGGGGTACGGGCGGCGGGCGGTGCTGCGGGACTTTTCACTCACCCTGAACCCCGGCGAATTTGCGGGTCTTCTCGGGGCGAACGGTGCCGGAAAAACCACGCTGTTACGTGCCATTATGGGGCTGCTGCATCCTGCTTCGGGGAGCATTCGGGTGCTGGGCAGTACTGCGCGCACCGCGCGGGCGCGCATCGGCTATGTGCCGCAGAAGCACCAGTTTCAGTGGGATTTCCCGATCACCGTCAAGGATGCGGTCATGACCGGGCGAACCCGCGAGATCGGCTGGTTTCGTCGCCCTAAAACTGCGGATTGGGTCAAGGTTTTTCACGCTCTGGAACGCACGGATTTAATGCCGCTGAAGAACCGTCCCATTGGCGAGCTTTCCGGCGGGCAGCGGCAGCGGGTGCTTCTGGCGCGTGCTCTCGCGGTTGAACCGGCGCTTTTGCTTCTTGACGAGCCCTTCACGGGGGTGGATGCGCCTACCCAGTCCGCGCTCACCGAGCTGTACCGGCAGCTGGCGGGCGAGGGCGTGACGATTCTGATGTCTACCCACGATATTGTGGCGGCGCAGGAGTCTTGTTCGCGGCTGTGCGGGGTGCGCGGTTCCTTGAGTTTGGACGGCAAAGCCGAGGATTTTTCGCCGCAGCAGCTTTACGCCTGGGTGCACGGGCGCGAACTTGCGGGCGAGGGTGAAAGCACAGGTAAAGGCGGAAGCGCGGGCACAAACCCATCGCCCGAGATACTTGTACCGAGCGCAGACGGCGACTCGACCGGCGGCACCCGGCAGGGGCATCCTGCCGGTCATCGTGTAACCCCGCAGGAGGCAGCGGCATGATTACTCCCCTCGATTTTCTGTTTGACCTTTTTAACCCTTCCCTGGCTTTTCTGCCGCGCGCCCTGGCCGCAGTGACGCTGGCCTCTTTGGTGACGGGCGTGGTGGGGTGCCATGTGATGATGCGCGGCATGGTTTTTATTGGCGATGCGGTTGCCCACTCGGTGTTTCCCGGCTTGGCGGTTGCGTTCGTTATCGGCGGCAACTTGGTGTTCGGGGGCTTGATCGCGGGCGTTATCACGGCGGTTTTGGTGGCTATTTTTAGTCAGAACCAGAAGCTGCGTGAGGATTCGGTGATCGGTATTTTCTTTGCCGGTTCGTTCGCGTTGGGTATTGTGATTATTTCGCTGGCACCGGGGTATTCGGGGTCGATTCAGGATTTCCTGTTCGGTTCGATTGTGGGGGTTTCACGCGGCGATATTGCCCAGGCGGCGGCTATGTCCGCCGGGATTCTGCTGCTTCTGTGGCTATTTCATCGGCAGCTGGTGACGGTGAGCCTGGATCGTGAAAGTGCACGCGCGTTGGGTTTGCCGGTGCTGTGGCTGGATATTTCTGCTGTATGTGCTCGTAACGGTTTCCGTGGTGATTTCTTTGCAGACACTCGGGAATGTGCTGGTGCTTGCGCTTATTGTGGTTCCGGCCAGCGCATCGCGGCTCGCATGCCGCCGTTTAGGCACTATGATGCTGTTCTCACCGGTTTTCGGCGTGCTGTGTTCGACGGCGGGGCTGTACTTCTCGTGGGCGTTTAACCTGCCGACTGGCGGCACGATTGTGCTGACGATGGTCGCCGCTTTCGTGCTGGTGTGGGCGTTCACCTGGATGCGCCAGCGGGCCAGGCGCATTCCTGAGACCGCCCGTTCCCTGCCGGTTTAGGCTTTGCCGTGCCTATCACAAGGCTCTCACCGTCGCCTGTCAGGTCAGCGAGAAATAGTCTGCGATAACATCCCACCGGCGTCGCAGCACGTGCTGATCCGCGAAGAGCGTGGCACTGCGGTCGGTAAGATATGCGTGCACGTTCCGGTAGAGTTCATCGCGCAGGTCGTTCATCGTGTTTACGGACAAATACCCGAGCACATCCGGCAGCACGGTATCGAGGCGCTGCTGCTGCAGCTCCTGCTCGGTGAGCGCCACATAGTCCGCCAGATCAAAGGTTTCCATGAACCGATGAGCGGCGGTGCTGAAACGAGTGAATGCTTCTATATTGAGTGTCCCGTCGGGCCTCAGGTAAGTCATTCTCGCTTCGTGATCCACAAATTCGTGGTAGCGGGGGTGGCCAACGCTTATAAAGTACAGATCGCCGTCATGCGGGGAGGGCACAGATTTAAGAGGCTGATCGAGGTGTGCCGATATTTTTCGCAGGGTTTTACGCCATTTTTTAGACATCACATAAAACGCCGGGATGCCGCTGTAGTTCCCCGGCGTATGGTTGAATGTTGCGTAGAGAAAAGCGGCCCGAAATATGAGGTCTTCACCGTATTCTTGGGTGAATACGGGCTGATTTTTGCGTGGTTTCGACCAGCCCAGTGAGCCCAGGTGCTCGCGGAATGCTTCACCGCTGGAAATATCCCGGTATGTGTAGTTGTCCGCCATGCTATCCCCCATATACAGCCTATTTTTAGCAACCACCCTACCATTTACGGGGCGCGTGGCCATGCGTTTATCGTCGTGTTTTTCTGCCGCCCATGAGGGCTTTTACCGGCGGCGCACGTGCGGGTGAGGGTGGCGCTTCGGCAGAGCACCTGCTAGGATAGGCTGAGCTTAGTTTTTGTCATAACATCACTAAGCACGGTGGGCGGGTTTCCGGAAATGTTTTTGAAGAAATGCTTCAATGTCGTCACAGAGCTTAGGCTCTGGATAATCACTATTAATCAGCGCCTCCAGACCCACTGGTACACGTTGTTCTTTATCTGGCTCTTCTAACATCAGATAGGTTGCCAAGGCAATTGTCTGCACCTCCAATACCTTACCTGAATTAGGATCTTGGTTTGCCTCCATCTCATCAAGCTGGTCAGAATACTTAGCCATCAACTGCTCACTCTCCTGAAATTTATCAGCAGTTTCGGCATCAGCCAGAGTCAAATGTTCGACAAACTCATAAACATCTTTTGCATCCCATCCAGTCACATCAAGGATCTCCAAGCATTTGCCTTTATAAAATGCCAGACCAAGCCCTTTTGCCAAAAGCTCATTGATGAGATTGTTGGAGCGTTCGCCCAGCTGATCACGATATACACTCATCTTATTCTTCTCCTTACATTGCCCCCACAAGCGGGGTAACAACATTTATATTTTCCACCAATGATTAACAGACGTCTTTACACACACCACGTGGTGCAGCCAACTTATTAATCGACAAATTATTGGCTTTGCAATAATTAACTAGTGGCTCTTCAGCATGAGTGTTTCTTCCAACCACCCCTTCTGTTATTTGGCTTCTCACTGCAACAACATCATCTGGCAGATGCCGACGTATATCATTACGCAAGATCGCTCCATCACGACCATTGGAGGCTGCAAGGATTGTTTTGTTTCCTGCGCTGTCAGTGACTTCAGCCATAGCAAGTGCACCATAACGTCGAGCACCATCACCTGCGTTGTCCATTACCCCAACAACTTTTTGTTACAAATCGTCTGTGGAGTTTCTGATAGCATCAGTGATTGGGTGCGCTTTTCAATCCCTAGCGCATCAACCCATGTCAAAGGATTAGCGACATACCCCTGCGCAGTCCCCACATTCGGCCCCACACCCAACGGATCCTGGGCACCATACACACCACCGGCAGGATCATAAAACCTAAACCGGTTATACACCCACCCAGACTCTTGATCCTCATACTGACCAGCAAACAATACCGGGGAATCCACACCCGACCATCGCCGCCGTGCTGCTGGTGGTGGGGTATAAGCTGGCGAGCCCGAAAACTATCTTCCACTTCTGGCATAAGGGCCTGTACCAGTTCATCCCGTTCGCGGCCACGCTGGTCGCCGTGGTCGTATTTGACCTGCTGGAGGGTGTGGGTATTGGCCTGGCAATCAGTATTTTCTTCGTGCTGCAGGGCAATATGAAGCGCGCCTACTACCTCAGCCGTGAGGAGCTGGCGGAGGCCGACGAAATCACGCTGGATTTGGCGGAAGAGGTGTCGTTCCTGAACAAGGCGGCTATTAAGAAGACGCTGAAGAATATTCGCCCCGGCTCGAAGGTCACGATTAATGCCGAGAACTCTTCGTATATCGCCAGTGATGTGCTGGAGCTGATTGAGGACTTCTCCAATGTTTATGCGAAGGAAAACGATATTGAGGTGGTGCTCAAGGGCTTCAAGTCGGATTATCACGATGCGGAGCGTGACCGCCACAGCCACGTGAAAGTGGGGCACGCCGCAAGTATCTAAGCGATGAGGCGGGCGGTACCCGTGCGGTATCGCTCCCCCTCGTGCGTATACGCGAGAAGCGGGTTTTTGGCCGGAAAGGTGAGAAAATATCACCCTCTTGGTCAAAAATCCGCTTCTCGCTTTTAAACCTGGCTTAATAATGTACCGCCACCGCCTCTTACAGTCACCACAACCTTAAATGTAATCTGCGTAACATCTAGGCAGCTGAGGTGTTTTAGTGTTTAATAGACATATAACTTATAAACATATATTTATAAGTTTATAGGAGTGGTGATGACATTATCACCGCCGCTCCCCTCCATAGAACTCAACGAAGGAGTCATTATGAAGGCAGTTGTTTACCACGGCGCAGGCAAGCGGGCGTGGGAGGAAGTTCCGGATCCGACCATCCTTGAACCCACTGATGTGATTGCTCGCGTTGATACCACCACCATCTGCGGCACCGACCTGCACATCCTCAAGGGCGACGTTCCCGAGGTTGAAGAAGGGCGTATTCTGGGCCACGAGGCTATCGGCACGATTACCGAAGTCGGCTCTGCGGTCACCGATTTGAAAGTTGGTGACCGCATCATTATTCCGGCGGTCACGAACTGCGGCAAGTGCTCATACTGTAAGGACAATAAGCCCTCACACTGCCAGACCGTAGGCGGTGTTGGCTGGATTTTCGGGTACATGATTGATGGCACCCAGGCTGAGTATGTGCGCATTCCTTACGCCGAGACGTCGGTGCACATGGTTCCCGAGGGGCTCACGGACGAGGACGTTCTCTTCCTCACGGATGCGCTTCCGACCGGTTTCGAGATGGGTATTCTTAACGGCAACACCAAACCGGGCGATACGGTGGCGGTTATTGGCGCAGGTCCGGTGGGTCTGGGCGCAATCATGACGGCGAACCTGTGCGGTGCCGGGCGCGTGATTACCGTCGATATGGACGATAACCGCATGAACAAGGCTCTGGAACTGGGAGCAACCGATAAGGTCAAACGCAGCTGATCCGGACTTTATCGAGAAAATTAAGGCCCTCTCCCCCGACGGTTTGGGCGTGGATGTGGCGATTGAGGCCGTGGGCGTGCCGCAGACCTTCGAGACCTGCACCAAGATCGTTCGCCCCTACGGCAACGTTGCGAACGCGGGTGTGCACGGCAAGCCGGTGGAGCTGCCGATTAACACCATGTGGATCTCGAACGTGAACATCAACATGGGTCTGGTGAACTGCAACACCGTGGGCAACCTGCTGAACATGGTGCGTTCGGGCCGCCTGAACGCAAAGGCAATGGCAACCCACTACTTCACCTTCGACCAGTTCGAGGAAGCATACGACCTGTTCGCAAACGCCGCCGAGCATAACGCGGTGAAGGTTGTGATCTCCCCGCGAGCCGATTAAGCACTAGGGAGCCGGGTAATACCCGCATAAATACTAGGGGCCTCTGCACTAGCCCACGTGCAGAGGCCCCTAGTATATGCTCAACGCCCCCCGGAAGGGAACCTGCGGGCTACGAATAGCCTCAAGTATCCCGCCGGGGGCGTCGCGCGTTCACATAGTACTCAGTTTAGGGGTAGTTGCTGCTGAGGAGCTTACGCTGCAGCGCAACAATAGCCGGTGAAGGCGCATCAAGAACCCCGTCTGCCGTCTGGCCAAGGTAAGACTGCAAGGCGCTGATCGTGTTGGGGCCGATCAGACCGTCAGCGTTCACGCCCAGCCACCGCTGCAGGTCTTTAATGGTGTCTGAGCCGGATGCGGCATCATCAGAAACCCACTGCCAGCCACCGGTCAAGCCCGGGTTCGCGCTGGACTGCGAGGCAGGCTGGCTATCGATCCGCCCGTCAAGGGGAAGACCACCCACAACAGCGGAATTCGCGGCAGCTACACTGTTGAGATGCTTCTGCAGCTCAACCGTCGTTTCGGAGCCCCAGTACCCGTCCTCTGCCAGAGCGGTTGCCGCCGGGGCAGTCGCCAGGCTAGCGCCAAAGGCTGCAGCACCGACGGCGGGAACGCCAATAGCGGCGGTACGCAGCAGCTTACGGCGGGAAACACCGGAATGTTCGTTCGTCATATAACGTCCTTCCTCACGTATTTTTAGGTACAGAAGTTGGAAAAGACCTCAATGAAAGGCCTGGCAGGGTCTTATAAACTAACCAACCCACTGGTTAATTTCGTTTTGCAGACCTTTAATAGTTTTGGAGGAATCATCCAGTACCCCGTCAGCCGGAATACCGTAATGCTTTTTGTAACGCAAAAAAATAAATGAATGGGTAATATGATACTTCGCAGTGGAGCTGTCAAGGCCATGGCGTATATCGCCCAGCCACTTATGCATCCAATACATAGTAGGCGAACCAGCCGCCTGGTTGTCCGGCACCCATTCCCAACCGAATGTAGCAAGGCCCGGCTGTTTCAAGCGTGATGGCTGAGAGCTGATGACACCATCCACAACAAGCCCAGCCTGGGGGTACAAAAGATTCATAAGACGCTGGACACCAGCCGAGGTTTCCTTACCCCACAATCCATCAACAACCTTAACCGTAGCCGCATTAGCGCTCGGTGCGGTCACAAGAGTTGAGCCGAAGGCGAGCATACCCGCAGCAGGTACGCCGATGGCGGTGGTGCGCAAGAGCTTACGGCGGGAAACACCAGAATGTTCGTTCGTCATTTTTATCATCCTCACTTTACTAGAAGGTATATCCAGAGCTTGGTATGGATTCTGAAGCTTTGGATGCTGAACTAGTCGTAAGCGACCCGGTTGAGCTCAGCCTGGAGCCTCTTAATGGTGGGAGACTCAGCGCTCAGCACTCCATCCTGGGTGAGCTTGTAGCGTGCCTGAAGCGCGGAAATAGTGCCCGGCCCGATGAGCCCGTCCTGGGTCACTTTGAGCATGCCCTGAAGGGCACGAATGGTTTGTGAGCCGTTAGCAGAAGCATCAGAAACCCAGTCCCAGCCGCCTGCCAGCCCGGGGTTAGCACTCGCACGGGATGCGGGCTGACTTGAGACGATACCGTCTACCACATCAAGCTTTGAAGAGTGTTTGAAGCATCCGTGTGGTCTCGGTTCCCCAATAACCATCGGCGGCAATCATAGCCGCATTGGATGCGGGGGCGGTGACTAGGGTAGCCCCCATCGCAACCGCACCTGCGGCGGGCACACCAATGGCGGCGGTGCGCAGCAACTTACGGCGGGAAAGTCCGGTGTTTTCGAGATTCATAATATTCCTCCTTCACCTCACCACATGCACGAGGTGAGAAAATGTCACACTATTTGTGCGATAACAACTTATCCTTTTAGGCCTTAACTTCATGAGAGTTCAGGTAGTTTTGCAGGGCCTCAATAGTCGGTGAGGGCCCGTCAAGTACGCCATCAGCGGGCTGCCCAAGCCAGGTTTGCAGTGCACTAATCGTTTTAGCTGACATGCTGATTAAGCTCGTTCTGCAGGGCTTTAATGGTGTCTGAGGGTCCATCCAGGCGACCGTCTGCGGTGATGCTGTAGTGGGTTTGCAGAGCTTTAATGGTGTTGGGCCCGATGAGCCCGTCAGTTTCTACGCCTAGCCAGCGTTGCAGGTAGTAGATGGTGAAGTCGTAACCCTGCGTACCGTCATCAGCTGCCCAATCCCAGCCGCTGCCTAGACCAGGGTTCTCTTTTTTGCGTATGGCTGGCTGGAATTTTATGATGCCTTCCTCATACCCGTAGGTGGGCTTGCCAAGCTCCTGCGCGTAGAGGGTAAAGATGAACTTTTGGAGTTGCACCGTGGTTTGTTGCCCCCACCAACCGTCAGCTTCAAGCGTTGGCTGTGCCACGGATGCGGCCGCAAAGTTTGCCCCTAGACCCAGCGCGCCCGCAGCGGGCACACCAATGGCGGCGGTGTACAGTAATTTACGGCGAGAAATACCAGAATGCTCATTCGCCATAGCGACACTCTTCCTTCGTGTATTTTCAGGCTCAGAACAATGGGAAAGACTACGTCAGAGCGCGCTCTAAGCCACAGATAATACGCCCCGGCTATGTAGTAGAGAGGGAATCGTTGGTTAACCAACCCACTGGTTAATTTCGTTTTGCAGCCCTTTAATAACTCCACCACCACCGGGCAGAGTACCGAGTTTAATACCGTCTTTCTTTGCCGAAACCTGAGTGACGTGGGTGTAACCGTAGTGCCTATGCAGAGCAGTAATAAGCGAATCACCGATCCAATGCGTATTTACCCAGGTCAACCCTTCATGATACTTATGTAGCCAATCATGCATGCAAGAAATAGTTGGCGATCCCTCTGCATGGCCTCGATCTACCCACTCCCAGCCACCAACAATACCTGGGCAATCCGATGCCATAAAAGAAGGCTGAGAGCTTATTACCCCATCAACAATAAGATTTTTCGATGGAAAAACAGCATTCATTAAACGCTGGATACCCGCCGAAGTTTCAGCGCCCCACCAGCCGTCGACTTCAACGGCATTCGCGCTTGTTGCGGTCACAAGGGTCGAGCCGAAAGCGAGCAGACCAGCGGCAGGTACACCAATGGCGGTAGTACGCAGCAACTTACGGCGGGAAAGACCAGTGTTGTCGGTTGGCATGGTCTTTAGTCCTTTCATGCGATTGCGGATGCATGTCTGAGGAATAAACAGTCAAACCTCCGCACTCTTGAGCGAGTTCAGAATGTTTCCTGTCAAAATCCCTCCATCACCTACCCTAGAGACACTGCCCAGAACTTTCAACCCTTAGTAAAGATTTTTCTATTTCTCACTCAAAGGTTTACAGATTAACTAGGCGCGTCCCCGAACCTGCCATAAACATGCTTCCCACCCCAAATATATTGGCATGCAGCCACGCAAATGAGGGAGCATAGCGCCCTCTTATCACAACTATTCCATCAAGATTCCGCCGCCAACTACCCCCTCCTGGCGGGGCCTCACCCCCATACCCCGAAGCCTTGCTGCATTATAACGAGCCGCTGCTCTCTCCTGAACCTTTCCTGCGGTCCAAAATATAGTCGATTGCCAGGAAAAATTGCTACAACAATATCCTGACACCTATCGTCATATACCATCACCACATACTGGTCGCCGATTGTGAAGTACTTTTTATTGATGGTTGCAACAACAGCCTCTTCAGTACGTACATTAAACTCACGCCCCAGGTACCTGTCCCTCACCTGCATTGGCGGGGCACAGTTGGATTCCACATCGAGTTTTAGCTGGAAGAACGCAAAGTATTTTTTAATATTCACTAGGGCACCGGTGGAGAAAGCCACATAGAACTCGTTCGTGAAACCTCCCTGGCGGGTAAACATAAAGCTCACCCCAGTTTCTAGGTTGAGTACGGTGATCTTCTTTCCCCTCATCCGGAACTCTTCATCAACCTGGTACACCCCACGGCCTAAATCATCATAAATAATGTAGTGGTCGGTGATTTTAAGAGCCTGCTGTTGTATGTAAAGGGTGCGCATGCGGTCTCTCCTGACTCATATCGGCGTCCTTCCAACAGTAGCACCACCGCGTGCGACCAATGAGGATTAACCACATATGTTTTGCTAAGACCGGTGTCTGAGTGCTTTACGTACAGCGATAATCATGATCGCACTGAATACTATTTCCCCCAAAAATATGAGAGACATTAATGTGTCGTATACAACAGGAGACGGTTCACGGTTTATCGGAAGTATTACAGCAAAAAGCATAACCGACATCATGGGAGCCACTAATATGCTGTATATATTTATCCAGCGCACTCTGTGCAGATTCACCTCTTTTCTGCACTGCATATAAGCCCTGATCTGTAAAGCAATATGGATGATATACGGGATTGTGAAAAGGGTTAAGGGGCCAAGGTGCTCAAGTACTGTGCTGTAGTCGCGGGTTGTTCCGCAGGGATAGGTGGGGGCATTGACCAGGTGTACAGCCCAATACCACGCAAAGCCAACCACAAGAGCGGAACCCCAGAGGATCCTTAGCAGGTGTGCCCTGAGGAGGAATGTGCGGAACGGGATATTAGGCACGGAATCACCGGGTGCGGCCATTTGCGAAGGTGCTCTACGGTCATTCATGAGAGTTCCCTTCAGGTGTTTCATATTGTCCTTGTTTTAAAGGCTGTGCGGTCCTCTTAATACTGTTTGTCGTGACAACAATCATTGAGATGCACATAACGGTCTCAAAAATAGCCATAATAGCGCCTATTGATATATAAAGTGCCCCTATATAGTAATATGAATTTTCGTAGCTTAAAAATAAGCCTAAAAGACCCCCTATAAGAGCTGGAACATAAAAAGCCGCAGCAATAGGGCCAATAATGAGACTGTAAATATTGACGCCCCGTATCCACCGGAACATGACTGATTTCCTAAACCGCTTCAATGCGATAATCTGCAAAATAACATAGATGTAATAGGGTAATGCAATAATAGTAAAAACAAGCACAAATCCCCATACGAGAGACCCGTCTTCACCATTTGTAGAGGCGATAGCCACAACTACCGAATAAACATATGCGACGAGGGTAATGACCGCGGGAATAGTAATCAGAATATTCCTCACAATCTGCGCCACAAGAAGACCCCGGTGGGTCTTGGGGTCTATATAGAACTGCGGGGGCGGTACGTCAGTGTCAGGCTGCTCCTTTGTTGGCTCGGACAGCTGAAAATCCAGGGCGGCCTGAGGCGCTGAGGGAGTCTTACCGCTCACCCCTTCATCGTCATATAGCTGTGTGTACTCAGGCTCTTGGCTTGAGCCTTGCGGGTTATTACTTGATGCGCCCTGTCTCCTCTGGGAAGGTTGAGGATTGCCGTGGTCGGGCACCGAAGGGTTCCTATCAATACTCATATTTTTATTCTAGGCTTCTGCCCTGAACATCCTATGAAAAGCTTCTGAGTGTTCTCAATAAATAATATTTAGCTATTTTCTATATCTGCCCAGGTGATTCTTCTGGAACCGCTATACATAAACTCCTATATATTACTGTAGTAAATTGCTGCTTTAGCTACAGCACGATTATTCAAAGTTTTCTGCGCCGCCACAATCATAATGACACACAGGGCAACTTCAACGGCTAAAACAGCGACAGCAGGCAGTACTGCGATTTCTTCTCCATATCGCCGAGATTGCCCCAGAAGGAACATAAACCCCATAAACATATATACATAAAAAGCCATAATAGGCGCTAATACCAGACTACAGATATTAATATTCCGCACCCACGATAACCGTACTCCACGGATAAGCTGCGGGACTGCTATAAATTGTAGAGCAAGATGAGCCTCATAAGGGATTAAGATTATAAATATTAGTAAGATGATGTTTGCCTGAGGAGGACCGTACGTTTTGAAAAATGATGAAACTATCACCACCACCAAAAGCGCAAGCGGGAGCGACTCCAGAATAACCCTGATCAGCTGAATAGCCACTAGAGTACCCTGATATGGCATTAGTTTGTTTGAAGCAGTTTCCGGCGCCCCAGGAAGTCCCGGATACTGTTGCGCCTGCGTCTGTGCCTGCGCCTGTTGCACTGATTCCACCTGCGGCGGCGGTTGGGTATCCTGCCGGGCCAGCTGCATGTACTCCGGCTCTTCCTGCCCCGGCTCCTGAGCATGATCATTCGTCGCTGAATAGTTCTTATCGGTGCTCATAATGCTCTCCTCATTCTTTCCTGCTGCCTGAGAATAATCCGCTGGCCCGGGATGCCTACGATCAGCTCTTCATGATGCTTCTTTAGGGGTTTGAGCTATCACCCGTCTCGTATTCACAACATACGCAGGAGCTGAGGGGTGAGCCTGGGCCGTTCCATGCTCAGGTTTCATAAAATCCTGATTAGTAGTACTCATAGTTTCACTCTAGGCTTCTGCCCTGAACATCCCATGAACAGCCCCTGAACGTTCACGATAAATAACGCTTCGCGGCATATTTCTGATACAAAAATCTCTTCAGATAAAACGCTGCATACACGCTCTACCTGAAGAGACTTTTAGTATTTGGGGTGCTGGTTTTACTCCGCCGTGTTTTTCGACTGAGGATTTGAGGGGCTGCGCTTCGTCCCTGCGGGGGCCTCCTCAGCAGTATTTGCCGCCTTATCGGGCGGTTCCGCCGAACCGTCCGTGGGTGGGGTGGCCTTCGGCTGGGGTTCTGCGGCTGCAACGGCAGAGCCCTGCCCCGCCGCATCATGCGGCTGTTCGGAGGGTACGGGTATCGTCTCCGTCGCCGGTTCAGCCTGCATGAGCACCCGGCCTTTCTTCCGCTTCCGTTTGCGGCCGAACCGTTTCTTCTTCACCGGCTGCTCCTGAGGCTGGGGGTCTTCGTTGAACCCCGGCTGCCCTTTATCTTTCGGGGGCTTACGTTCCAGGGAGTAGATAATGCGCGCTGGCCTTGGCTCCATACCAATCTTGGCGCGCCCCCAGTTAATGATGCGATCCAGCCAGTTATAGTCGGCGGTCGTCTCAACCACCTGGTGGTTGCGCGGAATCATGCCCGCATCGCTGAGCACGCGCGGGTACTCGTCAATCTCCTGAATGCCCGCCATGTACATGTTCTCACGGAACTGCTGGGCGAACTCATAGTGCCCAATAAAGAGCAGGTCGGAGTAGGTTTTTCGCGGTCAGCCTCTCAGCGTACGCCTGCGCCGAGTCGCGGCTTCCCTTACGCGCGCCGTACGTATCCCAGAAATAGAAGTACACGTTACTGGCGACAATCGCCGAACGAATCTTGTTCTGCAAATACCAGAGCCCACCAATAGCGAGAAGCCCAATAATAATAATGACGAGCGACCCAACAGGCATTGAGTAGTCCACATAATTGTCGGCGCTGCGCGTTACAAACATACGGTACAGATACGCCCCTGAACGAATACAGCACCGGAATACCCAGGAAAAATAGTGGCTATGGGAATCCAAATAAATGCAAAAAAGCCACAGAATAAGACGATAGTAAATAATGGAGTCGCCAAACCCGATGGGGGTAGGGTTTTACGGGAGAATGGGCGCGTTTCATCAGAAGGTTGAACAGGCGGTTATTCTCAATACCCACCTTTCGCAGCTTCGACTCCAGGGATGCGCGTTTGAGGAACACCCGGTAGTTCTCCAGAATCTCGCGCTGTTCAGCGGTGATTTTATCGTCAGGCGGCAGATTACCAACATCGATTCCCGACTCTGAAAGCAGCTTGCTCCACAACTCCAGACGGGCCAGCTCGGAGGGCTTCGCCTGGGTTTGCGACTGGTAGTTCTTATAGGAGATAAAAAAATGGTGCTGGCACCAATTGCCAGCGTAACTATAGGCGCAATCCAGTCTTTGGTGTCCACAGTGTCCCTCCCGTCCCCTCACGCCCCACCTGCTCTCCCTGCCCGCCCCTCGCCAGTATGAGGAGCGGCACATTCAGATGCCCGGCGGTGCCCTGTGGGGCGCGTGCTTGCTGAAGCTGATGCTTCTACCGTAGCACCCGCGGGTGTGAGCGGCCGGGACGGTTCTCAACCTGCGAAAGGTGTTTTCCTGGTGCTTTGTTTCCCCTTCGGTATGTTTCCGGCCCCTGCCTCCACGATAAAAAGAGCCTTTATGTGAATAAAGAGTATTTTTTACCGCTTTATTCACATAAAGGCTCTTTTTAGCACCAGAATTTTTGGGTCTAGTGCTCTGCTTTCTCCAGTTCGGCGGGTGCCGAGCGGAGCATCCGGTAGGTGAAGACCGCCAGAACCGCCAGAAGCACGGCGCTAAAGGTTGCGGTTACCAGCACGCCCGAATCGAACGCGGCATGCGCCGAATGCAGCAGCTCGGCACTTAGATCCGAGGGAAGCTGCCCGGCAACTGCGGTCGCGCCGCCGAGGGTTTCGCCCGCCGCATGGGCCGCATCCGCATTAAGACCGGCGGGAACCGTCACCTGTGCACGGTAAATTGCGGTCAGCATGCCACCGATCACCACGGTACCCAGCACGGTGCCGAACTCATAGGCGGTCTCAGAAATCGCCGACGCAGCACCCGCCTTATTCGCTGGAACGCTGGAAAGAATTAGGTCATTCGAGATGGTCTGCGCCGCGCCCACGCTCAACCCTAGGAACATGAAGGAAAGCATGAGCAGAAGGTCGTTGCGCGAACCAAAGAACACCACAAACAGGTACCCGAGGGCACCCAAGGCAAGCCCTGAAGACACAATCACCGCCGGGTGGAACCGCGAAACGAGCTTAGCGGCGTACAGGCCCGCAACAATGGTGCACGCCAGACCGGGAATCAGGAACAGTCCAGCCTGCATGGGAGAGTACCCCGAAACCAGCTGCAAATGCTGCGAGACGAAGAGCAGGAACCCAACATCTACGAACATGGCGAACAGGTTCGCCAGAATCCCCCCGGTGTAAACACGGTGTTTTTGAAGAGGCGAACATCGAGCATGGGAGTGGTTCCCGCACGCCCGCGGCGCAGTTGACGGCGCACGAAGAAGAACCCGAACACGGCACCAATAAGGGCGGTGCTGAGTGCGAGCGCATCCACACCTGCCTCAGAAATATGGGTGAGTCCGAAGGTTATGCCCGTCATGGCGATCATAATCAGCAGGATGCTCACCATATCGAGCGGGCCGGGGTTTGGGTCTTTCGATTCGGGCACGGTCATGGGTGCGAGGGCGAGGAACGGTACGAGTACGGGTACCGCCATGAGGAACACCGACCCCCACCAGAAATGGCTCAGCAGGAATCCGCCCACGATGGGACCGAGTGCTGCACCGGCGGAGAAGCCTGCCGCCCACACGGCGATTGCGGTGCGGCGTTCTTTCGGGTCACGGAAGATGTTGCGAATGAGTGAGAGCGTGGCGGGCATGAGCATGGCGCCGAAGAACCCGAGTACGGCGCGGGCGATGACAAGCAGCAGAGCGGTGGGTGCGAATGCGGCGAGCGCTGAGATAACTGCAAACCCGACGGATCCGATCAGCAGGATTTTACGCCGCCCGATGCGATCCCCCAGGCTTCCCATAGGCACGAGCAGCCCAGCGAGCACAAGCGAATAGGCGTCTACGATCCAGAGCTGTTCGCTGGAGGATGGTTCGAGCGCCTGCGCGATTGAGGGTACGGCGAATGCGAGCACGGTGTTATCGACCGAGACAAGCAGCACCGGCAGCATGAGCACGGTCAGGGCAATCCACCGTTTGATTTTCTGATCGGGCGCGTGAATAGGCAGCGCCTCGGTGACGGGGTATGAGTTGTTCATCGTTGTGTTCACACGCATCTGGGAGTTTTCGGCACTTGCGGCAGATGCGCCGGGCGGCAAGTGCTCATAGCCCGCAGACGGGTTGCTGCCAGAGGCTTGCTTCGGGTAGTGAGGATGCGCCGCGCAGACAACCACGGACACACTAACTATACCAACTAGACGGTAAAGTTTCTAATCCGTAGAATGGTGATTATGACTACCCCAGCCAGCGCATCCGAACCCCGTGCGACCCGCGCCAACAACTCGCGCGAGCAGATTCTAGACGCTTATGAACATCTGCTGGTACAGGCCGGTGAACGTGCCGCCACCCTTGATGCGGTCGCCGCCCAAGCGAAAGTTTCTAAGGGCGGGCTGCTCTATCATTTCGGCTCGAAAAAGGCGCTCTTCCAGGCGCTTTTAGACCGCACCCGCACCTACGCAGACGAAGACCTTGAGAAGATGCGCGCCGCACCCGAGGGGCCAGCGCCTATTACATCAACACCTCAACCTTTCAGGGCACCCCATTCGATATATGCCTGGTTGCCCTCTCGCGGTTGGCGCAGGATAAGAACCCGGCGGCACGCGAACTCATGGACGAGATCCAGGGGCAGTGGTATGAGCTGATTCGCGCGGAGATTGGGGACGATAAGATGGCGCGCACCGTGCTTTTGCTGGGGGACGGCATGTATTACAGCGCGGCGTTTGCGGGAGGCATGGCGAACCCGGCGGCGCGCAAACGCATCAAGGCCGATCGGGATATTCTGCTGGATGCGCTCGACATTCTCAGGCGCGCAGCACGGTAGTGTTCGTATCGGCATAACACCGCGAGCAGATAGTATTTCGACGAGCAGGTACCTTGCTATCTTTTCGTCGAAATATTATCTGCTCGTGGGGAAGAAACAGCCTCTACCCCTCGAAGGTGCGATGCAGTTTCGCCAGCGACAGCGCGATATTACGGCGGTTACGCGCGAACGCACCAAATGTACGGAATACGGGCGCAGCGGGGATGAACCCAAAAATTTTCGCTTCGGAAGCATCCCAGGTTTCACGCACGGTCACGGTGCCGTCGTGGTTATCTGCAGATCTCCCAGGTCCAGTAGTGGTCGGCGGGCATGCGCCACGAGAGGGCCTGGTTCTTCTCGGCGCGCACGACCGTGGGAGACATGCGGTATGGGAAACCCAGGAACATTTTTTCGGTGAAGGTATCGCCCTCACGCAGTTCAGAGGTCTCAGCGGTTACCAGTCCACGTACTGATCCGCCTCCGTCAAGCTCGGTGTGGCGGGCGGGATCAGCAATCAGGGCATACACATCGCTCGCAGCCGCCCGCAGAACCGTTTCAGCGGAGATCATGGCGGGGATCAGTCTCAAGGAACTTTATCTGTGCAGTAGTCATACCTTTAACCCTACGCCGAACCCACCCCACAGTTAACCGCGAGCAGCGGGGTTTCGCCCGAAAAAAACGGAGAAAAATACCCTCTACCCACGCTTTCTAGATCATATTTCGCATCCAATATGTTTCTCGGATAAAAAATAAGAGGCACCTTTAAAAGTGCCTCTTAACGCGAGATCCATGGGTTTGGCCGGACAACCCGGCATACCCCCCACAGCCGCACCTCCGGTACCCCCTCACCTCAACGGATGAAGATCCTAACAAGAAAAATACTTGCTAGGCAGAGTTGCTCACGGGAGCGGAGGACATTATTGTTTTATCTCGCCCATTCAGCATATCATGCACTACTTCACACAAAAACATGTCAACAACTCCCCTACAACAAGAGACACCCATATTAGGGATGCCTCTTGATGCGAGATCCATGGGTTCTGCCCGCCAAACCGGACATACCCCCCATGGCCGCACCTCCGCTACCCCCTCACCTCAAAGGATGAAGATCCCTAACAAGAAAATACTTGCTAGGCAGAGTTGCTCACGAGTGCAGAGGAGAATATTGTTTTTATCTCACATGCCTAGAATAACACGTGACACATACACAAAATACCCTGCGCCCACCGCCACTTCATTATAGTAAAAGGCACCCCTTACAGGGTGCCTTCTGGGCAAGATCCATGGGTTCTGCCCGCCAAACCGGACATACCCCCATGGCCGCACCTCCGCTACCCCTCACCTCAAAGGATGAAGATCCTAACAACAAAAAGCTACTAGGCAGAGTTGCTCACGAGCGCAGAGGACAATATTGTTTTATCTCGCTCACTCAGGATATCATGCACTACTTCATATAAAACAGCCACAAACTCTACGACAGAAGGCACCCCTTACAGGGTGCCTTCTGAGCGAGATCCGTGGGTTTGGCCGGACAACCCGGCATACCCCCCATGGCCGCACCTCCGCTACCCCCTCACCTCAAAGGATGAAGATCCTAACAAAAAGACTTATTAGGCAGAGTTGCTCACGAGCGCAGAGGACATTATTGTTTTTATCTGCTCTACAACAGTACCACGCAGAAAAACCGATACAACTTCCCGAAAGAGCACAGTGGTGGTACATAACCTCGCCACCGAAGAAGATACTTTCCACAATATATCTATGCTTGGCGCAATCAGTCGTTACACCAACACAGATACCAATATCATTGCTGTCCACACCTCTATACCCTACGGTGCCAGCGAAGAAGAAACCCAGCGCATTATGCGCAATGCTCGTAATGAATCCTTCACCACACTCCTAAAACTCGCAACGGATCGTGAGGATCCGGTTAAAGCCTTTGTTATTGAACGTACTCGGCAATCAGAAGAAAATCAGAAAGACCGACAAACCATACAACGCTTAACCCGCAATAACATCATCCCACCCATTAACTACGTCCAAGTATCCTCCACCGCAGAACGCAACCTATGGGCCGCAGACGTCGTCGCCTATTCCATGGCCCAAGCCCTTCTGCGCAGCGACCTCACCCTACAAGAAAAATCCGGCATCCAACTCAGCATATACGACACACAAAACCCTCGGACTCATAGACCTCAAAGCCCCCACCAACAACCTCACCTCCAAACTCGGAATCTCACCGACCCCAGACAACTACGCACCGAACACCTACCACACGTAACCACAGGAATAGCCGCCAGAGAAGAAACCCTTAAAAACCTCCGCGACAACCTACGCCCCGGGCAACGACTCCTCGGCCCAGAAAAAGCCCACGACGATCTGCTCTACAGAAAAACCCAGGGGATTGGCCGCTCACGGCTCATGGATCCACACCACGCAGCCGACCTGACCATCGGACGCAGAAACCCTCAGCAACACCCAAAAAGGCTCGATTAACGAATTCTCCAAACGTGCCAAAGAAGGAAACATCCCAGAAGGAACAATCGCCTCTTTCCAAGGCATCACTAAAAATTAAAAACGTTATCGACCAAGAAAACAAACGAGCACAACAACAGAAAAGCCCCCAACAAGACAACCAAAACACCCACCAGCACAGGCACCACAACACCCAAAATCAGCGGAAAAACCGTGGCGGGCCAAGCCTCTAATCGCACATCAATAAGAAGGCTGCAACGAACCCACCCCACAGTTAACCGCGAGCAACGGGTTTCGCCCGAGAAAAGGTATTTTCCGCTTTTTCAGGAAAAATACCGCTGCTCGCGCATCCTCAGTACATGGAGATACTTTAGGGTGCTGCTCGCGCAGGCGCATCTTGTGATAGAGGTGTCCCTGAATATTCTAAGTAAGGAGTCCACCGTGATTTTTATTGTTGTGAAATTCCCCGTCAAGCCCGAATACGCCGAAAAGTGGCTGGATTTAACCCGCGACTTCACCGAGGCAACCCGCGCCGAACCCGGCAATAAGTGGTTTGAGTGGTCGCGCAGCGTTGAGGACCCGAACGAGTTCGTGCTGGTGGAGGCGTTCGAGGACGACGGCGCGGCAGCGCACGTGAACTCCGCGCATTTCGCCCAAGCCATGACCGATATGCGCCCGGCTCTGCGAGAGACTCGAAAGATTATCTCCCGCCAGATTGACGGCGACAGTTGGGGCGCTATGGGCGAGCTGAACATCGAGAATTAGCCGCTCTACCTCAAGAGTCCAACCATGCAGCGCGCGTATCCGCCGGATGCGCGCGCCGTAAGTCGTGTAACGCCGTTTTTACCCTTAAAATGGTTATAGTGCACACGAAAATAAGTACAGGAGTCATGGATGAACTCATCACCACATTACGCAGCTGAGGTCCCCGAGGAACACGAGGCCGACCACAGTTCGGTTTCATTAGCGGTTTCTACCGTGATTCTTGCATTACGCCACAAAAAGAATAGTGCGCACCCAAGTCTTTGGCTGCCGCTGGTGCGCCGCCTGCGCGAACCCTATAAGGGTCAGTGGGCGCTTCCCGGCGGCCCCTTGCAGTCCCAGCAGTCTCTAGAGCAGGCGGCGGGGTACACGCTCAGCGCGCGACCGGTCTTGAGCCCGGGTACCTTGAGCAGCTGTATGCGTTCGGTGATGTTTTGCGTGCCCCGGAAGCACGTGCGGCGCGCATTAACGGCACGCCGGTTCCGGCACCTGGGGCGGATCATGAACGCGTGGTTTCGGTGGTGTATTGGGCTTCGATCCCGGCGACAGAGGTTTCGCAGACTCGCGTGCACGAAAAATATTCGCTGGTTCCCGGTAGATGAGCTTCCCGAGCTGGCCTTCGACCACAACGAGATTGTGGAGTACGCCCTGTACCGCCTGCAGAATAAGGTCGAATATTCGCGTATTGCGCACTCATTCTTGGGCGATGAGTTCACGTTGGCACAGCTGCGTGAGGTGTACGAGGCAATTCTTGGCCGCCCGCTGGATCCCGCGAATTTCCGCCGCCAGATTGCGGCCTCAAAGTCGATTATTGATACCGGTCGGCGCATTGAAGGTACCCGCCACCGCCCGCCGCGCCTGTACCGTTACAACACGGCGCAGGCTTATGCGGATGCGGGCCCGCTGGGCATGTACCGCGAGCGCCACGAATCTTAGGCAAGCTCCGGAAGCGGCAACTTTGTGCCGCTCAGGGGTCGCTATTTCGATCGTGTGGAGTACTAATACTCAGGCATTCTAAATCTGGGGGTGTTTTCTTCATGCGGGAGCACTATACTGCTCCTGCATGAAGAAAACGCCCCCGTTTTTGTACCCTCCCTTGTTGCGCGCGAAGGCGGCCAAGGAAACCGGAACACGACCTATCGCGTTGCGCAGTAAACACCACGTGAGAAAACAATGACAGTCAGCAGCAGGTATGGCGCGCGGGCGGCGGAATATTGTGAGGCGCTGGGGTCGCTCGATCAGATGGAACCGACTGATATTGCCCTGATCACCTCGTGGGGTGCTTCCGTGCCAGGCAGTATTCTTGATGCCGGATGCGGCCCCGGGCATTGGGCGCGCCTGCTCGCCTCCGCAGACCGGCCCGTCACCGGCATAGATGTAACCCCCGAATTTATTGCCCATGCCCGCGCTGCCTCAGACGACCCAAATCTTAGCTTCGAGGTCATGGATATGGCACACACGCCCTATGCTGACGGGTCTTTTGCGGGAATTCTCGCCTGGTATTCGCTCATTCACACGCCGCCAGCTCACCTTACCGGCGCACTCACCGAGTTCTATCGGCTGTTGATTCCGGGAGGAGGCCTTCTTCTGGGGATGTTTCTGGGCGACCACGGCTTGCCCTTCGCACACGCCGTGACAACCGCCTATTATGTGAGCGTTCCAGAGTTTTCCGCACTGTGCGAGAAGGCCGGGTTTACGGTGGAAGAAGTTCACACCCGCAGCACCGGGAGGCACCGCGACCACCTGGCGATAGTGGCGCGCAAGCCAGTGTACAGAAGTGCTGATGTTGCATGAAAAAACCGCCCCCGCCGTGAGTATCCCAGTCGAAACGAGATATGCGCCCCATGATTGCAGCGCTAGCCCCTCACACTAGAGGTTATCCGGGTCACATTCCGGATTGTTCCTATCTATTCCACCGAGGCGCACGGAAGCGCATCGGCACACGAGGAGGCACCAGCACATGAACGGCTCCCGAGCATAGCCCGGATCAAAACACCAGGTCAGAGCGCTTTTATGCGCCCACCCCACTACCCGGGCTTACGTGTATCTACACACCGTGCTCGGGTTTTTCATGCCCTCACGCCTAACGCGCGCTGCGCTGGCGGGGATCCGAGCACCGACTCGAAGGAACTCGGCCCATGCCACACCACATTACACTCGACCATATTTCGTATGCGCATCCGGGTGAACCCCGCTTTTCACCGACCTCTCCGCCGTATTTTCCGCGCCGCTCACCGGGCTTATCGGCGATAACGGCACCGGAAAAAAACTACCCTCTTCAGGCTTATTCTTGGCGAGATAAAGCCTAGTCACGGCGCAATCAGCGCCCCGCCGCGCATAGCGTATCTGCCGCAAGATTTAGGGTTGAGCGAGCATCAGCATCTTGCCGATATTTTTGGAATTACAAAAATTCTGCGAGCGCTTGATGCGCTGGAATCGGGCGACTACTCCCCCAGCCTTTATGACACCATTGGCGACGCCTGGGATATTGAAGAACGCACCCTCGCAGCCCTTGCCGAGTACGGTTTTAGTCCTGCGCTCGCCACGGATACCGCCGACCCGCACGCCATTCGCGACCTTCTGATGCGCCCCCTCGGCACCTTTTCGGGCGGGCAGACGGTCACTGCCGCCCTCGCCGCGCTTCTGCACTCGAACCCCGAGTTTATTCTGCTGGATGAGCCCACGAATAACCTGGATTCTGCCGCGAAGAATCGGCTTTTTGCGGCTCTTAAAACCCTCGCCTGCCCGGCGCTGATCATCAGCCATGACCGCGATCTGCTCGCGCATATGAACGCGATTGCCGAGCTGCACGCCGACCGCGAGGGGCGGGCGCATCTGCGCATATATGAGGGCAACTACGACACCTACCGGGCGGTGCGGAAGGCCGAGGAGAGCGCCGCGCATCGCCGCGTGAATGAGGCGAAAAATGAGGGCGCAAGGCTGAACGAGAGACGCATCGAGAACCAGAGTTAGCTCGATCGCAACGTTCGGCGAGGCCGCGATGTTTGAGCGATCGAGCGAAACCAGACTAGCGATCCGAGCCTGGATAAGAACAGCTCAGAGCGCTCAGCGGGAAAACTCACGCGGCACACGCAGCTCATGGTGGCGGATGCGCAGTGCGGCAGTCTAGTGAAGCCAGGAGAACCTGCGCGTGCAGGAGCGTATCTATCTGGAACTCGCTCAGGATGCACTCCCGGCAGGGCGGAAGGTACTGGAATTACAGCGGGTGGGGAAAGACTCTTGCGCGTCTGCGCAACAGAGTGCCGAATTTAAGAATGCACACACCCAAAATACTGTTTCACGTGAAAAACAACCTTATGAAGTTGATTATTCGTCCCACGACCAAGAGTTTCCCGAGGCTCTTATCCTGACCGGGCCCGAGCATTTGCGCATCATGGGAGCAAACGGCAGCGGCAAGACCATGCTTCTCAACGCGATAGCGCACGCGAATGACCCCGACTACCGCTCCCCCGTGCCGCCCGCTTACCGAGTGCTCCACCGCCTGGGCAACGCCGCGTATCTGCCGCAGCGCATCACGCTTGACCCTGAACGCACCCTCCTTGAAACCGTGCAGCGGGCGAACCCGGGGGCGAGCGAACAGCATCTTCGCGACCAACTGGCGCGGCTGCTGTTCAGGCGCGAGAGCGTGCATCAGCGTATTGGGGAGCTTTCCGGGGGTGAACGTTTTCGTGCCGCGCTGGCGACGGTTCTGCTCACCGACCCGGTGCCGCAGCTTCTTCTGTTGGATGAGCCCACGAATAACCTGGATATTTCGTCGGTGGATTGGCTGGTGCAGGCGCTCGACGCCTATACCGGCGCGCTCATCGTCGTCAGCCACGACGAGGACTTTTGCGAGCGCATACGAATCGACCGCACGCTCAGCCTTTCGGCAAAGACCCTCGGGGAGGCACCGTGCTGAACATTCTTCGTTCTATTCCGTGGGCGTTCCGCATGACCCTTCACGCGGCGCCCGTTCCCTTCCTTGCCGCGGTTTGTACGACCCTGCTTCTCACGTTCATGCCGAGCGCGCAGGTGGTGCTGGTGAATGCTGCGGTGGGTTCGGTGGCCTCCGGCGATACTGCAGCATCACTCACCTGGGCCGCGGTAATCGGTGCCCTCGTGGCGGCGTACCTTCTGGTGCAGCGGGCGAGCATGTCGCTTTTCACCATGACGAAGGCGCGCGTGAATGCCGCCGCGCATCAGAAACTCAATACCACCCTGGCGCGGGTGAAGCCCGAGGTGATGAGTGAACCCGGGATGCAGAAGCATCTTCGTGCAGCCCGTGAATCTCTTACGAAGCAGGAGATTCCCACTCAGGCAAATTCCGTGGTGACTCTCGTTGCCGCCGTGGCGATGGTTCTGCTGCTGTGCGCAACAATTGCAGGCACGAGCCTTCCGGCTGCGTTCTTTGTGGCGGGGTGCATGGTTCCGCTGTCCGCCGCGATGGTTCTGCTGGCGAAGCGTGACTACCGTATCTACGGGCAGGGTTTATGAGGACCGCCGTGACGAGGCATATTTTCTGGATGCGCTCACCCACCCCAGCACGGCCCGGGAGATCGCGACTCTAGGGGCCGGTGGTTTCTTCGCCGATGGTGTGGCGCGGGCACGAGATCGTGCTACCGGGCGGGAATACAATCTGGAGGCGGTGCGCGGCATCGTGGTGGGGTTCGCCGGGCTCATCTGCTCGGTGCTGCTGATGGGTGCGCTCTACTGCCTGATCGGTTCCGGGGCGAGCGCGGGCGAGATTGCCGGTGCGCTGGTGGGAACGCTCACCTGTATCGCGGCCACGCAGGACGTTGGCTACGCCTTCGGGCAGGTCTCAAACGGGGCGATGTCGATTGCCCAGTACCGCGCGTTTGTGGATAATCCGCGCTACGTGCTTGCTTCAGAGACAACGCATCATAATCCGCCCGCAACCGGTGATTCTCCGCGCGAACTCACTGTACGCAACCTGAGCGTCACCTATCCCGGGGCGGATGCACCCACGCTGCACCACGTGAACCTGCATATACAACGCGGGCAGATGGTGGCTTTGGTCGGTGCCAGTGGCGCGGGGAAAACTACGCTGGTGCGCGGACTTCTCGGGCTAACTCCCACCACTGCGGGCAGCGTGCTCTTCGGCGATGCTCCAGCCGAGCCGCTAAGCGTGCAACAGGTTTTTAAGCACACCACCCTGCTCAGTCAGGACTACGGGCGGTACGAGCTGACCGTGCGAGAAAACCTGCTGTTGGGCACGCACGCTCAGGGGCAGGAACCGCCCACCGATCAGCATCTCTGGGATGCGCTCAGCAAAGCCCGCGCCGCCGAGTTTGTCCGCGCCCTGCCCGCCGGTTTAGACACCCAGCTGGGTGAACAATGGGGCGGGGTCGGGCTATCGGGCGGGCAATGGCAGCGTTTAGCATTGGCGCGCCTGATCCTGCGTAACACTGCCCCTATGGATTCTGGACGAACCAACCAGCGCTATTGATGCCCACGCCGAAGAGGAGATTTTTCGCTACCCTGCGCAAAGTTGCGGCGGATCACATGACGATTCTGGTCTCGCATCGCGCCTGGACTCTCAAACACGCGGACGTCATTCATGTGGTGGATCACGGAACCATCGTCGAATCGGGAACCTACGCCGAACTATTAGGCGCGGGCGGGCGGTTCGCCGAAATTTTCGCCTCACAGATAGAGGATGCGCCGGAACACACGCCGTCGAACTTGCCGGTTGCTGACGGCGCCGAATCCGCAGACGACACCGGGTTCACGAAAGAAGGGACACCATCGTGTTAAAAACGATTAGACAAACTTTCTGGGCCCTGCGGTATGCGCTGCGGGCGCATCCTATTCTTGTACTCAGCTCGTTCACCCTTCTCACAGTGCTCTCGTTTCTGCCCAGCGTACAGATGTTCCTCATAGCCGCAATCACCGACTCGCTCAGCACCGGGGATGCGCACACTGCACTCACGTGGGCGGGCGTAACCGGGGGCGTGCTGGCGGGTAACCTTGCCCTGCAGCAGGTGTCTAATTCGCTGGATATGTCACTGCGGGCGGGTATGGCGCAAACAGGTATCCGGGCGATCGCCCGCAGGCTCGCCTCCCTCACCCCCGAGCAGATTTCGCGCGGCTCATTTTCGCAGCGCTCGCGTGCCGCCCAGGATGCGGTCGCCAACGGCCACCCTGCACACCCAAGTAACCAGCACCGGCGTACTCTCTTCACGTTTCTTATGGTGGGTTCGCTCTGCGTCATGGTAGCTCGCGTCAGCTCTGCGGCGGCGGTATGCCTTCTGCTCTGCCTGATTCCGGTGGCGTTCGTAGCGGGGCTGTACACACGGCGCAACGAGCAGGCCTGGGACAGCATTTATGCGCATAATCACCGGGCCTGGTACGCTACCAACCAGATAGCCTACCCGAATACCGCCGAAGAACTTTCGACCCTGAAAGCAGGCTGGTTCTTTGCGGCACGGGCTAACCGACAACGCGGGCTGGCCGCTGACGAAGAGGTGAAACTTACCGCATATGCCCTGCGTTTGCAGGTAATATCGGGGGTAATGTGCGCGGTATTCCTGGTGGGTGCGCTAGGGTTTTCTGGTGTCCTCCGGGGCGAGCGCGGGTATCATCTCTGGTGCGATAGTGGGCGCGCTTTCCGCCATGATGTCGCTGACTGCAGCGAGTCACGATATGAGCTCGCTCGGCGCCGGGGCTAACGGAATTACACGGTATCGAGAGTTTCTGGAAGGCTCCGAAAATCCGTCCCGCAAGGTGGCCGCCACTCTTGATGCACCGCTTAGCCGCGTGCGCATCGAGAACCTTTCCATCACCTACCCCAACGCTGAAAAACCCGCGGTGCGCGGGGTATCCTTCGAGATTGAGCGCGGTCAAACAATCGCGCTCGTGGGGGCAAACGGTGCGGGCAAGACCACGCTAGTACATGGGATTCTGGGCATGCTTGCCGCTCACGAGGGGCGTGTTCTTTTCGACAACACCCCGGTGGATGTTCTCGATTCCGCCGAACGGCACCGGCTGGCAACTATTCTCACCCAGGATTTTGGACGCTACGAGCTGACGGTTCGGCAGAACCTCCTCATGGGGATTTCCGGGCGCTCCGCAACCGACGAGCAGCTGTGGGACGCACTCGAAAAGGCCCGCGCCGCCGAGTTCGTGCAGACTCTGCCTGCCGGTTTAGACACTCAACTGGGTGAACAGTGGGGCGGAGTTGGTCTATCGGGTGGGCAATGGCAGCGGCTCGCATTGGCTCGCCTGATTCTGCGCAATACCGACCTGTGGGTTCTGGACGAACCCACCAGCGCGATTGATGCCGAAACGGAGGAAGATATTTTCGCCTCTCTGCGCGAGATTGCGGCGGGACACATGACGATTCTGGTCTCGCACCGCGCCTGGACGCTGCGTCATGCCGACCGTATTTATGTGATGGATGCGGGCGCAATCGTCGAATCGGGAACCTACACCGAACTAATGGCGCGCAACTCACATTTCGCCCAGCTTTTCGCCTCGCAGACGGGGTGATTACTCAGCCACTTCAGCCAACCCCACCAATCCGGGAGCAGTAATTTGTAGTGGGAGCGTGCTCCCCGCTCCCGCTGCAACTTACCGTTCCCGGAATTAGATAAGCTGACGCCTCGCCAGCTTCGGAACGTTATTTATTTCCTCGCACGCAAGGGACGACATCCCTCAACAGCTGCGAACCGTTACTCACCATGGGGGTCGCTGAATACGTTATTGATTTCAGTAAGAAAATCAAACATTGGTCTATAACCCCTCTTCTTCGTCAGCCTCCGAAATAGATACTGCGCGTGTCCCATGAGTAAAGTTCTCGCCCTCAAATTTCAGGACAAGCTCCTTAGGGGCAGGAGCACTAACGCTCACCTGAATATTTTTAGCTTTGGTGGTATCTGCTAGTACAAACACTGTTTCAAATATGGTTACCGGGAATTTCCACTCTGCCTTCAATGCATCTTGGATAATGTGCGAATCAGCAGGAAGTGTCAGTCCTAGGGTATTTTCAAGAAAACTAAATACATCTTTCACCGTAAAATACACATCAAGAAAATGTACTACACCGTACTGTAGAGTACCTTCTTTATACGTTTTCGCCGGAGCATCTTGGGCGACAATACGCAGGTAGTCATCACCAGCAACGGACCCCAGCGGTATCCACCGTGTTTCAGGAAAATACCACTCCGTACAGTCTTGCATGTCGTCTAGACCTCCAGCATGCCCCACAGACAGTGGTATACCGTTAATCTCTGGTCCGTAGCCATAGTCCTCCCAGGTGAAGGTGAACTGAGAACTGCTGCGCATCATATACGGCCCTAAATCCTCTGCAAAGTTCTCAGCCGGAACACACATGACAGCAAAGTGCATAGCCTCAAAAGATACCTCGAAATTAACACGGGTATCTATATAGTCAGTATCCGTAAGATGCATCTCTACCTGCGAATCTGATATTCCCTGTAAAGTCATAGAAGCGTTAATGGAACCTCCATGTTCACGCCGTATCGCATCAAGAACGTCACGCATATCGCGTAGGGTCTGTCGGTCAAGAGTAAAAGAATTCTCCATTATGGCTCTCCTAAAATTCAGGGATTTATGGCGTTAACTGTCAGCCGCCCTTTGAGCGTATCCTAATATCCTCGCATTTGTCTCTCTAATTCATCACCTAAACTCTACAATCACTTCTACGCCTCCCGCGCACAAGGTCAAGAATCGGGTCGTTTTCCACCCGGAACATCCGTATTCTCTAGTGTTAAGACCTTGAACTAGGAGAATCCTTGAGCATCACAAACCGTTCTGCAGCGAGCACAGACCCGATCGAGCAAACCGTCCAGTTCGGGCGCATAGCCGCCGCTATCGAGTACCTGTATGACCACGCCGCAGATCAGCCCACGCTCGCGCAGGTATCCCAGGCGGTTCATGTGAGCCCCGAATACCTGCAGCGTCAGTTCCAGCAGTGGGCGGGGGTGAGCCCCAAGAAAATGCTGCAGCATATCAGCCTTGAACGGGCGAAGGCGGCGCTCGCTGGGCAGCAGAGCACGCTCGATGCGGCCTGGTCGAGCGGGTTCAGCGGCACGGGGCGCCTGCACGATGCGTTCGTCACCATTGAGGGCATGACCCCCGGCGAGTACAAGAACGGCGGGGCGAACCTGCGCATCGTCTGGCGTTACGCCGCGTCCCCTTTCGGCATGGTGCTGATCGCCGCAACGGATAAAGGCATATGTCATATGGCATTCGCCGATAACCCGGATGCGGCTCTTACGAACCTGCGCGCCGAATACCCGAATGCGCAGCTGCATGAGGGCGAGCATCCTTTTCACGAGCAGGCGTTGAGTATTTTCGGTGGAGGCGGGGAGCGCATCGCCCTGCATTTGAAGGGTACGCCGTTTCAGGTGCAGGTGTGGCGTGCGCTTTTGAATATTCCGCAGGGTGCCGTGCAAAGTTACGGGTCTGTGGCTGAGAGTATTGGTCGCCCGCGTGCCGCCCGTGCCGTGGGAACCGCTGTGGGGCACAATCCGGTTGCCATGATTATTCCCTGCCACCGAGTGATTCGTGAGAGCGGAGTGATCGGGGATTACCGGTGGGGTCGCGGCCGCAAAATGGCGCTTCTCGCCCAAGAACTCGGCGCGGCCTAGCGAACATCGGTCCATCCCAGTTTTACCCGCTCCCGTTTTTACGCTTTCGAGAGCATCCCGCGAGTATGTGTACTCTTCGGAAGTCCGCAAAGTTCAAAGGGAACCCGTTTGACTCCTCGGTGAAAAGTTACACAATTGCCATCGAGAGTCACATTTTTGTCACCTTTACTCGCGTTTTTCATGCCAAAGTGACAAAAACCCGTCTGAAAGTTACATTTTGTCACCCAAAATCACCAGATTTGTAACTTTCAGCCCGGTCAGACACCCAAATTGTCACTCTCAGAGTTACAATATTTACATGTATACGCCTGAAGAAGTGACACAAACTCTGAATGAGCTACGCCTCCTCGGTCGGGATAGCCTGACCGTTGAGGTGAAGTCGGCGCATAACGGTTACCCGTCGTCCATTGCTGAGACTATCTGCAGCTTTTCGCCAACCTTCCTGACGGTGGCACCATCATATGCGGTGTGGACGAATCCCAAGATTTTGCTCCCGTGGGCGTTTACGATCTTGAAGATTTACGAGCAAAAATTATTGACGCCGCGCAGAATCTCAAACCCAAAATCGCGGTAGAAACCACCGATATGGTTCTGGGCGATCATCAGGTGCTCATCGTATCTGTTCCAGGGTTACCGGTACAGGAACGCCCCTGCTTTAAAGGTAATGTGGCGTATCAACGCCTCGGAGACGGTGACTACCCGATGGATAGTTACGCGCTAAAGCCTTATGTATGCCCAACGCCATAAACCACAGAATGACCTACGAAATATTCCTGGCACGTCCATCAAAGATTTAGATGAGCCGTACACCGAGGACTTTCTGCGTCAGGTTCGCCTCTCCTCAGCACGTTTGCGGCATGACTCTGATCAGGAAATTCTGCACAAACGTAATGTTCTCGCCGCCGCGCAGAACGATTTAACTTTGGCCGGATTATGTGCTCTGGGGGATTATCCGCAGCAGTTTTATTCTGGGGCAAGTATATCGGCGTAGTGTCATGAGCGGCACAGCCCGTAATGATGACCGTTTTCGGGGCGAAGGCCCTATTCCCTGCCATGCTTGAAGATGCGCTTGCCTGGCTTGTGCGTAATCTTAAAAACCGCACTGTAACAACTCCCTGACAGGGGCGGGTCTGGTGGATGAGCCCGAAATTCCTCTGTGGCTCTGCGCGAATTCGTGGCGAATGCCCTTGTGCACCGCAGTTATGAGCGGGATGCTTCGGGAAAGTTCGTGCAGATTTTTATTACGTGGCACGTGTTGAGATCATCAGCCCCGGTGGTTTTTGGGGTATTCTACCTAGTCAGGTTGGTCTTGTGCACCGCCCCTGCGGCTGTGAATGAGGCACTGTACGCTATCTGTCAGAATATTCGTCTCAGCGACGGTCGTCGGCTCATTGAGGGAGAAGGCGGGGGTATTTTGGCGGCGCAGCAGGCCTTACGCAATGCTGGTTTGCGCGAGGCTCGCGTCTTTGATGAAGGTATTCAGGTACGCGTTATCATTTACCGATCCACCAACGATGCACAGTCCCACACGGGAGCGACGGGCGGCACAGTCTTCCCAGCATGTTGACGTACCGCAGGAACTATCCGCCACAGAATCACAGGTGTATTCTGCCTCAGCGCAGAAGCCCGCTACGGTCGCCGATCTCGTAGAAGATACCCAGTTAACCGCGCGGCAGGTTCGGTATGCACTGCCCAAATTGGTCAAACGAGGTATGGCAGAGCAGCGAGCACGCTCAGGGCATCGCGGTTCTGTATACCATCTCATCACCGTAGCCACTAACCCTATGAGTTCTATAGCGCAAAGGGTGCCCGGCGCCTCTTCTAACGAAGGCACCGGGCACCCGCCCGTAAAAGATACGCCCTGAGTGCGAGCGCTCGTTAATCTTTGAGGGACTACTCGGGGAAGCCACCAGACCCTTGGTCTGCGACACTGCACGGGCGAAGCGCTCAGCGACATCTGCCCAGTTCACGATGTTCCAGAATGCCTTCACATAGTCGCCCTTCACGTTCTGGTAGTCCAGGTAGAAGGCGTGCTCCCACATATCGAGCTGCAGAACAGGAATCAGTGCAACCGAGATATTGCCCTGCTGATCGTACAGCTGCTCAATGATGAGGCGCTTGCCCACGGTGTCCCAGGCGAGAATTGCCCAGCCGGAGCCCTGAATGGTGAGGGCAACGTTGGTGAAGTGCTCACGGAACTTGTCGAAGGAACCGAAGAACTCGTCGATAGCCGCTGCGAGCTCGCCGGTGGGCTTGTCTCCACCCTCGGGGGAAAGGTTCTTCCAGAAGATGGAGTGGTTGGTGTGACCACCCAGGTTGAAGGCAAGGTCCTGGACAGCTTGGAGACGTTACCGTAGGAGCCGTTTGCGCGTGCTTCTCAGCTGCTCTAGTGCCGCGTTTTGCGCCTGCAACATAGGCTGCGTGGTGCTTATCGTGGTGCAGTTCCATGATCTTTTGCGGAGATGTGGGGTTTCGAGTGCCGCATAGTCGTAGGGGGAGCTTCGGGAAGAGTGTACTTTTTCAGCCATAGTGTATGCCCTTTCAATCAGAAGATGGCGTCGTTACAGGGTACCAGCGTTTGCCTGCGAGTTCAGTGGGTTCTGGGCATTATGCGGGGTGCTGTGCATAGGGTGGAGAAAAGTTTTTCCACAGGGGTGGATAAACCCGTGGATTTTATTTCAAATTCATCACGATTTTCAGGATATTTGCCGGTTTTTGCGGGTTCAGGCCCGCAACAATAGGTATGTAAGTTATCCACGCTGTGGATAAA
>BNJU01001663.1_pt1 | contig 68745 bp, 75 predicted proteins | sample 8539281 | NCBI WGS metagenome assembly BNJU01 (sample SAMD00202456, study PRJDB9452) | human saliva metagenome | isolation source: human saliva | place: Japan | reverse complement strand
GGAACTAAAACCCATCTACAGGTTTATTCTTCAACTGAAAACCAACTGACTATCACAACGCCAACCTGTCGCTATCTGAGTTAATAACTAGGAACTGGTCATTCGCTAAACTAGTTCACAAAAACTATAGCTGGAGTTTTTTTTGCACCATCGACCAAAATCTCCGATTTTTGTGCGAATTTCTTTGCGAAACCTGAGATTTATCAAAATATAAGAACATTGAACAATTTTAAACTTTCGAAATCTATTTCACTTGACAAGTCTGAGTAAATCACCATCAATTTTTTGCCATCAGCATAGTCAACTAGCCTAGCAGAGCAAAAGCCGAAATCGCCTTCAAGCAAAATATCGAGAAAATTGCTCATAAACTTCTATCAATCTTCTAAGATTGCTTTTGCAGAATTAATTAAATTAAAAATTTGAACGAAATTATTTCAAATTATTCATGCGATTGTATTATCTTCTTACCAATTAAAATTTTTCAATAAACTCAACTGACCAGAACGGTTTGAATCAATATAAAAGTGCTTCCATTACGATGGCGAATCAGCAACGATTTTGTCTTATTTCTTGTCATGTAAAACTTTGAGCAATAAATACCCAAGCCAGAACTCTGCGGTTGAGAATTTGCTTGAACTGGCTGATGATTCTGTTTTTAACTGAGCAAATCGAAAGGGTATCAACATATAATCAACTGATTCGAAATCCTTCGCCAATATTTGAAATTTAATTTCAACTTCGCTCAGTTCAAGAATAAAGTGTTATCTGAGAAGTTCATCAAAATTGAACGAAGTAATTCATAATTCGCCATATAATTAACTTGGCTCTTTTCGAAACATTTCTAAACCTAATACCTACCATGAAGTTTAAAAATATCGGTGATTTCTGCAACAACATCATTGGCAGATTTTTTGAATTTATAGGCTCAAGCTTCGAACATTGCATCTTCAAGCTTCTGAAATTTTAGAAGTAATCTGAATGAGTCGCAAGTCTTTCATTAGTGATATCAATTTACAAAATTCGCTTTTTTCAGAATTAGGAAAGCTCCACCATCATCATTCAAAGTTAAAGAAAGCTGGCGAATAATTGAAAGCGGGTTTCATCTCGTGAGTATAAATAAGAAAAACTACTTTCTTTTGCTACCAGATTTAAAAACTCCTGGCTCATCCATATATTTTATAGCAAATTTTTGCTATTTTTAAAAGTTTAACCATTTAGGGTGCTGAAACATTTCGTTCAAGACGTTGGCTGTGGGCATCAGCATCAGTCTGAATCATCAAAGTTTTGCTGTTTAATTTAAAACAGTAAGTTGTTCCACGAATTCGATTTTTATTCTTCTCTGTCCAGGAATAACCCTGCAATTTTGTTGTTGGATATCTGATAACTGTTACGGCTTCAGAAGAAAGCTCACCCTTTTGATAGCTTCGTTAAATTCTTTAAGAACTTACCCACACTCTTTCTCATGTAAATAGCTACATGTAAACCGGGAAACGCTGAGTATCTTTGCTGTCTTTTGAACTGTGGCACTGTATCTGATAGAACAGAAGAACTTTCTGATCAGAAACTGCGATCTGATATGATTCAAATGCTGATAAATCTGGGTGCTACTCTTTCCTAATCTTCTGGAGCAATGGAAATTTTAACGGCTCTTTTTCGTCGCTCTTCGTTGGTATTTCCTTTTCATCATCTTCTTGCTGTTTCTGTTTCCTTCAGCAACCTGCAATCAATTTTTCCTCAACATCTGTTTTACATTGTTATATTCAATGTAAGCTCAAATTCCAATGAACCAGCACCATAAAAACTGATACTCAAATAGAATAATCACAGGATTGTTGAACCTTTAATTGCACCTCCTTTTTTTGAATCTATCTATTTACCATTATACGGCGTTTTTAAATTTTCAAGTGCTGAAACTTTATTTTATAAAATAAAAAACTGCCAAAGGGAATTTATCAAAAATTGGTGGGTCTTCCCAGACTTGTCCGGGGACACATACGTCTTTCTAGCCCCTGCCTTCACTAACTGAGCTAGAGCCAACTTTATTAATTTATACAGTATGTTTTTTATTGCAAGAGTTTTTAAAATTTTATTACAGAATGTTTTATCGTAAAATTAAAAGTTTTGCTATATGCTTATGTTTTATTCCTTTTCGAACTTTCTAAAATGCAAAAGATAAATCCACACCTCATGCCTAAGACCTTTTCACATCTTTTCTTCATTTAGTTCGTATCTTTAACTATTTTATAAGGGTTCAGAAATATAATTTCTGAATTCTAGAGCCCCAATCAGCAGATTTTCCAGCTTGAAGCTCACTCTCAATTCTGTGCGTGCTGTTCCATTTTCATTTGTACAGCTTCCGCGCAAAATATTCATTATGGTTTCTTTATTTTGTGTTTGTGGAGCGTTCATTCTGAATTGCTAAGCAACTGTACCAGTTGGAATATGCGTAATTCGTACAGCTGAGCTGCTGTCGTATTTACACCTTGCCCGCCTTTCCACCAGAGTTAAAACATCAATTCGAAGGTCTTTTCAGTAATTTCAACATGTTCTGAAGATCAATTTTGGGCAACTTTGAACAGAGCAAAAGAAGTTTACCGAGTTCCACCATCGTTAAACGGCGAAATCCGCACCAAATGATGCACTTATTTTCACTTCTGCATTTTACCTACAAACATAAGGCTTTTGAATTCCCAAAACGCTAGTTTTTAATCTGGATTCTTCACCAACACTCGCCCAATTTGCCTGGCTTTGAGTTTATTTTGCCACCAGAAGGAATGTGTGTGTGTGTGTGTAGTTTGTTTTGAAACCAGTCCTATCGTTCTCACTGCCTTGCCTTATACTAAAATTTTCAACTGTCTGTATTGAATCCGCGCCCTTTATTTGCTCCCACCAAGAATCATCTCTGGCTTTTCATAATTGTAGTAACTGCACTACCCAGGGAAGGTAATTGAATCACTGTAAATCGCACACCTTCAAACTCGTGAAACAAAATTTTAACCGACGCGGCAAACCTGTAACTTTCGAAAGTTCTCTCGCCAAAAACTCGAAGATCTCCTTCACTCAAACCCTTTTCACGCAAAATCGAAAGGTCAGTAAACTCATTGCGGCGCGCATGATTGATGTGTTCGCCTCAATTTGTCAAAACTATTGCGAAAGAGAACTTCATCTCATAAAATGATCTCTCTTTGAACGAGAGCTAAATTGTAATTTGAAAAAGGCTGAAGTTCCGCCTTGAGCTGACCTTTAAGTTTTCAACATTTTTAAAACCGTTGAATTTTCAGTATTAAAAATAAAATCGTTCTCAGTTTGATTTTTGGCAGTATCATTTTTGCCGCCACATAATCTTCAAAACCATCATGAACATCAAGGTGATCAACTTCAAGATTATTTAAAATTGCAATATGCGGCGATTTTTGAGCATCCCAGCTGAAAAACCGCTGAGTCTCATAAATCACGGCATCATCTTTTTGAATCTCGAAAGTCATTAAGTGCTGCAAAGCCAATATTGCCAATAAGATGAACCCCAAACCGCTGCACGCAAAATTTCAGTGAATAAAACCGATACCGTCTCCTTGCCTTTTGAGCTGGGTACACCAATAATTGGTGCTGGGCATTTGTGCGATACTGTAACCAGATGTACTTTAGCATGGCAAACGGTTAGGATTAACTCATGTTCGCGCAATCAAATCACTTGGAATTCTTTGAAAACCGCGAAAATCACCAAAGAATTTAACGCCATTTGGTAGCTCAATTTGCTGCTGTCATACCTCAAAAGTCCGTGGCATTTGATCGGATACTTTAAAATAATCACCAGGCACTTGCGCATTCAAAAACGTCAATGGCAATTTTATTTCTCCTTTAGTTTAGATTATCTTTATTTTATTTTAGCATATTTCGATGCACAATTCTTTCTATGAAAGATGAAGCTTTGCACTGAAGATCAAATTTCTGATGATTTAGTTGATTCGCTCGCAGCTTCCGTTGAGGTTGAATATTTTGACTACTGTCAGTTTATTGGCTGCAGAGGCTTGACTCAACTTGCTGCAGGCACTACACGTGAATAGGAACTAGAATTGAGCGTGGTAGTATAGCGTGCCCGTCTCGTTATTGTTGCGTAGCCGATGCCGCCAACTCTGCCCAGCAGCGCTATCACCTTTGACTCACAGAAGATGCGCCCGGCGTACGGTTGTTGTAGCTGCGGCCGGCGCTGTTTGCTGCAGTCTGCCACTGAGCCAGCTTTGCACAGCGCAAAGTTAGCTTGCTGGTCTGGAGTTAGAGACATTGTTCCATTAGCACTGGCAGTAAAGAGCTCGCCCGGCACCACCTGGTACCCAGACTCTGCCAGGAAATCTTGCCTGGTCACCACTATTAAAATGCACTTTATTGCTTTAAACGCTGTGTTGTCATTAACATGTGCGCTAGACATGTCAGACCAACTGGCCATTTGTTTGGCACCGCGCCTGAGCATGTTGGAGACACTGTCCTCGAAGTCTTGAACAGATCTGACGTCTCGAAAGGAGAAATCTTGCATAACAGCTTTGCTGCGGCAGGATTAATCTTCTTTGATCATCACTACCTGCTTTTCGAGGCAATTTGAGCTGCGACAGCACGATTTCTGATGCCCACCATCTATACTTACGCACCTGTTTGCGATATACTCAAGCAGCGGCCTGACCAGCAGTGTTTAAAAACCGGAATTAGTAACTCGTCTTTGAGCAAGAGCCCATACATCAGCCCTGCTGACCTGGATCTTTAACTTCGAAATCTTATCAAGCTCATTATTAACCATCGAGGGCATTATTTCCGGATACTATATGTCATGCAGCAGCAACCATTCCTCGTTTTGCTCTTTCAGAAGCTAGGAAACCTCCAACTGTATCGTGCTCGCCTTCGGAGGTCCGCCGCAGTTTTATTTTTCTTTTATCTAGTCTTTCGAGCAGCTTTATCTCTTTCGTCATTGACCTTCTTCGAATTTATCGTTTCTGCAGCATTTTACCGATCAGCAATACCACCAATAGTTCTGAACAAAGCTGTCTTTGAAGCTCCAGCCCAGCTTTGAATCCAGTGCCGCTGCATTGTCATCGACCGCCCTATCTTCACCCAGAGCACCACGTAAATTTCCACCAAGTGTCACCGACTAAACGAAAGCACAGTTTTAATAACTGCAATACACTGCAAATAGTGACAACATAGGCAAAACACCATAAAATGATTTTAAGTGGAGGGTCAACTCCACTACATCGTACAGTAAATTAGAAACAAACAAAGTTCAACGGATCTATTGTCGAACAACTGGCAATCAATAGTATGTTTTAAGTTTGATCACATTTTTTGAAGAAACTTTCTGTATCTTATAAACAACCTGGCAACAAAGAAGGCAATATGAAATAATGATCTAAGGCTTCCTTATCACACATAAATAATGGCTGCACATCATGAGCGCGTAGAGGAAATAAATAGAACTAGGTCTACAACAAGAGCAGTAATCTAGTGCAATAAGTGCACCTGCTATGCATAGCACTATGACCTTTCACAGGAGATGTTTTGAACAATTGAAAAGCCCAATATTTGATAATTATCAACAGAGATTATATCATATACAGAATATTGACAACCATAATAATAATTTGGAACCTGCACTTAGAAAATATTATTAACTATACTAAAGATTGTTTTTATCTTTCCAGAATTAGAAAAGTTGATTGAATTTTACATGAAATTTATTGTGCTGAAATGAAAGGACTGTCAATAATGTTGAACTAATGAATAATCGGGCAAACAATCAAATCCAATCCATCTGGTTAGCAAAAATTTTGTCTTGCCAATTCTGTCATTATTTCCCCAATCAGCCTCCTCATTTGTTTATTCTTTTGCCATCAAGTTTGTGAAGAATACTTCGAGTCATTGTTGCTCTTCTGCCAACACCGCCGAGCCTTTATATGCCTCTACATTTGTCTTGGTCATAAGAAGAAAGGCTTTCACACCTGAGCTATTCACGTAAGATCTGTTCAGAAGGCCAGAGAATATTCCATCATCTTTTTTTCATTTCATTTTCTTTCTTCTCCGCTTTTAAATTTACCAGCGTAACAAAATTACTGTTAGGATACAAACGATAGCACGTACACGGTGCAAAAAAATATAAAAATGAATCAAAACTTTTATTTTCAACCAAACCTTCCTTTTCTTGTATAATAAGCGAGAATACCATAAAAGCAAAACCAGAGAAGGGTTACAAAAGTATCATACTTTTGTTGTACCGAAACTATTCTATGGTGCCGTGCCTTTTGTCAACTGCTGCCTGTTCTGGCACCCCACTGAGAATCGCCCAGAAAATACTGCCTCACTGCACTTACAGCACTGAAATACCATAGCACAGGAGACCACCTGAACCACACTTGAACCACACCTGACCTTAACTGATAATTAAAGATATTATCTATAAAATTAGAATTAATTAATAGACCCACCAAAGAGGTCAATAAGAAGAATTAATCATTAATAATTAATAATGTTATCTATTCATCATGAATAGTTTTTCTAAAAGCCTTTAATAACCAGCCATTGACGATGGTTCTAAATCAAAGATCAATTTCAATTATGGCAAGACAGGAACGTTTTCTGAAACTTATATTTTAACTGAATTATTTAGCAATCTGAATAACAAATACTAAAATTATTAGATGATTTATACTGTCAATTAAGTACGATGATAAAATCAAAGGATTCATTGACACTTTTTATAATCAAAAACCGATAATTCAGAATAACTTTCAAACTGATGAATGTCGATTTTATCTACCACCAGATTAATAACGTTTTCCAACAAACGGGCTGTTTAACGCCGAAACATCAAAACGTCGATTCAGATTGATCCATCACGCTGAAAGATTTATCGTATTTTATATTTTACTGAAAATAGACCACTGCTCATACCACATCTCAAAACATCTGAAAATAATAATTTAAAATTATTTAAATTGACATTTAATATCCAGATGAGAAGATTAAACATAATCAGATAAATAGACATCTGGATGAACACCAACTTTTGAATGATTCATGTTTTATCACAATCAATTAAAGATTCTCAAATCTTAGAAAGAAGGTGTTGATATATCCAGCCATCTATTTTCGAAATATTGATAAGGATTGAAGAGAATATAAGAAATTAAATCATCAAAATCTCTTATCTAACTTTTATGATTCCAAAATTTGTTGAGCAGCATTGAAAATATAATATTTTTGCACTGAAAGCTGAAAACTTTTGCATATAAGCCAATAGATCATACCTTAATAATTCAAAGAATATCATTGTTCATGCGGACCCATCAAATTATCTACTGAAAAGTTCTGATTTTATGGAAAGATAAAGCGGATTTGAATTGTTACGAAAAAGCGCCCAACAGCAATTCAGTGAATGTATCATAATAACAGAAGAATTGAACTAACACTGAAATTTTAGCCAAGACTGAATCAAACCCAGCCGTTCGGAACGGTAAAATAAGAAATCTACTCGAAAGAGTTTTCCCAGACATCGTTTGAGTTCTTTCACTGCGAGCAGATGAAACCGCATCAAAACCTTTCAGCAAGTTTTACGTGTATTCAGTGTTTAAATCTATGGAGTTGCAGGCATACTCACTCACCAATTGCTCATGAATCGAAATATTTGAGTCTCATCTTTTTCGACACTATAAGCAATAATTTGTCATACACCAATTATAATGCTTTTATACTTGTCAAGAGCCGAGATTATTTTGGCAACTTTTTCAAAAGTTCTTTCTCGAAAGCACTCGACTCGCCATTTGCACGCGTTAGCAACTTCGAATTTTCCGCTTTGCACAAACGATCAGAAATTGTCAACCGATATGGAATACCCATTAACCTCGGCGTCAGCAAATTCTTGACTCGTGATAGCGGTGCATCAAACAGAACCTCAATCGAGAAATTCAACGTAACTCTTCTACACTCAGGATTTTCGCAATTTGCATCAGAGACCTATAAATGGAGCATACATTTTCGGCCAAATTAAACCTCAATCACTCAAATCAGTAACGCCCATCACGCGAGTGATTCCAATTCACAAGATCCCATCCAAGTAGATTTCCGTTCACCACTTTTATCGGTGAAATAAAGCAGTTTCATCAGTTTTTGTGCGTGCCAAAGTTAAAATACTTTCCGACTTCGCATGTTTTAACTCTTTTCTGATCCTTCTGAACCACTTTCGCCAGCTTCACCTTCGTCTTTGGTCTTAAAATTTCCTTCGTTGAAAGTAAGAGTCGCCGTCGCGCAATATTTCAAAGGGAATACATAATCTCTACTCAGCATCACAATATGTGAAATTGCATGAATCTTTGTGAAATGCCCCACCACCATGTAAACGTCACGGAAAAGCATCTACCCAAACTGAGGCGATCGAAAAATCTCGTTCATAAGTCTTTTGAAACTTTGCGTAATATGCTGCAAATCTTCTTCTAGTTTATGAATAGAATAGTCTTTCATCAATGCACCGCGACTGCGCATACTCCATCACTTTTCACTGGAGCTTCGTTTCGCATTTTATTTTGAAATTGAAAACTGAAACTGGCAAATCTTTATATAAGATTGAATATGATTCTTACATGACACCAATTGGTTTCTTTCATGGCTCCAACCTAATCCAATCCTCTGTCTTATCTTTTTCAGACTGTCGAACCAGCGATCAACGACATCATCATTCCCAGCGAGTTGTGCGTTCCCACCCCCACGGCGTTGAAGCGCCGTCAACAAACTTACCTGCGTCTCGCTTTTCGCCTTCTCGAACATTTTTAACATTTTCTAACACCTCAAAACCAAGCGGTAACAATCGTGCTAACTCCGCCATTTCTGTATGAACAAACCCAGCTTCCTGATCAAAAGTTGTGCATCTCTAGCTTCTTTTCACCAGATGGAACTGTTTTACTTTGTTTTTGCATGGTACTGATAATCGCATAAAATCCTCCTTTTTCGAAAAATAAACGCTGAATTCACAACTCGAGCTTTTAAAAATTAGCTACTTTCTGTAATTTCATATTTGATTGGCGCCTTTGGTGTCGTACATCTCACTTCTTCAAGCCGAGCTTTTTATTTGCCCATACTCTGTGACCGATACGTGATTCATTCCGAAACGCACCTCGCGGGGATCATGGCCTCAACTGCAGTCAACCATTGTATATCTCATTTCTTTACCGTCTCAGGTTTTTAAACTCAACTTGACTACCAAGAGATACAAAACTTTCACCACCGCCATTAATCACAGACCAGGCATTTTCACCTAACTGAGATTCCACAAAATAGTTTTTTGCAGAGCGGCACTATATTCAATCATGCAATCAAACACAAAATTGCTTAAAAAGGAAACTTCTCTGAAATTTTTACGTTAAACCAAAAGCCTAAGTCCAATTTTTTTTTCCACTTTAGCATGGAATTGTTCAAAATAAAACCCAAATAGTTCTGAGACTAAAGCTTAATCCAGTCAATTCAGTTTGTGAATGAAGATTTGAAACAAGAAAGAGGATCCGGTTTTAATTATGTTCAATCTCATCAAATGAGCCAACTGTTTTAATATACATTACAACGCTCACTAAATACTGCCCAATATTCATTGAAAATGTGTATAAACTGTATAAATCAGTAAAATTAAAAGTACATTAGTTAATAATTATTCTGAAATTGACCAAACAGAATCAAAGAATGACTTGAAATAAAATAAAAACCATGTTGAAAAACTAAATCTTGAACAAATTATATTTAATAATATAAACTGATTGAGAACTGAAATTAGATCAACTTTAATATTTTGAAATTAAAGTTTATTGATAATATAATATCAATAACTAAGAATTGTTCACATTGTATTAGAATATTCCAAAAACAAAGGAGGAGGAAGTTTAATTATAAAGAAGAGGATGAATTGAAAATTTATCCAAAAGACTTTTTGTAGTAGCTTAAAGATTTCATTTTTAAAATAATTAACTGAAAAAAGGATCAGTGAGTATTTTAAATTAAAAGAACAACGACCTGAACTAGAAACTGACTGAAATAAGATCGAGATCACTAATCACCAAATACCAGTACTGTTGAAAGAAAAATACGAGATTAAAACAAAAACACCAAAGCCACTGAATTAATTGCATTTGCATGACTGTTGATAAACACCGAAGCCATTGAATACTTTTGTTATCTTGACCAATCTAAAGGAACTTTCATGAACTGAACTTTTGTCCACAAAACCCAAATACTTTAACTAATGAATCAAGAATCTATCAACATGATCGAAGAACCATGCAATTTGTAATCAATTTCTTTGTCCAACCGTGTCCAAACTTCAAAACTGAAGGAACTGCAATGACTGAACTTTTGTTTTTGGTAGAATTAAGGTTTTCAACTGAAATGACCTTATGATTGTATTCTGAAGAATGATTTTTTCAGAATGTTTATCAAAAGTTAGAACATCCAAAATTGAATTGAAATTTCATCCGAAATTTTAAATTACTACGGGTATTAACTTTAAAGAAAAGAATCAATGACTTTTTCAAATCATCGAATCAAATTGGTATATATCTTCAATAATCACTGTGCTGCATTTTCATCTGGTGTTGTAATTTTAAATAACTTTTTCAAAGCTATGTTTGATGATCTGATGATTGACGTACGAAACAGATCATCCTGTATATCTGAACTGACTATACCAACCATCAAGATGCCCACCTTAAAGCCACCAACGTTTTAATTTAACTGTCTACCATTATCATACTATTATTATCTGACTTAGAAGCTATGCTAGTAATACTAGTTATATTTTTAGAAAATAAAAAAGGAGAAACCAAACAAATGAGACCCTGACAACCAATGTCATCCACCCTGAATATATTTCCTGTGCCTGATGAAAGAAAAAAACATCCTGCAAGATTATCAAAATTTGGGGTGTACATGTAAAATGGAGATATTCTCGCCGCCGATAAAGGTGCTATGGTGTATAAAATCCATCTGGAAGAGAAGAGCACTAATGATTTCTGCTTCTATTGCAGATCCTTCAGATGTATGATCGCAGCACCAAAGAGGAGGCCTGAAGAGCAGTCTGTGCGAACGCGACTGGGAATATTCTTTACTCCTGCACACAAAATCCTCGGTAGCTTCCTTTCGACTACACATGTTAAATTAGGGAAACACAGCTGTACACAAATAAACCTCACCTTCAAAAAAATAATATGAAATTTTCAATCAACCTCACATGGCGAGATTTTCTGCAAATTTTACTCAAATTTGGAATTTGTTTATTTTTATGAATCAAGTTCTTCTCGAGTTTCGACGCTTTAAAACTGCTTTTATTAAAACCTTCAAGAGGAATTTCAACACCCAGCTACTTTACTAATTGTACCTGTTTTGAACTATACCTTCTGTTTTATTGTCTCGAAAGTAGTGCCTGACAGAGCCAATTTGCTCAAAATATTATATCCAAAATTAAATCTTCATTTTATAACTTTGATGGTTTCAATTTTAACTTGACTATCTGAAAAGGAATAAACCGAAAACTTGATAAAACCTCACTACGTCTCATCTGTTGGTGTTAAAATTGCGCAAGTTACTAAAAAGAATCAGACTTGTATATAATCACGAACCAGCACAATTATTGCCAAATCAGTAGCCCACCATGAATAGTTAAGACTATGTTCACTATGACGAAAAAACTCTAAGAACTGACGTAGAAATTCCCACCCATGTGCAATCAGCCCCAACGCTCATTAATAATCCAATAGCCTGCTTGCCACTTGAAACCACCAAAAATTTTGAGACTGACTTCCAGCGCTAGTAGCTCTCACCAAAGCCGTCTTTTAACTTTGTACCAAGATTTTGAGTTCTTCACCTTTGGTGCAGGATTTTTCTGTTAGGCTGAATCAATTTGGGAGTTTTGTTTTGCTTAACAACCTTCATTCCACTTTCCGAAAGGAAATCGCATTTCCACAACCACAAAGGTCATGACCGAGTCTCATCTTTCAGTTCAAAAAAACAAACTTATTATGGCTATTCACTCTTAAAGCTTGAAATTTCACCTTCAATCAGAATGCTTGGAAAACTTCCTTTGAAAAATATCATTACAGCTGTAATAAAAATCTTGAAATACATTTTATAAATTACTCAAAAGGGTTGATATTTTATTTCAAATTTAAATTTCAAATTATCAAAACTATATGTCTATTATAGCATATTTTACATAAAAAACAACTGTCTTTAAAAGGATTACCAGTTATTTTAGAAAATTGAATTAACTTTTGAATCGTGATTTTCACAGAACCACCCAAAATCAAGATTAAATTATAAATTGAAATTTGTTCGAGAAATCAATAAATTTTAATACTGAGGTCTCATCCCAAAATAATGAATACAAACCAAGTTGAAGTTAGTTTAATGCCCATTTGAAATGGTCCAGAATTTCAGACCAAGCTCTTCGTACTTTATTTAGAACCTTTTGAGCCTAAATGTTTAATTCAAAAGCTCTTATATTCCATAATATTTATCTTCAAAATCCCAAGAAGAACTGTCCACGGAGTTAGAATAAAATTATACAACCACGTTTGGTGAGCTTGGCCAAGGATCTGAGCAACAGCTAGCAAGAGAAGTCAAATTGTCCACTTGATGTTGTAAGTTTCGTAGATAAAAGCTGAATACCAAACTTGTATTTTTGAATCTGGAAGAGGAATAAAATTCTGTTCTTTCTATTTTTCTATTTCATCAGATGATTTAATGTCTTTCATGGTAACCTCAGTTTGAATTTATTTTGAGTTGCGGATTTCAGCAATCACAGATTTATCGTTAAAGGTTTATGATGCTCAAACATCTTCAAGCGTATATTATCAATCGCTCAGCTTGCCTTCATGGGTTAAAACCTTTTCACCAAATTCCGCTGAATCTACCACATATTATCCAATAACCCAAGTCATTTCTAGTTTTGAACCAACTATCAAATTAGCTAAGTAATGATATTACTAAAACCAACTGATCAAAATCAGAACCACATAGTTATTTAAACGTCATGAAAATTTTATCAAAATTCAAAGTTTATATGTTCCATAGTTGAGCGGTCGGCAAATTTCGATCTTTTCAAAGACCTGTCCAAAGCCCTAAACTGAAACTGAAAACCCATCACTGCTGTACCTGGTTACTAGTAGCTGCGCCATTTTCTACGCCAACGAGCGCCATTTACAATCTTCTTGTTTTGACGTTGAGCTGGCTTTTCGTGCGTTATTTTTCTGGCATAATCACTATTTCGAAGATGCCTTTGTTTAGCTTTCGAAAAGTCTTCATCCTCGGTCAGACCAGAGCAAACTTCATATTAATCACCCTTCTCAACTGAATCTTTTCAGCGGCAAAGGCAGTGAGTTTGTATCATGATCTTCTTCTTGGCGAACAGCAGCACTCATTAGTGTAATTCGAGTTGCACGACCGTTTCATCGCGCAAAGTATTTTGCAAAACCATCAAACAATTTTATGCGATGCAGCACGATATTCAACCAACGGATTGCACGCTGACAATTCTCGCCACTGAAATCTCCTTCGCGCAAGAAACGGCATATTTGGCAAGATGGTTCATCTCAAAGTGTATCAAGAACTTTGCATATAAACTCGCCGTTCAACTTTTAAACGCTTTCTTACCGATTTCATTCTCATCTAGCAGTTCTTCGGCAATAAGGTTTCGCTTAATTTGAGGCGTAGTTTTTAGTCGTCTCATCGACCAAGTGTTTATAACTTTTTCTTCTTCGATCGGAAGATTTCAGTAAATCTGAAACGAATCAGCATTTTTCGAAGGAAAGTTCAGGGAGTTCTTTTCCTGCTTTTAGAAATAAACACCAATCGATTTCATCTGTACATCTTCTCCTTCAAGAATTTTTCGGCGCATTGTGATAACAACTTTTCGGTGAGTTGTTAATTACGTCATATTGAACAACGATGTAGGCATCAAAATTATCAACTACGTTTTGAGCGTTTCTCAAGAGTTGCTGGAAAGCAGATTTGAGTTGAATTGGCATATCTCTGCGTACCATGCAGTCTATCCATCAACATTGCGATTCGTTCACCTTGGAAAATCTGCATCAAATCATCTTCGGTTGAAACACATTGCGTTTCACCAGGGTCGCCCTGACGACCACCACGGCCACGGAACTGATTATCAATTCGGGAAATCTAGCGCTCTGGAACCAATCAAACCAATCCACCCAATTCTTTTACACCTTTGCCAGCTTAATATCGGTTCCACGACCAGCACAATCTGCGCAGAGCGTGAATGCTTTTTCTCCAGCACGCGCCACAATTGTGCGCTTCATGTTCCATTATTTTTAGCATTCAAAAGGTTAATTTAATTTCCTTCCGATCAAGATATTTTCGCAATTTGTTCATTCTTCTCAATTGAACTGAACCAACCAAAACCAAGGACCCTGTGCATGATATTCTTTAATTGTTTCTACAACGCTTTCAGTTTTGCTTTCCTTTTCAGTTTTAAAGATTAAGTCTTCTTTATCATCACAGAATAACTGGTTTTATTCGAAGGAATTTCACAACTTCAAAGAATGAAATTTATTGAAATTCTTTCGTCCTCAGTAAAGCAGTTCCATCATGCCCAGAAAGCTTATTATAAAGGCGGAAGAATATTGGAATGAAATTGTTGCTAAAGTCATTGACTTGAGACTGGCACTTTTCTTTGGCCTCAATATGGGTGTAAACCTTCATTATATCGACGACATTCATTAAACGACCAGTGTGTCATCAACAATAATCACCTCACCATCATTTGTCACAACATAGTCTTTGTCGCGTTTGAAGAGAGTTTCAGCACGCAAAGCTTGCTCAACATGGTAAACTGCACGCCAATGTTCTGGTGTAATTCTTCACATTGAGAAGTTTTCATTCTTTATCAATTCCAGATTCATTCAAAGCCACACTGCGCGTTTTCATCAAACTTCTCGTCTTTTCGAAAGTTGCGAACAACTGCAAACTGAATATAGCTCTGGGTTTTCAGCCGCAGGAGCAGAGATAATTAACGGAGTTCGGGCTTCCATCAATTAAGATAGAATCAACCCTCATCGACAATCTGCAGTTAAGCTCACGCTGCACAAAAGTTCAACTTTCACTTCACCAGTGCTGTCACGCAAATAATCAAAGCCAAATTCATTATTTGTTCCATAGGTGATATCGCAGCATGTTTCTTTTGAGGTTTGCTGGTGAAGCTGCATATTTTCGTCTATCATGTTTCGTTATCATATTCTGGATCAAAAATAAAAGCTTATGTCATTGATAATTACACCAATTGAAAGGCCAAGAAAATCATAGATTTCCATCCAGACGCATCGCGCTACAAGATAATCGTTCATGAAGTTTCAACATGAACGCCTCCTTCCATCGTATCGTTTCAGAAACTGCAAAGAGTTGCCACTAAAGTTTTACCTTCACCAGTTTTACATTTCTGCAACTCTTCCTTCATGCAAAACCATTCCACCAATCAACTGAACATCGAAGTGTCGCATTCCAAGCACACGAGTTGAAGCTTCACGCATTGCAAAAATATATATCTGTGAAAATATCTAAATCTTTTCGAGGCTTTTGAGCTTTTAAAAGTCTTTGAGCTTATCATCCTCATTTTTGTATTTTTCGTTTAGATTATTAATCATCTAACTTTTTCGTTGCAATCGGCGCAAAACTTTTCTTTTGCCGATCACTAAAAACAGTAGTCAAAAGTTTATCAACTTTGTTTTCTTTCCACTATTACATCTTCTGCAGTAGACTTTCCCATTAAAAACAGTATAAAATCATCTTATATTTTACCTAATTTTGAACTTTAAAAAGCCCTCTAAGACTTTCTTTTGTTTGTAAACCAGCAGCACTGATAAAAGCTTCAATCACTTCATCCTTAGTGTTTCATCTAGTGAATACTAAGACTTTAGCTTTCTCGTATCTGAAAATTTCTTTGTCCTAGTTCGAATTTTTGATGAAATTAGTCTTTCATCCGCATTATTCGATAGCATTGAAAGCGGAAGAATGGTGACATTAACTGTAGAGTCGATAATTCAAAAGCTTCAACCCAATCTTCTTCATCATCGTCATCTCGAAAATGAGCAATTCTTTTCTTTACAGGGATTAAACCAATAGTCTTGATTTTAACAGATGGTAGCTCACCTTAACAGTTACAATTTTACAAATCATAACTGTATTAATACCCATCAGAGTTCTAAGAAAGAGGCAAAATCGCCACCATATGAACAAAGTCTTTAATTGTTAATTCACTATCACCATTCAGCTAAATTCTCCTTTGTTGACTTGATAGCAGAATTGAGAATAACTCTAAAATCAATCTGCCCATATGTACATCACTGGATTACCTTTATCTGCGAGAGGGTTTGCATAATCAATCGCAATATCCTTTATTTTGAAAAGGTATCAACCCATCGTTTCTTGCCCTCTATTACGAAAATGACGATATTTTGAAGACATTTTTCAACCGTCATATCTGGAAGGTTGTCACTACTTCAATCTTAACATCGCATAGTTTAATATTTATATTATAACCACAGCTTCTCGAGATCCAAGAAGGTTCTCACTCGATAAACTTAATTTGATGCCTGATATCTGGAATAATGTGTATAAAAAGAGATTCCGTAATCAGTCGACTCTCGCCAACTTTACGTTCAATCGCAGCTAAACCTAAACTTTTCGATTTTTGATTAGTGCTTTTACGTAAAAGTTCTCCTGCCCTATTTATGTCATTCAGTTTTCACCCCACAAAAATTTTAAAATAGCAAGTAACTTAATTATATCATATTTTATTTAAAGAAAAATCTCGCAAAATTGCGGAGATTTTTGAAGTTTTCAGTTTTTAGTCTCGTTTTAGGAGAACGCTTTTAATTTTTGCCATAATTCCAGATTTGCCAAGCCGTGATTTTTCTCAGTTTTATAACGGCGAATTTTGCCCGTCAAGCTTTTAGCTTCAACAACTCATCGATTGCAGCTAAAGATTTTGAGCTTTGATCTTTGCAACAAGAGTTTTGTCTGGTACGTTAATAACCGCCTCAACTCTCATATTTGTTATCATGAGTACTATTGATTTGCGAAATCACCACACGAGCTGAAGCCGATTTTTGCGCGTGTCGTGCAAAGTATTTTATCTAATTTCATCGACGTGTCAGTATTTTTGGTTGTTTCGTCAATTGCATTTATTTCTGTACTCAATCTGTGAGATCATATATAATCCTTTTTGTTAGTTTATACTCCTATATTAGCATAAACATTTTATTTTGTCAAGAAAAGACCCGTCGAATGCGAGCTCTACTAGTTACTGGCTTGTCTATAATGCATTGACTTTTATCATTGGCCGCAAAAGTGTGCTCTCGAGGCTCCGAATCTCTTTTGGCTCATGAAACAGCTGCTCGATAGACCGTAGTCCCGCTTTCCTGTCAATCTTTATTGTTATAGAAACCATCAGGGCATTGCTTTACATGGCAATAGTAAAACAATCTGTTTAAAATCACCTTCTTTCTAGTTGTGTCATAGTGCATATGCAATGAGCTACGAAAAGTATCTGTGGCTATTAGACACCTCTTTCTTAATTTATATTAGATTATAATATAAATAGTTCATAAAGCACTTATATATAGTGTTGTAAATTTCTACAAAACCCTCTATATTTAGTGCTTATTTTATTTTTAGATCTGTTCATGATTATTCATATATGGTTGAAGAACCTTTGAGTAAACAAGATCTTCTCCATCTTGAAAATTTCTCATCACGCCACTCAAACATCGCGCAAGCGAAACAGCTGTACTATTCAAAAGTGTGAACAACTTGCACCAATTACTTTTCACGACGCACGCGAATATTCAAATTTCGTGTTGATAGTCGGCGCAGTTTGAGCAGCCTGTAATCCAAGTGACACTGCCATCAACCGGGCTCCACTACTCAATGTCATATTTTCGAAGCTGGCGCGCCAAATCACCACTGGCGATATTGATAACACGATAGGAATACCAGCTCTGATAAATTTCTTCACGGCCAAAATTTTTCTCATGAGTTTCAGCACTCTGCTCCGGCAAAGTATAGGCATACATTTCGCTTATTGAATTGATGAACACGGAAAAGCCCGCGTGTGCTGCTGTGTCGTCCCAGCCCTTTTCGATAACAAGGAGAATATCAGCACATTGGCAAATCTGTTTCGTGATTTCACCAGCGTGAAACCAGCACGACATTTCAGCAGTAGCAATCAAACTAGATCTCACCCTCAATAAATATATTCATCACTCTGTTCGCTTGAACGAGGCGAACCAGTTCCTGTGGCAACTTCACCATTAACCATAGTGCGGAACAGTCATAAAATTATCTTTAGAAAACAATTTTATTCAGAGCGAACTGATAACAGTAGTTTTCAAGAAGCGCTAAATCGCCTTTCAAGAAATAGAATTTAGTTCCGCAACCTTTGAACCACGTTCAAAATCAACCAACCTGTTTGCAAAATCTAAGGGTCTTCAGCACCTTTACGACTTTCTCGGAAAAGTTCGTCTCTCAAGTTTTTACTTCAAATCATCTTCACCTTCCTCGCCAATTGGCACATCTAGTTGAAGAATATTTGGGAATACCGTTTAAAGCATTCGAAAGTTTTTCGCCAAGTTCCTGATAAGTTTTTCAAGCCTCGGTGCAAGTTTCTTCTTGATTTTTCTGCCTTCTGCGTATCTGGTTCATCACTTGGCTTTTCCACCAGAGTTTTTCATTGAGGCCGCAATTTTGGTTACGGCGAGTTCGAAGTCTGTCAATTTGAGCTGTAAGAGTTTTTCGTCGTCCAGCGAAATAACAGCTTGAACATCGGCATTTTATAACCTTATTCAACGCATCTTTTGCACACGCTCGGGTATTTTCAATGAATAAATCTAATATCTAAATATAGCAATCATACTACAGTTTTGGCAAAAATAACCCCTTTTAACTTGACTTTAATAATATAAAAATTATATAATATGTAAGTACTAGTTCTTAAAAAACTTTCACAGAAAAACCAGGGGACCCTTCTTTATGACTATGATGAAAACGATAATTCCTCGTAGAACCGTTACTAAAGGCTAAACTAGAAGAACTACAAGAAGAATACTACTAATCTTGTAAAATTATTGAGTATATTATAAAACCTCATTAATCAGCCATTAGAAAACCATATTCTATGAGGAGCACTATAATCTGAGAAAAGTATTCCACAAAAATTAGTATTCCAAAAAGAAATTGCGAGTCGAAAATGATATAGTAATGATAAATTTATTGAGGTTCGCGGAACCGTCAATAGAATTTCATATTTTATGAAGAATATAGTCGAAAAAGACGGCACAAAGCAGATATTCTTCTTGATAGAGCCAAAAATGATTTTCGGAAACCTGATAAGCCAAGTCAAAACGGTAAAATTAATCTCTATTATGGAGCAATACGAAAGAAATCAAGAAGTATCTTCGAAAACTTCCTAAAGATGAATACGATGATCTTGTGAGCAAATTGCATTGATGATACAATTGAAATCCCAATTGTTTTACCAGAGAATAGTCATCCGTCATCCTTATATATAGATATCTAAAGAGAGCAAAAGACAGTATTTTATATTACTGGTTTGTAGGAGACCCCATCCACAGTGAGGCTCGGAAAAGAGTGCTGCCAACTTATACGTCAGAAGTGACCGGATCAAGATTTCTTAACTTTAAGCTCCAATTTAAATTTGGGGCTTTTAATTGACTTTATATTTAAAAGTGTTATAATTTATATTATAAACCTTCTCTCTAGGGACGAACTCTTTAGGAGGACCAACTATGGTCACAACTATATCAAATGAAGCTAAATTGATCGAAAACCACTCAGGCTGTTGACGGGAAAACTTTGTGAAGATGAACTTCTTTGATAAAAATTGCGCGTCTTTGCAGCAGATCTAAGTGATCAAGAAATTGAGAATGCGCGTTAATCGATGCCTCATAGGACGCAAATATATTATTGAGTTTCCGATAGTGGTTATTTTCGAAGTAGCTGTCACCTAAACTATGACATCAATACGTTATTCGAATGTAGCCTCGTTTCCAGAACCTGTTTGATGGCTTAAAAATTTTCTTATAAAGAAAAACAAAATTTGCTATGAGTCTCGCTCAAAGGAGATATTAGGAAGTCCTTCCAAGGCCACAAGTAGGTATGCAACTCCTGAGTGGTCAACACGCCTCGCCAAATGGCGGGTCTATTGACTTTTTATATGTTATTATAGTTATGTTTGTAAAGCCACAAAAAGGAACTCAACGAAACAGATTAAAAAGTACTGAATACTTTGGACCTACCTTTTTAGAGTCAAATTAAAAATTGAAAAATAACAAAGAATGTAACGGAACTACCCAACGACTTTTCGTGGCGGAGAGCTAGGTGAAAACAAATGTTAGTCTCAAAAGCTTGCAAATGGAAATTGATCAAAACTTTGCATGCAAAATTTGGTGAAGGCAGAAGAAATGTTCGGTGAAAATGAAATTAATGAAGAAAGCGAGTTAGAATCTCACGACGTACGAATCATCGCCTTTATCGAAAAAAGAGTTTAGCTTAATATAATCATGGCGATGAACAATAAAAGACCTCTTAAATTTTAGTGAAAGAGGTCTTTATCTTATCTATTCTATTTAATAGTTTTTAGTTAGCAATTATAGAATCACAGAGTGCAGCACCACCGATGAAAAGTAAATTTTAACAAATTATTTTTCGAAAACCTCAGTTCGGTGCACTAATATTTTCTTTTGGCTTTCTTCTTTTACTCGGGTTCAAAGGTTTTTCAGGCGCAGGAACGCTTTTCTTTTATAAACGAATGTTACAATCTTTACACTCTTCTTCAACTTTTCCAGCTTTTAGGTGATGAGTTTTAAGCAGTTCCGCTGAACTTTTGAATTGCTTTTCTGGCAGCAGTATCTGTACCCACTTGAACTTTATTCGATAACAAAAACTTCAGGAGCAAGGATCGCATCTATTCCATCTTGATAGCGCACAATCACAGATCCACGCTAATATCTGCGTAAGGTCTCTTATCTTGCGCCACTTATAATACTTGTAGCCATATTATCTAGAGAGAAAGTATTTGTCAGTATCTCGTAGCTCTACAGAAATTGATTTAATTATTCTCGTTATAGTTATTGTTTTTCGCTAGTGTCCAAAATTGTTAATCTCGGCAAGAACTGATAAGAAGCTCATCATCAGCAACTCTAAAATCTGATACACAAGTTCATGGCTTGAATTTTTATAACTTTATACTTTAAGTTTACACCAGTTCTAAGTAGAACACTTTGAAGTAACATTATCACCAAAGTTAGAATATAATTTTGAGTATTTGCAGAACCAACCCGTTCCTCTTCTTCGGATTCAATTTAGTATCAAATGCAACACCAGAAGACTGCGGTAGTCTTCATCTTGAAAATATCACCTGGTTTTAATATGTTTAGGATTGTTTTTATCTGATTGAACCAATCCAAAATCAAAGATAGTGCCATTTAAATTTTCACCATCTTGGCTAGAGGCGCGAAAACATTAAATCTAAAATCGACTACTGGCGTATGCCAACCCCATTAATAGTGCCAAGTTTTACGTCAATTTCTTTTATCATTCACTTTTACAGAATGTTCAATATTATATTTATGATTAACCCAAGTAGAATTATTTTCTGAGATAACTTATCGGAAGCGTTGCACATCAGAGAACCTTTTTAGCTTGATCATTAAAAATTAGCCCATATTCTGAGTTTCTATTGGCTTTTCTGGGATAATATCATTTGCTTTTAGGGTTTTCTAATAGCTCTTTTTATTAAATAGTTCAACGACAGTATCAGTTTTGATAAGTTTCATCTTCCGATAATAATATCTTTATAGCGAATCTCCTTATCTGCTAGCCCAGATTCAACGATATTTTCAAATCTAAAATCAACATAATCACCAGCATTAATGTTCTGCCTGTTTTAATATTAATATTAACCTTAATATTGTCCAATTGGCTGAGCCTCCTGATCGAAGTTCTTATCTCACCCGTTGCATCAACATCAATTCTCTTTTGCCGTATCGGCAACACAGGTTGAGCTAAAAATAGCACAAATAGCAACTCCATAAAAGCTGCTAAACTGCTATTTTTATTCTTAAACATTTCTCTCCCTTTATTTTTATTACTTATGCTTAAAATTATAACTGGTTATGTATAAAAAGTCAAGACTTTAAAATCACAGAAAATAAAACTCCACTGTTATTAGTGGAGATTTATTACAAGTGCACTATTTATTATCTGTTAACACCAAGTTCGATGCGTGAGAACTGTCAATAACGATATTTTCACCAAGTTTTGCAACAGTTTCTTTTCAAGAATTGTTCAACTGTTTTGCTGTCATCTATAATAAAGTTTCAGAAAGAAGAAATCTTTTTCAGCAAAAAGTATCACTTGACCATCAACAATTTTATGGCAATTTCAGCTGGCTTTTCCTTCTTTCGAAACTCGTTCTTCAGCTTCAGCTTAACACGAGCAATTTCTTCAGCTGGGAAATGTCAGCCTCAGTAGCATAAACTGGCGCCATAGCAGCAATTTCCATTGCAATCTGCGGGGCAAAATTTTGAAATCTTCTTCTCGAGCAACAAAGTCGGTTTCGCAGTTAACTTCAACAATTACACATTGGATCGACACTGTGAACATAGCTTCAACCAAACCTTCACGAGCTTCTTGCGGTCACCTTTTTCTCAGCCTTTGTTAGACCTTTTTGTGAGAGGAGCTCAAGGGCTGGTCAAAACTCACCTTCAGCTTCACTAAGAGCCCTTTTTGGCGTCGGTTAACCAAGACCTGTCAATTTTAAGTTTTTAATTTTTCAACAGAAACAGCCATTTTTATCCTTTCGAATTTAAGAATTATTTATCAGTTTTAGCTTCTTTTGATAGCTCTAATTGCATAATCCAAAGCAATTTAACACCTTAATAGCGTCATCATTTGCTGAATTATCATTCAATCTGTCTGGTCTACATTTGTATCAACAATTGCAAACTCACTGGAATATTCAAAGTTTTAGCTTCACGGATTGCGTGTTTAGTCAGCACTGCATCAGTTACAAAACAAAAATTCCTGAAGGACCCATCAAATCTTTTGATTCCACCTATTTTTGTATTCAAAGCTTCAATCTTCAGCATATCGTTGAACTTTCAAGTTTGAATAGCGTTTTGCAAGTTCGCCGCTATCCATTCGTTTTTCAAGAGTTTTCAATTTCTTTGATTTGTTGGTTTCCAGTTGCTGAGTTTGTAAGCATTCCACCCACCCATCGTTCAACAACATATGGTTGTTTTTACGCTTTCAGCAGCTTCGCGAACAGCTTTTTAACTTGTTTTTAGTTCCAACAAAAAGAACTTTCGGCCAGATTCAACCGCTGCTTTAGTAATAGCTGAAGAGCTTTTCAAGACCTTCAACAGTTTTAGCCAGATCAATAATGCGGGCTATCTTTGACGCTTACTGTGAATATATGGCGCCATTTTTGGGTGCCAGCGTGAAGTTTTGTGACCAAAATGAACGCCAGCTTCTGCCAATTGCTTGATATCAACTTTCTCATGACATTTTAACTCCTTTGTCTTCATTTTTGAGGTTATTTTCGAAAATTACATCTGAAAGGAATTCTCCAAAAAATTGTTTCATTAATTTATATTACTTTTTAAGATTATCATATTTAAACAAAAAGAAAAGAGGCTTTTTACCTCTTTTCAATCATCTCTAGTTATTAAAAGTTAGAGCTTTTTCGAATAACAGCTGCACTAGTGATTACAGGTTAAAATAATATAATTTAACGCAAGAAATGCATTAGAATTGTGCTTTCCCACACCAGTATTTGATATAGACTCCAAACTGAGACATTTTGTTGAATTCACCTTTTATTGTCTATTTCCGTGCTGGAATTTTATCATCTTCGAATTATATTCTTTTTATAAATAATGTTTCAACAATATTTTCACTATCAGCATTAACTGCCAATTCATTACCGTTTCTTTATCGTAAGTATATCCTTCAATCTTCGAGTATTAACCTTTTCGAAAGTATAAGATTTCTTCCAATCGCTATCATCAACAGTATAAGTTCTTTCAACTAATTTTACCACGATAACATGACCTCGTTAGTAATTCGTTTGAAATATGCCTTCTGAACTGTAGGTTTAGTAGTCAGACCCATCTTTTATACAAATAATAATTTAGTTCTGTTGTACAGTTTTATTTTTCTACAAAACTGCAAGGGTATATAGGTGGAGTATCTATCGTATCAAAATCCTGAATAATATCCCCATTAATATCTCTTTTACTTTTAGATACCACAGAGAGCTGTCTCAACCATGGTTGATCTAGCAGATAAAACATCATTATTGTAGAAAATGTTCCGTCTGCTTGAACGATCGCCGAACCATTTTTAACAGGATTATCCAACATAAAACCCTCATTGACTCCCAAACGTTACAGTTTCACCTGCGGGGTACATTTTAGTAGTTCCGTAATATTTAAAATTCCACGTTTTTCATCTAATGTTATAGCTGTATCGATATTAGCTTTGCGCAATGTAATCTATACTGAAAACATCATTATCTACCCTAGGGCCATAAGGAGCGTAACCATTCCAAGAACCCTTCATACTAACAAATAATTTTCCATAAGGTAATGACGAAATATCTATATTAACTCATATGGAGTGCCATCTTGTTCAAAATAACTATCTGTTATTCTTTCATATTCTTTTCACGCCAATATAATTTTCTTTCGTTACTGAACGCTAACCTTTTTACCACCTGTAGTTTTTACAATGGCAGTAAGTGTCTGGTTTTTGCATTTTCCACTCAACTTGGCCATAAATCGTAAGGGCTCTTTTGTGAATCAATACAGTATTTCCTTATACTTCAATTGTATAGTTAGAAATTTCCAACTACACCATTAGTATTACCACACTGCTCTACAGAAGCGTATGCACTATTACTTACTCCCTCAGAAAAAACGCCATAGAAAAAGGCAAAATAGGATAAAATCCAAATTTTCTTTTCATATATTAACCATATTTAAAATTTATTTCAAGACTATCCTAATACACCTTAAACTAAAAGCAAGCATAGGTATTTTTATCTTTATTTAAAAATATTATATAATATGCTTATTTTTAACTTAATTTTCTATTTACTTCTTAAAATAATATGTTAAAATAGAAAAGTTATGAAAAAGAATTTACATCCAACTGAATATCGCCCTGTCGTATTTAGCGACGAGTGGCTGGATTTGCTTTTCTTGACTCTGCTCAACAGCAGATTCAAAAGAAACATCAACGGGAAGATGGCAACGAATACCACTTGTAAAATGCGCATCTCAAGTGCTTTCGCACCCATTCTTTACTGGTGAAGAAAATCATCGATAACTGAAGGTCGTGTTGACTGCTTCAAACGAGCTCAAGAAATGGCAGAAGCTTTCCCAAAGTTGCTCGGCAAACAAAAGCCAAAAACAAGCTGAAAAAGCTAAAAGCTGAACGATAAGTTTATCTGATCTCAGTTAAAAGTGAGATATTTTACTATTTTACCCGCCAATCAACTCGGATCTCACCATTTTGTTCTCAAAATTTGTTTGCTTTTCGAAAAGGCCTCTGAGCCACCACGCCGCGCCGAAAATGGCGAAGGATGCGCACTCAATTTTAAGATGCTTCGGTTTATTATTCGAGCGCCAACTTTTTTGCGCATGCGCCCCACAAAATACTAACGGCTTTTTCGAAATCATTTAAAAAGTCTAAAATACGTTCCGAAAACTCCATCCAACCAAAATTTGCATGACTTGTTGGCTTGCTCTCAACGCTAAAAGAGGTATTTAGTAGTAAAATACTGCTTTTGCCCAAGATTCCAAAAATCCATCGCTGGCCGGCTCAATTCCTAGATCGTTTTGTAGTTCTTTATAAATATTTTGCAAACTTGGCGGAATCTTAACGCCTTTTTAACCGAAAAGTTTCATTCCGTGCGCCTGTCCTTCTCCACAGATAAGTGATCTTGGCCGATAATCACAACCTTGGTCAAGTGGGCATTTTTCAAAAACAAGAAAAATATTTCTTTACGAGATGGAAAAATATCTTCGAAGCGTTCATGTTCAACTTTGCACAACTTTTTTAAAATATGGCTTGGTGGCTTGTTTTCAATAAATTCTACGCCAAGAGGTTACTTTTCATAACAAAATCTTATCACAACTGAAATCAAATTTCAATATTTCAAATTATGCAAATTTCTGCATAATTATTTTATATGCCAAAATTGATTTAAATCTTGAAAACTTGAAAACTGAGAGAGAAGAAATTCAGGCTGAGCGAGCCAAACGCTTATTCTCGCCTGATTTTTCTGCCACAAGTTGATTTACTGAACTTTGAAAAATTATCGAGCGTGGTGAATTACGCACTCTTGATATCAAGAAGCGCTGAACTTAGTGCAGTCTTGAAACTGGTGAACTGCAGAACTTGCAAAACTGAAAATTGCTGAAAGTGAAGAAAAACTTGCCAATCTTGAGCAGGAACTTTCGAAATGCTTCTCCCCAAAGATCCGAATGATGAGAAGAACGTGATTGTCGAAATTCGTGCAGGAGCTGGTGGCGACGAAGCTTCCTTTTGCGAGCGAACTTTACTGCATGTATTTGGTGATATTGTGAACAAAAATGGCTTAAAACCGAACTTTTGAGTGAATCTGCAAACGATGCTGGCGGCTATAAAGAAGTTGTTTTTGGAGTAAAAGGCGACGCCCTTATTCAAAAATTAAAATTCGGAAAGTGGTGTCATCGAGTTCAGAGAATTCCAGCTACCGAATCACAGGCGGATTCACACTCAACCGTAATAGTAGCAGTCTGCTCTGAGGCCGAAGAGGCTGATATTGAAATCAATCCGAATGATTTGCGAATCGATGTTTATCGCTCGGGTCACTGCGTGGCTAGAGGTGAAATACGACCGATTCTGCGGTGAATCACCCACATCCTAACTGGTATGGTAGGATACAAACCAAGATGAAAAATCACAAATTAAGAACAAGGAAAAGCCTGAATTTTGCGCGCGCGTCACTTAAGCTTAAAATTGATGAAGAAAACGCCAAACTTATCGCCGAACGCCGTAGCTCAATTGGCTTGGCGACTGCCCGAAAAAGATTCGAACTACAACTTCCCGCAAGATCGCATCACTGACCACTGGATTGGCTCGCACAATATTCCAGCCGCAATGAATGGGCAAATTTCAGATATTGTTGAACACTTACTAAGCTGCCGAGCTTGAATTTTGGCCGCTAACGCTTCAGAAAAATAACTAATTTATGAGAGACTATCGAATCTTGGCTGATCAGCTCAAAAGTACTTAGAAATGCTAAAATTGAAAGCTCACAACTTGATGCTGAGCTAATTTTAGCAAACGTTTCTAAAAGTTGAACGAACTTTTTACATGCAACCACAAAAAGCTGTCAATGTTATTTTTCACGCAATACTTAAATAAGCGCCTGAAGAGGATTCTGCTCGCTTATATTTTTCGAGAAAAGAGTTTTTGAAGAACTTTTCGTGAACGAAAATGTACTGTTCCTCGCCCAGAAACTGAAACCTTAATTGAAATTACTAAAAATTGCCAAAAATGGCGATGAAAATTTTTAGATGTTGGTACAGGTTCTGGAATAATTCCAATCACTCTAAAAGCTGAGCTTAGTGAAAATATAGATCTTTTTGCGAGCGATATTTCGCTTCAAAGCGCTTTCTGTAGCGAATCTAAACGCTATAAAAATCCTTTGAAAGTAAAATTGAGTTTTTCGAAGTGACCTTTTTAAGCCAAATACCGTCAGAAATTCTTTTCAAAATAACAATAATTACAGCAAATCTACTCTTATGTCAATAAAGATTGGGTAAATTTCAAAAAGAATAATGAGCTACATTAGAACCACAAATTTGCACTTTATGCTCAGAAAAATGGATTAGAGACAATTTTTAATTTAATTTTTCAAGCTCAGGATTTACCAAAATTGCAAAATTATTCTTGAAGCTAATCCTTCTCAATTTGAGGAAAATTGAAAATTACGCCAAAATGTGGTTTTTCAAAAACTATCTAGAAAATTACACAATTAGTTTTTGAGATAACCCAACAAGGGGTTATTTTTATTTATGATATTCTTCAAGAGTTGCGCGAGTGGATTTTTCTACCGTCTCGAATATAAGAAATTTCAACAGCATCACCAACAGACTTTTCACCGATTAAAGAACTAACGCTGAATTTTTAGAAACTTCAACACCATCAATTTTTGTGATTATATCTCCGTCCTTTAGCCAGCTTTTTGCGCAGGGCTACCATAGACACATAGCATTGCCTTTTCTCGACTTAACTAAAGCACCTTTCGAAACATCAAGATTATATTTTTCTAATTTGCTGATTAATTGATATATAACTGCTCCAAGATAAGCTCGTTTTCGGTTCCTTGCCTTTACTAATAGATTTAAGATACCTTTACTGAAGAGATTGGTATCGATGAAGTCAATGCTTTGAGCTTTAGAGGCGACCGCAGTATCATTCCAATCACTGACCTTTGCATTCACTAAAGGACCTCCAGAATTTCCACTATTAATTGCTGCATCTGTTTGAACTCATATCAGTCAAACTTCTCTTGAAGAACCGTCTTCACTACGAGCTTCAACTGTACGTGCCAATTCCAGAAATAATACCCTCGTGACAGTACCGTCATATTCGCCTAAAGCATTTCCAATCGCAATCACCTGCTGTCCGATATTTACTTTTCTTCAGATCTCCAAGTTCGGCGGCTTTCAATCCTTTTGCGTTCGAAATCTTTAAAAATCGCAATATCGCTCATTGAGTCAATCATAACCACTCTAACGCTTTCATAAGAATCGCTGCCATTAGTAATAACTCAAAATTTCAGAAGATTTTTCAATAACGTGCTTGTTCGTTAAGATATAGCCATTTTCACTAATAATAATTCCCGTTCCTGCGCTTGCAGAATCTCTCGTTGAATAAAAAGAATCTTGAACTTTTTGATTTTTACTAACAATAGAAACAACACTTTTGCGAAACTCTATTTGGTAAACCGACTCAATCGAATTAGAATCCATTTGATTCGCGAAATTTGGAAGCTTTTAGCGCTTGCCGAAAAGTTGAAGTTTGCAGACCCGGTTTTGTTCTTGATTAAAATTACTTTTTGATATAATTTGAGCTAAAATAATTATACAAAATACAACTACCACCATAATTATGGCTATTAAAAATTGACTTTTTGGCTTTTAAAATATTTTCGAAAATTCATACCTTAACCTTTCATGCAACTGGGATTGAAGAAAAGAATAACAATAAAGTCAAGATGAGAATTGTTGCAAAAATCACCTCTGGTAGAAATTCTTTTTCGTTCCTTTCTTTATCTTTATCTGAGACAATCACATTAAAACTAATAAAAACTTAAAACCGTTAAAAATAATTGCCGCCTGAGGAATTATAAAATTAAAATATGGCGCAAAGTTGATGCGATAGCCAATCACCAAAAAGTTAAAAATCCAAGCAAATTCAGCAATAATTAAACCCCAAAAAGACTGAAAATCTCAATATTTAAATCTGCATAAGATGAAATAATGTGCCGAATTGTTGAATATCCGAGCAAGAATGCCAAGATAAAAATTAAAGCTTCGTTCCAACCGTAAGTAATCGAATATAAAAGTCGAAAAACCCAAAGAATACGGTGAAAAGAGCTTGAACTTGCACGAATAATTCTAGACTCGGTTTGATAATTATTAACCAAAAATATGTATAAAGTCAATAGTAGCCCTTGCGAAAAAGATATAATCTATACCTGTTGAGAACATTAAAATAACTATACTCAACGAAAAGATTAAATCAACAAGATTTGATTTTACGTTTGCAAGCCAAAATCTTGGCCGAATAGCAAAAGATTCGCCATTTGCTCACAAAAACCAAGAGAATTGCAATCCAAGAGTCTTAGTAATATAAATGGAGAGCCAAACAATAACCCTAAAACAATATTTAAAAAATATGCGCAATATTCCCCAAAAAGAATGTTTTTCGAAATTCTAATAAAATCCATACTTTCTCTATTATATCCACAATTTTAAAAATAACCATAATTGAAAAATCTTTAAAAATCATGCTAAAAAATATAAAAATGAAGAGTAATTTTTGGCAACGGCATCCTCGAATAGCCGACACTTTCGGGATTTTTATTTTTCTTTTTGTGTAACTTTAGGAACAATCTTTATTAATACTTTTTATTTTTCAAAGCTTCACAATTGTTGGCTCGAGTATGGAACCAACTTTCAAAGACGGCGATAAAGCCATTATAAATCGCCTCACCCTTAACTTGGAGCAAAATTTTACGACACAAAATTTACACCAAAACGTGGTGAGATTATTGTTTTCGAAAACCCACAGTTTACTCGACGGGATGAAAGATCAATATATTATTAAACGCGTGATCGCTTTTTCTGGCGAAAAAGTAGAAAGTCGAAAAAGGAAAATTGACAGTTTACAATGATAAACATCCTAACGGTTTCAGCCCGGATGATAATTTTTAATAATGAGACCAAAAAGTATACAAGTCATGATGGAGAATGGACTGTTCCAGAAAATGAAATATTCGTTTTCGGGTGATAATCGCGAGGAAATAATTCATATGATTCCCGAAGTGGCCTGGCACTGTTCCGCTGTATAAAATTGTTGGTCCTGTCGCCTTTCGAATCTTTCCTTTTAATAAAATTCGTAATTTTGAATATTCACAAAACTATTAAAATATAAAAATAACCCTTTTAACGGGGTTATTTTATTTTTAGAAAGAATTTCCTCAAGTCGCTTTAATTCTTCTTCACTTTTAAATTTAATAACGATCTTTCCTGAACCTCTTGCAGAAGTTTTAATATCTACATCTGCGCTCAGCTTTTTCTGAAATATGCTTAACTGTTTTTCGAAAGGATTGTTCATTTTTTAGGTTCAAATTTTTAGACTCTTCAATCTGTTTTTATAATTCACCAAGAATTGTTCAATTTACGTGAGCTCCAATTTTCCTCAATAATTTTCGGCAGAATTTTCTTGATAGTTTCCTCATCAATCTTTAAAAGTGGGCGCGCTTGGCCTTCTTTTCAACTCGCCAGAAATAATATAATCTTTAACAAGTTGTGGAAGTCTTAATAAACGCAGTATTCAAACTGCACTTTCGCTCCTTCCGCCAACACGTTCGTCAATTTCCATTTTGCCGTTAAATTAAATTGTTCACGAAGTTTTGAATAAGCTTCAGCCATCTCAAGAACATTTAAATTATCGCGCTGAATATTTTCGATCAAACTTAATTCAAGGCGATTTTGGTCAGAAAGCTCACGAACAACTGGTGGAACTCTTTCTAGCCCCGCGAGCTTTGAGGCGATAGCGCCTCTCACCAACGACAATTAAAAACTTCGAGTTTTTCGAACAACTACAATTGGCTAAAACACCAAGGAATTCTAATTGAGTTTGCGAGTTCTTCCGCTTTTTCTTTATTGAAGTGCCGGCGAGGTTGCTCTGGATCAGGGCGAAATATCACTAATTTTTAGCTCTTTTTAGTTGGCTTTTATCATATTCTAAACCTAACTCTGAATCGATTTTTCATCAATAATCATCTCGGTTGGAATCAAAGAAGAGAATCCACGACCAAGTCCTTTTTACCATTATTTGCCCCTTCTATACGCTGAATAATCTCTCGAAACTGCTTTATAAGCACGAGCTCCCTTACTAAATCTATCATAAACACCAATTGGAACACCGTGACTTGGAGCTTCTAAGACAGAATATTCCATGAATTGCATTCGAATCTTATCTGGAAAGAATTTTTTAATTTCTTCGAGAACTTGCCCACCTAAAGTTGTGCGAGAATCCACCATTGTTGGTAGAACTCAAGAAGCTCAGAGGTTTGATTCATCCTTTTACAAGCTTCATGCTTTCAAGAAGCTGGCCAAGGCCTTCCATCGCGTAAAATTCAGCCTGAACTGGTAGGATTAAATAATCACTTGCACAAAACCATTCACGGTCAATAAACTCAAACTTGTGGAGAATCTAAAATAACATAGTCAAAATCGGCCTCGACAGATTTTAAAGCATCTTTTCAATCGAGTAAATCGACCTTTTTGCTGACGAAAGCTCAACTGCATTAGCTAAAAATCGGCGTGCGTTTGGTGCAATTTTTAATTTCTGAAAATTTGCTCAATAATAATTTCAACTAATTGTTTTTCGCCAGAAACTCACATCCGCCATAGTAAAATCAAGGTTATTTTTATCAATACCAAGACCGCTAGTCGCATTTCCTTGTGGATCAAAAATCAACAAGAAGTGTTCGAAAAACCCTCGCTTTGCACAAAATAAGCAATATTTATAGCGCTGGTTGTTTTACCAACCCCTTTTGATTGGTTATCGAAATCACCTTCATAATGTTCATATTATATCACAAACCTTTAGCACTTTCAACTTTGATTTTAATCTTGATTTTTGGAATTTTGTATGTTAAAATAATAAAGATATTAAATTTAATGAGGATTTTATGAAAAAGCAGTCATAAAAGTTGGCGGTAAACAATTTATCGTTAGCGAAAAAGAGACCCTTTCTGGTGGACCTCCTCCGCAAAGGGAACAAAAAGAGCTCCGAACTTGATGCTTTGATGCTTATTAATGGCGACAAAGTGGAAGTTGGAACTCCTGTTGTGAAAGGCGTGAAAGTTTCCGCTAAAGTTGTTGACGAACTTGTTATAGGGCGAAAAATCCGCGTGATCCGTTACAAAGCTAAAAACGTGTTCACAAAGAAAAACGGACATCGTCAAAATACACTAAAATTGGAAATTGCTTCAATTAAATAATTAAAGGCAGGTTAGTTATCTAAAAACTAGCTCTCTACTCAAGGGCTAGTTTTTATTTTTCATTCATAGATTTAACTATATATATAGGTTGATATATTCGACAAAAAGCTTAATATTTAAATTGTAGGACATAATCATTTTACTAACTTTTTAAACCATTATCCAGTATAAATGATAAACCCGCTTATACGAGGTTCTATTCGGTTTTCGAAAACTATTTTTCTCTACTTTTTCAGATTTTTAGCTTCGTGAGTTTTTGTCGCTTCAGATTCAACAACATCATTTTACTTTTTCGTAAATTCAGCAGTTGCTTTTTCATTTCTTCACGACTTCGGTACCAGTAGGCTACAGCACCAGTAATCGCCATAATCGCAATCACCATCATTGCAGCCTCAGCAGGACCAGTATGTAGTAGTTCACTTGGAACTTCAGCACATTTTTGGATCATCTAGCTGCAAGATTTTTCAAGACCCGCAATTTTACATTTATCGTTACAATTTGGGTCATTCTTCTTGCAGTTTCTTTTCCAGAATTTCTCGCAAAAATTCTTTTGACGTTCTTGCAGTGGTGTACAATGCACAGTTACAGTTGCTTTATCAGACTTTCCGCCGTTTTCAGTTAAAACTTGAGCTGTATTTGTGATTGTATTGTTTCTACAAATTAATTTCGAAGCATCAATTTTTGCACGGAAAGTTAGCGTTGCAGAACCGCCAAAAGAGTAATTTCGATATTAATTCCAGATTTCACAATATTATCACTCAAGATTTTACCAGCAGCATCTGATGGAGTTATAATTGAGTTGTTCCAGGAACAAGAACTAATCCAGCAGGAAGTAAATCTTTAATATTCACATTATTTTGTGAAATTGTTCCAGTATTCTTATAAGTGATTTTAACTCAACTTCATCATTTAAGCCGATATTTTGATACAAAATTATTTTGCACCGGCTTTCGAAACTGTTTTGTTGTTTCGAAATCTGCAAAATCTGCTTTGAACCGATAAGTTATAACACCTGAATATTGGTCACAGCCAGGAAGTATTCCGTTTTAGCTATCATAACTCAGGTTTGTGCCAGAACCGAATAGATTTCCTCCATTCAAGATTTGACCATTTACTGCACCTTTTGTTGTAATTTTAGTTTCGATCCCTGAATATATCTCAAAGCGACATCTCGCGAAGAGAGAACGCAAAACAGCTTTGGTCCCAAACTTTTTGTGGTCGGGCATTTCGAGCGGTACTTTTCACCCGCACTAGACCCTCTTTGTACCTTTTTGCAATAGTTGAAGGAACGATTGTGTTAAGTTTTGCATCTAAAGCAATTCCACGATAGCTATTCTCTTTTTGAATTTAAAGAGCTTTTTCGCATTGTTATGATAATAGATATAAACTTCATATTCTCGACCAGGGTACGATATCAATACTATCGACAAAAATTTCCCACGCCAGCTTGACGAACCTCGAACGAAATTTCGCTCATCTCCAACGGTTGATTATTTTGCATAGAGTTAAATGTTACATAGTCGGCAGGGTTTTCGGCAATGAAAGTTTGCCTTTCTGGACCATAAGCGAAAGCACTTCGGCCTAAAGCTACTGCCCGATGAGGGTGCATGAATGCCGCAAACCCCCAAAGTTTGTAATTTATTTTTACTAACATTTCTTACCTTTTTATTTTATTGTTGTATTATTTTGATTTGTAGCAGCTGAAGAGCTATATGTTTGGTTATAATTTTGTTGAGCTGCCCAAACATCGTTATAATTCACAGTTTCACCACCAATATTTGACAGTTTTTGTTCTGTGCTTGTTCAGCCTCATGAGCCCTAGCTCAGCTTCAGCCCTGTGCTTGTCTAGCTTGTTCCGCAGCTTGCGCTTGAGCTTCTGCAGTAGTTTCACCAGTATATTCAGCTGGTTGCTCACCTATTTTTGAAACATCTATAGATTCATCAACACCTTCAGCCTTTAGTTTTTTATCAGTTGCTGTTTCCAGGAGTTACTTCAGGTTTCTATTATTGTCCCTTTTCTCCTGAGAAGCTCTCACCTATCAATTCACCTTTATCCATTTTAGTAAACTCGCATTATCTATATTATAGATAGACTGATCTGGTCTTAAATTTAGTATCATCATGTTTTTCAGGTGGAGTTTCTGGTGGAGTTTTTGGAGGGTTTCTGGTGTAGTAGGTAGGCGTTTCAGGTGGAGTTTTTGGAGGGGTTTCTGTGTAGGTGCTGGTGGTTTTCAGTATCTGGAGCGGGTGGAGTATAAGTTTTCTTCAAATGGAAGTTTTGAGTTGTCCAAGTGTTTGGAACTTCCGCAATCTTCTTCATAACCATTTGCTTACACTGGTCATGAATCAAAATTTTGTTGCCCATTTTTCAATTCAACCATACGAGCTGTTCCGTCAAACGCACCTTCAGCATAGAGCATAATCTTGTTAGAATTCACAAATAGTGAGTAATAATCACTCATCCAAAAGTTTGATTCCCAATAACTTTAGCGCCTTCCATATATTTCTGAATATGCATCATTCAATTTCTGGAAAGCTGTCTGATCGCCATTTCGAGCTGGCATCAACCAAATCATCAACCCTCTAGTATTCGAAATTCCAAGCAGATTCCGAGCAGATTCGGCATCGTTCACGAAGAAGTTTTGCCCATATATTCAATATCATCTTCGTTGTGCGACTCGATCATTTTCTTTTGATATTCTTCATTCGAAAGTTTTGAAGTATCTGTTCCGATAGAATATTTGCTCTCTTTGATCGATCTTATTATAATCGTCATTTTCAGAGTCATATTTACTGTTGTTAAAGTTCTTTTCTCTTGCTCTTTGAGCATTACTATTATCAAAGTTTGCCAGTTTATTAAATTCAGATGCAGAACTTTCTACTAAGTTCTAGTTCTAGTATTATCTTCAACTTTTGGCTCACTGTTATTTACATGAACTGCTTCAGCGGATCTACGACCAGCTACTGAATGAGATTGCGCCAAAACCAACCAATGCCATAATTCCTAAAACAGCCTTACCAGCTCTTTTCATGAACCTCGGGATTGTCCAGCTTTAGCTTCGATATTATCATCTTGATCAACAACATTTTTGCCCTATCGGCTCGTTTTTGTTTGCTAAACGTAAATTCAGCATCACTTAGCTCAATAGAATCTTTTTTAGACTCATCATTTGAAGGTTGTTCAATCTGAACCTGAGCATTATTTTTCGCCAGAATCTTTGACTACAGGTTCGCCATTGCATTTTCCCAAATTGTATCAAGAACCTTTTGTCGATATTCTGGTTTTTTCGAATATTCCCATATAAATCGATCTTCAAGCTTATTGTTTAAACCGTCAACATTTACACGGTTTTTTGAAAAATCATTCGAAGCTTCAATTAATTGCTGACGATATTTATTTTCTTAACTTCTTCACTTTCCGCATTTTGAATCATTTTTAGCCAACGAATTCATTCTTTGAATTTCCGAACTCGCTCCTACAGCTTGATCCATTTCTTCTTTCGAAAGAGTAGAAATTTCATAAGGCTGTTCGCTTTCAACTCGATTTTCACCATTTTCCATTCGTCGGTAATGCTCGTCGCGCTCCATCATTTCATCAAAAGCAACTTTATCACCTTTATGAATCGCATCGCGAACAGAGTTTTATCAAATTTTTCGCACCTTTCTTCAATTTCTTCTTCACGCTTCTTAGAGCATCAGCTTCGGCCTTTGCTTCTTGTTTTTGGTTTAGTTCTTCACGAAGAACATCCTAAGAACCATAAGCGTCTTCGAAAGACTTGCTTGTGTCTGGCGCAGAATTAAAATTTTCCTGCTTTTTCATTTCTGTCCTTGTTTATTTTTAATTTATTTTACTCACCGTATTTTACCACAAGCGTATTAAAAAGTCAACACTTTTTAAAAAAATAAAAATCGATATTTCTATCGATTTTATTTTTACTAGATATTAAGCTGCGATATTTCCAGAAATTGCTCGAACAATGTTCCAAAAACACGTTTCCCCGCTGGAACTTCCTCGGTGAACAGATTTTACCGTACTAATTTCTTCGACGGAGTTGTTCTGTGTTTTTAAATTGATTTTCATGCAAGCTAAAATTCGTTTTCACGACCTTCATAGGTTTCGAAGTTTGCGCACTAACCTTTGAAATGTATAAAATGTATAATATTCGAGCTTGAGCTTCGTCATTATGTAAGAAAAACTACTATTTTCACGATCGAGCGCCTTGTTCAGCGTGTGCACAATATTTTTCAGGTGTTCAAGAGCTTTCATCTTTTGAACTCTCTCTAGATTCTTCAATTTCTTCTTGACGTTCTGAACTTAAACTTTCGGGAGAGTCAAATTTAAAATCTTGAAATTCTTCAAAGCTATTCTCTTGCTCAAGAGATTTTTATCTTGCTCGTTCGTGTTATAATCGTTTATCTTAAAATTTTCCATTTTTGCCTTTTGATTTTTATGTTTTGTTTAAAAATAACTTATGCTCGTATTATAGCATAAGTTATTTTTAATTGTCAATATCTTGGTTGCTTTTTGAGTGAAATTTTTACTTCGAACCCTCAACTTTACAATCTGAACAAAATCAAGTTCATTTTCTGAAATTTCAGCCTTTGTAGCCAAAACTTCTTTTTCGAAATTCTTTTGTTCAAATTTTTGAACGCGTCAAGAACTTCAGTATTTTCAGATGTAAAAATTAAGTTCAATTCGATCATCAACGTTTAGCTCAGCTTTTTTTGCGCGCGGCCTGAATGTGGCGAATAATCTCACGCATTAAGCCCTCTGCACGAAGTTCAGGAGTTAATTCAAAGTCAAATTCAACGCCCTCACCACCAAACTCAACATTTTTAACGTTTTAATTCTTCCATCAAAATTGGCTGCGAAATCAAAAAGATTTTTGCATTTTGCGGAACTTTTACGCTAGCTAGTGGCTGACGAATTTTACGCCATTTTTTTGCTCAGAGCGCAAGAGCTTCATTCACATAGCCACGAACTTCGGCCATTTCAGCAAGTAAGTTCTTATCAATCTCACCAGCTTCTGGCCAATCTTTCAAATGAACTGAACCATCACCAATCATTTTATCCCAAAGTTCTTCTACAAGAAAGGCACAAATGGCGCAAGAATCAACGCAAGATAGCTCAAAACATAGTGAAGTGTTTGATAGGCTTGAAGTTTATCGACACCATTTTTCGCTCTTCCAAAAACGACGGCGCGAACGGCGCACAAAACCAGTTTGAAGCGTCATCGAGGAACGGCAAAACACCTTCAAGCGCGCGCGGGAATATTATAAACGTTCATATTTTTCAGTAATTTCGTTTCGAAGCTCATGAACGCGACTCACAATCCATTTATCGAGTGGGTTTTTCAAGATCTTTTGAAGGGTCTTTAAGCTCGCCGTTAAATTCCCAACCGTCAACACTAGCATACATTGTGAAGAAATCATACATGTTCCAAATCATTGAAAGCTTACGCGCAACGTCCGAAACATCCTTATCGTGAAGCGCAAAAATCTTCACCATTCAAAAAGTGGGCTAGTAAGCAACAAAAATCGCAAAACTATCGGCTGAATATTGATCCATTAGCTCGTTTGGATCAGTATACTGCCAAGAGATTTACTCATTTTTCGGCCGTCATTTCCAGCAACAACACCGGTCGTAATCACATTTTTGAAGGCATTCTTACCAAAACAAAGCAGTATTTACGGCATGAACATAATAGAACCACGCACGAACCTGACCAATATATTCAACAATAAAAATCACCTGGGAAATTCTTTTTCGAACTTCTTTATTTTCGAACGGATAATGGAACTGGGCAAATGGCATCGAGCCACTTTCAAACCAACAGTCAAGCACTTTTGTCGATACGAGTGTATTTTTCGCCGTTAATTTCGAAAGTGATATCATCGACCCAAGGTCGGTGATAATCTTCAAGCTCCACTCCACTCACCTTTTAAGTTCAGCGTAAGAACCAACTACGCGAATCTTGCCACTTTCGGATTTCAAACCGGCATTGCTGTCGCTCAGAAACGGTCGCGTGATAGATTCCAATCTGGTGCAGCTTCAAGATTTTCGAAACGGCCGTGTTTCAAGTGCGCTGAGAACCAGTTGATGTTTTCATTTTGTTCAAGCATTAATTCTTTTTGACCTTGAATATCAAAGAACCAGCTTGGGTGCGCTCGATACATTAAACGCTGACCAGTGCGCGGATTGTGCGGATACCGTGACGAATATAATCACTTCTCCAAATAACGCCACGCTCTTTTCAAAATTTTTGGCTAGCGGTTTATTAAATTCTCAAACATCTTCGCCTGCAAATTCACCATTAATATATTTGCCGTATTCATCTAAAAACGTGAAAAACTGAATTCCGTATTTTTACCAAAGTTGAAGTCTTCTTCACCATAAGCTGGTGCGGAGTGAACAATTCCCGTTCCGCTTTCAAGAGAAACATAATCTGCACCCCAAACTTTATAAGCGTTCTCTTCCCCTCGCCAGAATATTTCGAATCTTCGAAAGTGGTTCGTAGCTCAAAACCAACCAATTCCGCACCATCGATCAAATTAACGATTTCAGAATTGGTTGCTTTTTCTCATCAACAAAAACTTTTTCGAGCAAATCTTTTTGCCAAAATGAAGAATTCATCACCAACTTTACTTTTTGCGTAGGTAATTTCAGGATTAACAAAAATGCCCATATTGGCAGGCAAAGTCCAAGTGAGTCGTTGTCCAAGCAAGCATTGCAGTTTTATCACATGAGCCTTCTGCGTCTTCAAAATCTTTAAGCCAAAAACTTTCACAAAACGCTTGGATCAGTCACTGTTTTATAGGCGTCATTATCCATCGTAATCTTCACTTTTCGAAAGCGGAGTTGCCCACGCCGTGTCATACATCAAAACACGTTCACCTTCATAAATTTTACCTTTTTCATAAAGAGTTTTTGAACGCCCACCAAACACTTTCCATAAAGTCTTTATCCATTGTTTTATAAGCATTTTTAAACTCAACCCAACGGCCAATGCGGTCAATCGTATTTTCTCCCAAAAGAGCGGCATTAGAAACCATACTTTCGCGCGCGGTCGTGACATATTCGGCGAGCGAAATTTTTGTCACCAACTTCGTGTCGAGAAGTGATACCGAGCTCTTTTCTCGACAAGTTTTCAGCTGGCAAACCGTGCGTATCCCAACTCCCAACGGCGCTCAACTCTTTTGCCAGCATTGTTTGATAGCGCGAACGGCATCTTTTTACAATTGAACTAAGAAGAGTTCCGTGGTGCGGCACACCAGTAATGAATGGAGGCTACCATAAAACACGAGGCGTTGTCTTCGCTGCGGTTTTCTACCGATTGCTCAAAAGTTTTTTCTGCTTTCCACCGCGCCAAAACATCGGCTTCGTATTCTTTTGCTCTTCTTCTTGAATTTGCTTGAAATTTCATTATTTATTTCCTTTCGCTCTATTATGTGATTTACATAGCATTTCGCAATTCCTCTATTGAGGTCGCACCACCCTTTACTCCAAGCACTAACATGATCAGCGTCCATTTCATTCAGCTTCCATATTTTTTGCCTTGTTAGCGTCATGGCCGATTGCGCAATAAGAACAATTTGATATACCTTTTTCTTTCTGCAGCTTTGGTCTGATTTTTATAAACAGTTTGTTTGGTAGCGTCATCAAACATCCCTAACCTCAAGCAGTTTCGTATCGCCTAAATCACCTTTCCGCCCAGAATATAGCCCCAAAACATACTCAAATATTCCCTTACGACTTTTTACAAACGGGTCGCCATACAGCTCACTAACTTTTTGCGGAAATCTGGTCAGAGTCATACGAAAGACTTGTGGTATTCCTCATATAGCCTTCCCCATTCTAGACCACGCATCTCTTTCTCAACTTGATTAAAGGTATTTGATACCCAGTTTCAGTCACCGTATCGAAAATAAGTCTGCACCTCGCAATAGAATTATCAAACCTATGTTGAGACATATATTCTGGAAATTGTTATACCCCTTGGCTGCTGCAATCCACCCCAGCGCTACATGCCAAAAGTCTTGCCGCTTTAGCATCACCATTGATATATGCACTCCACATAGCAATCCTTTGAACGTTTGCCGGAGTTTGAAAAGTTCTTACCTAATGTCACAAAAAGGTCCGAATAAATAGCATTTAGCAGTTCCTGCTCATTAAGCAGCACACCAACAATGTTAATCGTCTTAAACCATTCCTTAATTTCACTCTCGTCCCTTCACATTCATATACCAAAAGCTCTGTTTCTAGTATCTTCTGTCGCAAATCATGCGGTAAAGAATCAAAATGCGTCTGATTGCTATTGCGCATAATCGAGAAGCGACCTCGATAAATCGACCAATCGATGTGATTCGCTGCTGTCCATCCAAAACCTCCAAGTTACCATCCTCTAATTTATTAAAAATAAATTAAACCAATCGGGTAGCCTTTTAATATCGATTCAATAACTGCAACATCTTTCTTGCCGTCAGCATAAATATAGTTACGCTGATACTCTGGCTGAATCTGTCAACTTTACCACTCAGACCAAACAGGCCCTTTCCTTCAAATCTCATTATAGAGTAAAGCCCTTGGTAATATCGGCAATAGTGTATTTTTAGATTAGCAATCATTTTCTTTGCCTAATTCTCCTAACGCCTGCATCTTTTTTAATACCTTCCGATCAAGCTTCTCTATACCCAAATAAATTTAGTATTGCCCCATAGACTCTATATCCTCTTTTGATGGTAGTTACTTTTTATTCAGCTGATTCTCCAGCTCAGTTTTTCAGCAGCTCAATTGTTTCTTACTGCACTCTCATACTTTTCTAAAATTTCATTATAAGCTGCTTTATCGTATGTTTTATTCTCTTTGTATTTTGCTGCTTCCTTTAGCCTCTGCTATTATCTCCTATTCCAGAAAGATTAAGCTCCATCTTTGATTCCATCTTTGACTCTTTTTACGTTTAATTAATATTCTAAAGTACAATCTCTTACCATCAACATATGGTCTATCATACTTTCTCTTGATTCGGTATTCTTATGGCGGATAAAGATTCTCTTATAGACTCTCTCTCTCTCGATCACTGGTTGCGATACTCTGCTTTTTCGTCCCACAGTCCGTTTCGAGAAGCCCTTTTCCTTCACTTTCAGTAGCACCCTAGTATCTCAAATTGATCATGGGCTATACTTTATCCAGAAAATGTAATAGGCACACCCATCACGCCATCATAATCACTACGGGATAGTATCCACAAACGAAACCTCAATCGCATCATAGTTGTCATACTTTTTGTAGCACATATCGCTATTTGATAACTTTTCTTTGTTGAAACTTTCTGTTTCTCTGCCATCGTCATCAACTGCAACTTTCTGATGACGTTTGCCGTGATCAAGATTAGTAAAACCACACTGAACTCCCGACAGTCTGATACCTATGTCCAGTTTTTCATCATAAACGTCTAGCCTGTTTCTTTGCGTCATACTTCTGGTATCTTTAGAACCACATTGATCCAACGCTACTTCTTGTCACCCCCTAGCCACATCTTATTTCATCATAATCTTTGGAAAAATTTCTTATAAGTAATGGCGTTCATATTGCCGATAATCAAAAACTTTTTATCGTACTCAAACAGCTGCGCCACGTATTCACGAAACAGCGAAAACGGCGGATTAGTCACCACGATATCAGCTTGTTTCAGTAGTTCAACACATTCTTTTGAGCGAAAAATCGCCTGGCGGGAAAATCATCATCACCTTTCAGTGGCTCTGCCACCACCATTAGCCTGAATAATTTTTTTAATATCCTCAGGTCATATACTCCGTCACCATTTTCGTCAGACACCTCAGTAATTTCAATCACCCGACCTTTATCTCACCATCTTCAGTTGTCTTGTTGGTTTGCGCTGCAGATTTCTTAACTGCTGAAATCTCTTTGTCTGGCATATCTGGAAAAAGTGAGATCTGCAGCTCAGTTCCTACCACTGGTGAGTTAGTAGCTAGTAGCAACCAACTTTTTAATTCCATAAGTATTGAATTTGTTTACGAAAAATTTGAAAGAAAGTTGCTTCTCGTACGGGTCGTCACAGTTGAGATACACAACCTTTCCCACGAAACACATCCGGGTTGTAGTCAATATACGCCTGGACTTCCTTTTGATGTCTTCATATGGGTGTAAAACCTCATCATTACGAGCTTTTTTTAGCTGATGTAAGGTTATTATTAGCCACTTTTTACCCTTTTCCTTAAATTAAAAATCACTCTTTTAGACTCGAGAACCAAGCAAGCTCGGCGATACCATCTCGATTCCAAAAGAAGTGATTCTTTAGCCTTAATTTTAGCTTTCACGGAGCTTTCCCTGCCCAGTTCTAACTCAGTTTTCAAAACCTTTTCTTCTGGGAGCTTGCTGGGTTGATAGCCGCTCATTTATCAAAAATAAAAACGCTTTTATGATTTTATTTTTATCAAAATTTAAAAGATATTTTTCAAGCTTTTAAGTGTTTTATTTATTACTATCCTTCGGACAGCTAAACAGCCGGACACGACACTATTATTTACTACTTTTTAGAAATTTCCGACATTTCATCTGCGAACTTTTTAGTGCCTTAGATTGCGATTGTTGCCTGTAAACCCTCCGAGCATCTCATCCTTCAATAAAGCTTGATTAGTTGCTATACTCCTTAACACTTTAGGATGTGACATAATCAGTTATTATAACATAATTACAGATGAATATAATAAAAATTGATTTTATTTTTACACCACTTTTTATTCTAATTATTTATGTAATCCAGAGAGAATAGTTACTAATCGAAATACAAAAAGCAAGTCCTATAATAGTAAATAAGAATTGAATAATAATAAATGCTATGGTTGTAACATTAGCTTGAATACTTCGTTGAATTTTGTATTGAGCTTCTAAATAGTCTTTTTCAGTGAATTCATTTTTTCTTGCATAAATAGTATTATTAAATTTTATATTTCTGAATCATCAGTATAAGATTTAATTATACGTGATTTTCTGAAATAATAGTAAGGTATCTGTAGAGTAACAAAGGAAAGCCAAACAATGAAGAACTGTTTTTGTGAATTATACATAAAAACATAATTACAAAAAGAAAGTTAGCCACAAAACGTGTTTTTCGCATTTTAGCAACTTCTTGACGTATATCGTGCTAAAGTCGTTGCCTCAAAAGATTTCTTGTTTCAATAGCTAATGCATCTTTATATGTATTTTTCTTGATATACATCTGAAGCTTTTTGTTGAATTCTCTTGAAGCAAAAGCTTTTTATTTTCTTCAATTTCAATATTATTGTTTTAGTGGCTCATTGTTTTTCTATCCATATTTTTAATTATACATCAAGAATAAGCTTATTTCAATAAATGTTATAGTTCCTAACAATTTAGAATATGATACAATCCTTACTTAAGGGACTGTCCTATACAGTATATATCTAAATAAAATTATTGTCGAATACAAAAACACGCTAATTTTTAGCTTAGCGCGCTAATATGCAACCATCAATTAGTGGCAACGGTCGCCCGCGCCACATCTGCAAAGGTGGCCATCGTCAGCAATCGCCAAGATCGTTGGATATTCAACGATATCATAAGCTTGTAAGAAAAATTGATTCCTACTGTCATCTGGGTTCATTTGCTCAATTTCGAGCCCAGTTTGCCTTCAAAAATCATCAATATATTCTCGAACTTCACGGCCATGATCGCTAGCATCCTCTATAAACTACTACACCATTTTCATTTTCTCTAACCTTCAATAAAAATCTCTTCAAAAACTCTTCAACTGTTTCAAAACCATTAAAAACACTTGCGAAACGAATGTACATGCAACTTTATTCATCTCAAACAAGACCAAAAGAACCGTTTCGCCAATCTGGTGAAGAAACTTTACTTGATTTTTGAAGAAGTTCATTTCAACGCGATTAATACTCCTTCAACTTGAAGATCGGAAAATGAACTTTCCAATTGAACGAATAATTGAACTTTTTAGCTTTTCACGACTAAAAATCTCACGTGCCACTGTGCGACTTCACCACAACAATTCATGGTTTTCGATCCGCTCATAGGTGGTGAAACGAGTGCCGTCTGGCGCAACTCGGCGATTTATGAATGGATTGGCCGTCAACTGACATTCTACTTTCCAAAACTTTTGTTTCGTCAAGTTTAAATTCCATTAATCTTCCTTTTATTACGTTTTTCGGCGTCGCAAAAATGCAGGAATATCGCTTTCGTCCTTTTCTTCTTCGTCTTGAGCCCAAATATTTTTGAGTTTCGATATCACTAGCAAAATCTTCGGCTGAAGTTTTTCATTATTTAATTCCATATCAATTGCGTTCGAAATTGTAGTGATTGATTTCTTGCGCTTCAGTATGTTCGTCTTCAAGATTAAAAGTTTTCGAAACGGCATTTTCGAGCGAATTTATTACAGGCTCATTATAATCACGGTCAAAAACCAGTTGCAACTAACTGTACAATTAATTCATCTTCAAGCTCAGGTTTAAGTGTTGCACCAAAATGATATTTGCATCTGGAGCAACAGCACCAGTAATAATCTCAGCCGCCTCTTGAATCTCGCTCATACTCATATCATAACCACCAGCAACATTAAATAGAACACCACGTGCGCCATCAATAGAAACCCTCAATCATTGGGCTTTCGATAGCTTGTTCAGCAGCCTTTTGAGCACGATTATCACCACTAGCACGGCCAATTCCCATCAAAGCAGAACCAGCATTACTCATAATTGACTTAACATCTGCGAAGTCAAGGTTGACTCGCTTTCATGCTCAGTAATAAGTTCAGAAATACCCTGAACACCTTGTCAAGAACATCGTCAGCAATTTTAAAAAGTTTCAAGAAGTGGTAAATTCCCTATCAACAGTTTGAAGAAGACGATCATTTGGAATCGTTATTAGTGTCAACCGCAGCGGCAAGCTTTTCAATTGCCCAATCAGCATTAGTTTTGCGCTTTGCGCCTTCGAAAGTGAATGGACGTGTGCAACACCGATAACCAAAATTCCCATTTCACGAGCAATTTCAGCTACAACATGACCAGCGCCAGAACCGGTTCCACCACCAGCGCCAATGGCGATAAATACCATATCGGCACCATCAAGAGCCTCACGAATTTCTTCTCGAGATTCAAGAGCGCACTCTCACCCAATCGGATCAGCACCAGCGCCTAAAACCATTTGTAGTTTCACGACCAGGTGGATTTTTCTTGTCGGCCTTTGATTTATACAAAGCTTGAGCATCAGTATTCATCGCAATAAACTCGATGTTGCTCAAACCAACATCTTTCATTCGATTAACAGCGCTTCCACCGGCACCACCGATACTCTACAACTTTAATTTTTAGCAAAAGTTTGAACTTCATTTGGTATAATTTCTGGCATTTCTTCTCCTCATCTACTCCCATTATATCACTTTTTATTGTTTTTCTTGAATAATTTTGCATCCGATTTTTCGCTGGTTCTTCATCTCTATAACTATTATATCTCGAAGTATTATCGCGCATTTCAATCAATAAAACCGACTACAGCAGAATACTCGAGCGCTTTTAACCTTTTCAGAAACCGTATTGTCAATTCATTTTTACTAATCTGTACTGCAAGCTGAAGATATTTTTCTCGCAAATGTATCAATTCCTTTAAGAGCCGCTGCCCCAGTTAGTACAGCGCCGCCAGGTAATTGATTCTCAAGGCCAGACTTTCGAAGACTCGAACCTCCTCAATTCTTCAACCTCGCCTCAATAATTTCATCAATTTCTTGCGTATTAAAGCTGTAATGTTCACGACCATGTTTTACGACAATATCACTATTATCTCTCTTTCGAAGGCAAAACCGTGCTTTAATTTTTAATTTCTTCAGCAACTTGGAGAAACTTTTAGCCCAATCGCAAGGTCAGTTAGTAATATTTATCCTCCGAGCGGAATATTTTCAATGAACTGCAAATTGCCGTCTTCGAAAAATCACAACACCGGTTGTTGAAGCCCCCAAATCAATAATAACAACGCCATTTTTCTTTTTGGTTTTCAGTTAGTACAGCCCTGAGCTGAAGCTAACGCACTTGGAATGTATAAATTCGAAGAAATATCAAGCTGCTCCAAAATATTTTTCAACATTTTCAACTTGTATTCTTGGTGCAGAGATTGCGTTTCCGTAAACCTCAAGCCGTGTTCCAAACCATTTCGAAAGGATCAGCAATCCTTCTTGATTATCAACATTATAATAATAAGGTATAAACTTCAAGATTTCTCGATTTTCTGGGATTTTGCCAATCAATGCAACATCTTCAACTCAGTCAATATCTTCATCACCAACCAAGCCTTTTTCTGAGGTTCACTGCAACCATTCCGTCTACTTTTTGTACTCTGAAATTTGCACGCCATTAACGCTCTAGCTGCTCTTTTCCGTTTTATAGCCGCTCATGCGTTCAGCTTCAGCAAAGAGCTTTATCAATCGCACGATAAACATTTTCTGGATGCATGATAACACCTTTTTAAGTCCAGAATTTTTCAGCCGATCCAAGTCCCCAAAAATATTTGGCGAACTATCTCTATTAAAGTTCGCATAAGTACACGAACCTTGCTTGTTCCAATATCTATTCCTACCATATCGAGGAATTTCATTCATAGTTCTATTATACTGTTAATGCTAATTTTTATCAAGAGTAAAAATAATAAAACCAACAAAATTTATATTTTTATTTCAAAGCAGAATAAAATAAAAAGCACCCTCGCAGTAGATGGGTGTTTTTATAATATTCCTGGTGCTGGAGAAAGATTCGAACTTTCGAAGGCATCTGCCGACAGATTTACAGTCTGTTGTGTTTGACCGCCTCACTATCCCAGCATTCAACTCTTGTATTAAAAATACTTGAGCCACCTTTTCGGTTCGAACCGAAGGCCTGTTGTTTACAAACAGCTGCTCTAATCCAGCTTCGAGCTAAGGTGGCACAACCAAGTACATTAACAATTATACACGAGCCTTTTGAAATTGCAAGCACTTTTTGATTATTTTCTAAAATCTCAATTGTTGAATCTCACAATTTGAAAATCTGGTAAAAATGGGAGATTTTTGCGAATCAGTAGCTCTTGAGATATCACTCACAAAAATTCTTGCCGTAAAAATACGTTCTGCTCCGTCAAGGCTCCAAAAATGAATATTTTCAATTTTCAAACACCTTCAACCGCTAAATTTGCTTTTTAATTTTGTTCATTTTTATACTTGGCGCACGTTGAGTTAAGATTTCAAAACTCCCCAAGCGTTCGAAACTGCCCCCAAGAAATAAATAATAAAATGCACAAACTTGCTACACGATCGAGTATATGAAGTCCTGAAAATAAAATTAAAACATAGTGACGAATGTTAAACTCAACCAAGCAAAATCTTCAATTAAGTGAAGTGAAACCGTTCGGTCAAGAATATTTTTCGAACCATATATGTGCTGCAGCGAATAACTCACCAAAATCCCTACAATTGAAAACAACAACCATTAACCCTGAACATTTACATATGGGTGAACATGACAAGTAAATCTATATATAGAAATCGCCATTGTGTATGAAAGCCTACAAAACTCACACCAGCATTCAAAAGAGCTCCGAGCGCTGCAAAAACGTTTATAACCATAGCCATCACAGATAGTTGGTCTGCTTAGTTTATTTAAAATTACTGTAATCGTAAGCAGGATTGTGCATCACCCAAATCGTGAACAGCATCAGCCGAAATTGCTGCCGAACCAAAAGTCCACCAAAGAAAACTCCGCAATCGAAAACCCAAATTTAAGCCAATCGTTAGTGGAAGATTACTCGATTTTTATGCTGATGCGCCACTCCAAAAATGAGCATGCACTGTTTGCAAGCATATTTTTCTTCGAAAATTTACTCTTCCTCTCCATTTTTCGAAATTTTATTCAGTGTAAGAATTTCTGCTCCATCTTTTGTGACCAAAATGGTGCTGCCAAAATGTGCCGAAAGTGAACCGTCTCTCATTAAAAACATCCCATTCGCTATCTGTTCCATTGAAAAATTACATCACCCTCACCCAATGAACGTCATTCGCCATGCAAAAAGTGTCACCCTCTTGAAAAACTGCTACCTGTACCAGCTTACAATTTGGAACTTCGTGCCATATGCATTTTTAAACCCACACCATGGCCAACCAATTCTGAACATTACCAAGTTTTTGATTTTTAGCGATTTTTCAACTGCCGCACCAATATCGCCAGTTTTCACGCCAGGCTCAACAACAGCAATTCCAGCTGAAAGCGCTTTTTAGTATCGTTCAAGAGATGCTTAACTGCTCCTTTTTGGCTCTTCACCAATCACGGTTGTTGTGGCAGAATCAGTCATCATTCCTTGAACCTCAATCTACCATGTCAACTTACCACATCACCTTTTTCGAAAGTGGCATTATCGGTGCGCCGAACAACACAATCATTCACAGAACACAAACCACACTCAGGAAAATTTTACATCCGAGTTAAATATGCAGATTTTGCACCATATTCTTTTAATTTTCTTGCGCGCAAAAGAATCAACTTCAAGACCAGTCGTGCCAACTTTCGAAAAATCCGTAAGCTCACGGCAAAAATTCGCGCGAGGATTTTTCCGCCTCACGCATTGACTGAATCTGCGCTCTCAGTTTTATTGCCAGTACTAAATTCCGCACGATCTCAATTTCCTCCATAATAGATCATGGACTCGACCAACCGTACCGGTTCCATCAATATGAGCAATTCTCACACCATTTTTCACTAAAAATAATTTCAACTGGTACATTTCTTGGCGATAAATTCAAGTCGTTCATCAATAACTTTGGTGTGTCATCAAGTCGACCACGAATTTCAAGCCGACGCATCAATTCTACCTCTGTGGAACTCCCAGAACACCACAAATCAACATTTCGACCGTGATTTTGCTTTATTTTTCGATTAGCCATTTAGCCTGAGCAAGCTGGCGTGGGTAACCATCAAGAATAACCTGTTTAACATTTTTGCTATTTTGCACGATTAAGAGCTTTCACCCATAACGCGATTAACAATTTCCGGGTCGATCTAATTTTCCTGCGTCATTCGTGCAAGAAGTTCAGGATCTTGTTATCACGCAAAAGCTGACCAGCACTGCCAAGCCGCCAATCGTTTGTGCTGCTAACAGATTACCTTGAACACTTTACCAGCACCTGCTGACCAAAAATACAATCATTAAATTCCTTTTGTTTTAAAATTATATCTTTATATTATAGCATAAAAAATTAAAAATACTAAAATTCCTTCGCAACAATAGTCGCTCGCTCTCAAGATGAATTGCAACCATTGACGTATTAGGATTAAATCGAGATATTCACTCTCACCTGATTTATACATCTCACAAGAACTACCTAAAACTATCTGAAGCTTCCAACAACATAATCATCATCAAGCAGACCTTCGAGGATGTCTTACGAAAATAGAGAAACTCATTTGAAAAATGAAATTGTTCAATTTTCTGGGGGATACTGACCATTTAAATATTCTTTACATGAGTATAATCTCATCTGAAGTTTCCTATTACCAATTGATTTTTAAAAACTATTTGACTTTTATTATCAATTCATATATAATGCCTATTAGCAATCTTTATGATTGATCATATACCGAAAGGTGGAAACTTTTGATATGACAATACAGGAAACCGCTATAGCGTGGTTGGGGTGAGCTAATGGGAGGTTGTGATTCAGAAGGAAATCCAATCACAGTTTCATTTGGTTGGGGCTCTAAAGATGGCGAAACCTTATTGGGGGATCGGCGATAGAAGCGAAATAAACTTCAGATTCGCCAAATCACGACCATTACGGTAAGGGTGACGGCCCAACATATTATGGTACTGACCGCGGTCAGTATACAGGGCCTGGGGTCTAAATAAACTTTATTTGTCTGATGAGCTGTGTTTAGCGCCTTCATTAAAAGGAGATTTCTAGTGAGCATTTTTCAAAAATTGTCACCATTTTATAGTGACAGATTATGATAGTAGTTTCAGTGTTTTTCCTACTAAATTATATATAGTACATCAAATAAAGAATACACTATAGAAGATTTGAATTCTTTCTACATTAATCTATTTCTGAAAAAGACTATCCTAAGCCTTTTCTCAAAAAGAAGAAATTTGTATAATTTACGAGATTGCTAATAATTTTATAATAGAAATTGAGACAACCCAGATAAAAACTTTGTTAACTTCAAGAAAATTATCCATATTATTCGCTCAAGATTTCAGAACAAAAGAAATAGGCTTTTGATATTCAGGAATATTCTGATTATTTTATAGCTATATCACTAAAAGAAAGAGAGAAGCTCGCAAAATAAGCTTATTGACCGGAATTTAAAAACGACCTGGTCGTTTTTATTTTAATTCAATTCTTCCTTCGACGATTCTCGCCAAAACAGCACCGTCAGCAGAATTGACCAAATTTTGCTTTCATTTCATCGATAATTGCCCATTTGTTTAATCGAAACTTCACCATTGATGAAATTTCAGCTTTACTGCCGCACGAATTTCATCTTCACCACCATTTCTGCAAATATTTTTGAAAGAATTTCAGCTTTTTAATTCATTTGTCAGCGCGTTCGGCATCTAGTACTGCAGCTTTGCGTACTTCTCGCGCAACCAGAGTTTCAATTTCAGTATCACTTTGCTCTCTTCGCGCTTACCAAGTTTTTACTTTCTTCATCCAAAATTGAAGCTTAAGCTCGCAAACTGGTAGTTTCGAAAGCATTTTCGGCAAGCATTGCAGTTTTTAAATCAGCATTAATTTGTTCTTTAACATTTTTCCTCCTTTAAAATAAAACCAGCCTTTCGACTGAATTTATGTTTTAGCGAATACCAAGTCGCATGTGCTTTTTCAGCACTATGTTGATTTCGAACGATTGCTTTTTGCGTCGTTCAACCTTACTTAGAGGCTTCGAAAATCGCATCGATGCTTTGAGCTTCGCTCAAACTCCACTTTTGTAGAACTTTTTCGATTAAAGCGACGAATAATATTTTTCGTTAGCTTTTTCGGTCTTTCCTTGTTACACTAATACTCATACTGATTACTATTTTTACCAAAGTAAAAAGCAAGTGAAAAATAAAATTGCTCAATTTTAGATAATTTTATTAAAAATTATTTTAATTTTTGCTTGCTCTCGATAAAAATCAATCCAAATTTTCAACAGCCTGTCTTCTGAATAATCTGAAATTTCTTTCGACTTTCGCTTTAAATTCTTTTAATTTTTCTGGATTTTTCGAAATATCTTTAATTACTTCATTCATCTCTTCGAAATCTTTACCTGCCAAATATTTTCCTTCAAGAATATTTTTATATAAATCCAAATCTCAGTAGGCATTATTGCAAATCCACAACTGGCTGCTTCGAAATAACATTGGGAAAAAGCTCAGCATAACTTGGCAGAAGAAACAAATCACAACTTGCATAAAACTTTTCGAATTTCTTCACGCGGGCACAATTCCTAAAAATTCCAAATCTTTGGCGGATTTTTCAACTATTTTTGTAGCGATCTGAGCCACTGGTAATTTTTCCGAACGAAAAACCGCCAGCCCAAACAAATTTAATATTGGGATTATTCTCTGCTAACTTTATAAAATCGATCAATACCTTTTCGTTGCTGAACTTGACCAACTCCAAAAACCACAATTTCATCTTTTTCCAACCTTGTAATTTCTTTCGAAATTTCTCGTTCTTTTTCACTCAAAGGCGACCACTTATCTTTTTGCAACAAAGTTTGAATATAAGTTATTTTTCTCGGTCGATACCGATTTTAACTAATTCTTCTTTAAAATCTGGATTTACAACCACTAAATGATCCATTTTATCATAAAATTTGATCAGATATTTTACAATTTTTCGGCAATTGCTGGCATATCTAAAACTACCATCAAGAGGTCGGGAATTAAGTGAACATAGCCAATTCTGCGGCCGGTATATTTTTTAAACCGTGCAGCCAATAAAAATGCGGATCAATAGTGTGAAATGTGTAATATCTGGATTTTTCGTATGAAGTGTTTTGGTAATTTTTAACTCGCTCTTTGCCTCGATTTTTCAAGAAGATTCATTAGCTCAACATAGGCGCCACCAACACCTTTGGCCAGCAACCTTATCCGCAGAACTCATCATATTCACATGGATTTTATTCATAGGCTAATTATACACGTTTCTCAAATGTAAAATCTGCCCTTCAACATGCCCTTGCCATTCGTTCAGACCAAGCTGAAAAACCACGTCAATTTCTTCACCAATTTCAGCAAAAATTCTTCATGCATTAAATTTTAACATTTTAATTTCATTCTCCATCTGTTAGAAATTAGCTTTAAATGCTGTTTTTATCGCCCATTTCTTGCCGAGCTATAACTCGTAGTGTTTTTAATTTCGAAAGTTGGCTCTTCATTTCCTTTTCCAAAAAGGCCCGCGCCGCAATCTTTTCAAAAAGTTCCAACGAAATTGCGAAAAATCTTCAGTTTGTATATCCACTTTTCGGCAAAAGATATTCAAGCTGATTTTTCGATATTAAGCGAATCATAAAAATCGTTCACGCTTTTTCGAAAATCATCAATTTTAAAGTTGGAAGAGTTACGCCTGCGGTCGCATCAAGGCGGCGCCACAACTTTGATGATATTTCACTTGCATTTCTGCACTCGCTTGACTTGCCGAAAAATCCACCAAAAACTTCGCTTGATCCTTTTGCAATTTCACCCTCAATTGAAGTACAAAAACTGGTTTTTAAAAGCGTTCAAGCAAACCACTCGCCACAATTCCAATAATTCCATCGTTAAAAACTTTCATCTGCCAACACTAAAACTTTATCATTTTCTGGGAAATTTTAGCTTTTTGAATTGCACTTTCGAGCGCTTCGTGTTGAATTTTACGTCGTTTTTATCTAAGTCATCAAGATTTTAGCTTTTTCGAGCAATGAAGGCGTCGCCTTCAAGCATTAAATCCAGAGCCTTTTCGGCTGTTTCGAGCTGGCCAGCTGAATTGATTCGCGGGCCAATACAAAACCGAGTGTTGAACTTTTTGGCTCTTTCACGCCAGCTAATGCAAGCATCGATTTCAAACCGGCTCTTAGCGAGTCTTTTCGAAAGGACTCTTAGCCCCCAAAAATATTTTGTGCGATTTTCGATAGTTTGCTCCATAATATCACAAACCGTGCCAAGCGCCACCATATCAAGAAACCATTTTTCTTGACCAAGAGGCAAACCATCAAGTTTGGTTTGTAGAGCTGAACCAATTTAAAAGCCACACCAACACCCGCAAATTTCTCGGCCTGCGGATATTTATTTTCTTTTCGGCGCGGATTCACAACTCGCCACTGCATTTGGCTGAACTTCGGCAATATGATGATGATTTGGTCAGCAATTGTATCAATTCCAAATCCTTTTGCAAAAATCAATTTCCAGCATGGTTTAAACTTCCGCAGTCAACTGTTAAAATTAGATTTGTTCCATGTTCTGCTAAAATTCTTAACGCCACGCTCGTTCATTCCGTAACCATCTTTAAAACGATCTGGCAAAAATAATCTACATTCTTAAAGCCAAAACTTTCAAAAGCAGTTAAAATCGCAGTTGAGGCTGAAAACACCATCAACATCATAGTCGCCATAAACAGTGATCTTGATTTTTATGAGCAACAAGCACTCGCTCGACCGCCTTTTTCCATATCGGGCAATAAAAGGATCGTGCTGATTATCATAATCTGGTTTCAGAAAAGCCTCACGATTCTCTTTTCGAAATTCCACGATTCTCTAAAAATTTGTTCAAAAATTCGCTCCACCACTACCTACCTTTTTACAGATTTTTCAATATAGTTTCTAGAACGCGAAACACTATTTTTGCTCACGAACCTTTCACTACAATTGATTGAGTTCAGAAAAAATAAAAATTCGTATTTGCAAAATAAGTGTATGTGTTCTTTTTCTCTTTCTATATAAAAACCAACTTTTTCTAAGCTTAGCGAGCTCACGCTGAATATTACCTGGGTCTTCTTTCAAAAAGTTTTGCTAAGACCGCTGAGAATGCATTTTAATTACAGGATACGTCACGAAAAATACAGCAATTTTTCGCTTTACTTTCGTGATGTAATAAAAATATCTAAATCTACCATATACTTGCCTTTTCGTATTTCTATTTTCTAAAATTTTTCGATATTTTCGCAAGGCTTATTTTAGCATAAAATATTTTATCGCTATTTTTGATGTAAAATAAAAATATATGGAATTCTATTTTGAAGTTGCCTCAACAAAAATTGTTCGCTCAAATAGCGAAGTTTTTTACTTACGCTTTGCAAAGAGAAACTTAAATTGGCCAGATCGTTGGAAAATCTCTGTTGGTATATGACTGGCATAGTTTGGCGTGAGTTCAAAGGCCAGATTTTGAGACCTGTAAAATTACAAAAATTATAGAAAAATAGCAATCCCTGAGCATTTAATTCAGCTTTCAAAAATGGATGAAAGAATATTATGGCACCCACCTCACAAGTTTTGAGGAATTTTACCAAATGGCGTTAATAAAAATCGGCGTCGAAAAACTGAAAAATAAAATAACTGATGAAAAACAAACTAGTTGTTCAAATTTCTTTTTATACACAGCTCAACAAGAAAAAGCTATCAATAAACTTGATAAAATAAATTCAGGAACAATCCTTTTTGTACGGAATTACAGGTTCTGGAAAAACTTCAATTTATATTGACCAAGCACTTTACAAAAATCAAAAATCGGTAATCATTTTTAGTACCGGAAATCGCCTTAACTTCACAATTAGTTTCCAACTTTGAAGAGTATTTTGAAAATATTAAGATTATTCATTCACACCAAACTGAAGCAGAACGCTCATAAAAACTTGGTTAAAAATTTTGACGATGACGAAAAACCCGCAATTATTATTGGGGCTCGCTCTGCACTCTTTTTGCACCAGTTCGAAATTTAGGTTTAATTGTAATTGATGAATGTCATGAGCCAAGTTTTAAACAAGATCAAACACCAAAATATTCCGCATTACGAGCGAGCAGTTTTTGGGCTTTCGAAATTTAATTTTAAAGCAATTTTTGGTCTAGCAACGCCACTTGTTGAGGATTATTTTCGGCAGAAATTTCATGCAAAAACGGTGGAAATGAAATCATAAAACTAACTGAACTTGCACAAAAAGAAGCCAAACCACCAAAAATTGAACAATAGATTTAACCAAAAGATCTCAAAAATCACACCGATTCTTTTTCATGCTACATGAAATGGAGACAAACTTTAAATGAAAATAAACAAGTTTTAATTTATCACAACCGCCGTGGTTCAGCGAGCGTAACACTGTCATAATTGCGGTTGGACGGCACTTTGCCTGAATTGTCTCATTCCGCTCACTTTGCATACAGATAAATTTCAACTAGTTTGCCACATTTGTGGATACAAAGAAAGGCCACCAACTTCTTGCCCAGATTGCGGAGAACCAGAAATTATTCATAAAGGTATTGGCACAAAAGCAATCGAGGAAGAGATTTCGCAAAGCTTTTCCCCAAACAAAAATTGCACGATTTGATGCCGACAGTGACAAAAATGAAACTGTCGAAAAGCTTTACCATCAAATTCGAAACGGTGAAATTGATATTATTATTGGCACGCAGTTATTGCTAAGGGGTTTGGATTTGCCAAATTTAAAAACCGTCTGCGTGGTTCAGGCGGACGTTGGTTTGGCTTTTGCCAGATTTCACTCAAGCGAGCGAAATTTCCAGCTTATTTTCAAGTTATCAAGGAGGTTGGGCGACATTTGAATGGGTCAATGTAATTATTCAAACTTATCAGCCTGAAGCTTCATCAATTCAATTTGGCTAAACGAAGATTACGCCGGCTTTTTATAATTTCGAAATAAAAAATCGCCAAAAACAGAATTATCCACCATTTGTTTATTTGCTAAAATTAACTTGCGTTTTATAAACTGAAATTTCAGCCAAAGGAAATTCACAAAAAGAAGCGCGAGAAATTCGCAAAAAGTTTTTGAAAGATATTCAAATTTTTGGTCCAACACCAGCTTTTTATGAGCGAATTAGCGAAACTTATCGCTGGCAAATTGTTATAAAAAGTAAAAACGCGCACCGCTTTTGAGATTGCACGCGAATTTCATGCAGTCACAATGGCGAGTTGATTTTAGATCCGCCAGGATTGATTTAATTATCTTTTTCTCGAAGTGTTAAAAATATAATTATTTAGATAGTATAAAAATAGCTTTTCTCACTTCGTTCTTTTGTACTCATTTGCCAGATTTCATCTTTTCGATATCTTCAAGCATAAAAGCTCAGCTAGCTCGCCAATTCCACCACGCTTGGCGAAAATTTATTATCAGAACTAGGAAAAATCCTCGCCCTTCACGAAATCATTCCGCCCGCAATAATCTTTTGCAAGATATTCTATGCACCCTCATAATTATCCGTTTCGAAAAATATCAACGCAAGATAGGTTAGCGCGATAAATAATTCCCGTCATTTTTGGTTTTATTCGATCTAAAAATCTGTAATCTTTCATGGAATGACTCCTTATACTTTTAAAAGAGCAAAAGATTAATCCATCTCCGCCAAAATAATCCAACCGTCAGAAGAGAATTCCAATATCACCACTATTGGTTTTTATATATCTTTTTAAATTCTTTGTTATTCCGATATTTTTCGGGTAAAATGTTTTTATACCATTATAACCAAAATAATCAGTAATGATTAAAGCATATTTTTCATATATATACTTTGGTCAAGCATATCTCTGTCAAAATACCTATCTATCACAGGGCCCAACTCTATATCAAACCACTTTTTCTATATTTGCAGTTATTTCGTCCATATTTACCTCCTAGTAAAAACACTAATCGAAACTTCTACTCCTAATTGTAGTGTGCATATGCGTATGTTGTCGAAGAGTTTTTAAAATATCTAGATTTATCGTTTCTTTTCGCTGATTGAAAATAAATTATAACTTTTGACTTTTCAAAAATATTCGCTCTTTACTGCTTTTTCGAAAAATCTTCGCGCAAAAAATCTGAAATTTCATCCAAAATCCGCTCGTCGAAATCACGTAAAACATCACGGTGCGAATAAGTTCCAATTGAAAAATATCCCTGTTCGAGAATTCTTTTGAAATCCTGATTTTTAAAAGTGATAAAAACCAAAACTAAAACCAATGAATCGTGAAAGATTTTTCAAGCAAAAATCATGAGGTTTTAGCATTTTCAGATTCAACCGAAATTGCATAAAAATATCGCGCCGATTTCTCGGCTTCGAAAGATATTGTGAAAGAAAATGTACTCGTTTCGTGAGGTTTAAATCTTAAATTGGCTTTTCGAAAAATATTTCGAAGCATGAATTTCATTCAACATTTTGCGAATTTTTACTCAGTCAAAATTATCATCAAATCGCCAAGATTGCTCTTCTGCAAAAATTTGATTAGCGTATTTTTCAATTTCCCAATCTTCAATCTGCAAGTTTTGATCCATAAATTTTTCAAATTCTGAATATATATTTTCATTTTTCGACTTTAAAAGATATTTCAGTAATCCCACTATTATGCCATGAAGCCTAATACCGAATAGTCCTCAAAATAAACCCATCCTCCTCATGCATTCTTCGCCAGAATTCATCCACATGATAATGTGTTCATATAAATGCAGAACTTCCCAATATTTATAAGATTTATATATATTCAAAATTAGCCTTTCTCTTTAAAATAAAAACGAGCTATAGCTCGTTAACCTGAACTACTTTCTTCGAGTATTAGACTTAATACCTTCTGAAATATGCTTATTAGTCCCTTTTAAACTTCTTGGAGGAACCATCGCTGCGAGTATTGGCTTTTCTTTTATGTGATTTTGATTGAGAAATCCAACCACTCTTGTCACGCTTCTATCGGCCATATAACCACCTCTTTCTAAAGTGCGGAGCATTCTTAGCTCATTCGAAATATTTGCCATTTCAAATATCTGGTTTTTAATTTTTACCATAATCAAACCTATAAATCAATAATTTTGTAGCTTTTTACTCTAAAAATGGTATAATAAAAACAATGAAAAAGAAGATATCATAACCTCACCTAACCAAAATTTTATGAAAAATGCGAACGTGTGCATGTTATTACAGATGAAGTTCGCCAAATTGTACAAGATATGATTGATGCTAGCCTTGACTGGGAAGAGGCTCACCCGCACGAAATTTCAGCTGCAATTGCTGCGCCACAAATTAATAAACTTTTACAAAAATCATTATTGTTCGAGTGATTTGGATAATAAAAATAATAAAGAATTTACCGCTTTAATCAACCCAGAAATTACAAAAATTCGAAGGAAAAACCGTCGAAGATTTTTGAAGGTTGCCTTTCAATTAAAGAATTTATGGCAAAGTTCCATGAGCTTTCAAAAATTCGCGTTAAAGCGCTTGATATTTATGGAAATGAAGTTCGAATTAAGGCTGAAGATTTTTCTTTGCCCGCGTTCTTCAGCATGAAATCGACCACAAACGGTATTCTCTTTATCGACCATATTCGCGACAAAAAGACGCGTTTTATCGTTTAGATGAAGATGGTGAATTGCAACCACTAAACTACGAGAAAGATATTAAACATAACTCTGATTTATGGGAGGATTTTATAGGTGAAAAATCCTATAATTTTTCTTTGGTACGGAAGATTTTTCGGCCCGTTTCACTCCAAAAACTTGATTGATGAAGGTTTCGAGTTGCTGGAATTATTACTAAACCAGATTCCAAAAAGGTCGCGGCCAAAAACTTCAATCACCAAAAGTTAAGAAAATTGGCAGAAAGTTTAAAATCCCCATTCTTCAACCGCAAAAATGAATGAAATTATCGAATTTGTGCAATTTTAAAAATCCAGTGGGTGTTTTAGTTTCGTTTGGGCGAATTGTTCCGCAAGAAATCATTGATTTGTTCACGCTCGCAATAGTAAATGTTCACCCTTCACTTTTGCCAAAAATACCGCGGGCCAAGCCCAATTGAAAGCGCAATTTTAAATGGTGATACAAAAACTGGCGTTTGCTAATGAAACTCTCAAAAGAAATGGACGCTGGCGATGTTTATTCGCAAGAAGAAATTAAACTTTCGAAAACAGAAACTGCCAGTGAGCTTTATAAAATTTGCGGTAAGATTGGCGCTGGAATGTTGGTACGAGATTTACCAAAGATTATCTCTGGTGAGCTAAAAAGGTGAAAAACAAGATAGTTCAAGCTGAATATTGCCAACTCCTTAGTGATTCAATTCTAAATCCAGAAAAATCAAACAGCAAAACAAGCAGAACAACAAATTGAGCTTTTGAAATCTTTCCAAAAAGTAAGATTCAAATTGATGACTATTTAGTAGTTATTAAAACTGCGAAAGTGGTAAACTCTAACCCCGAAAATTCACCTTTAACGCTTGAATTTGCGGATGGAAAGTTCTAGAAATAAAAACGCTTTCTTACGCCGAACGGCAAAGAAAACAACTGCGCAGAGCTTTATAAACGGCTATTTGAAATAATTTTACAAAGAAAAACCGTGTTTAGTTGCACGGTTTTTCGAATTCTAGCTAAAAATTTTTATCAATATTAGCTTTAAGTTCGTCTTGCATTTCCTTCATTACGATTGTTGTAATTTGATTAAAATCTGGACGGTTGATTTCAAGCCATTTCATTGAAGCAAATTCCGCAATCGTTTGGCGATTTTCTTGCCCACCATTTTGTTGAGTGAGTGCTATAAATGCACGATCGTTTTCGAAAAATCTGGCACATTAATCATTAGCCAATTATCTACAAACCCCGGAGCGTCGTCGATACTTTTCAAACTCTTCAAGCTTTTCATCTGAAAAATCCATCTGTTATACGCTCGCCAACGCGAGTCTCAAGTTCTTCCTGAACATGTTGTCTAAAAACTGCTGCTTCTTGCGGAGACATTCGTTCAATGCCAATTCCTTCAAAAATTTGTCGTCTAATTGAAACATTCTCTTTTTCCTTGTTTAGTTATTTCTATTTTTAGCACAAGCAAAAATGTTTTTCAAATTATTTTTATTATATTATCTAGTCTTTAAGTTTACGAGCAACAACTTCACGGGTAAAGAATTCAAGTTTGTCACCAACTTCAAGCTGAATTTTTCTTTTAGTTTTCAACGAAAGACACATTTCACCTTCAATAACATCTTTTCGCTTCTTGTTGCTGGCGCTGAACATGCGAAACTCCAACTTCAGCAATTTGTTCCTTCTTTTCGAGTGCGAGCTAGCAATCCAGCATAAACACGGCCTGATCTAACTTCTCCACCAGCAATGATTTCTTCTTTCATTGTGCGGAAAACACCCTTTAACTTCCAGCGATCCAATCTCAGTTTCAACAACTTCTGGCGCAAGAAGTTTTTCCATTTCAGTACGAGCGTCATCAAGAAGCTCATAGATAACTTTATAAATTCGAACTTCAACGCGGTCACGAGTAGCGATTTTCTTGATTGCGGGCGGAAGTTCAACATTAAATCCATAAAATAATTGTCTTTTTCGCCAGCAGCAGCTAAATGAATGTCGTTCTCAGTAATATTTCCGATCCGCTACTTACAACATTTAGATTAACTTCACCACCAGTTTCAATCAAACGCAAACTATCCGATACAGATGTAAGCGAACCTTGAACATCGGCCTTAATTACGATATTAAAAATCTTCAGCATCATGTTTCTGATTCATCATTTTTAATAAATCTGCACCAGTAACGTTGGCGGTTGCAGCATTCTGAGCAGCCTCAATTTTAGCTTTTTGAGCAAGATTTCGAGCCTCCTTCTCTTTTTACCACCTTAAAAACATCACCAAATTGCGGTAGCTCTTTCAAAGCCAGTTACAGTGACAGGGAGTTGAAGGGCCTGCAGATTTAAGAGCTCCCCTTTGTAGTCTTGAAGAGTTCGAACTTTTGCATAAGTTGTTCCAGCAAACTAAAAATCCACACTTGTTTCAAGTCTCCATGTTCAACAAGAAGAGAAACAACTGAACCTTTCCCAACCTCCATATGTGATTCAATCACCAAGCCTTCAGCAGGAATATCAACATCAGCGCGCAACTCCTCTAAATCAGCAGTTAAAATAACCATATCAAGAAGATCATCAATCCCGTCACCATTTTTTGCCGAGATTGGCACCATAGTAACATCACCACCCCACTCCTCTGGCATCAATCCACGTTCAGAAAGCTCTGCCATTACGCTGATCTTTATTTTGCAGTATCTTTATCCATCTTATTGATTGCAACAACAATTTTTGCGTTAGCATTTTGAGCAAATCTAATTGCTTCAATAGTTTGAGGTTTAACACCGTCATCGGCCGCAACAACAATAATCACAACATCAGTTAAAGTTGCTCCATGTTGTGGAGTGCCGCAAAAGCCTCATGCCCTGGTGTATCAAGAAGTGTAATTTTTCGGCCTTTTCTTTCAGTTTGATAGGCTGAAATATGCTGAGTAATTCCGCCAGCCTCGCCAGAAACAGTTTTTGTACCGAGAATCGTATCAGAAGTGTAGTTTTTCCATGATCAACATGCCCCATCACTGCTACAATTGGTGGCTGAGGTTTTGCATTTTCAGAAACTTCATGCATTTTTGCAATCAGAAGTTACAAACATCAGCTTTTGCTTTTTCTTAAGTTCAACATCTTTTTAAAACCAAGTTCTTCAACCACAATCACGGCAGTTTCGAAATCAATTCGTTGATTAATGGTTGCAACAATTCCATTCTCTAAAAAGCTCACCAATCAAAGTTGTAACAGGAGATTTAAAGCTCCAGCTAACTCATCAACAGTAATTGAATCTGTGATATTTACGATTTTCTTCTGACTCATACAACCTCTCTGGTTTTATTTTTCTTAAAAGTTGAAGTTCGGAAACCGATTTCAAAAACCGATTTCCGACTATTCAGCGCAAGAATAATTTTGAATTATTTTGCAAGGCTAAGAGATTTTTCGATTCTCTTTTATCGATATCGATAACTACAAATTCTTTACGCTCATTTAGAGTAAAGATATTTTTCTGGAGTTAATATCGCTCTTTTCCAAGTTCTGAAAACATGAACAAGAGCTCGAATTGCTGGGCTGATTTTTCATGAAAGCACCAAATGGTGTAATTCGCGTTACAGTTCCTTCAACACTTGAACCTTTTTTAAATTGCTCAACTTCTGAAAGCCAAGGATCTTCAGTTAGCTGTTTCATTGAAAGGCTTAGGCGATCTTTATCAATTGCGATAATTTTTGCCTTAATTGTATCACTCGATTTTTACATAATCTTTTGATTATTTACGCGTTCCCAAGAAATTTGCAGAAATGTGGACTCAAACCTTCAATTCCTTTCAATATTTACAAAAACGCCAAAAATTCATAGCGCCAGTCGCAACACCTTTAACCTCATCTCCCAATTTTCAAGCTGTCAAATCGTTCATTTAAACCATCTTTTGATAGCCTCTTTTCACTAAAGATAAGTTTATTAGTTTTGCGGTCTGCATCAAGAATTCAGAACGTTGATTGGCTTATCAATAAGCGATTCAATCGGCCATCAAAAATCTCATCTTTATCACTTGCGCCAACTCGTGGGTAGGTTCTGCTGAAAGTTGAGAAACAGGTAAGAATCCGCGAATTCCTTCATATTCACTCAGTAAACCACCTCAGTTAGTATCAAATGGAACACCCTGATAATTTTCGCCATTTTCCATTTTTCGATAACTTCTTCCCAACCGCGATCTTTTTGTCAGCTGAAGAGAGAGCAACGACATTCCGTTGTCCATTTCTAGCATCAACAACGCTTGCTGTTACTGTTTCACCTTCAACAAGGTTTTTGAATGACCAGCTTCGGCGAGAACAAATCCCAACACCTTTCGCTCCTAAGTCAATTAGAATCCGTGTTTGCGAACTGAAAGAATTGTCCCTCAACAGTTTCGCCTTGATTTAGTTGGTTTGCGCCTCTGGAGCAGACGCCAACAATTCGTCCAGTGTTATGGCTGTTGCCATTAGTCTTTCAAGACTCCTTCCTTAATTGTATTTCTTTCGAACAAGCTAAAAATTAACCTGCCCAATAGATTGTTACCATTTTAACATTTTGAGCTATCAAGCGTTTCTTAAAAAGGTTGAATTTTTATCATCGTAAAATAGAGTTATGATTATTGCAATTGATACGGGTGGAACAAAACTTTTATTGGCGGGATTTTCGAAAGAAGGCAAACTTTTAAAAATCTTTCGGAATTTCAAACGCCAAAATCTCAGCAAAAATATCTTGAAATTATTGAAAAAGTTATTAAAAAGAATTTTCAAAACAACTAAAAGCTGGGTAGAAATCCAAGCAATTTCTTGCGCCGAACCTGAATTATTGAAAAACGGTGTAATTTTGTGGGCAAAATTTACGCTGGCAGAATTTTAATGTAAAAGCTGAACTTTCAAAAATCTTTCCAAATATTAAAATCTTAGTTAGAAATGATGCTAATCTTGCTGGACTTTTTCGAAAGTAAAAATTCAAAAAATAAAGCTCAAAATATTCTTTTTATGTTACACTCTTCAACGGAATTGGTTCAGGGTATAATAACAGATGGATCAACCAAGGTCTAAAAATAGCTTGAAATTGGGCGAATCCCAATTGAATTTGATGGCCGAGTGCGAGTGGGAAAGAAATTTGCGAGTGCAGGCAATTTTTAATGTTTATGGTAAATATGACGGTGAGATTTTCAACCACGACAATGGCAAAAATATTGCTGATAGAATTTCGCGCCGGATTTTTAGTAATAATTCGATAGTTCAGCCAGAGTTGATTATTACTGGTGGAAGCCTTGGTGAAAATTTCAAAAATTCGATCTTTTCTAGAACAGTGTTCGCGAAAACCGCCTGACGGAATTTCTTGCCCAAAAATCATTCAAGCTCAAAAACCACGCGAAGCTAGTTATTTATGGCTGCTTTGAATCTGCAAAAGAGGCGTTGAATTTTAATGAATTTGGAATTTGTTGAAAAATTATAAAGACTTTCCTCAATTCAATTTCAAGAAAGCGACGATTTCTATTGGTCAAAGAAAGAAAATACAATCGAACCAGAATCTTCAAATTTTCATCTATTAATTTTGGTATGAATTAGCTCACGCATTACTTTGGCCACGAAGATTTTTGGTTTGATGTTGAACCTCATAAAAATGAGTCTCGAGCTTGGGAGCTCGTTCGAAACAACCTTAAGTCAATATGGATTTTGTTTTAACTCAAATTTAGCTGAGAGCAAGCTTGATGACTTACCGAGATTGGCTACATAAAAAGAAGCCTCTGCCCAAAACTGCATAACCAATGGCTTTCTCAACAGATTTAACGTATAAATGCCCTGCCTGCGGAACTATCTGCAAAAATAACGATTCTCGTTTTTAAAAGTTTGCGGCGAAAAATAAAATAAAATCACGCAATATTTCGAAAGCGTGATTTTATTTTATACTCTTTTTAAGCGACACGAACTTCAATTCTTGATTCTTCAGACTCTTCAGTCATTGGAATCTTTGTTGTGGCTGGGCCACGACGGCTAATTCGACCGCCCTACGCCCTGCGATTTTCGCAAGTTCACGGTTCGCAAATCCTGCCAGTTGTTCCATTTTTACCGCCTTTTTGCCCAATTCGTGAATAAAAATCTTTTCCATATTTTTGCTGTATTAGTTGCAGCTGCCTTTGCGCCCGCCCGCTGCGTTCCGGCCATTTAATCTCCTTTGTTTTATTAAAATCTAATCTATTTTTGATTATGTTTTAATTATACTACAACTTATGCTTTTGTCAATATTTGCAAGAGCTTTTTATTTTATTATAATATTTTTGTATTTCTAATCTGTTTATGTTATAATTTTTCTATATGTTTTTCGAATAAATATAGTTCTACCGTAAGTTGCCTACAAATTTGTATATTTTCTTTGCAAAATCAATAAAAACTAAAATACAAATAAAGCGATTTTAGAGCTTCAAAAGCAACTTTTCGAATACTTACCGAATTTTACCAAAAACGAGGCTAGAAGAGTATAAAAATAGTATTATAAATGTAAAATTCTGGCATGGAACTGGAGGATTTGAGTATAGTTCCAGCAGAAATATCACACCAATTTTTGACAATATTTTTAGAAAATGGATTAAAAACCCAACAAGATGACTACTTAATTGTTGATTCTAAAAATTAAGATGAAATCAATATCACTGGTAAATAAAAGGGTATTGCTAGATGTTATGTGGATAATCATAATTTAAGAATCCTAAAACTTTTTTCGTTTTGGTGATAGTATTTTTAGATTGTGCGACATTACACAAAAATGCTATGTTACGCTATACGATACTGCATCCGCGTTCGTATGAATATTCTTAACTGGAGAAAGAAAAATAAAATAACTCATCTTGGAGCGGAAAAGCAAATAAATCTTGTATACATGGGAATCTTTCGAAAATACTCTGACATGAGAAAACTTCCAGTAATTCTCGGTATTAAAAACCTGAGCAAAACTGCAAAATTGCCAAAAATATTTGAGCGAAACTGAGATTCGTTCTTTGTAGAAAATATTCCTCTTAAGGATATTATTCACTAGAAATTTCTCTTGAAAGATATAATGAATTAAGTGATAAAAATTCGAAAATATAACGAAAATGCAAAATATTCCCTCATCGAGATTAGGTGGATTATTTTGAATACAAAATAGTTCTAAATAAATTATGATATTATTCTCACTAATATTTTTAAAGCTAAAAATAAATAACGAAAAACTCCACCGACTAGGAGGAGTTTTTACAATCGGCACCGTGCTATTTTCCCACTTTCGTAGTGATGCTCGCCGCTCACTGATCAACTTCTGTGTTCGGAATGACAACAGGTGTTTCCCAGCGCCATGGGCACCGAAAAAGGTTTTGTGCTTCAACTCGCCACAAATTCCTAAGCGGTGAGCCAAAACCTCATTTTCGATGTCCTTGGCTATCATTTTAGTAATGCCAAGTATTAGATTGACCAGCGATTATCTTTGATAATCACCAAATGACTGAAATCGCTACCACATTCGCCAATAATACAAGATTATTTTTGGTGAATATGGACATAAAAAGGCGATTGGACTATTAGCTACGCTTTGGCTAGCCTGTTACCAGAGTTTACACCTTGCGCTCATCAAACAGATCATCTTTCTGTGTCCTCATGGAATTTCTAATCTTGGAGTCGCCTTTCGCTTAATATGCTCTAGCGCCTATCTTAACCGAACACTAGCTACTCGACACTGCAGCAGGTGGCCACAATCGATGACACCAGAGGTTCGTTCATCTCGGTCCTCTCGTACTAGAGACAAATCTCCTCAAGAATCCTTACGTCCATGCCGGATATCAACCGAACTGTCTCGACGTTCAGACCCAGCTCGCGTACTACTCTTTAATCGGCGAACAGCCGAACCCTTGGAAAGGTGCTCCTCCAGGGATGTCGAGCTGAGGCCGACATCGGGGTGCCAAACCGCGCCGTCTATGTGAACTATGGGCGCGATAAGCCTGTTATCCCAGGGTAACTTTTTATCCGTGCGCGCTGTCGATCCCACATTCAATAGAACAATGTTCTTACAGCGGGTCACTTGCTCCGTGTTTCCACTCTGGTCGACTTGTAATTCTCGCAATCAGGCTGGCTTTTTGCACATGCACTATCACTTCGATTTCCATCCGAAGCTAGCCAACCTTGAACGCCTCCGCTACTCTTTAGAGCAACCGCGCCAGTTAAACTACCACCACCATATACAGGTCCCATTACCGGATAACGGCAGTAGTAAGACAAAAGACTACATCAAGGGTGGTATTTTCACCTGTAGCTCCACAAATACTGGCGTATCTGCTTCGAAAGCCTCCCACCCATGCTACACATGATGTAACCCGTGTCAATGTAAAGCTGTAAGCTCCCGGTCTTCTCGTCCTGGCATGGACAGACGGCATCTTACCGCCAATGCCACTCACCGAGTCCTTCGCCGAGACGCTCTTACATGATTACTCCATTCGTGCGGGTCAGAACTTGCCTGGACAAGGAATTTTCGTACCTTAGGACGGTTATAGTTACCGCCGCCGCTCACTGGGGCTTCAGTTCGCACCGCACGCACTCCCCTAACCTTCAGTACACTGGGCAGGAGTCAGCCTCATACATCCACTTTCGTGTTCGCAGAGACCTGTGTTTTTGGTAAACAGTTCCGTGGAAACTCTTTTTGCTGCGGCCTCCGCATCGTTTGATGACAGATTTGCCACGTCCAAAGCTAAAGCCATTTGACTTGTTCTATCTCGGCAAAGAAGTTTAAGATACTCATATATACCATTAATCTAACCAAATTGCTTGAAAGCTATGACTCGCATCGAATGATGCGGAGGCTGACCTTATCCCGAAGTTACGGTCGCTGTTTTGCCGGGTTCTCAGCGAAGGGCTCTCGTAAGCCCGAGTCTCACTCGACTCGAGCACCTGTGTTGGTTTGCGGTACGGGCGGCTATAACCACGCGTATATCTGCTTTTCTGGCCAGTACTTTCATCAAAATCGTTAATCCGTAGATTAACTTTCACCCTTTGCGTTCCCGCTAAGTTGGACGGAGATATACCAATAATCCGCCCGACTAATTTACCGTGCACACAGTATGCAAATTATAACCGGTTCAGAGATACATAACCTGATGTCCATCGCTTACGCTGCTGCGCCTCGGCAGGTGACCCAATAACCCAGATTATTGCGGTGGCGCAGAGCCTCGCGCTTGCGGCCAGAGAAAGAGTTCTCCGCGCTTTCTTATGGTTTGCTCTTTCCAGCGTTCTCAGCCCTGGCATCACTGACCTTTGCT
>BNJU01002559.1_pt1 | contig 68763 bp, 82 predicted proteins | sample 8539281 | NCBI WGS metagenome assembly BNJU01 (sample SAMD00202456, study PRJDB9452) | human saliva metagenome | isolation source: human saliva | place: Japan | reverse complement strand
TGTCAAACAAGTAGCAGGTGTACACACAGCAGAGCAAATCAAGGCCATTGTGGCTGAGTTGAGGTAAGAAAAAAAGATTGGAGCTATGTTCCAATCTTTTTTTGATGATAAAGAGAAACGTGTATCTTTCAATCGTACATTGTAGACAAGGTATACGTCATTAGATTATAGGTAGCAGGCCAAGTCCTGTCACATCAAAACTCCAAATTTTGAAACTTTTTAGAACCAATGATTAGGAGAATAAAGGCATAGACGAGGGTAATGCCCAGTGCTCCCAAGAATGCTTGTGGAGTGGATAAAATGTCGTCATTAAGCAATCTGTTATATCCATTCGGGAAAAGCATTGCAATGCCTCCGCCAATCATGGAAGTCATCATGCTTGCAATTGTTAAAATAATAGCTACCACTATGGTTGAGCCTGTTTTTAAATAAAGGCATAACACAGAGGCGACAGTTACTGAAAAAATGTCTTTTAAAAAGATTCCAAAAATATCCTCTAGGGTTGATAAAGTAATAGATAAATCGTTATCAAAAAAGGTATTCGACGCAAAAGGAAACTGAACGACCCTGGTAAAATAGACTGTTGTAGAAACACAAGTAAATAGAATATAAAATAGTACCAAGATTGAGAGTAAACTAAGATATTTTGAAAAAAATATGTTCTTACGGCTTAAATCTCTATATAGGAACATAGTATGATCATCTATCTCTCGTTTAAAGACAGAAATTGTCAAGAAATAGATTGCAAGAGTAGGTAAGATAAATGAATCTGCTGAACTGATCATCATATCTAGAAAGGCTATCCCACTTACTCTATTATCTCCTATTACGGAAATTTGCATGAAATTAGATTTTCCAAAAAAGGAAGCTAGAAGAAAGATAACTGGAAATAAAACGAACAGCAGGTAAATCTTGGTTTCTTTACGCTTCCAGACAGATGTGAAAATGGCAGGTAAGATTTGTTTCATATGTTACTGTCCTTTCGTAAAGATCTCTTTTAGGTGGTTCTCTTTCACCTCTATCTTCTCAATCAAGGTATGATTTCCTAATATTTTAAAAATCTCATTAATCTGTTCAGAGGATATGTTTGTCGAAATGTCTAAAACGCTACCTTCTAGAATGACATCATCACTTAATAAAGACTGAATCCCTTCAAGATTCTTAGTCTCCTTCAAGTACACAAGCAAACTAGGAGAAGCTGCACCGTCAAAAGCGTCTGCTAACTGCCCTGCCTCAATATAGACATAACGTTCACACAAGGCTTCTAGCTCTCCTAATTGGTGGCTAGAAATAAGCATTGAAATTTGTCTCTCATTAGACCATTTTTTCAAAATATCAATTAATTTCTGAACACCAATCGGATCTAGTCCAACGAATGGTTCATCTAGAATAAGGAAGTCTGGTTCGGCAACCAAAGCAATTGCCAAGGCTGTCCTTTGCTTCATACCAAAAGAAAATCCTTTTGGTTTTCTATTTCTAGCTTCCCATAGTTCTACCAATTTCAGAGTTGGTTCAATATTTGAAAAAAGCTCCTCTTTCCCATGTAAACGTAGATAAAATTTTAAGTTATCAATAACGGACATTTCTGGGTAGAATACTGGATCGATCATAATACCAAAGTCTGTTAATACATTGTCTTTACTATGAATATCGATCCCATTATAGGTAATAAGTCCAGAAGTTGGTTTTAGTGATTTTGCCATCAACTTCATGAGTGTCGATTTACCCGCACCATTTTTACCAATCAAACCGACAATCTCCCCCTTATTGATTTCCATATTGACATCTTTGAGTGAATAAAAGTCATTCCCAACAAATTTTTTTGAAATACTTTCAATTTTTAGCATATCTAGTTTCCTTTCAATTTTTTTATAAATAATAAATGAGTCAGCTTGCTCTTTTTAAAACTCTATTCTTTCAAAATTCTTTCTAGCTGAGAAATAGCTAGGTAAGAAGTAAATGCAAGATAAGCCAATGATGATTAACAACGTTAAACTGAACTCACCTGCTTGTAAAGCATTTGCATAAGTGGTTGGAATCACATACTTTACTCCAATCAGTAAGGGAGCTGTGAAGGCAAATAAAGTGAAGAAGATTCCTACTAAAACAGCCACTAAGGTCTTAGATTTAATGGAAACCATCGCAACCATGACGGTTGTTATAAGATTAAGTAAAACCACAGAAAGAATTGACAAGATGGATTTCTCTACTAAAATCGAGCTTGAAGGTAAGAAGTTAGAATCAACTCCAAATCTAGGTAACATAATGCCATAATAAGTAATGAAAGTTGCAAAAAAAGTTCCAAATAAATAGAGGATATAAACTAAAAAAATAGTCCGAGTATTTTTTTGCGTTGAAAAATTTTAGAACGCTTAATATCTTTGTATAAAAAAACATGATCTTGCTATCAATTTCATCTCTAAAAAAACGGAAGAAATCAATATGGAAAAAAATGAGTACTGGGATTGTTAAACGATACTGTGTTAAAAGAGTGATATCAAAGAAAGATAAAAAAACTATTTGTATAGTCGGTTTTCATATCTTCCATATTTCCTGCCAAAAATGGAACAAGGATAGGTAATAGACAAAAAGGATAAGAAGATCTTCGTATCTCTCCTTTTTCAAGATAGACTGAAATACAGAGCTTGTTAATCTATTAAACATGGGCTAGTTCTCCTAACTATAATCATAAACAGAATGTGGGTGAGTTCACTAAACAATTGTAACTCGGTTTTCGTTTTTCTAAGTTCTTACACACAACAGTATATTTCAAATTTAATAAAAAGAAATGATCAATCTAATAAATGGTCTGTTTTTTTATAATGAATGGAATTATAAAAAAACAGACCATTTATTCTAGTTTTAAAGTTATCCTTCGTGCATCTTTAATTCATGAGTAAATTCATGATCTATACTTTTTGTTTCTAAAGTGACTTTAGGATATTTGGAAAGGATTTGTTTGACATTTGAAAGACCGATACCTCGTCCCTCTCCTTTTGGTTGAGACTCCATATTGGAAAAATATTTTTTTAGTAGGGATCTTATAGTCAGCAGTGGTATTATAGATAACTAAAATTTTATTTTCATTCTCTTGAAAATAAGTAAAACTAATTCTTGGAGCTTCTGCGTTAACTGCAGCTTCTATGGCATTATCTAAAAAGACAGATAGTATCGTAATAAAATCGACTAAATCTATTTGAGGAGTTCCGATAGGTTCAGCTATTTCTACAGAGACATCAATTCCTCGATTTTGTGCTTCAATCAATTTTGCAGATACAACCGATTTCATTGCTAGGTTTTTTAAATGAACAAGTTTAGCAATGTCGTATTGACTATTGTAAAAGGATTTATCAGACTCTTTTAGTACTGCATTATAGATCCTCTCTACCCCATCTATATCTCTTTTCTTTATCGATTCATTTAAGCTGACTAATATATTTGTATAATCATGACGAAAACTTCTAATTTCTTTATATAGCGATTCAATATGATGACTATATGAAGTGAGATTTTTTAATTGATTATCCTTACTTTCCTGAAGCTCTTTTTCTTTATTTTTTTCTTAGCTTGATCATTCATTTTGAAAAATAATTCCAATTGTAAAAAAATAAGATATAAAATCAAAAATATTTCTTCTTAAATATACAAAAATCTATAGAACTAACAATATAACCATATTCGCTAAGATGTATAAGATTATCAAGTAAATATACTGACATGACGTAAAAATATAAGAGAGTAGCAGAACAATGAGATCTGTTTCTTAAAAATTCATTTGTCTATTCAATTCTTCACTTATTACTTTGAAATCTATCAGTAATAACTTAAAGAATCCAAAAGCAAAAATAAAAAAATCCAAGACAATAGTCAATCCAAGAAGACCAAAAAAATTATACCATTGAGTCTGCAGATAATCTAAATAAAAAAACGATCGTATAAGTTAGCAAAATTTGAAAAAAATTTCAAAAAAATGACAAATGGAAAAACTATAAAAGATATATTGAGACCAATTCCAATTAAATCTTTTCTTAACAATAATTAATGACAGGGGCAATAAGAAAAATCTCCCCAAAAAAACAATATCATAATTTATAATATAAATTCCTAGAAAAAAATAAACGGAAGTAAAAGATAATATAAATTTATTTTTTGATTAGTAACATAAGATAGAATCACTATTCTAAATATCCAAGAAACTAAAAATATTCCTTCAAACTCTAGAGTCATTTTTTATCTACCTTTTCAACTAGCCCTTTCAGTTTTAAACGTGATACAAAGCATGATTCATCGTTTTCAAAATAAACAATATGATTTGCTTTATCAATACGCACGACATTCTCTGGATTTACGACGTAAGCTCGATGACTTTGGTAAAGTCGCTTGTCGGTTTTAGCAATATCTGAGACTTTACCATAAAATTCCATGTGTCCTTTTTTAGTTGTTAAAACGACCTTATGAACGGTCGAAGATGTCTCAAAATATAGAATATCTGAGAAAGGGACTTGAATCTGGGAATGCTCTGATTTAAAGCTGAAGGAATCCTCCCCTATTGTTTTATTGACGTTCTCAGCAGCATGTATCAAAACAGATGAGATCGCTTCCTGATAATCCTGGTCATTTAATCCTTTATCAATAAAATCCAAAGCGGAGACGCGATAACGATAGGTAACGGGCATGAATTCTGAGTGAGTCGTTACGAATACGATTGAAGCGCTAGGATCTTTTTCACGAATCTCCCGCGCAATTTCCATTCCTTTTTTTTCTTCCCCTTTAATTTCAATATCTAAAAAAAAGAATTGGTGATTTCCTGTCTCTTTGATGGCCTCTAACAATTGTGTTGGCTTCCCAAATACCTCTAAGTATTTATACTTTAGATGATGATCTATCATACATTTCTTGATTGCTGTTTCAATACGTGTTTGTTGTAGAAAATCATCTTCTAATACAAAGATATTTAGCATATTTCTCCCTTCTGAACCTATTGATCCTTTCATCCTAGAAAAAAATCAGTCATATTTTCTCTTTAACTTGTCTTTGAAGACACTGTTTGTTTATCGAATATGGTTTCTCATTTTTCTGTAATGATAGTTTTTGCAGCTAGATGGTTTGTCCATAATCCTTATTTTATCATAAACACTCCTCAAGGAACATCTTTGGTTAAAGTAGATGTGTTTATAAAAAAATCGGGCACAGTAAACTAAGAATGAATCTCCAATTTTTTAATTGCCCTAATAGAGATATCCCACCATATAGTGAAAACTTTTGGAAATGCTGATTTAATGCTATTCTTGAGTTTTTTAAATTTTCTCTAGTAAAAGAAAAAGATTGAAGAAAGAGTCCATTTTAAACTCTTTCTTCAATCTGAAGTCAGCAAAAATTGGTGACTTTTTATGTAAATGATTAACAAAATTAAGAAAACCACACTGGAGGAATTCTTACTGACCTAACTCTTCACTGTAAGCAATAATTTGATCAACCGTATCAGACAAGAACTGAATGGTATCGCGAAGTGGTTTATCCGTTGAGATATCTGCTCCGATAATCATGGCTGAGTCAAGTGGTGTCTTGCTGCCACCTGATTTGAGGAGGTCTAGCCAATCTTTGGCTCCGTTTTCGGAGTTCTTCAAATGCAAGTATCCCGCTGTTGAGATAACCAAGCCAGCTGAGTAGGTGTAGCTGTAAAGCCCCATGTAGTAGTGGCTTTGGCGCATCCAGGTCAAGGCTGCATCATCATCGATTTCAACGGCATCTCCCCAGAATTCGGTCAAGACTTCCTTCATGATGCTATTGAGCTTGCTAGCGCCGAAGGTTCCACCTTCTTCAATCAGGGTGTAGACCTTGCGTTGGAAAGCCGCTTCCAGCAAGTGGGTGATGAAGTTGTGGAAGTAGGTATCTGTCAAGCGGTGAGCTAGGGCAAAGCGTTTTTGACGAGGGTCGTCAAACTGGTGTTCCAAATAGTCGCTGAGGAGGAGCTCGTTAAAGGTAGAAGGGGCTTCTACATAGTAGGTCGACATGTGGGCGTTGAAGTAGCTTTGATTGTTATCTGAGAAGATGAATTGACCAGAGTGTCCAATCTCGTGGATCAGGGTATAAACATCGCTCATTCGTCCTGTCCAACTCATCAGGACATAAGGATGGACGCGATAAGGATCAGCTGCATATCCACCTGAATCCTTGCCTTCATTAGCAGCAAAGTCGACCCAACGTTCGGTTTGGTAGCGGGCAATTTCGCGAGAATATTCTTCGCCAAGAGGTGCCACAGATTTCATGACCAAGTCATAAGCGTCATCAATGGTGACATCTGGGTTGAGCGCACTATCCAAGTCCAACTTCCAATCAGCAAAGGTCATTTTCTCAAGGCCGTTGACCTTGGCCACGTGTTTGAGGAATTTTTGAGCGACTGGAGCGAAGTCCTTCATGATCAGGTCAATCTGACGATCAAACATGGCACGATCCACTTCCTGCTCAGCTAAGAGATAGTCAAATACGGAGTCGTAGCCTCGCATATCTGCGATCAGCTTTTCAGACTTGACTTGGGCTAGATAGGTAGCAGCAGCCGTGTTTTGGTGCTTGCGGAGACCTTCTGAGAAGGAACGAAAGGCTTTTTCACGGACTTCTGCATTCTCATGGTTTTGGTAGAAGTTTTCATAGGTGACAAAGCTATTCTTGTAAACTTTTCCATCTACTTCAAAATCAGCCATTTCAAAGTCACCTGCCCGCATCTTGGTATAGATGTCTTGCGGTCCGTAGAAGACTTCACCCAGGTTAGTCAGAGTTTTTTCCACATCAGCTCCCAAGTAGTGAGCTTTTTTGATTTTAGCCTGACGAATAGCAGAAGTGAGGTGAGGCAATTGTCCGAGACGTTCAAGGACTTCTTCATCCGCTTCTACCAAAGCATCGTCAAAGAAAGAGAGTTCGACGCTGGCCCAAGTTTCGAAATCCATCCCTGCTTGGGCAATTTCTGCAAAAGCTTCATCCCCAAAGTCCGTCGTTTGGGGCATAAAGCTGTAGTTACCAATGTGGCTGAGTTGGATCTGAATTTGTTCAAAGATGGCAAAGGCAGCTTCAAAGTCTTCAAAAGTGTGGAGCCTACCCTTGTAGTTACGGACGAATTCATTAATTTCCTCGCGAGTCTTTTCGATGGCACGCAAGAAGTCTTCCTGGTCTTGGTAGAGGGCTGTGAGGTCCCAGAGTTCATTCTCAGGAAATTCAGAGCGTTTTTTTAATTCCATAGTGTTCTCCTTTTGATCAAATAACTATACTCAGTATAGCAGAAAATAGGGCAGAATGATAGGCGAATGGAGGATCTTATCAAAGTCTGCTTTATCCAATGAGAAAACAAGGATTTTCTAGCTTTTTTACCTTCTTTTGGTATAATAAAGTGGAGAAAGTTTTAGGGAGTATACGATGAAGAAAATCTATAAAGTTAGCTTGGCAGCGATGATCTTGCTAACCTTGGTGGCATGTGGACCTAAGCGACGTCCTCGGACGCAACCCTCTACAGCTCAGAGTGAAGTAACAGATGGAAAAAGTTCCAAGAAAGCATCGACTGGGCATGAGTACTATCAAACGGTTCTTGAACGTTATCAGGCTTACTCTAGGGCTATCGAAGCAGGTGATAGTGCTGCCCTAGAGACTAAACTAAAAGAAATAGATCCTCAATCGGATGAGTATGTCTATGCCAGGTATCTTCAAACTCTGGGTAGTAAAGCAAATCTTTCCTATTTTTATACAGATTTGGATAAGGATGGGAGGGATGAACTCTTGATTGGGAATGGCCAAACAGTCTCAGCAATCTACTATCTGAAAGGCCAGCAACCAGAATTACTCCATACAGCTTTTGTAGCTTCCTCTGGTGGCTCTCGTTCAGGTTTTCAAATTTTTGAGGATGGCTCGGTCATCTATGCTAGCTTTTCGTCTCTTCAACCAGAAGTAGATTTAATCCATTACAAGTTCCAAAAAGGAAAGTTGGAGACTGTCAATAAGATCCAAATTAAAAATGGGGACGGTCAGAAGCCAGAAAAAGCCTTAGGGATTACAGCAAAAGAATTGGATCAAGCAAAATTTGGATGGAAAGAACTAGAAACCGGAAAGAAGGCGAAGAACCAAGCAAATAACTCAGAACAGCAAACAAGTAGTTTCCAAGTCCGTGTATCAGTTTCAGATCTTCGAATTCGTAAAGAAGCATCGATCAAGGGGGAAGAAGTCGGAATAATCCCGCAAGGTGTTTACACGATAACTGAGACGGTTACAGCTGACGGTTATACCTGGGGCAAGCTCCAATCTGGCCAAGGCTGGATCGCGCTTGAATTTACGACGAGAGTGGAAGGGGGAAATGCTGAATCAGCTCCTGCTCCTGACACTGCAAGTACTGGGATGAATCTAGAAGAAATTAAAAATGGAAATTTCTCAAGTGTGGCAGGCGTATGGAAATAAGCACGGAACTAGCATTGAGTTTAATGCGCAAGGAATTGTGAAGGCCAATGGTAGTGCTCTGAGTGGTGTTCAATTTTCTGACTTCTACTTTAAAGAAGGAAATTTACACGGGCTTAGTCGCATGCCTGGAGCAACGAGTGAAACGCCAATTATTTTCATTCCTTCAAGAGAAGGGGGAAGTGAATCCATATATTGGAGCAAGAGTGATGTGACGAATGGAAACGACTTGTACTACCGTGTGAACTAAGAAAAAAAGAGTCAAACATAAAAAATTGGAACCTATCTACTAGCTACAACCCTCTTGCTTTCTTTAGTAGCTTGTACTCCGAAGCGGTATGAGCGTAAGCATGGCCCAGTAGGGTCTTCATCAGTCTAAAAGTCATCTGGTGAGGCCCAAGAAAAAGAGAAGATGGAAGAAGTTAAGTCAGATGAAAATGACAAAGAAGCCATTGGGACCTTGTTAAAAGCGGACGAAGAGGATATCTATTCGATCATTGAAAATAGTACATCTTTGACCTATTCCCTTCAGGTGCAACCGACTCGCTTACTGAAGTTGAACAATGATCATAGTGCAGTTGAAGGATACTCACAAGACTTGTTCATTGATTACTACAATACCTACACGCCAGGAATTTATAATTTACAAGATGTTATTGAAAAATTGGACGCAGAAGAAACATCGAACTCAGTCCGCAGTCTTTCAAAAGACAAGCTGATCCAGCTCACAAATGAAAAGAAAGACGGCTGGATCTATTCGACAAAAGAAAAGGCCTTCTACGAAGTTGTTCCTGGTGGTCGTGGCGGAGCGATGTCACCGATGGAAGCCCCTTTACCCGATGAATGGGTGATCAATGAAGATTCGGTTGAAGTGACAACGACCATCCAAGGGACTTCTGAACCTCACAGACGCTTTGTTTTGAAACGCAACAACAAGAACTACAAGGGAGGAACCTACAAAACACGCTTTTATGTGGACAGCACAGAATTCATGAAATTGTAAAAATAATCAGAAGCTATATCTAGCTCTAAAATTTTTATATAGAACTTGCTGAAGATTGAAAGAAAAAGGCCTTCAAAGCCTTTTTCTTTTGGGCTTGAATATGTTAAAATAAAAGGTATACGTGCTTGGATACAAAGATGAGGATATAACATTCAGATGGGCTACGTCAATCTATGCTATCATGCGTAATTGAACCCGCCTACAACTCTGTGGAAAAAGATAAATCTACCTAGGAGCGTTCGCTCCATCGTTCGATTTCCTATTTTCCTTTGAGTTGCTTAACGGCTTAGTATCTTGATCTTTGTAGGCAAGTCGTATAAATATTTCAATCCAAAGGGGATTACATATAAATGACAAAACAAGTGTTTCAAACGACTTTTGCGGGTCGTGAGTTAATCGTAGAGACTGGCCAGGTTGCTAAGCAAGCAAATGGCTCTGTTGTCGTGCGTTATGGGGAGTCAACTGTCTTGACTGCTGCCGTTATGTCTAAGAAGATGGCAACTGGGGATTTCTTCCCACTTCAAGTCAACTACGAAGAAAAAATGTATGCAGCTGGGAAGTTTCCTGGTGGCTTTATGAAACGGGAAGGACGTCCGTCTACAGACGCGACTTTGACAGCGCGTTTGATTGACCGTCCAATCCGTCCAATGTTTGCGGAAGGTTTCCGTAACGAAGTGCAAGTCATCAATACTGTCCTTTCTTACGATGAAAATGCCTCTGCACCAATGGCAGCCATGTTTGGTTCATCCTTGGCCTTGTCTATCTCAGATATTCCATTTGACGGCCCAATCGCTGGAGTACAAGTAGGTTATGTCGATGGGGAAATCATCATCAACCCAACCCAAGAACAAGCAGAGCGCTCGCTTCTTGAATTGACAGTAGCTGGTACCAAGCACGCTATCAACATGGTAGAGTCTGGTGCCAAAGAATTGTCAGAAGAAATCATGTTGGAAGCTCTTCTGAAAGGACACGAAGCCGTTAAAGAATTGATTACCTTCCAAGAAGAAATCGTTGCGGCAGTCGGCAAAGAAAAAGCAGAAGTTGAATTGCTTCATGTAGATGAGGAATTGCAAGCTGAAATCATCGCGACCTACAACAGTGACCTTCAAAAAGCGGTCCAAGTAGAAGAAAAATTGGCTCGTGAAGCTGCAACTCAAGCAGTCAAAGACCAAGTCACAGCCGTTTACGAAGAAAAATATGCAGACCACGAAGAATTTGACCGGATCATGCGGGATGTGGCTGAAATCTTGGAACAAATGGAACACGCAGAAGTGCGCCGTTTGATCACAGAAGACAAGGTTCGTCCTGATGGACGTAAGGTCGATGAAATCCGTCCTTTGGAAGCGGTTGTTGACTTCGTTCCCCGTGTGCACGGTTCAGGTCTCTTCACTCGTGGACAAACTCAGGCCCTTTCTACCTTGACGTTGGCCCCAATGGGTGAAACGCAAATCATCGATGGTTTGGATCCAGAGTACAAGAAACGCTTTATGCACCACTATAACTTCCCACAATACTCTGTAGGGGAAACGGGTCGTTACGGTGCGCCTGGTCGTCGTGAAATTGGTCACGGTGCTCTTGGGGAGCGTGCTCTTGCTCAAGTATTACCAAGCTTGGAAGAATTCCCATATGCGATCCGTCTGGTAGCAGAAGTCTTGGAATCAAACGGTTCTTCATCCCAAGCTTCTATCTGTGCGGGAACGCTTGCCCTTATGGCGGGTGGTGTGCCAATCAAGGCACCAGTAGCAGGGATTGCTATGGGGCTCATCTCAGATGGAAACAACTATACAGTATTGACAGATATCCAAGGTTTAGAAGACCACTTTGGAGATATGGACTTCAAGGTTGCAGGTACTCGCGATGGTATTACAGCCCTTCAGATGGATATCAAGATCCAAGGGATTACTGCAGAAATCTTGACGGAGGCTCTTGCTCAAGCCAAGAAAGCTCGTTTTGAAATCCTTGATGTGATCGAAGCAACGATTCCTGAAGTTCGTCCAGAATTGGCTCCAACTGCTCCGAAAATTGATACCATTAAGATTGATGTGGACAAGATCAAGATTGTCATCGGTAAAGGTGGAGAAACCATCGATAAGATCATCGCTGAAACAGGCGTTAAGATTGACATCGACGAAGAAGGTAACGTATCTATCTACTCTAGCGACCAAGATGCGATTAACCGTGCTAAGGAAATCATTGCTGGTTTGGTGCGTGAAGCCAAAGTGGATGAAGTCTACCATGCCAAAGTGGTTCGGATCGAGAAATTTGGAGCCTTTGTCAACCTCTTTGACAAGACGGATGCCCTCGTTCACATTTCTGAAATGGCTTGGACTCGTACCAACCGTGTCGAAGACTTGGTAGCGATTGGCGATGAAGTGGATGTCAAGATTATCAAGATTGACGAAAAAGGTCGTGTAGATGCTTCGATGAAAGCTCTTCTTCCTCGTCCTCCAAAACCGGAACATGCAGAAGAAAAAGGGGATAAGGGTCATCGTCATGGCGATCGTCCTCGTCACCACAAACCTAGAAAAGACTTTGCCAAAGATGCAGGTCAAGAAACAAAAGAATAAGCAATCAAAAGAAAGGAGCACGGTATGGGATGGTGGCGTGAAACCATTGATATTGTAAAAGAAAATGACCCAGCAGCCCGAACATCTCTGGAGGTTCTCTTGACCTATCCTGGGGTTAAAGCACTGGCTGCTCACCGTGTTTCTCACTTTTTGTGGAACCATGGCTTTAAACTCCTAGCTCGCATGCATAGCCAGTTCTGGCGTTTTTGGACCCAGATTGAAATCCACCCAGGTGCGACCATTGCTTCGGGAGTTTTTATCGACCACGGGGCAGGTCTCGTTATTGGTGAGACAGCCGTTGTCGAAAGGGCGTTATGCTCTACCATGGGGTGACGCTCGGTGGAACTGGAAAGGATACAGGGAAGCGCCATCCAACCGTCAAGGAAGGAGCGCTGGTGTCTGCCCATGCTCAGGTCATTGGACCTATTGAGATTGGGGCCAAATCCAAGGTTGGAGCAGGTGCCGTCGTCGTTTCTGATGTGCCGAGTGATGTCACTGTTGTGGGGATTCCGGCTAAAATTGTTCGTGTTCACGGCAAGAAGGATGAACCGATTATTCACCAAGAAGAGGAAAAACGGGAATACTATGTTCAAAAGCTTGAACACTGTAAAGAAGAAAGTCACGAGTCTTCTAATCTCTAGAACTTTGCATGAATGAAATAAGAATTTGAGCCTAAACGGTAGTCTGAGAAAAAGGCTTCACCGCTTTTAGCTCATTTTCTACTTTTCTTGCTTCTTCTCTTATTTTTAGATAGAAAGGATGGAGGGCTTTTAAGGGACCTTGTCGCTTAGATTATTTTACTGCTGAAAGTAGGCGCGGATTTGTATCCCTTGTCAGACTTAGTAGAATAGAAGATGCCCTTACAATCTTGTTTATGATTAAAATCTATGATACTATGTCTCGTGATCTGCGAGAATTTGTTCCCATCGAGGAAGGAAAGGTCCGCATGTATGTTTGTGGGCCAACCGTTTACAACTATATCCACGTAGGGAACGCCCGTTCAACGGTAGCCTTTGACACGATTCGTCGCTACTTTGAGTATCGTGGTTACCAAGTTAACTACATTTCCAACTTTACAGATGTGGATGATAAGATTATCAACCGTGCCAAAGAGGAAAACATTACTCCTCAGGAAGTGGCAGACAAATACATTGCGGCCTTTCGTGAGGATGTGACGGCTCTTGGAGTGAAACCTGCAACCCGCCACCCTCGTGTGGTCGAGTTTATGGATGACATCATCCGTTTTGTCGCTGATTTGATCGAAAAAGGCTATGCTTATGAGAGTCAAGGCGATGTCTATTTCCGTGTGGAAAAATCCCACAACTATGCCAAATTGGCTAATAAAACTCTAGAAGACTTGGAGCTAGGAGCTTCAGGTCGGACAGATGAAGAGACGGCTCGCAAGGAAAATCCGGTCGACTTGCCCTTTGGAAGTCTGCGAAGCCGGGTGAAGTTTCTTGGGACAGTCCTTGGGGACCTGGTCGTCCGGGTTGGCACATTGAATGTTCGGTTATGTCAACGGGGATTTTAGGGGATACTATTGATATCCACGGTGGTGGAGCTGATCTTGAGTTTCCACACCATACCAATGAAATTGCACAGTCAGAGGCTAAAACTGGTCAAACCTTTGCCAACTACTGGATGCACAATGGCTTTGTCAATATCGACAATGTCAAGATGTCCAAGTCTTTGGGCAACTTTATCACTGTGCATGATGCTTTGAAGACTATCGATGGTCAAGTGCTTCGTTTCTTCTTTGCGACCCAACACTACCGCAAGCCCATCAACTTCACAGAAAAAGCTGTCCGCGATGCGGAGACCAACCTCAAGTATTTGAAAAATACCTATGAGCAGCCCTTCACTGGAGAAGTAGATCCAGCAGACTTGCAAAGCTTTGTGGACAAGTTTATCGCGGCAATGGATGAAGATATCAATGCAGCGAACGGGGTCACCGTTGTCTTTGAAATGGCCAAATGGATCAACTCAGGTCATTACAACCAAGACGTCAAGGAGGCTTTGGCAAAGATGTTAGAAGTCTTTGGTGTAGTCTTTATCGAAGAAGTTTTAGCTGCGGATATTGAAGCCTTGATTGCAGAACGACAAGAAGCACGGGCTAATAAAGATTTTGCGCGAGCAGATGAGATTCGAGATGAGCTAGCAGCTCAAGGGATTAAACTGTTAGACACTAAAGAAGGTGTAAGGTGGACACGTGATTGATATCAATCTAATCAACGGCATAGCTCTTGCCTTTGAAGGGGATGCGGTTTATTCCATGTATATCCGTAAGCATTTGATTTTGCAAGGGATGACCAAGCCTAATAAACTCCACCAGGCTGCAACGAGGTATGTCTCTGCCAAGGCTCAGGCTAATCTGATTGCGATGATGCTTGAGGAAGATGTTTTGACAGTGAAAGAAGTCGAAATCTATAAACGCGGTCGTAATACCAATAGCCATACCAAGGCCAAAAATGCCGACGTCGTGACCTATCGTATGTCGACAGGCTTTGAAGCGGTTATGGGTTACCTGCATTTGACCAATGAAATTTCTCGTTTAGAAGAACTGGTAGCTTGGTGTATCCAAAAAGTGGAAGAAGGGATAAAGTAGTGAAAGATATCAGAGAGTGGTTCCCTCATGCTGAGGTGACGGATCAACCGACTCCACCAGCGGGTTTTGTAGCCATCCCTCTTCAGGCCCAGCAATGGTTGCTACTGAAGGAAGAAGAGCTGACCGAGAGAGAAAAACAATTGATTTCCTGGTTGGGCGGTGAAGAAGAGGTTGCCCCTAATCCTTGGTACCAGTACCTGATCGATGGAAAGGGAGAAGCCCCCCTCAAGTCATCAAAAAAATGCAGCTCGTCTATTGCCACATCTCGCATTCAACAGCGGAAGGGACGGCTTCTTGGTTAGAGATGATGCAGACACTCTTGCCCAATTTCCGAGCAACCTTGCAACTGAGCGGACAAGATTATGTGCTTATTCTAGATCAAGACCAGTCTTTACCTGTGGCCGATATCTTAAAAGATACTGTCTCTGCCATGGAGTATGACTTCAATATTCGTTTATCTATCCTGGTTGGGCAAGTATGGACCGAGTCAAAAGACGGGAAAGTGTCTCCTGTCATCCGAGCAGAACAGGCGGTCTTTCGAGCTTGGATTCGAGAAGGCCATCAAGGTGTCTATCGCTTTTCTCAACTCTATCTGTGGGGAATCGAGCAGGCAGATCTGGATCTCACCCCGATCAAAGCAAGCTTGCATCAGTTGATTGAAAGTCAAGATCAATTGCAAGACATCATTGTTGCTCTTTGGGACAATGGCGCAGTCGTAACCAAGGCCGCCCAGCAACTCTATCTCCACCGCAATTCGCTCCAATACAAGATTGACAAGTGGGAGGAGTTGACGGGGCTTCAGTTGAAAAATCTGACAGATCTAGCCCTGTGCTATCATTTAGTTTTACAAGATGTGATTTAAACGGAATCAATCCAGAGTTTTGTGCAACTTGCACAAAACTCTTTTTCTTTTTTGTGAGACTTGCCATAGATTTGTAAAACGTTTTCATTTACAATAGAACTATAAAAATCAAAGGAGTACCATCATGGTAGAATTGAATCTTAGTCACATTTATAAAAAATATCCAAATAGCGAACATTACTCAGTTGAAGACTTCAACTTGGACATCAAAGACAAAGAATTTATCGTTTTCGTAGGTCCTTCAGGATGTGGTAAATCAACGACTCTTCGTATGATCGCTGGTCTTGAAGACATCACAGAAGGTGAATGTTCCATCGATGGTACTGTTGTAAACAACGTAGCACCTAAAGACCGTGATATCGCCATGGTATTCCAAAACTACGCTCTTTACCCACACATGACTGTTTATGACAACATGGCCTTTGGTTTGAAATTGCGTAAATACAGCAAGGAAGATATCGACAAACGTGTACAAGAAGCAGCAGAAATCCTTGGCTTGAAAGAATTCTTGGATCGTAAACCAGCTGACCTTTCTGGTGGTCAACGTCAACGTGTGGCTATGGGTCGTGCCATTGTCCGTGATGCAAAAGTGTTCTTGATGGACGAACCTTTGTCAAACTTAGATGCCAAATTGCGTGTATCCATGCGTGCTGAAATCGCTAAAATCCACCGTCGTATCGGAGCTACAACTATCTACGTAACTCACGACCAAACAGAAGCGATGACATTGGCAGACCGTATCGTTATCATGTCAGCAACTAAGAACCCTGCTGGTACTGGTACAATTGGACGTGTTGAACAAATTGGTTCTCCGCAAGAAGTGTACAAAAACCCTGTGAACAAATTCGTAGCTGGATTTATCGGAAGCCCAGCGATGAACTTCATTAACGTGAAATTGGAAAATGGCTACATCGTTGCTAACGGTTTGAATTTGAAAGTTCCAGAAGGTGCTTTGAAAGTTCTTCGTGAAAAAGGCTATGAAGGCAAAGAATTGATCTTTGGTATCCGTCCAGAAGATGTGAATACAGAGGCTGCTTTCCTTGAAACATTCCCAGAATCAGTAGTAAAAGCAACCATCTCTGTATCTGAGTTGCTTGGTTCTGAATCTCACTTGTACTGCCAAGTTGGTGACAACGAATTCATCGCTAAAGTGGATGCGCGTGACTACCATGAAACAGGTGCAACTATCGAACTTGGATTTGACTTGAACAAAGCTCACTTCTTCGATAAAGAAACTGAAAAAACAGTATACTAAAATTTGAATAATATAGAGGCTGAGACGCATGTCTTGCCCTTCTATTTATTAAAGGAGACAAGAAATGGAAAAAGATTGGTGGAAGGGAAAAGTCGCTTACCAGATCTACCCGAAAAGCTTTAAGGACAGCAATGGCGACGGGATTGGGGACCTGAAAGGAATTACTCAAAAGCTAGATTATCTTGAAAAACTTGGAATCGATATTCTCTGGCTATCCCCTATTTACAAGAGTCCTTTTTATTGATCAGGGCTATGATATTTCAGACTACTATGCCATTGATCCCTCTTTGGGACTATGGAAGACATGGAAGAGTTGATTGCGGAAGGCAAGAAGCGGGGCATTTCCATTATTATGGACTTGGTGGTCAACCACTGCTCCAGCCATCACGAGTGGTTCCAAAAAGCTTTAGCGGATCCTGATGGCCCTTATGCGGATTACTTTTATTTTATCGAAAGTGACAAGGAGCCCAACAACTGGGAAAGTTATTTTGGAGGCAGTGTCTGGGAACCGGTTCCTGGCACCAACAAATACTATCTCCATTCTTACCATAAGGATCAGCCGGATCTCAATTGGCAAAATCCTGTCCTGCGCGAAGAAATTTACACTATGATCAACTGGTGGTTGGACAAGGGGATTGCGGGCTTTCGGATCGATGCCATTATCAATATCAAAAAGGATCTGGAATGGCGTTCGCTTCCATCAGATCGTGCCAATGGCTTGGTCCCAGTACTGGAATCATTGGTGAATGCCCAACCGATTGAGCCCTTCTTGCAAGAGTTAAAGGAGCGAACCTTTGCTAAGTACAATGCCTTCACTGTAGGGGAAGTTTTCAATGAAACCGACGAAGAATTGCATTTCTTTATCGGAAAAGATGGTGTCTTTTCTTCGATTTTTGACTTCAAGCAAACCATGCTAGGTCAGGAAGGAAAGGGCTGGTTTGACCATACTCTTCCAACAGCAGATGAACTTAAGGAAAGTATTTTTCAAGCGCATGAGCGCGCGGATAGCATTGGGGTCCTCTCAACCATCATTGAAAATCATGATGAGCCTCGTGGTGTGTCCCACTATATCGCAGAAGGTCCTGTAAACGATACCAGTAAAAAAGCCCTAGGAACCATTCAAGTGTTGCGCAAGGGAATTCCTTTTATCTATCAAGGCCAAGAAATTGGGATGGAAAACCAAGTCTTTGAATCGGTGGAGGACTTTGATGATATCGCGACCATCAATGGCTACCATGTCGCTAAAGAAGCTGGTTTGAGCGAGGAAGAAGCCTTAGCAGCGATTGCCAAATACAGCCGGGACAATGCGCGGACGCCGATGCAATGGTCGGCAGAGGCAGGTCTGGGCTTTAGTGATGGGCCAGCCTGGTTGATCAGTCCTAAACCAAATATTGCCATCAATGTGGAAGACCAGGAAAAGGATCCAAATTCCATCTTGAATTATTATCGCCAGCTGACGGCCTTGTATCGCCATCCCCTCTATGGAAATACCATCCGGTTTGGAGATATGATCCCATCTTATCGGGACCGTGAGAATATCATCGCATTCGAACGCCGTGGGGACAAGCGTCTCTTGGTAATCAGCAATTTCCAAAGTCGCCAGGCCACTTTGGAGTTGCCAGCTCTGATTAAAACGGTTATTTTAAATAATACTGCTGGGATGTTCCAAGAAGGAGACCAGGTATTAGAATTGGCCCCTTACCAAACTGTTGTGTTGGAATTGGTGGAATAGAAAGAACCTTCGCCTCTGCGAAGGTTCTTTTCATGTCATCCAAGTCTAAACCTGGAACTTATTCAACTTCTTTCTTTTTCAAGAGGAGGAAGCCTCCGCTAACGGCTAGCAAGAAGCTTGAAAGAACAAAGTGTCCGGTTGAGTGATCTCCAGTTTGTGGTAATTGCGCCTTGGCTGGATTTTCTTGGAATCTTTGTCCCACTTGGTAGCTCAAGGTTTGCGCGCTTTCCTCAGCTTCAGCTGCGGTTTCTTTTTGTGTAAGGAGAACTTTAGTAGTGTCCTTCTTAGCCAAGATTGGCTGTGGAGTGGTTGTTTGGTTATGAATTGGAACCACCACCTGATCTGGTTCTTTGGCTGGTACGTAATCCATCAAGCTTGCTAACTTGCTGCCAAAGATCGCGTTGGTTACCCAGCGGAAGAAGTGGACAGGGTGTTGGCGATTGGTTGGATTTCCGGCATAGACAAAGAGTGGTTGGCCAAGAAGTTCTCCAGAGATGGCCATGACCTTATTGGCTAGGACTTCATTTTTTGGCCACCAGCCAGCAATGTAGTAGTCGCTTGAAGCGATGCTCATCAAGGTCTTGAAGTTGCTTGGAACTTTTTCAATCCAGTTTCCTGAGTTGGAGTAGAAGAGGGTGTTCTTCTTGTAACCACTGGTCAGTGGATCTTGGTCATCGATGATGGCCTTCATCAAGCCCTCGTAGTCACTGCCACCTTTTAGTTTTTCAGCATCGAAGCCTGCAAGGACTCCCAATTTTTCCAGTTTTTGCATGGCTTCCCCGCCGATGACGAGAGTTGGTTTCTTACCAAAGATGGAAGCGTCAAAGCGGTTGCTTTCAAGAACCACTACATCGGCTTCCTCTGGTGTATCGACGATTTGGAAGCCAAGTTTCGCAAGCACTAAGCTAGAATGCGCTGGTGAGTCGACTCCTGCCCAGTAGTAGTGATAATTAGGCGAGTAGATTTTCAATGGTTTCAAGGTTGGACCGTTTGGTACCTTGTAGAGGGCTTCGCCGTAGATAGCATAGTTTGGAAGGAGCGATGCGAAGGTATCACGGTCAACGATGTAGCCATCATCTGTTAGGTAAACAGATTTGCCTTGGGAAATCGCCTTGTTTACTGCTTGAACAGCGCTGGCTGATGTATTAGCGATGACGTAGTAAGGTGCCTTTGGATCGATTTCTGAGGTTCGAGTGGCACGGGTAGTTGTGACTTCCCCTAGTTTGCCTGTAAAGAGCCCGTCCTTGAAGACTGGTTCTGCTTTGAACCCTCTCATATCAGGGAAGTTGACGAGAAGTTCCGCATACATAGCAGCCCATGCTGATTCATTGGAACCTTTGTAGAGGATATGGTTGGCGTAGCCACGTTTGGCTTGGGCCATATCAATGACTAAGTCCCCTTTTTTGTAGTTGCCTGTATCTTCTTTGAGTTCTTTAACGAGGACACCGTTTCGTTTGAAGTAGTCGATCATATTGAAGGCTTCTTGGGCGTCATTGTCCTTGTCGAGTCCCATTGGGATAACATAATAGTCAGGGAAGAATTTCGGACGACCATTCTTCACACGACCGACAACTTCACCAGTTGGTCCTACTAATTCATTTTCTGCTTTTGGATCTTCAATCTTGTTGAGACCACGTAGGTAGAAGTTGAGCCGCATCTCAAGGAGTTTGTCTGGATCTTGGTTGAGGAAGTCAATGCCGCCGAGGACAGCATTACGACCAGCATAATAAGATTCCTGGTTGGATTCTGGTATTTCAATGGTGTGGCCCAAGATGCCGTGATAGACAGCATAGACACCTGTATAACCAGAGAAGGAATCATCCCAGCCATCTCCCCAATCCAGTTTTGGAATGATGTAGCTGTCGTATTTGGAATTGGCAACCCCTGCGCGGCCCATATGGCGGGCATTTTCTAGCATGAGGTTGGACATGAGGTCGTATTCAAAGTTTGGATCATGTGGAGGTGTTGCAGGCTCAATCAAGAATTCTTTGACAAATCCATGGATATCATAGAGAGCAATTGGATTCCACTTGTTGATCATTTGGATGACGGTACGCACTTCGGGGTTTGTTTGGTAGCTGGCATCGCGGTTGGGATCCAGTCCATTGGCCAAAGCACGCAGGTTGAGAGCGTCCCCATCAGGGTTTTCCGTGAAGTCAAACAAGAAAATAAATTTATTTAAGAGGGTTGGAATATCCAAGGTCACGTTCTTGACGTTTCCGGCTTCATCCGTAGTCTTAAAGCTGACTTGATTTTCAGTTGCGAAGGTACGGAAGAGTCCCGTGATAATATCAATTCCAGGTTGTTCATCGGCGTGGGTATTGTGAACAAGGACAGGTAGTTTATAATCCAAGGTCTTGTCCTTCAGAGCTGCCAACATCTCGCTTGGTTTTGTGAGGGCTTTTGGATTGGTAGATGAGAGGTAGTGATCGATGCTGGCTTGGTCCTTACTCACGATTCCCATCTTCATATCACGTCCTTGGGCGCTCTTACCAAGAGTTTCGAGCTGAACCAGACGGTCTGTTTTCGCCTCTGCTTTAGATTTCTCAATAGAGGCTAACATTTCTTCATGGGTATGGAAGTCTTTGTAAGGACGGAAGTTAAAGATTTTACGGATAGTGAGTCCCAAATCAGCACTAGTACCGACCAAGACGTGTTCACCGATATAGTTGCGATAGGTCCGACGGATATTGTTTGGAGTCCGAAGGCTTAAATCTTCACCAAAGAGTTCCTTGACGTCAAAGGTCAGATCCAAATCGTTTCCGTTTTTATTTTCTTCAACAGTGATGAAAGGATCTTTGGAAAGAGTTCCTGTTTCCATGTCCCAAGTTTTCCACTCTTCCAGCGGTTTGTCGTCCAAGGTCCAGCTGATTTCCAGCAGCCTGTGCTTGATCCTTGACGGTATCGGTCAATTTCTCTTTTTCAGACATGTAAATAGTGCTGTTGGTCAAGCTGACAGCTGGTTCTGTGCTAGCTGCACGATCTGACACCGGGTTTTCTGGTTTGGCAGCAGGGCTAGCAGTGTCTGAAGCAGTAGAAGAGCTTGTTTCTGGGCTAGCAGGACTAGCTGAACTAGGACTTGCTTCCACAGGGCTTGGTGTAACTTCTGTTGCTGAGCTAGGACTTGCCACTTCTGATCCAGCAACTGGACTAGCACTAGCCTCCTCTGGTTTGAGGACATTTTCGACAGGTGCAGCAGGACTAGCGGGCTCGACAGTGTCCGCAGCAACTTGGCCTTGTGCGAGGAAGGCTAAGAGGACTGCGGTAGAGATACTGAGAGCGTTTGTGTACAAACGCTTCTTATAAGAAGAATGCATAAAGAGACCTCCTTTGTTCTTTGCATACATATACACTTATCATATCATTTTATGACAGCGCTTTCAATAGGGTTTTTAGAATAATTTTCTGAGGAAAGGAGTAGAGGAGGACCAAGAAAAAGATAAAAAAGAAGCCGAAACATTTGGCCTCTTTCTGTATATGAGCAGAACTCATGCTTGCAGTTCATCCTGGTAATTTTGATAGAATTCCACCTTGATGGAGATGAAGGTTTCAAGGTCTCTGAGGAGTTGCAAAAGAGTCGCTCGGGTTTCAAATTCTTGACGAGATCGAGGGAGAGGTCGTTCACGAAAGACTGCTAGATAGCGATTGATCTCATCAAGAAGGAACTGCGCTGGATTTTCCTGACTGAGCTGGCTGGCTGTTTAGCAAAAAGTTGAGCTAAAATGAGGCTCTCACTCGCGGCTAATTGACAGTTGTTTACGTTGTTAGCCATGTCTCGCAGGATATTATTTTGACGCTTTCTCATCTCGAAATAATGAACATGGTAGTTAGTCTGGTGGAAGAGGTGGTTGGAGTGGTCTAGATACACCAAATCGAGAGCTTCCCTTAAGATGGTATCTAGCTCACGAATCAAGCTAGCATCGTTGCTGCCGTCTCCTTTTCCCAGAAATTCTGCAAAACGATAAAGAATCTTTTTAAGTTGTTCCTCTACAATTTCATGATAGCGATCAATTTCTGCTTGTCGAGAAGGCATATAGAGATTGGCTAAGAGAGCAAAGCTGGTTCCAATCAGGAAAATGGTAACCTCATTTCCCAATAAAGCTATAGAAGTGGATTTTTCTAGCAGGAGATGGGTAACCAGGACAGAGCTTGGTGTGATGCCGATTTCCCAGCCTTGTAGAAAAGCGAGGGGAACATAAGTGGCTAGATAAAAACCAAGGGCCCAGAGATTGTAGCCGAGAATCTGAAAGGCTAAGCTGCCAAGGAACAGGGCGAGAAGCATGGACATAAAGCGGTTGTAAGCCAATCTAGCTGTACTTCGACGGGTATCGGTAATGCTGAGGATGGCAATGATCCCCGCAGAGGTGGCGTAGGTTAGACCTAAAAACTCTGCAAGCAAGATGGCCAAACAGGTGGCGAGGACCATCTTGATGGTTCGGTGAATAAGTGGCATAATGCGGATTCTTTCCTTTTTCTAAACTAGTTTTATTATACCACAAGCAAACTGGGCTACTCCAAATGTTTCACCAGATATGGCAATTGTGTTATACTAGTTTCATGGAAAAAAACGATATTGTTTACGGTGTTCATGCCGTCACAGAAGCACTGATCGCAAATACAGGAAATAAATTGTATATTCAGGACGATTTGCGTGGAAAAAATGTAGAAAAAATCAAGGACCTGGCAGCAGATAAAAAGGTGTCCATTTCTTGGACTCCTAAGAAGACCTTGCAAGAGATGACAGAAGGGGCTGTCCACCAAGGTTTTGTCTTGCGGGTTTCGGAATTTGCCTATACGGACTTGAATGAGATCTTGACCCAGGTTGCTAATCAAGACAATCCCCTGCTCTTGATTTTGGATGGTTTGACCGATCCGCATAACTTAGGATCCATTCTCCGAACAGCCGATGCTACTCAGGTAGCGGGAGTCATCATCCCTAAGCACCGTGCTGTTGGGGTGACCCCAGTTGTCGCCAAGACCTCAACTGGAGCAGTGGAGCATGTTCCCATTGCTCGGGTGACCAATCTTAGCCAAACCTTGGATAAGCTCAAAGAAGCAGGTTTTTGGATTTTTGGAACCGATATGAACGGGACGCCTTCTCACAAATGGAATACCAGTGGGAAGCTAGCCCTCATCATTGGAAACGAAGGCAAAGGCATTTCGACCAATATTAAAAAGCAAGTGGATGAAATGATTACGATTCCGATGCAGGGGCATGTCCAAAGCCTGAATGCCAGTGTCGCTGCAGCGATCCTTATGTATGAGGTCTTTCGCAACAAACTATAATAGAGGAAAATCGTAGGAAGGAGGCAGTCGATGAAAGAAAAGATTTTGTTAGTGGACGGCTACAACATGATTGCCTTCTGGCAGGAGACCCGCCAACTCTTTAAGAAGAGTGAGCTGGATGCTGCACGAACGATCCTCTTAGAGAAGCTGAGCCACTATGCCAGCTTTGAAGGCATTCGCGTGATTTGTGTCTTTGATGCCCAATACATGCCAGGGATTCGCCAGACCTATGAAGAATTTCAGGTCCAAGTGGTCTTCACAGCGGAGGAGGAGACCGCCGATGACTACATTGAACGTTTGGCAGCAGAGCTCAATACACCCCTTCACCAAGTATCAGTCGCGACGAGTGACTTGAATGAGCAATGGACGGTCTTTGCTCAAGGAGCACTTCGTGTTTCGGCGCGGGAGCTGGAGAAGAGAGAGTTGCCGTTGTCAAGGCCGACTTGAACCAGGCGCGAGGAGCCGTCAACGATCAGAAACCACCGATACGACCTTTTGACCAAGAGGGCCTACGTCAACTACAAAAAGAGATGGGAGCAAGTAAATGACCTTTAAAATTTTAACAGATTCAACTGCAGATTTAGATGAAAGATGGGCACAGGAGCATGATGTAGAGATCGTCGGCTTGTCAATCCAAATCAATGGGACTCATTATGAGACAGTGGGTCCAGACAAACTCACTAGCCCTCAATTATTAGCGGAAATGCAAAAAGGTGCTAAACCAACGACCAGTCAGGTCAATGTTGGGCAATTCCAAGAGATTTTCAAAGGTTATGCTCAACGCAAGGAAGATCTCCTTTATATCGCTTTTTCTTCAGTCTTATCAGGGACTTACCAGAGCGCGATCATGGCGAGAGACTTGGTCCTTGAAGACTACCCAGAAGCTGTGATCGAAATCATCGATCCAAAAGCTGCAGGGATTGGAGAAGGCTACTTGTCTATGCTAGCAGTTGAGGCGCGTGATGCCGGTAAGAGTTTGGATCAGGTTAAGGAAGAACTGATGGAAGTGGCTCCTAAGTTGCGGACCTATTTCTTGGTGGATGATCTCTACCATCTTATGCGCGGGGGACGCCTTTCTAAGAGTTCAGCCATCGTCGGAAGCTTGGTCAACATCAAACCCCTTCTTTGGATTGATGAAGAAGGCAAGTTAGCTCCAATCGCTAAGGTACGTGGACGTAAAAAGCTATGCGGGAAATGCTTTCTCTGATCCAGGAAGATATCGGTCACAGCACAGCCTTGGTTTCCTATACAGATGATTTGGCAGGAGCAGAAGAGCTCAAGGCTCAATTGTTGGAGAATCCGGCCATCTCCCAAGTCTTGATTATGCCACTAGGGCCAGTCATTGCTGCCCACGTCGGTCCTAATTCTCTCATCGGCTTTGTTATCGGAAAAGAAAATCGCAAATAATTTTTCAAATCGGTTGACTTTTATTTGAAAAATTTGATACAATAGTAGGCGGTATTGTTTACCCCATTTGTAAGGCCCCGGAACCTTTCAAATAACTCGCGGACCGGAACATCCGCCCTGTAAACAAAAACGATATTCATAATAGGAGAAATCATGAACAAAACTACATTCATGGCTAAACCAGGCCAAGTAGAACGCAAATGGTACGTTGTTGACGCAACTGATGTACCTCTTGGACGCCTTTCAGCAGTTGTTGCAAGCGTGCTTCGCGGAAAAAACAAACCAACATTCACACCTCACACTGATACAGGTGACTTCGTAATCGTTATCAATGCTGAAAAAGTTAAATTGACTGGTAAAAAAGCAACTGATAAGATCTACTACACTCACTCAAACCACCCAGGTGGATTGAAATCAATCTCTGCTGGTGAACTTCGTTCTAAAAAAATGCAGTACGTTTGATCGAGAAATCAGTTAAAGGTATGCTTCCACACAATACTCTTGGCCGCGCTCAAGGTATGAAATTGAAAGTATTCGTTGGAGCTGAGCACACTCACGCTGCACAACAACCAGAAGTTCTTGATATTTCAGGACTTATCTAAGGAAAGGAACAATAAAGTATGTCACAAGCACAATATGCAGGTACTGGACGTCGTAAAAACGCTGTTGCACGCGTTCGCCTTGTTCCAGGAACTGGTAAAATCACTGTTAACAAAAAAGATGTTGAAGAGTACATCCCACACGCTGACCTTCGTCTTGTAATCAACCAACCATTCGCAGTTACTTCAACTGCAGGTTCATACGACGTTTTCGTTAACGTTGTAGGTGGTGGATACGCTGGTCAAGCAGGAGCTATCCGTCACGGTATCGCTCGTGCCCTTCTTCAAGTAGACCCAGACTTCCGCGATTCATTGAAACGCGCAGGACTTCTTACACGTGACTCACGTAAAGTTGAACGTAAGAAACCAGGTCTTAAGAAAGCTCGTAAAGCATCACAATTCTCAAAACGTTAATCAATACGATTATATCAACGTTTACAGACATTCAAGAATTATTTCTTGGATGTCTTTTTTGTTTCAAAAAATCAAAGTTCACCCCAAAATTCACCCCATATTCACCCCATCAATTTTTTAAACTACGAAAAGCAATATCACCTACAGTCTGATTGACTTTATCTTTGATATTAACGTAAGTTTTTTTGTAATCTCTTTATCACTATGAGTAAGAGCTTCTGAGAAGGCTTCAAGAGAAACACCTGCTTGTTTAGCAAGAGTAGCACCAGTATGTCTTAGTTTGTGTGGTGATGCTGGTGCTAATTCGGGATGTCTTCGTCTGACTGATTTCATCTTGATAAAACTTAAAATTTTTCTAATTATAACGAAGCATAGTCAAAAAGCTATGACCTCTATATTCACAAAAAAATCCAGACCAATACTAGTCCAGATTTCTTGTCTATTAAACATTCTTTTTCAAAGAATGGAAGAACGGCTGTAACGGCTTTGTCAACGCAATTATTTAACTGTGAGAATCCGACGCACATAAATTTTTAAATGGCGTCTCAGTCACATTTAAATTTATGAGACGCTTAGACGTTAGGGCTTTCAATTTGTCAAATTTTTGCTTTGACATTTGCCTTGAATTCTTCAAGTTTAGCCTTGCGTTCGGCTTTACGTTCAGCCTTCATTTGTGCACGTGCCTGGTTGTAGAGGTCTTCTTGGACTTGCAGAGCTGCTTCGATTTCGGCTACGACGGTTGCTACATCCCAACGCACGATTTGGGTGTCGTACTTGGTGAAGTAAGCATCGATGACTGCTTCGTTGTTTTCTTGCACCAAGGCGACAACGGCTGTTTCGCCGTCGATCAATTTTTTTGAGACACAACGTCAATCAAGCCAGCTTCTGCCGTATCAACGGTATCACCAGCACCAAACCATAGAGGTCGCCAATACCATAACCAAACAAGACGCCGATAGGACCACCCAAAAGCCCGATAACTGCACCGAGCAAGCCACCTTCTAGGGTTGCATCCGTCGTTGAATCTTCAAAGTCATAGCGTTCTTTTTCAACGATGTGACCGTTTTCATTTTTGACCAAGGCGATTTGAGCAACCTTGGTCGTCTGAGTTTGGCGGAAAGCCTTCAAATCCGCAAAGGACTGATAAGCTTCGCTTTCAGTGTTAAAGACTGAAACTACTAGGTTTTCCATAGTTAGTACCTCTTTTCTAAATATATACGTTCATTATAATACAGTTTCAATCACTTTTCAATCATTTTAGTGCGACATTTTAATTGATATGTCGCGTTTATCAGCGTCAAAGAACAGTTTCAGGCAGCGGTATATCTTTGCCATATCCCAGCCCAGACACTCTGGCGACTCTGAGTGATTATCAAGAAAGGCGTCCAGCAACATCTTAAAAGCCTCCCGTGCAAAAAAAGTAAATAAATAGTGTTTTTCCTGTATGCCTGTCACACGGCTAAAAGACCGCTTGACCAAATCTTCCAGAAAATTATAGCAGATATTATGTACCAGCTCTGTGTAGCGAGTCTGATGAGCGTGCCGAATCACATCGACACTTTTATAGAATCTGCCAACTGTTTCCTTATGGTCGAATCCTTGAAAGAAGTCGCTTTATTCGTCGGTCAAGACAATTAATTTGGCTGGTGCAACTGATTCGCCAAGCTATGAACAAGCAATTATTACCTTTTGAAAGCAAAAATGGCAATTATGAAGGTGAAGCTACTCAGGTCTTAGTTCTTCTATCCAATTACTATGCAGACAAAAAACTATTTGATGAAAATACAGATGAATATGGAAATATCTTGATTTTAAAGGATTCATCCATCATTTCTAAATTATCGGCTATCCCAGATTTATTAAAAAGGGGATCTAGTAGGTAACAATAATATCGAATATATCAAAGTACGCAATATTAGGATTTCTTCAGAGGTTGAGTTAGAGTCAGATGTTGATGGGGATAAGTCGGATAATCTGCCAATAGATATAAAAAAATACTAGAAAAACAGGCTTGAAAAAAGGCTCGTAAAGCTAGCCAGTTCTCTAAACGTTAATTCGTTGCTGGACAGCAGAATACAAACGAAAACACTTTGCATCTTGCAAGGTGTTTTTTTCTATGAGAACTGGCGGTGCGCAATTAGGATAGCTCTAGCGACTTTAGTCGCATAGAGATATGCTATGCACAGTTGCCTCAAGAAAACAATGCTTCTTGGTCCACCCTGTTAGACAAGCTTCAAAACCAAGGAATCCAACAGATTTCTCTTGTAGTTACAGATGGCTTTAAGGGGCTTGAGCAGATTATCAGTCAGGCTCACCCATTAGCTAAACAACAATGTTGCTTAATTCATATTAGTCGAAATCTAGCTAGTAAAAGTGAAACGAGCAGATAGAGCGGTTATTCTGGGGCAATTTATAATGATTTATCGTGCTGAAAATTTAGAAATGGCAGGACAAGCTTTAGAGGACTTTCTCGCCGAATGGAAACCAAAGTATAGGAAAGTCATGGAAAGTCTGGAGAAGACGGATAATCTTTTAACTTTTTATCAGTTTCCCTACCAGATTTGGCACAGCATGTATTCGACAAAACCTCATTGAGTCTCTTAACAAAGAAATCAAACATCAAACGAAAAAGAAGGTTCTTTTTTTCCTAATGAGGAGGCTCTGGAACGTTACTTAGTTACGTTGTTTGAAGATTATAATTTCAAGCAAAGTCAACGAATCCATAAAGGGTTTGGTCAATGTTCTGATACACTTGAAAGCTTATTTAATTAACACTCCGTAACTCTACTTAAGTGTTTACACATAATTATTGACAGTATCAAAAAATAAAGTATATTGTTTTCATCATAATATAATTAAATATCAGTATAGAGAATTTTATCTATATATCAGATATCAGCAATTGCTTTTGCTGTCATTTTTTTCGCTACAATAGTTACAAGGAGGAAATAAACATGTTAAAAGAAGTATTAAACGTCGCAAAAGTTGCGAAAAAATCATCTCTCTTCTTAGGAGGGGTAGCATTTGGGACGCTTGGCTTGAAAGTCTTAGCAAGTAAAGAAGCTAAGAAAGGCTATTCTAAGGCCTTGGCTAAAGCTTACAAATTGAAAGATGGACTGGATGCATCTGTTTCTGTTGTAAAACAACACGGTGATGATGTTTTACAAGACGCTAAATATTTATACGAACAGGAAAAGAAAGAAGAACAATTAGATAGCCTGACAGGTGAATAATATGTCTTTTAAAAGTGCTACAGAGGATATCAACATATCCGATTATCGTCCCTCGTTTTCACTGACCTTGGATATTCAAGATTATCTTCGTTCCTTGGCTAAAGATGAAAAAGGGATCGACTCTATTCAGTTTTATATGGATCAGCAGCACTTTACTCTACGTATGAAAGAAGGCTTCTCTGTATTAGAAAATGCAGAGGCCTTTTTAAAAAAAATTGACAAGGGGAAAGTTTCGGACTTGATGACTCTTCCCATTCGTAGAGAAGAGTGCTTATTCAATTGTATCAGGGTGCAGCGATTAAGCGTTTGCTGTTTCGAAGTTTTTGTACCCTACCCTATTCGTTATATTTGGACTTGTTATCAGGCTTTGGGTTATGTCAAAGAAGCCTATCAAACTTTAGCGCGCAAGGAACTAACCATGGAGGTCTTGGACTGTTCGGCCATTTTGTTGTCCTTGTTTATGAACCAATCCAAGACAGCTAGCAACATCATGTTTATGCTTGATTTGGGTAATCATCTGGATCAGTGGTCTTTAAAAAAACAGCAACAGATTTGGAACAAAGCCTTCTTGCTAAAGAAAGTGATGTTTTTCTTAGTGCGGGGAGACATGGTCATCAGCATCAAGAGTTCTGATGTTCAAGTAGGTGATGTATTAGTTGTCTCCCAAGGGAATGAAATCTTGTTTGACGGCCAAGTGGTTTCAGGATTAGGCATGGTCAATGAGAGTTCCTTGACTGGAGAGAGCTTCCCTGTTGAAAAGAAAGAGGGAGATTCTGTATGTGCGAATACTGTTTTGGAAACAGGAGAGTTAAGAATTCGTGTGACTGATAATCAGATAAACAGTCGTATTTTGCAACTCATCAATCTGATGAAAAAATCTGAAGAGAGTAAGAAGACAAAACAACGTCATTTTATTAGGATGGCAGACAAGGTTGTAAAAATATAACTTCTTAGGTGCTGGTTTGACTTATCTGTTAACAGGTTCGTTTTCAAAAAGCTATTTCCTTTTTTTATTGGTGGATTTTTTTCATGTGCTCTAAAAAAATATCCACACCTGTAGCCTACCTTACGGCCATAAAGGAAGGTCTAAATCGAGAAATGGTTATTAAAGATGGTGATGTATTAGAAAAATATCTGGAAGTGGATACTTTCTTGTTTGATAAAACGGGTACCATCACGACGAGTTATCCTTTGGTTGAAAAGGTTCTTCCTTTCGGAGATTATACTGAGAAAGATATTTTAAGAATAAGTGCATGTTTGGAGGAACATATCTATCATCCTATTGCCAATGCAATTGTTAAACAAGCTGAAATTGAAGGCATTGAACACGAAGAAATGCATGGCAAGCTTCAGTATGTTGCAAAGCAAAGGGATTAAATCGCAAATTGATGGTCAATCGGTTGTCATTGGAAATTATGTACTAATGCAAGACGAACAGGTAAGAATTAGTTCTGAGCAGCTGGCCTTGATTGAGCAATATAAGACTCATTACAATTTATTGTTTTTGGCTTATAAGAAAGAATTAATTGGGATGTTTTGTATCCACACTCCCTTGAGAAGCGAGGCGAAAGTTGCATTGAAAAAGCTAAAGCGCCAAGGGAAAAAACTGATTCTGGCAACTGGTGATACGTTGGCTAGAACAGAAGAGTTGGTTAAAGATCTGCCATTTGACAACGTTTATACTGATTTAAAAACCAGATGGTAAGTTTCAGTTGGTTCAGGAATTACAGAAAGCTGGCCGAACTATTTTTGATGGTTGGAGACGGGTTAAACGACTCTGCTGCCTTTGACGCTTGCAGATATTGGGGTTGTGATGAATGAAAGTGCTGATATTTCTAAGCAGATGAGTGATATTTTATTATTAGATAATCGTTTAGATTTCTTCGAGGAATTGAATTCTTTATCTGAATCGTTGCAGAAATTAATTCAAAGAAATATTCAAGAAACAGTTGTAATAAATGGAAGTTTAATTGGATTTGGGTTGTTAAATTGGTTAAGCCCATCTAATCTTTCGATATTGCACAATCTGACTACTTTAAGAATCGTCCTTCGTAGTCTTTCTATTAAAAAGTAGGTAAGAGACCGAGAAGCTGAGGTTATAAAAAAACTAAAAAGGAGTTGTCTCATTTGAGAATAACGGCTCTTTGTCAACTGTAGTGGGTTGATGGAAAATTATACCCTGGAGAGGACCAAATTGGTTCTCTCCTTTTTGATGTTCAATGCAATGAGGATTCTAGTTTTTGAAGTTTTTAAAGTTCCGGAAGCCAAAAAGCATTTCGTTTGATGATCTTTATGAGGTTATTAGTAGCTTCTAGTTTTGCGTTTGAGTAGGTCGGTTCTAGTGCATTTATGATCTTGCCCTTATTTTTCAAAAAGGTCTTAAAAACAGTTTGAAAAATAGGATTTACACAAGAAATTGTTTCTTCAATAAGCTCAAAGAGATGGTCAGCTTGCTTGTATCGACTCTGTATTTTTGGATTTCTCCCTTATCTTATGCAAGTAGCGAGTTGATTGCACGAACCTCTCCAACCATTTGGGATGTTCTCATTGCTATTGCTGGTGGGATAGCAGGTGTCATTGGTTCAAGAAAAAAAGAAGCAAACAATATCGTGCCAGGAGTAGCCATTGCAACAGCTTTGATGCTACCTATCTGTACTGCAGGCTATGGTTTAGCTAATGGAAATGTACGATTTTTATTTGGGGCTCTCTATCTTTTCTTGATTAACTGTGTCTTTATCATGCTAACCAACATTGTTGGAACAAGAATTTTGATGAGAAAATCTCCTTTAAGTTCATTTAAAGAGCTAAACATTAAAATGAAAATTGGCTTGATATCCTTGATTGTATTATTGGTTCTTCCAGCCAGTTATTCAGCAGTCACTCTGACGATAGATCAAGCGCGAAAAGAAGGGATCAAACAGTTTGTAGGAAAAGAGTTCGCCAATCATACAGTCATTAATCAAGTCTACAGGTCAAGGAATAATGAATTGGTCTTGACGGTTGTTGGAGATCCAATTTCAGAAGAAGAATTAGAAACCATTCGCCAAAAACAAGCCTCTTACGGTATTCAATCTGTTCAATTGAAAGTCAATCAAGTCCATAATTCGACAAAATTAGATAGTGAGACGACCAAGGAATTTTACGAAAACATTGACAAGTATATCGATCAAAAACTCTCTGAAAAAGATTCACAAAACGATCTCGTAAAAGAAAATGAAGCAGATAAGGATTGAGGACGATGAACTGAATAGGTTTTTATGCCGTGTTTTTCTTGTTTGTTCTTCTTTCTTACCTATAACGAAATAAAATTGATGAAAACGAGATTTTTCTTTAGATGAAAGAAAGTACATAGAAGTTAGGGGTATTATAAATGAGTAAAAGTATTTTACTGAAAATTCAATTTATAAAAAACAACCAGAAAGAAAAATATTAATTTTGCGGTCTTTCTTTCTGGTTGTTTTCTGATAACGGAGGTTTGCTCAAATGCTATAAGAAATAAATTAGGAGGTCTATCATCTAAAAAAATGTATGTAACAAAAAAATAATTTAACTAATGGTGTGAACTTTTTAGTATTTATCAGCTCAATTCGTGTATTTTTTTAGGATAAAGTTCACACTATTTAAATGAAATATATTCAAATTAGATGAAATTGTTCTTTCTGAAAACGTGGGTAAACATTGATTTTTAAGCCCATCTTGAAACTTATTCAAATAGAAATGTTTCCAACCAGGCTTGAAAAAGCCCGTAAAGCGTCACAATTTAGTAAACGTTAAAACTTATTTATACTTATTGAAAGCATTTCGTCTAATACGAGATGTATTTTTTTCTGGTTTAATTTTACAAATTGGGAAAAATTAAAAAAAGTACAAATTAATGATGTGATTATTGATAAAAAAATAGTTAATAATTGGTTAAACAAAATATATAACTCGTTTATAAATTTATAGAAATGAACCATTATAAATCTCCTCTTAAATATTGAAAAAAATCATTGGCAGTGGACATACTTTAAGACTATATATTTCTGAAACTAGTTTCACAATACAAATATTGACATGCAATTATTAATTGGTGGATTTTAAGTTGACATCTACAAAGCTTAATGTTAGAATACATTCAAAAAAATATTTGAATGAGGTATTTTATGATTCAAAAATGTTGTTACTTCAATAATCCTGTATTCTGGGACAGCCGTAGACTTACTTATTATCCTAATGTTATTTTTTTGCCAAAAGAAAAAAAGCAGAAAGGACATCATTAACATCTATTTAGGACAATTTCTAGGCTCTGTTAGTCTAATATTCCTAAGTTTGCTTTTTGCATTTGTCTTAAATTATATTCCTAGTAAAGAGATTTTAGGTTTACTCGGTTTTGATTCCAATTTTCCTAGGCCTCAAAGTTTTGCTTTTTAGGAGATTCTGATGGAGAAGCTATTGCAAAAGATGGTTTGCGAAAAAGACAATAGAAACCTGATTTTTTTCTAGTCGCTATGATTACTTTTTGCAAGTTGTGGCGCTGACAATATTGGTGTCTTTGTCCCATATTTTATCACCTTAAATTTAGCGAATTTGATAGTGACTTTACTTACTTTTTCTAGTCATGATTTATCTCTTGGTTTTTCTGCCCAAAAAAATTAGCACAAGTCCCTTCTGTTGGAGAAACTTTGGAAAAAAATATAGCAGATGGTTTATTGCCGTTGTCTATTTAGGATTGGGGATGTATATCCTGATTGAAAACAACAGCTTTGACATGCTATGGGCTGTGTTAGGCTAGGAGAAAAAATTATGAAAAAAGATAGTATCTGTCAAGTGGATGTTATAAATCAACAAAATGTTACAACCGCAACGAACTACCTTGAAAAGGAAAAAAGTCCAAAAAAATCACTTCGCATTTTATCAAAATTTACCGATAATAAACAGATAAATATCATCTTTTATCTCCTTGCCGTCGAAGAACTCTGTGTCTGCGATATAGCCTGTTTATTAAATCTCAGTATGGCATCTGCCTCCCACCATCTTCGTAAACTAGCCAATCAAAACATCTTGGACACTAGAAGAGAGGGGAAAATTATATATTATTTTATAAAAGATGAGGAAATCAGAGATTTTTTTAATCAACTAGGATAACAACTATTTTTACTACTTTTTCCATGATTATGGGGAGATTATAATCGTTGTTGTTTCAACGGTAGCAAACTGGTTTTTACATAAAGTAATTGATAAACCCAATATAGATCAGAAAGAATTACTTGAAGCTACCGCACAATATAGAAAGTTATTGATACCTGACCTAATAATTAAAGGAGTGGGATTGATTCTATCCTTAATTGTCTATCCTCCGATTATGATGTATAGTGTTTTTAATTACGGCATTTTTATATCATAACTTTAAAAACACTATCTGAAAAAAAGAGTGAATAACTAAAAAAATGGTGATCAAAGTTAGGTGTATTATTTTAATGCTTACAGACCTAAACTATTCCCCTATTTATAATCTATTGATTCATATTTTATGAAATTAATCAGTAGATATCGTTCTGAAAAGCCTTGATAATACGCTGTTTTTAGTCCAACTGAAACCCATACTTTCCAAACCAGGCTTGAAAAAGCTCGTAAAAGCATCACAATTTAGTAAACGTTAAAACTTATTTAAACTTATTGAAAGCATTTCGTATCAAAAAAATACGGGATGCTTTTTCTGTTCACCCCAAATTTTTTTGTAACTAGGTGATACTTGAAATTAATACAAATTTGGTTGTTTTTTTGATAAATCTAAGCAACACTACATGATGAAGTGAAAGGGATGAATCTTTGATAGTATTCACTTATTGTGAAATATGATATATTTATTAATTAGATGGATGAATACTTCTAGAGTTAAATATAGTATAATAGGGACATACTTTTTGGTTTATTTTTTTGTTTGTAGTCGGATTATGAAAGAATATCCAATATTATGCGATAAGATAGAATGTTACAAAAAAAGAAAGGGATGCAATCCGATGAAGAAAGACAGATTAATTGTATTGACAGATGCTGTTCTAGCAATTATTATGACCATCTTGGTTTTTAGAGTTAGAAAAACCAACAACACCAAGTCTTGAAGCTTTTTGGGATTTACGGCAAAAATTTCTTTGCTTGTTTTCTTTCCTTTTTTTCTGGTTGGGATCGTTATGGATGGCACTAAACACATTATGGGAAAAAGGTTGAGAAAATTTCCTCAGAAATTATTTGGTGGAATTTGTTTCTACTCTTGGAGCAGCAGGAGTTCTCTTTGGAGAATTTCATGCCATCCAAGATACCAGTCTGAATGATGTGGTGGACCGGATCTATATAAATGTCAAGGATTTACCGTTTCAGTCCTTGGGAGCTTTTAGCTAATATCCTGTCTGATATTAAGAAGGGACTGATTCAAGACAGTCATATCTGGTCTTTTCTTCCAGTCATTTTTTTCAAACAATATCAGTTGATAATCAGCTTAAATCAGATCTATCAGTTTGTCTATCTTTCTCTGATGGAGATCATGTCCCTATCTTCACTTTGATTATTGGAAAAAAACGGCTCGGTCAGGAGCTAGTATGAATAAGGAGAACAAATGAAACGTTTAAAAATGTTATGGCATATTATGCAGGTTACGGGTTTTACTCGGTTTGCTCTGAGTTTTGTGACCTTTGTTTTTTTGGGTCAGGAGGCGTGCTTTTCCTAGTTGAACCTGCTATCACAAATTACGGAGACGGTCTTTGGTATGCTTTTTGTGACTTCGACGACTGTCGGCTACGGGGATCTCCTAGCTGTGACCTTGATTGGAAGGATTACCAGTGTCTTCTTGACGATTTATGGGCTCATATTTTTTTGGCTGTTTATCAGCTGTTATTTTTTTAATTATTATACCAATTTAAATAAGGAAAGAGGAGAGGACAAATGACTGCTAATTATTCAACACGGGAATACCGTGAGAAATTATACGATGACCTTCATGTTCGATTGAGAGATACAGCGATTTTTGATGTGTGCAATTTTTATTGCCTCTATCGGACTAAATATGAATTCAACAGCTGTCATTATAGGAGCCATGTTGATTTCACCTCTCATGACACCGATTGTTGGACTGGGATTCGGTTTAGCTATTTTTTTGATACGCGTTTAATCAAGCAATCTCTAGAGGTTTTATTGACTCAAGTGTTGGTCAGTTTGCTTGTCTCGACTCTGTATTTCTGGATTTCTCCCTTGTCTTATGCAAGTAGCGAGTTGATTGCACGAACCTCTCCAACCATTTGGGATGTCCTCATTGCTATTGCTGGTGGGATTGCTGGTGTGATCGGTTCAAGGAAAAAAGAAGCAAACAATATCGTGCCAGGAGTAGCCGTTGCTACAGCTCTGATGCCGCCTATCTGTACTGCTGGCTATGGTTTAGCTAATGGGAATGTACGATTTTTTTATTGGGGGCTCTCTATCTTTTCTTGATCAACTGTGTCTTTATCATGCTAGCCAACATTGTTGGAACAAGAATTTTGATGAGAAAATCTCCTTTAACTTCATTTAAAGAGCTGAGCATTAAAATGAGAATTGGCTTGATATCTTTGATTGTATTGTTGATTCTTCCAGCTAGCTATTCGGCAGTTACTCTGACAATAGAACAAGCGCGCAAAGAAGGGATCAAACAGTTTGTAGGAAAAGAGTTCGCCAATTATACGGTTATTAATCAAGTCTACAAGTCAAGTAACAATGAATTGGTCTTGACGGTTGTTGGAGATCCGATTTCAGAAGAAGAATTAGAAACACTCCACCAAAAACAAGCCTCTTACGGTATTCAATCTGTTCAATTGAAAGTGAATCAAGTTCAGAACTCGCCAACATTAGATAGTGAAGCGACCAAGGAATTTTACGAAAACATTGACAAGTATATCGATCAAAAACTCTCTGAAAAAGATTCACAAAACGATCTCGTAAAAGAAAATGAAGCAGACAAGGATTGAGGACGATGAACTGAATAGGTTTTTATGCCGTGTTTTTCTTGTTTGTTCTTCTTTCTTACCTATAACAAAATAAAATTGATGAATCCAGAAAAATTGACATCCTGTAAAGCAAGTATGCAGAAGATGATGAAACACTTCATGGTTCACACCATGGGGTGTTCTTTTTCTACACCCAAACTAAATCAAAGACAAACAAAAAACCACCCCATCTTCCCTGGTCGAATTGGACTGCAGAAAGTAGGGTGGTTTTAGAACGTTAACGATTAGTTATCGTCTTTGTGAAGGATGTTTTTCACGCCTTTGATAGCTCCTTCAACAGCTTCTTTTGCATCTTCAGCAACTTCTTTTGCTTTTGATGCAACTTTTTCAGCAACGCCTTCAGCTTCTGTTTTTTTATCACCGGTTACTTTACCGAGACCTTCTTTTACAGAACCTTTAACTTGGTTTAATTTATCTTCTAATGACATAGTGTCACCTCCGTTAAGTAAATAGTTTTATTAATCTGAATTCAAGACAGTTCATTTAAAAAATTAAAACTATTTAGCTCAGATTAATATAAGTATATGCCTTCTGAAATGGGAAGTCAAATATTCGCTACGGTATTTTGAAAGTGGGAAGGAGTCATGATGAGATAGCAACTAATGATGGATGAATAGGTCCTTGCCTTGTTTTTAATTGAAGAAGCATAGATCTTCCGCTATTTCAAAAATAAAAATCGTCCTGGTGATTAAGGAATAATATAGTGTAGCATCGTCAGGCTAGAAAATCTAAATGGCTGTTTTCTCCTAGCAAAGTGGAGTAAAAAACAAAAGAAGATGCCACTTTCTGTTCAAAAAGGGACAATTTAGGAGTTTGTTGATTTAAAGATTTTTCGTGTGCTATACTAAAATTGTCAAAGTTGCAACTAGACAATATTTTTTAATCTAATAAATATAAGGAGGTATTCATAATGAATACAAAGATTTTGGAAGAATTTGATAGTTTAGATAGCGATTTTCTCTCAAAAAGTAGCAGGTGGTGGGGTTTTTAATACTATATATGGGACCGCCTCCAGTTTCAGGTGGTCCGAATGGTTGGGAATACTTCCGTAAGTTGATTGCGCCACTTTGAAATGCGAAGTTTCTTCGCAATTTAATGAGTATCGGCTAAAAATTTTTTTTGTTGGTGGAGGATGTTATGAAAATATGCCAAACATGGAGTCGCTTTACTGTTCCTGTTATATCTATTTGTTTTTGGGATTGAAGGCCTTGGTATCTATCTAACTGGAGTTTTCAATGGTGATGTAAGTTTTCTTTATTTCATCTATTTGATTCTCTACTCTTTGCTTCTCATCGGCATTCTATTTTGGTTTAAAAAGCAGAAGATAGTCATTCGTTCCAATATACAGAAATGGAAGTGGCACTATCTGGGGTATTTTGCTCTGGTGCTCTTGTGGTTCTTTGTTGAAAGATGGGTGCTACAAACTTTTCAGGATTTGCTGGTTCCTGTCGTTCATCAAACCAAATTGCCATCCTCCATTTATCTAAATGGCCCTGGTATTTCGGGCACTCTGTTTTTTGTCCTAGCTACTGTTACATCTCCTATGATCGAAGAATTTATTTTTAGAGGCTATCTGATGAATGTCTTCTTTAAAGAAAGTAAGTTTCATTTAGACGTTTTGCTTTCGGGCTTTCTCTTTGCGGCCTTTCATCTGATCCATCAATATCGGGACCCTGTAACCTTTTCTCTTTATTTCTGTTCAGGGCTCTTCTTCGCAGCTGTCTATAAGAAAACTAAAGATATCCGGTTGCCCATCTTCTTGCATGCCTTTAGCAATTTTCTCACTTTTTGGAAACCAATCTGGATATTCATCTTCAATTATATCTACTGGCATTTTCTTGTTAAATAACCTTGTCTCTGTGGCCGGGCGTGAAATGGGAGTTAGAGGTTGGAGTTGTTTAATGAAACTAGGATCACTTTTTAAAAGTGATCTTATTTTCGTTTAAGGGGTGGTATAATGAAAGTATACTCAAGGTGAGACAATTGATTTATTTACAGAAAAGAAGTTTTAAAATGAAAACGATGATAAAAACCTATCCTGTTATCAGTACGATAGCTCTAATCTGTTTGTTGCTCGGTTTATTGACTTCCTTTTATGGGAATGCTATGTACGACCTATTGGCCTTTCATTCAAAACCGGTTCATTATTGGCAGTATATGAGTGGGACCTTGATGCATGGAAGTAAAGGAGCCCCCCTCTGGTTTTTATGGGTACATCTGCTTTTAAATGGGCTTATGATTCTACCTTTTGGTGGACTGCTAGAAAGGAAGAGGGGATCCAAGCATGTCTTGCTTGTTTTTGTGACTGCGACAGTCATCTCTTCCATCGTTTTTCATCTTTTAACACTAGGGCAGGACATTCAGGCAACGGGAATCTCTGCTGTCGGCTATGCCTTTGTAACAGGAGGAATCCTGCTCCTGCCAAACGTGTGGAAGGAATTATCACGCACCGTAAAATGGCTTTATCTATTCTTGATTTTTCTATCTAGCCTCATGCTCTTACCATTGATTACCGGATGGATCTCGACCTTCTTGCATCTTTCAGGAATTGCTAGTTACCTTTTGGTTTATATAGGAAGTAAAAGCTTAAGAAGGAGAACTAACTATTAATCCGACTATTAAGCGAGATTTTCATTTTGCTTCCTTGACTCTTCCATTATGGCGCCGTATAATATTCTATATCAATGAAGAAATCACCTTTTGTCATTGTACAAAGGGTGATTTTATAACGATAAAATGGAGACTCAATGGGCTATATTTCTACAATTAAAACAGCTGTTCAGCTCTTTCCTTTCCTGGCATTTTTGCTGACCTTGCCTTATATGATTTTGAATTATCGAAAATATGGCTCGGTCAATAAGTTGCGGGTGCTGATTTTCTATTCTTTTATGCTTTACTTAATGACGGTCTATCTGTTGGTGGTCTTGCCCCCTACCAGACCCGAGTAAGATCCATACCAGCTACTCGGAAATGATCAATCTTTATCCCTTTGCCTTTGTGGTGGATTTTTTCAAGGAGAGTCCCTTTGATCTGGCGCAGACAAGCACTTGGCTTCAGGCCCTTAAGCATCCGACTTTTTACGTGCCTGCCTTTAATGTTCTGATGTTGATTCCTTTTGGGATGTATCTGCGCTATTATTTTAAGTGTGGTTTTAAGAAGACGATTTTCCTGACGGCCCTCTTTAGTCTTTTTTTGGAGCTGACCCAGTTATCAGGTCTCTACTTTCTATATCCGGGCCCCTACCGCCTAGCAGATGTCGATGATATCATTCAAAATACCACCGGTGGTGGAGTGGGCTACCTGCTCGGTTGGTTTTTAGTTTGGTTACTGCCAACACGAGATGAAATCGACGAGCATTCTTTCCGAGTGGGGACGAGAGTATCTGGCTTTCGGATTGGACTTGCTTTCTTGATCGACTTTGTGATGGTATCTATTCTCTACGCATTGATTGGGCGTTTAGGGACGATTCCTTATGTGGCAGTTCTAGCGGTTTACTTTAGCTTGCTTCCTTTGTGGCGGGGGAAAACCTTGGGAATGGCTTTGTTGAAATGCCGCTTGCATTTTGATAAGCAAAGATGGCTTCGCACCATTTGGAGGGGGATTCTAGTGGCGGGCTATTTCTACTTGATACCCCAAGGATTGTTCTATTTGATTTCACTCTTGAATCAGGATTTGACGGACAATTCCCTCTTAACCTTATCCATGATCTTGTTGCTCTTCTTTGTGCTTTTATTGTACCTGATTATCACCTTTGCCATCATCTTGCTCAGTCGTCGCTTTCCGTTTGACCGCCTGGCTGGAGCAACATATGAAAGTACGGTGCGCGTGAAGAAAGATATCTTTAAGGATGAAACCGAATCATCAAAATAGAGAGAGAGTGGGACAGAAATCGGTAATTCGTTAGAATTCGATTTCGTCGTCCCACCTCCGCACAGTTGAGTAGGGCTGTAAAAGCTGATGAAATCAGCGTAGTAGAGCCCACTCAACCACTGCGTCTTGCTCGACAATCCAAAAACAATTAAGAGGCTAGGACTTTTGTCCCAGCCTTTATTTTTTAGATTCGCGGAAAATATCTGAACGTTCCCAGTTGGGAAGGGTGATTTTAAGGGGAATGTGCTACAATGGAAGCAAATAGATAGAATGGAGCAGTGAAATGAAAGCAATTATTACAGTCGTCGGAAAAGACCAAAAAGGAATCGTAGCAGGTGTTGCGACTAAGGTAGCAGAGTTGGGACTCAATATCGATGATATCTCTCAAACGGTATTGGATGAGTACTTCACCATGATGGCAGTCGTATCATCGGATGAGAAAAAAGATTTTACCCAGCTTCGTTCAGAATTAGAAGAATTCGGTCAGTCTCTTCATGTCAAAATCAATATCCAGAGCGCAGCCATTTTTGATGCCATGCACAATTTGTAAGATAGGGGTTGAGAATTTATGGACATTAGACAGGTAACAGAAACCATTGCTATGATTGAGGAGCAGAACTTTGATGTTCGGACCATCACTATGGGCATCTCCCTTCTAGATTGTATTGATCCAGATATTGATAAGGCGGCAGAAAAAATCTACCAGAAGATTGTGACAAAGGCCAAGGACTTAGTAGCTGTTGGGGATGAGATTGCGGCAGAACTCGGCATCCCGATTGTGAACAAGCGGGTTTCGGTCACTCCGATTTCTATTATCGGGGCAGCAACCAATGCGACAGATTATGTGCCCTTTGCCAAGGCGTTGGATCGTGCGGCTAAAGAGATCGGAATTAACTTTATCGGTGGCTTCTCAGCCCTGGTTCAAAAAGGTTACCAAAAGGGGGATGAAATCCTCATCAATTCTATTCCTCGTGCCCTAGCAGAGACGGACTTTGTCTGCTCTTCAGTCAATATCGGATCGACCAAGACGGGGATCAATATGACCGCTGTCCGAGATATGGGCCGTATCATTAAAGAAGCCTCCCAAGCGGATCCAATGGGACCAGGGAAACTTGTTGTCTTTGCCAATGCAGTAGAGGACAATCCTTTTATGGCGGGTGCCTTCCACGGTGTTGGTGAAGCGGATGTTGTCATCAACGTTGGAGTTTCAGGTCCTGGTGTTGTCCAACGGGCGATTGAAAAAGTTTCTGGTGCAAGCTTTGATGTCTTGGCTGAAACAGTTAAGAAGACAGCCTTCAAGATTACTCGTGTCGGGCAACTGGTTGGTCAAATGGCTAGTGAACGTCTCGGTGTTGAGTTTGGAATTGTGGACTTGTCTCTCGCGCCAACGCCAGCTGTTGGGGATTCGGTTGCCCGTGTCCTTGAGGCTATGGGGCTTGAAGTAGTAGGAACCCATGGAACTACTGCAGCGCTCGCTCTGCTCAATGACCAAGTGAAAAAAGGCGGCATCATGGCTTGTAACCAAGTCGGTGGTTTGTCAGGTGCCTTCATTCCGGTCTCAGAAGATGAGGGGATGATTGCGGCAGTCCAGTCAGGTCATATCAACCTGGAAAAATTGGAAGCCATGACAGCCATTTGTTCAGTCGGTCTGGATATGATTGCCATCCCAGCTGATACTCCAGCTACGACGATTGCGGCTATGATTGCCGATGAAGCAGCTATCGGAGTAATCAACCAAAAGACAACAGCGGTTCGGATTATTCCTTATGGAGAAGAAGGCGATATGTTAGAGCTTGGAGGACTTCTTGGCTCTGCTCCAGTGATGAAGGTCAACAAGGCTTCGTCAGCTGACTTTATTGCCCGTGGTGGTCAAATTCCGGCCCCAGTTCATAGTTTTAAAAATTAAAAAATGGCCCTGGCGCATGATGTTTGCTCAGGGCTTTTAATGTTGACCAAGGTAGTGAAAGTGAATCTAGTGGTCATCGCTGACAGTTTCCTTATAAAAAATGATATAATAGAAGAACGTAAAAGGAGATTACATGGCGAAAACAAGATTATTTATTATTCGGCATGGAAAAACCATGTTTAATACGATAGGTCGTGCCCAAGGTTGGTCGGATACGCCTTTAACTGCTCAAGGAGAAGAAGGTATCCGTGAATTGGGGGTTGGTTTGAGAGAATCTGGTTTGGACTTTGTCCGTGCTGTTTCCAGCGATTCCGGTCGCGCCATTCAAACCATGGGAATTGTTTTAGACGAGCTTGGGCTCACAGATCAGATTCCTTATACTTTCAATAAAAAGATCCGGGAATGGTGTTTTGGAAGTTTTGATGGCGCCTATGGAGGAGAGCTTTTCCGTGGAGTCGTTCCCCGTGTTCTGGATATAGAAGACTACAAGAAGTTAACACTAGAAGAGTTAGCGAATGGGATTTACCAAGTGGATACAGCCGGATGGGCTGAACCGTGGGATGTGTTGAAAAAACGCATTGTAGATGGTTTTGAAGAGATTGCTAAAGAAGTCGAAGCCAAGGGTGGTGGAAATGCCCTAATTGTCAGTCATAGCATGACCATCGGTTCCTTTGTGTGCATTTTAAATCCAGAGATAGAGTTGGATCCAAGGGTTGAAAATGGCAGTGTTACCCTGGTAGAATACGAAAATGGACGTTTCTCGATCCAAACCATCGGAGATGAGTCTTATCGCAAGCTGGGTGCTAACTGGTTAGCAACCCACTCAGAAGAACTTGATGTAAAAAAATAAGATACCTTATATAAAAAGATAACAATTGCAGGAGGATAAAAATGGCAAAGACAAAATTGTATATTGCCCGTCATGGAAAAACCATGTTTAATACCATTGGTCGTGCCCAAGGTTGGTCTGATAGCCCCTTGACGGAAGCTGGTGAACGAGGGATTCATGAATTGGGGATTGGGCTACGCCAAGCTGGTATTCCGTTTCAACAAGCTGTTTCCAGTGACTCGGGTCGAACCATTCAAACCATGGGAATTGTGTTAGAAGAATTAGGCTTGACTGGTAAAATTCCTTATCGCTATGATAAGCGTATTCGTGAATGGTGTTTTGGAAGCTTTGATGGAGCCTACGACGGGGAACTCTTTATGGGGGTTCTGCCACGTGTCTTTCGAGTCGATGATTTCCATCATTTAAGCTTGATGGAGTTAGCTGAAGGAATTGTCGAAGTGGATACAGCAGGCTGGGCGGAGTCCTGGGAAACTCTTCGAGATCGAATTTTGGATGGCTTTACGGCGATTGCCAAGGATGTCGAGTCTCAAGGTGGTGGCAACGCCATCGTGGTCAGTCATGGGATGACGATCAGTACCTTGATTTACCTGATTGATCCAAAAGCCTTCAAAGAATTGGTCTTGGACAATGGTAGTGTGACAGTTATTGAGTATGAGGATGGCCAATTTAAACTTGAAGCCGTTGGCGATCTGTCTTATCGTAAAGTTGGTGCACAGGAGTTAGAGGGAGAACATGAGTAAGTATCAGCGTGCAAAGAAAAAGAAAACAGGCTGGATTTGGTTTTTCTGCCTACTTCTGCTCCTTGTAGGTTCAGGAGTGGCTGTCTTCTATTTGAAACCTGAGTGGGTGCAATCACTTGCTTTTTGGGAACAAAAAACTGTACAGACAGCTCCGAAAAAGGTTGAAAAGAAGAAACAGGAGAAAAAGGAAGAAAAGCTGAAGACAGACCTTCCCCAAGTTTCCACTAAGGATTGGAACTTGGTTTTGGTCAATCGGGACAATAAATTGCCTGAGTTGAACCCTCAACTAACAGATGTGGAAGAGATAAAAGTAGATAGTCGGATTGCCGAGCAAACCCGGCAGTTCTTAGCGGCGGCTAGAGCTTTGGCGCCGGAAGAATCTTAATTTCAGGCTATCGGAGTGTCGCTGAACAAACAGAACTCTATAATGAGCGGGTAGCTCAGCTAGAGGCGACGGGCCTTCCTCATGAAGAAGCAGAGAAGCAAGTCCAGACACAGGTACAAGTGCCAGGGGCTAGTGAACACCAAACGGGCCTAGCCATTGATATGAGTCTCCCATCAGGGCAATCAGAAGAATTAGCCAAGCAATTGGTAGCTCTAGCACCACAATTTGGCTTTGTTCTCCGCTACCCAGAAGGGAAAAATGCGATTACAGGTGTGGACTATGAAAACTGGCATTTCCGCTATGTTGGTGTTGAGAATGCTCAGTATATGGCCAAGCACCAGCTAGTCTTAGAAGAATACATCCAAAAACTGAAAGAAGCAGGATTATAGTTTTTTTAGACGAGTATCGGTCTTAAGAATGATTTTTAGCACTCTTGAAAAAAGAGTGCTAATTTTTTGGGTTTTTTTCTTGACTTTCTCTTGAGAGGGTGTATAATAGAATCATGGTTTAGCACTTGAGTGTTTAGAGTGCTAAATATGAAAGAGAGGTGAGGTCATGGTTACAGAACGTCAAAATGAGATTTTAAATCTTGTTGTCGACATCTTTACCAAGACCCACGAACCGGTCGGTTCAAAAGCACTGCAAGATGTGATTCAATCCAGTAGTGCCACTATCCGAAACGATATGGCTGCCCTCGAAAAGCAAGGTTTACTAGAAAAAGCCCACACTTCGAGTGGTCGAATGCCGAGCCGGGCTGGTTTTCAATATTTTGTTCAGAACTCGCTTGATTTGGAGTTGATTGATGAGCAAGATGTCTACCAGGTGGTGAAAGCCTTTGATTTTGAAGCCTTTAAGTTAGATGATATCTTGGATGCTACGGCCAAGTTACTAGCCCAGATGACGGGCTATACCGCGGTGATCCAGGATGTTGAGCCGACACGACAGCGCTTGACTGGTTTTGAGATTGTTCCATTATCCAACCACGATGCCTTAGCGGTTCTGACCTTGGATGAATCAAAGCCTGTTACCGTACAGTTTGCGATTCCAAAGAATTTCTTAACCAGCGACTTGGAAATCTTCCATCAGTTGGTTCAAGAACGTTTCATTGGAAATACTGTCTTGGATATCCACTACCGCCTGCGGACGGAGATTCCACAGATTGTACAGCGCTATTTTAAGACGACAGACAATGTATTAGATCTGTTTGATTACGTCTTCTCACAACTGTTTCAAGAATTGGTCTTTGTAGAAGGAAAGGTTTCATCTTTAACCTACGCCGATCTTCAGACTTATCAATTCTTAGATAACCCCCAACACGTAGCTCTCGAGTTGCGAGGGGGAATGCCAGAGGACCAAATGACCCAGATCCTGGTTGCTGAATCCCAAGAGAAGGCCTTGAAAAATGTGACCGTGATTAGTCATAAATTCCTGGTTCCTTATCGTGGGATGGCCCTCATGCATGTGATTGGTCCTGTAGAGATGGATTACAGGCGTGTGATTAGCCTCGTCAATGTTATCGGACGGGTACTGGTCATGAAGTTAACGGACTACTACCGTTACCTCAACAGTAACCATTATGAAGTAAATTAAGACCAAATGAAAGGGGTGTATGCCTTGACAGAAGAAATCAAAAAAGAAGACGTGAAAGAAGAGGAAGTTGCCGAGACAACTGAAGAAGTCGTAGAGGAAAGCAACCAACCTTCTGAATTAGAAGATGCACAAGCGCGTGCCGAAGAATTTGAAAACAAATACCTCCGTGCTCATGCAGAGATGCAAAACATTCAGCGCCGTGCCAATGAAGAACGTCAACAATTACAAAAATACCGTAGCCAAGATTTGGCAAAAGCGATCTTACCATCACTTGACAACCTCGAACGTGCCCTTGCCGTTGAAGGGTTGACAGATGATGTGAAGAAGGGCTTGGAAATGGTCCAAGAAAGCTTGATTCACGCCCTAAAAGAAGAAGGGATTGAAGAAATCGTAGCGGACGGAGAATTTGACCATAATTACCATATGGCCATCCAAACGGTTCCAGCAGATGACGAGCATCCAGCAGACACCATCGCACAAGTCTTCCAAAAAGGCTACAAACTCCATGACCGCATCCTAAGACCAGCTATGGTAGTGGTGTATAACTAGGATACAAAGCCCGTAAAAAGCTCACAGTAAAAATAGAAGATTGACGAAGTGTTCGATGAACACAAGGAAATCTATCTTTTTTACACAGAGCTTAGGGCGTGTTCAACTAGGCGGTAAGTCAGAAATCTGTGATTTCGACGTCTCGTGTCGCGATATATATACATTGAAACCTTGTCCGAAACGACACTAAACTATGAAAGAAAGACTAAAATTGGTTCGGCTTTGCCAATAGTGAGCGAAGCGAACCAAAGGCGATACTCTTCGCCGTGGCGCTATCTTCGCAAACTTTGAGACCTTAGGCTCAAGTTTAGTCAAAGAGATTGACGAAGGTCAAGCTCTGACGGCGTCGCCACTTAAGAAGAGTATCAAAAAGAAAAAAAGAAGAAAAAACTTAAGGAGAAAAAACACATGTCTAAAATTATCGGTATTGACTTAGGTACAACAAACTCAGCAGTAGCAGTTCTTGAAGGAACTGAATCAAAAATCATCGCGAACCCAGAAGGAAACCGCACAACCCCTTCTGTAGTTTCTTTCAAAAACGGTGAAATCATCGTTGGTGACGCTGCAAAACGTCAAGCAGTCACAAACCCAGATACAGTTATCTCTATCAAATCTAAGATGGGTACTTCTGAAAAAGTTTCTGCTAACGGTAAAGAATACACTCCACAAGAAATCTCAGCGATGATTCTTCAATACTTGAAAGGTTACGCTGAAGAATACCTTGGTGAAAAAGTAACTAAGGCTGTTATCACAGTTCCAGCTTACTTTAACGATGCTCAACGTCAAGCAACTAAAGACGCTGGTAAAATCGCTGGTCTTGAAGTAGAACGTATCGTCAACGAACCAACTGCAGCAGCTCTTGCTTACGGTTTGGACAAGACAGACAAAGAAGAAAAAATCTTGGTATTCGACCTTGGTGGTGGTACATTCGACGTATCTATCCTTGAATTGGGTGATGGTGTCTTTGACGTATTGGCAACTGCAGGGGATAACAAACTCGGTGGTGACGACTTTGACCAAAAAATTATCGACCACTTGGTAGCAGAATTCAAGAAAGAAAACGGCATCGACTTGTCAGCTGACAAGATGGCTCTTCAACGTTTGAAAGACGCAGCTGAAAAAGCGAAGAAAGACCTTTCTGGTGTAACATCAACACAAATCAGCTTGCCATTTATCACTGCTGGTGAAGCTGGACCTCTTCACTTGGAAATGACTTTGACTCGTGCTAAATTCGACGATTTGACTCGTGACCTTGTAGAACGTACAAAAACTCCAGTTCGCCAAGCCCTTTCAGATGCAGGTTTGAGCTTGTCAGAAATCGACGAAGTCATCCTTGTTGGTGGTTCAACTCGTATCCCTGCCGTTGTTGAAGCTGTTAAAGCTGAAACTGGTAAAGAACCAAACAAATCAGTGAACCCTGATGAAGTAGTTGCTATGGGTGCTGCCATCCAAGGTGGTGTGATCACTGGTGATGTGAAAGACGTTGTCCTTCTTGACGTAACACCATTGTCACTTGGTATCGAAACAATGGGTGGCGTCTTCACAAAACTCATCGACCGCAACACAACCATTCCAACATCTAAATCACAAGTCTTCTCAACTGCAGCAGACAACCAACCAGCCGTTGATATCCACGTTCTTCAAGGGAACGCCCAATGGCGACGAGATAACAAGACTCTTGGACGCTTCCAATTGACTGATATCCCAGTCGCACCTCGTGGTATTCCACAAATCGAAGTAACATTCGACATCGACAAGAACGGTATCGTATCTGTTAAAGCCAAAGACCTTGGAACTCAAAAGGAACAAACAATTGTTATCCAATCTAACTCAGGTTTGACAGACGAAGAAATCGACCGCATGATGAAAGATGCAGAAGCTAACGCTGAAGCAGATAAGAAACGTAAAGAAGAAGTTGACCTTCGTAACGAAGTAGACCAAGCTATCTTTGCGACTGAAAAGACAATCAAGGAAACTGAAGGCAAAGGCTTCGATGCAGAACGTGATGCTGCTCAAGCTGCTCTTGATGACCTTAAGAAAGCCCAAGAAGACAACAACTTGGAAGACATGAAAGCAAAACTTGAAGCTTTGAACGAAAAAGCTCAAGGACTTGCGGTTAAACTCTACGAACAAGCCGCAGCGGCACAACAAGCTCAAGCAGGAGCAGAAGGCGCACAAGCAACAGGAAACGCAGGCGATGACGTCGTAGACGGAGAGTTTACGGAAAAATAAGATGCAAAGCCCGTTAAAACCTCACAGTGAAAATAGGAAATCTGACGCAGAAACTTTAGTTTCTAGAAAGATTTACACCTAAAGGTAGCCATATCTGTAATTCGCTAAAGCGAAAACAGCTACGTCTCTTTTTCACCAAGAGGTTAGGGCGTGCTCGATTTAATCCGAAACTCAATTCAGCCTTACTAGTTCAAAAACAAAGTATAATCGACTTTGTTTTAGAACGTCGTAATGATAAGAAGAAATCCAGAGGTTGCAACCCAGCCTCTGTTTTTCGGTAAAATAGAGGATGTTGTGTATGAAAAAAGTACTTTGTATTATTTATCCTAATTTTTCTCTTTATGAGATAACTGCTTTAACGAGTACTTTAGCTCTGTCTTTTGACATCACGATTGATTATGTATCTTCGGATGATTCGATAGTGATCTCTGAAGATGGCCTGCCCTATCAACCGACGAAAAACATTGGATCAAGTACGTATAGAAGAGTATTCTTGTGTGATTTTGCCCGGAATGGTTAACATTGGACCTGCTCTAAAGGATGAGAAATTGATTTCGTTTTTGAGGAACCTTGGTGAGCAAGATATCCTAATTGCAGCCATTTCTTCAGCGCCACTTTTATTAGCGAAAGCAGGTCTGTTGAAGGACACGAAATTCACAGGTGGAATTTGGCAAAACTTCTTTGACTATTTTGAATTTCTTCCTCGCGAAAATTTCCAACCGAAAGTTCTTGTGCAAGATAAACAAATCATTACGGCTATCGGTTTTGCACATCAAGAGTTTGCAAGAAAAGTGATTCTAAGTTTAGGGCTGGCAGAGAATACGGACAACTATTTTAAAGAACAAAACGAGTATGCAGAAGAGGATTTGATATTTACTCTATCAGAAGTAGAGTTTGATCAAGTGAAGCAAAGTATAGAAAACACCCTCTAAAGTTTTACATGGAAATTATAGAAAGGAACAAAGAGCGTTCGGAGAATTGAACTCGAGCGGAAAGCTTGGAAATTAGATAAACCGCCTAAGAAATCAGGATTTCTTGTCGGTTTCCTAAATTTCAGTCGCTTTCTGTTCGCTCTTAGTATCTTAAATGAACAATACTGAATTTTATGAACGTTTGGGCGTTTCAAAGAATGCATCTCAAGATGAGATCAAGAAAGCCTATCGGAAATTATCTAAGAAATATCACCCGGATATCAACAAAGAACCTGGTGCTGAGGAAAAGTACAAGGAAGTTCAAGAAGCTTATGAGACTTTAAGCGACGAACAAAAGCGGGCAGCTTATGACCAATACGGTGCTGCAGGAGCCAACGGTGGTTTTGGTGGCTTCGGTGGCGGAGCTGGTGGTTTCGGTGGTTTTGATGGCGCTGGCTTTGGTGGCTTTGAAGACATTTTCTCAAGCTTCTTTGGAGGTGGCGGTGCGAGTCGCAACCCAAATGCTCCACGTCAAGGAGACGACCTTCAGTACCGCGTCAATCTTAAGTTTGAAGAAGCTATCTTTGGAACTGAGAAGGAAGTGAAGTACCATCGGGAAGCCAGCTGTCGCACATGTAATGGCTCTGGTGCTAAGCCGGGTACTAGTCCTGTGACCTGTGGACGTTGTCATGGTTCGGGTGTGATCAATGTGGATACACAAACCCCTCTAGGAATGATGCGTCGTCAGGTAACCTGTGATGTCTGCCATGGACGTGGTCAAGAAATCAAAGAACCTTGTACTACCTGTCATGGGACTGGTCACGAGAAACAAGCGCACAGTGTCAATGTGAAATCCCTGCTGGAGTTGAAACAGGTCAACAAATCCGCCTCTCTGGTCAAGGAGAAGCTGGCTTTAATGGAGGACCATACGGAGATCTCTATGTGGTGGTCAACGTTGAGCCGAGCGACAAATTCGAGCGTGATGGATCAACCATCTACTATAAATTGAACTTGAATGTTGTTCAGGCTGCTCTTGGAGATACGGTCCATGTACCAACGGTTCACGGCGATGTTGACTTGGTCATCCCTGAAGGAACCCAGACTGGTAAGAAATTCCGACTCCGTGGTAAGGGAGCACCAAGCTTGCGTGGTGGCTCTGTAGGAGATCAATATGTATCTGTTAATGTAGTGACACCAACAGGTCTAAATGACAAGCAAAAAGAAGCCCTTCGTGCATTTGCGGAAGCTGGTGATATCAAGGTAAATCCAAAGAAAAAAGGCTTCTTTGACAAGATGAAAGATGCCTTGGATGATTTATAAAAAAAAGAAGATTTGGTTTTTCCAATCTTCTTTTTTTATCAAGAAAAACACCTCCGAAACCAAAGGATTCAGAGGTGAGGCAAAAGAATCAAATTAAACGATACCTTGGGCAATCATCGCATTTGCGACATTTTCAAAGGCTGCGATATTGGCACCAGCAAGGTAATCTTTACCAAGACCGTAGGTTTCTGCAGTTGTTTTAGCAGTGTTGAAGATGTTAGTCATGATATCTTTCAAACGACCATCTACTTCTTCTCGTGTCCAAGAGAGACGGAGGCTGTTTTGGCTCATTTCAAGAGCAGATACAGCAACCCCACCAGCATTGGCAGCTTTGGCAGGTCCGTAAAGAATGCCATTTTCTTTGTAGACTTTGATAGCATCAAGGTCGCTTGGCATGTTGGCTCCTTCAGAAACAACTTTTACGCCTTGAGTAACCAAGCGTTTCGCTGCTTCACCGTTGATCTCGTTTTGAGTCGCACATGGAAGGGCGATGTCATAGTTGCCGGTATAAGTCCATACAGAACCTTCGTAGTATGTAGCAGTTGATTTTTCTGCAGCGTATTCTGTCAAACGAGCACGACGGTTGTTTTTTTCACATCTGTAAGAAGATCGAAGTCGATCCCGTTTTCGTCGATCACATAACCGTTTGAGTCAGAGACAGAGATGACAGTTGCACCAAGTTCAGTTGCTTTTTGAAGAGCGTATTGGGCTACGTTACCAGAGCCGGAAACGACGACTTTCTTCCCAGCGAAGCTATCGCCGTTGGCTTTTAGCATTTCTTCCGTATAGTAAACCAAACCATAACCAGTTGCTTCTGGACGAATCAAGCTACCACCGAATCCAAGAGGTTTACCAGTCAAGACACCTGCATCAAATTGGTTCAGGCGTTTGTATTGTCCGTAAAAGGTATCCGATCTCACGTCCACCAACCCCGATATCACCAGCAGGTACGTCAAGAGAAGGTCCGATGTATTTTTGCAATTCAGTCATGAAGCTTTTGGCAGAAACGCATGACCTCAGCGTCAGTTTTGCCTTTTAGGGATCGAAATCAGATCCACCTTTACCACCACCGATAGGAAGGCCGGTCAAGACGTTTTTTTGAAGATTTGTTCGAAGCCGAGGAATTTCAAGATCCCTTGGTTAACAGTTGGGTGGAAACGAAGTCCGCCTTTGTATGGACCAACAGCTGAGTTAAATTGGACACGATAACCACGGTTCACTTGAGCCTTTCCATCACGGTCAACCCAAGGAACACGGAAAGAAATTACGCGTTCTGGCTCAGTGATACGGGCCAAGATGTTTTCTTCAATGTATTCTGGGTGTTTTTCAAATACAGGTTCCAAAGTGCTAAGGAATTCTTCAACAGCTTGAAGGAATTCTGCTTCATGGCCATTACGAGCTTTTACAGTTTCGAAAGTGCTTTGGATATATTCTTTTGCAGTTGTCATCTTGTTTCTCCTTTTTTTATTGAAACGAATGCCAGTAGGGGCTGTCTTACTGGGTATGAAGGCACTGCTAGAAGCAATGTCATGTTTTATTACGTGGACAATTATAGCAGACTTTTTTTGTCTTGTAAAGAAAAAAGTTGAATTTTCTGAAAATTTTCACGACTTGAATTTGAGTAGACTTAAATAGTTTCATAAGGTAACAATCATCTGAAGATGTACGGTATTTCTATTCAATAATCTCTAGAAAGAGAGAGAAATACAAGGCGATTTTTCTATTTCCGGACGTTCTTTCTTAATTTCTAGTTTTCTGAACTCTAGAGGTCATTTTCGTGCTATAATGGCTGTAAGAATTCGTTCCAAGGAGAAGAAGATGGTATCGACAAAAACAAACATTGCAGGTTTTGAGTTTGACAACTGCCTGATGAATGCTGCGGGTGTGGCCTGTATGACAATTGCAGAACTTGAAGAAGTAAAGAATTCTGCTGCGGGAACATTTGTGACCAAGACTGCGACCTTGGAGTTCCGTGCTGGAAATCCAGAGCCACGCTACCAAGATGTGCCACTTGGTTCAATCAATTCTATGGGTCTGCCCAACCAAGGTTTGGACTATTATTTGAATTACCTATTGGACTTGCAAGAAAGGGATCCTGACCAGACTTTCTTCTTATCTCTCGTCGGTATGTCTCCTGAAGAGACCCATACCATCTTGAAAAGAGTGCAAGACAGTGACTTTAAAGGTTTGACGGAGTTAAACCTTTCTTGTCCCAATGTTCCTGGGAAGCCTCAGATTGCCTATGATTTTGAGATGACGGATCGTATCCTTTCAGAAGTTTTTGCTTACTTTACTAAACCACTGGGGATTAAACTACCGCCTTACTTTGATATCGTCCATTTTGATCAAGCAGCAACGATCTTTAACAAATACCCGCTCAAGTTTGTCAACTGCGTCAACTCGATTGGAAACGGCCTCTACATCGAGGATGAATCCGTAGTGATCCGTCCTAAGAACGGCTTTGGTGGGATCGGTGGCGAATACATCAAACCGACTGCTCTGGCCAATGTCCATGCCTTTTACCAACGGTTGAATCCAGAAATTCAGATTGTAGGGACAGGTGGCGTCTTGACTGGTCGCGATGCCTTTGAACATATCCTTTGTGGGGCTAGTATGGTGCAAATTGGAACCACGCTTCATAAAGAAGGAGTAGGAGCTTTTGACCGCATCACTGCGGAGCTCAAAGCCATCATGGAAGAAAAAGGCTACCAAAGCTTGGAAGATTTCCGTGGGAAATTGCGCTATATGGATTAAGTTAGGATGATGAGAAGAACCCCTCACGTTACTAAGACCGGAGGGGTTCTTTTTAGCTTTTCTCAAACTGCAAAGAGTGACAAAAAACTGGTCCTGGTTTCAGTTGTTTTGCAACTATATTTTGCTCAGATAGGAGTGAAATGGTGTATAATGAAGATGAAAAGATTTAGGTGAAGATTGAGTTTATTTCTTTTTTGGTAAGTTTGGAAAGGAAGGTGATTCTCATGGGAGCTGGTGACTTTATTCAGGAAGCCTTGCTTACTATTCAAGCTATTGAGGACTCCTTTTTGGCTTATTCCCAGACCATTCCAGACGCAGTCCGATTTCAGGAAAATCTGGACTATATCCTTCGCTATTTAAAAAAGGTAGAGCGTGTGGACAATCGTGTCTTAATGGAGCTAGAGAAGTTTTATCAAAGAGCGAGCTTCTTGATTGGTTTGAGTGCCCTGCACTTGGATGAAGCAACGTTTCAAGCTTGGAGAGTGTATGATCGCTTTCATTATGACAGGGTGAAGTCTCAGTTACAGGTCTACGGACCGACAGTGGTTTTGTAGTTGATGATAGCTTTGTGTTTGTCCACAGATATTCAGAGGAGGTGTTGGTCATGCTAGTCCTTCATGATTTTCTACATCAGTTAACCATATCATTTTGGAATTTCTACTACTCACTCTTTTTCCTATTTGAAAAATAAGAATAATCTAATCCCTTTTACTGGTATAGTAGAAGGGATTTTTGATGCAGAATCCTTGAAAATCTGAGCCTCTTGGATTATGATGGAGCTAATAGATGTCAAGCGTTCCTCTTAGGGAATGCAGGAAGCGAGGAAAAAAGATGGCAGAGATTTATCTAGCAGGTGGTTGTTTTTGGGGATTGGGGGAGTATTTTTCACGGATCCCTGGTGTAGAACAGACGACAGTGGGCTATGCCAATGGCCAGGTGGAAACGACCAATTACCAACTGATCAAGGAAACGGATCATGCAGAGACCGTTCAGGTCATCTACGATCCAGATAAGATTTCCTTACGAGCGATTCTGCTCTACTATTTCCGGGTGATCGATCCCTTGTCCATAAACAAGCAGGGAAATGATCGAGGTCGCCAGTACCGGACCGGTGTCTATTACCTGGACGATGCGGACCGTGAGGTGATCGCCCAAGTGTTTGCGGAGCAAGAAGAGCAGCTTGGCCGCAGGATCGCGGTGGAACTAGAACCTTTGCGGCACTACATCCTAGCTGAGGACTACCACCAAGACTACCTCAAGAAGAATCCTGGGGGCTATTGCCATATCGATGTGACGGATGCTGACCAACCCTTGATTGATCCGGCAACCTATCCCAAGCCCAGTCAAGAGGAATTAAAGGCACGATTGACAGAGGAGCAGTACCAAGTCACTCAAGAGAGTGCGACAGAGCGCCCTTTCCACAATGCCTATGACCAGACCTTTGAAGAGGGTATCTACGTGGATATCACGACTGGAGAGCCCCCTCTTCTTTGCCAAGGATAAGTTTGCGTCTGGCTGTGGATGGCCGAGTTTCTCTCGCCCTATTGCCAAAGATGTCGTTCATTATTACCAGGATCATAGCCACGGGATGGAGCGGATTGAAGTTCGTTCCCGCTCAGGCAATACCCACCTCGGTCATGTCTTTACCGATGGACCAAGAGACCAAGGAGGCCTTCGCTATTGTATCAATTCAGCCTCTCTGCGCTTTATTCCGAAAGAGGAAATGGAGCAAGAAGGATATGGGAACTTAATCAAGGACTTACAGTAAGAGGATGTTTCAAAGAGAGGGGGTTATCCTCTCTTTTCTCTTCCTCATGTGGAGCTTTGTAGGTAAGGAAAACAAGAACTTTGTGAATGCTAGGTCAACCTTTTTTTCTTTTTATCAAAATTGTGTTACAATGAAAAAAAGGGTATTAGCTCCCCTAGCAGATTTTTGCTAGGGAAAGTCCTTTGGGTGCGAGAAAAGAATGGGAAGAGGAAAAAGGATGAAAAATTGGAAGGATCTTCTGAAAGGGTGGAAAGGAGTCGGAAAAGATATTCTGACTATGTTCAATGAATGGTTGGATGCTGGATTGGAAAAGGTAACAGCGATCCATTTGACAAATGAACAGTTTGTCTATGGTTTGCTGATTACTGTATTTGCGACTGCCAATGTAGTCTTGTGGGTACAAAAATTTAATGGTTTTCCCATTACAGCGACAGAAATGCCAGATAGTATCGAACAAAAGGAAGAACTGGATGCGAATCAAATCCCTCGGACGGCTCGGATCATGGCCAATGGAGATCAGCTTTATCATGACTTGCTCTATATGAGTGCAGCCAAGGAAGATGGAAGCTATGATTTTTCTGAGAATTATCGCTATGCTAAATCTTGGTTGAAACAGGCGGACTTGGTTTTAGGAGATTTCGAGGGAACCATCAATCCGAATTATTATCTGGCTGGTTACCCTCTCTTTAATGCGCCTGAGTCTGTAGTAGATTCGATCAAAAAGGCAGGTTACCAGGTGATGGACTTGGGCCACAACCACATTCTAGATTCTGGTCTGGAAGGTGTCTTTTCAACAGCCAAGGCTTTTGAAGATGCTGGAATTCAGACAGTAGGGGTCTATCCTCACGAGACACGGGACCAAGCTCCTCTCCTCATTAAAGAGGTCAATGGTATTAAGATTGCTATTTTAGCCTATTCCTACGGTTTTAATGGCTTGGAAGCCTATTTAGATCAAGAAGATTATGTCAATCGTTTGTCGGACCTCAACGAGGAACGCATGCGCAAGGAAATCCAAAAGGCTGAAACGGAGGCAGATCTTACGATCGTTATGCCACAGATGGGAATTGAGTACGACCTAGAGCCGACGGAGGAACAAAAGGAACTTTATCATAAAATGATTTCTTGGGGAGCTGATATCGTTTTTGGCGGTCATCCCCATGTGGTTCAGCCTTCTGAAATTGTTGATAAGGATGGACAGCAAAAACTGATTATTTATTCTATGGGAAATTTTCTTTCGAATCAACGGATAGAAACCATGGAAGAGATAGAGAACGCTCAATGGACTGAGCGAGGGGTCTTGATGGATGTCACGGTCGAAAAAGTAGGGCGTAAAACACGAATCAAGACAGCAAAGGCTCATCCGACCTGGGTTAGCCGGACACCAAAGGGGACCTATTCCCCTGAGGGCTATGAACTCTATCATTACCAGACTTATATTTTAGAGGACTGGATTGAGGGAGGGAAATACCGGGAAAAATTAGATGAGGACACCAAGGACCGAGTGGATGCGGCATATCAGGAAATGAAAGAACACGTTCATTTGGATTGGAAATAGGAAGGAAAAATAGAAAGTGGACAATCTTGGATGGCTGCCAGTTGGCCTCATTGGACTGGTCATGGTTATTGTTCTAACAAATTATATGTCAATGATTCGTCTGAGGAAAAAATTAGCAAAGGCATGGGATGGAGAACGATTCTTTATCAAAAAAGATACTGAAGAAAGTTTAGTGGATGGTATGTTGCTAGCTTCCACCCTCCAACCAACAGATAGCCAGGTAGACGATCAAACTTGGTATGATTTGGCTTTACATAAAGTGTTTGATCAGTTGAACTATACGCAGTCTAGTATAGGGGCAGAAGCTTTGTATCAGAAAATGCGTTTGCTAACATTTCAACCAGATGACTCTTTGAGGGAGTTGGAGGAATTTTTTGAACGTCAGCCTGATCTTCGTCTGAGGGTTCAGGTAATCATGAACCAATTGGGGAAAAAGAATCACAATATGGCTAGAAGTATTGTCGCTAATCCAGGGAATCAAGATTCGAGGATCTATCTTTCTCTCTATATTTTTTTAGCGTGTTTGCCAGTCCTCTCTCTTTTCTTTCTTCCGTTTTTTAAAATTCAAGCCTTTTCAGTCTTGATAGCGAGTGTGACGTTTAATATCATTTTTTCGAGCATTCGGAATTGGTCGAATAAAACGCGCTTGGATCAAGTTAGTTACCTGGTTCGCATCTTTGCTTCAGCGGAAAAGTTGAGTCGTTTAGCGCTTCCGAAACAAGAAGCACTCAAACAGGCTGTCCAACCATTTAAGAAGACGAAAGTCATTTCCAGCATCTTACAAAGTCCAACAGGAAACTCCGAGATGGAAATTATCCTGATTTACCTTAATTTTCTTTTCTTAATTCCGCAGATTGCCCAGATCTATATCTATCAGCAAGTGAGGGCTCATCAGAAAGAAGCGCAGGAAACAATCAATCTTTTGGGCGAATTGGAAGTAGCTATTAGCCTTCTACGCCATAAGCGTGATGGTAAATTGGTCTGTCATCCCTGTTTTAAACAAGATGGAGGGATCAAGGGTAAGGGGATCTACCATCCTTTGCTAGCGGATCCGGTTGCTAATGACGTTAGTTTTGAAAAAAATATGGTGATCAGTGGAGATAATGCCTCAGGGAAATCCACTTATTTGAAATGGTAGCCATTAACTGTATTTTAGCGCAGGGCTTGGGCTTCGCCTATGGCGAAAGTTTGGAGCTTTCTTATGGACATGTTATGACTTCCATGGATGTCAGCGATGATATTGAGGTTGGAGATAGTTATTTTATTACAGAGAGTAAAACGATTCTCAGAATGATTGAGAATCTAAAAAAGCCTGGTTTTCATTATTTCTTTATTGATGAACTCTTTAAAGGAACCAATACCATCGAGCGAATTGGAGCAGGATTGGGCATTGTCCGCTGGCTATCTGGTCGTAATTGCTTGTATATGATATCGAGTCATGACATTGAGTTAGTCGTAGCATCTGGTGCAGTAAATGATAATTATCATTTCGATAGTTGCTATGTCGATGGAAAAATTGTCTTTGATTATCACATAAAGCAGGGAGCTGCAGTAACGAAGAACGCGGTGAATACATTAAAAAGCCTCCATTTCCCTTCGGAAATCACTCTAACTGCTCAAGAGTTAATTGAACAATATGAAGAAACAGGGAAATGGTCTTTGAAAAGAATGTTGAACTGATAAAGATACGAGGTACTTGGCTCTATCCCAGGTTCCTACTGTAAATAAATTAAAAGCACATAGAACATCTGGCATAAACATGTTCTATGTGCTTTTACTGTTTGATGGTTTGATTAGAGGCAGGCTTTTCGATAGTGACTAGGAGTTGTTTCGTAGTATTTCTTAAACTGTCGGTTAAAGTTTGAGAGATTATTGAATCCTGACTGGCTAGCAATCTCAATGATGGCTTGATCTGAATGCTGCAAGAGATGGGGAGCTTTTTTGAGACGGAATTGAATGATATATTCCATACAGGAAATCCCCAGTTGTTTTTTGAAAAAGTTCATAAAGTGGGTTGGACTAAAATTGCAAAGCTCTGCCAACTGCTCAATCATGAGTTCTTCTTGATAGTGATCAGAGATATGATCAAGAACCAAGCGAATTTTTTCTTCTCTTCGGTAGGCCTCTGTGGAGAATTTCTTCTCGACGATGTAGTGATGAGAATAGAGAAGATAAAGGAGCTCGTTAAGCTGGGATTTAATGCGGAGCTCATAGAAGGGGCCTTGGTCTCTCCCGTTTTTCATACAGTCCAAAAGACAGCTCTTGATTTCTTCATAGCCTGGAGCGTCTGGTTGGATGTGGCGCGCAAATTCAAAATCTCCATTGTACAAAGGTTGCAAGTATTTAAGGGTCGCAATATTTTTATGGCTAATCCCAACTAAGTCCAGATTAAAGTGGAGGACATCCATAGTATGGGTGGCTCTTTGGATAGGGTGGATGGAATGGAGAGCATTTGGTCGAATCAAGATAATGTCACCAGCTTGGCTATCAAAATACTCATAATCGATATGGAACTGGGCTGTGCCTTCACTTACATAAATAATTTCGATATCGGTATGCCAGTGAAATAAAATGTCTGGTTGCCCATTTTGAGTTAGGATCTGTTTGATAGAAAAAGGAAAATCCTTATTGGCAAAAGTTGTTTGTCGGTATAGAGTGTCAGTTTTCATTACTACCTCTTATGTCTTTAGCGGGGAAAGCAGACCGAATGTTGTACTGGAAATGAAAGAGTCTGCTAGTTGATCTATACAGGGAAAATTCTACTATCTATATTATAATAAAATTGGACAAAAAATTAAAGAGAAGGGATGAGATTTTTGTTAATTTTTAAGAAGAGATGAAGGAGTGCAGGTCTTTGGGGAAAGATGTTTCCTAAACCAAGAAAGAAAAGTGTATAATAGGGATAGAATAAGGCCAAGAGGTGGCGATATGATACAAATGATTGCAACAGATATGGACGGGACTCTCATGAACGAGCGAGGAGAAATTGATCGTGAGCGTTTAAGTGCTATTTTAGATCAACTAGGTCAAAGAGGAATTCCTTTTGTCATTGCGACAGGGAATGGATATAGTCGAATGGCCCATGTATTAGGAGAGATAAAGGACCGAGTTACCCTGGTTCTAGCGAATGGGGCACGAGTCCTAGAAAAAGGAGAATTGATCCGAGAGTGTACCTGGCCTGAAGAGTTGGTACAGGAAGTTTTACGTCATCTAGCGGGACGCGAGCAAGAGCTTCATCTGGTCGTGAGTAGCCTTACTGGAGGTTTTGCTAAGAAGGGAACAGAATTTCCTCTTTTAGAACAATTGATGACGCCGGAGCTAGCTACTGCTTTTTACAAACGGATGCAGTTTGTAGACGACTTAGTCCAAGAACATGGTGAGCATGTCCTCAAGTTGAGTGTCGTCACTGAACCAGAAAACGTAGCCTCTTTCGTACAAGAAATTAGGGAAGAGTTTGGGGAGCGCCTTCTTCCAGCTGCCAGTGGCTATGGAGCCATTGATATTCTGCAACCTGAGGTCAACAAAGCTACAGCTATTCAGTTTCTAGAAGAACATTGGGGCGTGGATGGTGGCCACTTGATGGCCTTTGGCGATAGTCAAAACGATGTCGAGATGCTTGAGTTGGCGACTTATTCCTATGCGATGGAAAATGCGGATGAGCATGCTCGAAAAGCAGCCCGATATTCTGCGCCGTCTCACCAGGAAGGTGGGGTCTATAGAATCATCGAAGCCTATTTAGAGGGGGAACTAGATTTGGGTTAGCATATGCATCGCTGTAAGTTCACTCCTTTGGATAGCAAGTGGATTTCATGCTACCATTAAAAGAAAGGAGTCTTCATGGCTGTACAATTATTGGAAACCTGGCTGTTGAAAGAACAGGAAAAAATACAAAACAAATACCGAGAGCTCAATCGAAATCCTTTGAGGGAACCAGATATCCTTTTTATAGGGGACTCCATCGTCGAATACTATCCTCTTCAAGAGTTGTTTTTGACAGATAAGTATTTGGTTAATCGAGGCATCAGAGGCTATAAGACAGACCTCTTAGACCACCATTTGGACGCCCACATTTTCGGCCAAGTGGTGGACAAGGTCTTCTTGCTGATTGGAACCAATGATATTGGTAAGGAGATGCCCCTGTCGGAAACCATCGATCATATGACCAGTATCCTACAGGAGATAGCACGGCTCTTACCCCTGGCTCAAATCAAACTCCTTTCGGTTCTCCCTGTTAATGAGGGCGCAATCTATAAGGGAACAGTCTATATCCGGAGCAACCAAAAGATTCAGGCTTTGAATCAGGCCTATCGTGATCTAGCTGAAGGAATGGTAAATGTCGAATTTATCGATGTTTTTGACTGTCTGCTCGGAGCAGATGGTCAACTCAAGCCAGCTTATACAACAGATGGTCTTCATTTAACGATTGAGGGGTATAGAGTTTTAAGTGAACGGCTTCGAAAAGAATTATAAGACATCCTAGCAAGAAAAGGAGATTTTCTTGCTAGGATTTTTTACTTTCAAGTGTAACAGATGAACCGATCGTCAATTTTTGTATTAATTTTACTTAAAATTAAATTACTTATTTTATGCGTTTTGGGAGAGCTATTATCCGATATGTTGCCAAAAAATAACAGAATAAGATACGGTGTTATGTAACAGTTATAGAGCATCTCTGAGCAAATTCTTATACATGTGATAGGCTTTGTGATAAATTAATATTGTAATCGTTTTGTAAATCGTTTTCATGAGAAATGTCAGAAAAAATTCATTTTCAAAACGAGATCTGATCGCAAAGATGAAGTAGAAGCGCTATGCTGCATTTTTTAAGGATCAAAATAGATTTAAAGGAGAGTTAGAATGACTCAAGGGAAAATTACTGCATCTGCAGCAATGCTCAACGTATTGAAAACATGGGGCGTAGACACGATCTACGGAATCCCATCAGGAACACTTAGCTCATTGATGGACGCTTTGGCTGAAGACAAAGATATCCGTTTCTTGCAAGTTCGCCACGAAGAAACAGGTGCTCTTGCAGCGGTTATGCAAGCTAAATTTGGCGGATCTATCGGTGTTGCAGTTGGTTCAGGTGGACCTGGTGCGACTCACTTGATCAACGGTGTTTACGATGCAGCTATGGATAACACTCCATTCCTTGCTATCCTTGGATCACGTCCAGTTAACGAATTGAACATGGATGCCTTCCAAGAGCTCAACCAAAACCCAATGTACAACGGTATCGCTGTTTACAACAAACGTGTAGCTTACGCAGAACAATTGCCAAAAGTCATCGACGAAGCTTGCCGTGCTGCCGTTTCTAAAAAAGGTCCAGCTGTCGTTGAAATTCCAGTAAACTTTGGTTTCCAAGAAATCGACGAAAAACTCATACTACGGTTCAGGTTCTTACGAGCGTTCATTCATCGCTCCTGCTTTGAACGAAGTTGAAATCGACAAAGCTGTTGAAATTTTGAACAACGCTGAACGTCCAGTTATCTACGCTGGTTACGGTGGTGTTAAAGCTGGTGAAGTAATTACTGAATTGTCACGTAAAATCAAAGCACCAATCATCACAACTGGTAAAAACTTCGAAGCGTTCGAATGGAACTACGAAGGTTTGACAGGTTCTGCTTACCGTGTTGGTTGGAAACCAGCCAACGAAGTGGTCTTTGAAGCAGACACAGTTCTTTTCCTTGGTTCAAACTTCCCATTTGCTGAAGTATACGAAGCATTCAAAAACACTGAAAAAAATTCATCCAAGTGGATATCGACCCTACAAACTTGGTAAACGCCACGCCCTTGACGCTTCAATCCTTGGTGATGCAGGTCAAGCAACTAAAGCTATCCTTGATAAAGTAAACCCAGTTGAGTCTACTCCATGGTGGCGTGCAAACGTGAAGAATAACCAAAACTGGCGTGATTACATGAACAAACTCGAAGGTAAAACTGAGGGTGAATTGCAATTGTATCAAGTTTACAATGCAATCAACAAACATGCTGATCAAGACGCTATCTACTCAATCGACGTAGGGTGACACTACTCAAACATCTACTCGTCACCTTCACATGACACCTAAGAACATGTGGCGTACATCTCCACTCTTTGCGACAATGGGTATTGCCCTTCCTGGTGGTATCGCTGCTAAGAAAGACAATCCAGATCGCCAAGTATGGAACATCATGGGTGATGGTGCATTCAACATGTGCTACCCAGACGTTATCACAAACGTTCAATACGACCTTCCAGTTATCAACGTTGTCTTCTCAAATGGTAAATATGCCTTCATCAAGGACAAATACGAAGACACAAACAAACACTTGTTTGGTTGTGACTTCCTAATACTGACTATGCGAAAATCGCTGAAGCGCAAGGTGCTGTAGGGTTTACAGTTGACCGTATCGAAGACATCGATGCAGTTGTTGCAGAAGCTGTTAAATTGAACAAAGAAGGTAAAACTGTTGTGATCGATGCTCACATCACTCAACACCGTCCACTTCCAGTAGAAGTACTTGAATTGGATCCAAAACTTCACTCAGAAGAAGCGATCAAAGCCTTCAAGGGAAAAAAATACGAAGCTGAAGAGCTTGTACCATTCCGCCTCTTCTTGGAAGAAGAAGGATTGCAATCACGCGCAATTAAATAATTCCTCTCGTCGAAAAATCAAAACGTAAACATTTTAGATTTTATGCATTGATTTTTCATAGATAAAACCTATTAATAAAGAAAAAAGATCGGAGCTGTTCATTGGTCCGATCTTTTTAAATGAAATCGTCTTTGTTGATTCTAATATCTGCCCTTTAATTTTAATTGCTCAGTCTTTGACTCTTGAGACATCGCTTATCACACCTTCTATGGAAAAATGCACATGAATCGATCTTGTCTTCCCTGAAGAGTGGGGTGATCCATATATGATACAGTACGACTGAGATCAAGGAAAGGTAACTGAAGTAAAATGGCGGAGATTCTCAAGCGGTATTATGTCTCATCAAGGATTCTTTGATGTGGATTAGGGATGAGTGTAGTGAAGGATGATAAAATATGGGAGGCTTGACCTCTTCTATCAAATAATTTTTGTTAAAAATCACAAAATAGTTGATTAAAAAACTCGTTAGAGTATTATAATTATATCAATATAAGAAGAATGGAGAAAAGAAATGTCAGTTTTTTATGTACCAGCAGTCAACCTTATCGGTCGTGGAGTGATCAGCAATTTGGAAGTCACGTTAAGGAATGCTGGGCTTCAAAGAAAGCTTTGATTGTCACAGACACTACATTGCTTCCAGCGATATTTTACCTAAGGTAACAGCTCCCTTAGAAGCGGATGGGATCGAGTATGTTGTATTTGAGGATGTAGATCCAAATCCATCATGTAAGAATGTCTATGATGGGTTAGCTGTGTTAAAAGAAAATAACTGTGACTTTATCGTTTCAGTTGGTGGGGGCTCTCCACAGGATGCAGCAAGTTGTATCTCTATCATGGCCACAAATGGTGGGAAACCACAGGATTATGAAGGCCTTCATAAGTCTAAAGAAAAGGGACTTCCAGTTGTAGCAATCAACACAACTGCGGGAACTTCTGCAAGTTACCATCAACTATGTCATTACGGATGAAGAACGAAAGGTTAAAATGGTCATGGTTGACAAGAATAGCTTGGCTCTTATCTCTGTTAATGACCCAGAACTGATGCTTTCAAAACCAGCTGATCTAACGGCAGCGACAGGTATGGATGCACTTACTCATGCCATTGAAGCCTTGGTAACACCAGGTGCCTATGGTGTTACCAAAAAACTGTCTATTGGAGCGATTGAATTGATCAAAGAATATTTACCGCGTGCTGTGGCAAATGGAGCAGGATATTGAAGCGCGTGAAGGCTATGGTGAATGCCATTTTCCTTGGAGAATGGCCTTTAACAATGCGGGGGTTGGGATATATACTCCATGGCTCACCAATTAGGGTGCGGTTTACCACCTACCACATGGTGTTTGCTGTGCCATGTTGCTTCCTGTTGTTGAGCGTGAGAATGCTAAGCGAGTACCAGCCAGCCTTTCGTAATGTGGCCAAGCTCTGGGCCTTCATACAGAAGGGAAGACAGATACCGAGTGTGCGGAATACGCCATCTCTGAAATTGAGAAATTATCTGAGACTGTTGGAATTCCTAAAAAAATTGACAGAATTAGATATCAAAGAAGAAGAGTTTGACTTTGAATACCTTTCTAAGAATGCTCTTATTGATGCCTGTGCTCCAGGAAATCCATTTATGCCAACTTTGGAAGAAACAATTGCCTTTTATAAAGAATTGTTTTAATGATTAGCATAGCTTGTGAAGTAGAAAAGAATAATTTGAGATTGTAGATAAGGTTGACTTTTACCTCCTGCAGTAGAGATCTTTTAGACTCAGTTGATTGATAAAAGCTCACTGCAACTGAAAGTTACCCCTGTTCGGTCTTTTCTTAGAAGTAGTAATACAATCACTAAGAGCTATGAATAATGAAGAAAAGATCGGAGCTATCCGGTCTTTTTGTGTTGCGCTTAAACAGTAGCAAATCATAGAATAGTATCAGTTTTTCCTAGGATGTTGTAAGACTTTCGGGTTAAAGAGGGATATAATAGACCTATCAAATCAAGTGAGGTAGAGAAATGACCGATAAACTTCAATTTCCAGATGGTTTCCTTTGGGGTGGAGCAACGGCTGCCAACCAGTGTGAGGGAGCTTATAATGAAGATGGCCGTGGCTTTGGCCAATGTGGATGTGGTACCAATTGGGCCTGATCGTCATGCGATTATTACGGGTCAGAAAAAGATGTTCGACTTTGAAGAGGGCTATTTTTACCCAGCTAAAGATGGCATTGATATGTACCATCGCTACAAGGAAGACATTGCCCTCTTTGGGGAAATGGGCTTTAAAACCTATCGCTTGTCCATTGCCTGGTCTCGGATCTTCCCGAAAGGGGATGAACTGGAGCCGAATGAAGCGGGTCTACAGTTCTATGAAGACCTCTTTAAGGAGTGCCACAAGTATGGCATTGAGCCCTTGGTGACCATTACCCACTTTGACTGCCCCATGCATTTGATTACAGAGTATGGAGGGTGGCGTAGTCGCAAGATGTTGGAATACTACGAACGCCTCTGCCGAACGCTCTTCACTCGTTACAAAGGTTTGGTCAACTACTGGCTGACCTTTAATGAGATCAATGTGATCCTTCACGCCCCCTTTATGGGAGCGGGGCTCTGCTTTGAAGAAGGGGAGAATGAGGGAGCAAGTCAAATACCAGGCAGCTCACCATGAATTGGTCGCTTCAGCCATTGCCACCAAAGCTTGCCCATGAAATTGACCCGAACAACAAGGTCGGCTGTATGCTGGCAGCAGGGACCAAAACTATCCTCATACCTGTGCTCCGCGAGATGTCTGGGCTGGTCTAGAAGAAGACCGCAAGAACTATTTCTTCATCGATGTGCAGGCCCGTGGGGAATACCCAAACTATGCTAAGAAAGAGTGGGAGCGTCAGGGAATCACGGTTGAGATGACCGAGCAGGACCTTCAATTGTTGAAAGACATACGGTGGACTTTATTTCCTTCTCCTACTATGCTAGTCAGGGTCGCTTCAGGTGATCCATCTGAAAGGGAGAAAAACAGCGGGCAATATCTTTGCCTCTCTGAAGAACCCCTACCTAGAAAGCTCGGAATGGGGTTGGCAGATTGATCCTCTTGGTCTCCGCATCACCCTCAATACCATCTGGGATCGTTATCAAAAGCCGATGTTTATCGTGGAAAATGGTCTTGGTGCAGTGGATACTCCAGATGAAAATGGCTATGTAGCTGATGATTACCGGATTGACTACCTGGCTGCCCATGTCAAGGCCATGCGAGATGCCATTAACGAAGATGGTGTTGTCCTCTGGGGCTATACGACTTGGGGCTGTATTGACCTCGTCTCTGCCGGGACAGGAGAAATGAAGAAGCGCTATGGCTTTTATCTATGTTGATCGGGACAATGAAGGAAAAGGAACCTTAGCCCGGTCGCGTAAGAAATCCTTCTATTGGTACAAAGAGGTCATTACGACCAATGGGGCTTCTGTTGAATAAAAGTCTCCTGTACAGCTTCACCATCTTCTAGATGACTCTCTGACAGCAAACTAAAAAGCTTAGAATCCCAAGCACGAGCTGGGGTCCTAAGCTTTTTGTATGTAGTTAAGACAAGTTCTTACGGATTTACTGGTCATAATCTAAGACATTGTTTCTCGATGACAAACTTAGATTCAGCGGAAATGCTAGCTTCTCCTAGTTGCAACTGCGAACTTCCGTCTGGTTTCATGATGTGCCACTGACCGTCCTTGTGGGCAAAGATAGCCTGAAATGTGACGTTATCACTCTTGTCTCGAATGGGTAGAACAAATGCTTGATCTGTATTCTCTAAGAGAATCTCTTCTTTTTTTTCAAAGTTATAGATATAAAATTGCCCAGTTCTTTGTCCCAAAACCATGAAGTTCATCGACTTTTTGCCAATTTCTCAAAACTTATTCCGAACAAGGGATTCATTATAAATCTTGTTGAAGGTTTCGTTCCGTTTCTTCGTTTCTTCCTCGTCTAGTGTTTTCTGAAACTCTGCAACCTTTTTAGTCGTTTGGATGGTTTGTCTGTTTTGCTCCCTGATTTGCTGGCGGTGGATGACTCGCATCATTCTTGCAGCAACGCCCAGGATGACGAGAATGGATACAAGGCTGATTTTAGTTTTGGCATTATTTTTCATAGATGATTCTCCCTATTCTGTCATTGGTCCTATTATACCCTTTTGAAAGAAAGGATAGTCAAGTTCATCCTGTGATGACCCTAACATGAAGATCTAGCATGGGAGACTATAGGATTTTATCAGATTTTCATTGACGAAGGACTCCTTTATTTGATAGGCTAGGGGAAATAGAAATGA